>Ga0207828_100023_pt1 | contig 348753 bp, 347 predicted proteins | sample TtaePargueraPR_11_FD_187276 | JGI IMG/M metagenome (GOLD analysis project Ga0207828, IMG submission 187276) | Aerobic enrichment media microbial communities from Bioluminiscent Bay, La Parguera, Puerto Rico - Tt and P2 (3) (SPAdes) | ecosystem: Environmental > Aquatic > Marine > Unclassified ...
TTTTGTAGTTACCTGCTGGCATTACCCAGTTAGCTTCGTTTTCTTGCATTGTGGCCAGTTCATCAGCAGCAACCAGACCTGGTACTGCCAGTGACATCATAGCCAGTGACAAAGTTTTCAGCTTCATTAGTTATACCTCTGTATTTGATTTGTTGGTATACAGGTGACTGATGACCAGTCACCTTGAAGCTACTTTATTCTCAGTCTTCCCATTTATCATTAGGAGAAGCTCCCCACATTGGGTAGGAGTTTTTCCCGCACTATTCAAAGTTAAGTACAACCAGCGGTAACAGTGCCAATTCAAGCGAGATCACCTTATGTTTAAGCGCTAATCGGACCAGTTGAATAGGGGTAGAAATATTCAGTTTTTGCTTAAGTGAGGATTGGTAGTTGGCTACCGTTTTGTGACCTATTTTCAGACGTTCAGCAATCGACTCGACTTCTTCTCCCTCGGCAAGCAGCCGGAATATCTCAAACTCGCGTGGGGTAAGAGACTGAATGGGGTTTTGATGTGCGGATAATTTATGTATAGCTATTTCCTGAGCCACTTCTGGGCTGAGATAACTCTTGCCTCTGCTGAGTTGGCGAATTGCAAACACCATATCCTCTGCTGAGCTTGATTTGAGAATGTAACCTTTTGCACCGGCACTGATCGCTTGTACGGCAAACGTGACTTCAGGGTGAGAGGAAAACATCAGAATGCGAGCTGATGGCTCACGTGCAATCAGCCTGGACAGTGTGGCAAGCCCACTGGAATGAGGCATGTCCATATCGAGAATGAGAACATCTGGGTGAAATTCGAGAGAGAGCTTGTAAGCATCGTCACCATTCTCAGCCTCAGCAACAACGTTGATATCATCATAATCGTCAAGCAGTCGTTTCAGCCCTGTTCGAACAACCGCATGGTCATCAGCAAGAATCACATTGATCATTTTCTATCCTCAAAATCCACTTTTATTGTTATGGCTTATGAACGCAGGAAATGCATTTCACAGCAATGTGACCATCAAATTTCACTATTGTTGCCATCTTGTCTAGCTATGAATAATCAACCTGATATTCAATAAGCAATTTGTTTCAGGCAAAAAAAAGCCCCGGCTAACCGGGGCTTTTTTGTTTGTTTTCTGTTTCGATATGTAATTAGCGATTGCAAATGTACATAGTTACTTCGAAACCGAAACGCATGTCTGAATATTCTGGTTTAGTCCACATGATCATCACCTCACTTTAAGTTAGTTAATTACCGGCGAATCCGGATTCCACGATTGCTAATTTACGCGCCTGCAAACCAAAACCAGAGAGAATTTTGCTTGAAGCCACTCAGGATTTTCCTGAATTGATGATTTTTACTAGGCATCGACCAGACCGCTGCGGATCGCCAGACGGGCCAGCTCCGCTGAGTTCGACACATTCAGCTTCTGCTTGATATTGGTGTGATGAGTACCCACTGTTTTCGGGCTGAGGCTGAGAATATCGGCAATGTCATTGACCGTTTTGCCTTCGGCCAGCAGGCGAAATACTTCAAACTCTCGCTGACTGAGCACATCCAGTGGGTTCTCGGAACCCGTCAATTTCTGCATGGCAAGCTGTTGTGCAATTTCCGGCGCAATACAGGTTTTTCCCTGTGCCACCATTTCCACGGCTTTCAGCATTTCTTCCGGCGCACTGCGTTTGGGAATAAAGCCCAGCGCACCGGCCTGCATGGCACGGGTCGTAAACACGCTGTCTTCGTGCACGCTCAGCACCAGAATTTTGGCTGTCGGCTCTCGGGCCACAATACGCTCAATCGCGCCGACACCGCCAATGCCGGGCATGGAAATATCCATGACCACCACATCAGGATGGTGTTTATTAAAGTCCTGCACAGCCTGTTCGCCACTGCCAGATTCGGCCACCACGGTGAATTTGTCACCATCTTCCAGTAAGCGCCGAAATCCGGCCCGCACCAGTTCATGGTCATCCACCAGCAATACTCTTGTTTTATTAAGACTCATAATATTCTGTCCGCTCCCAGTGGAATCTTCACTTTGATCGCTAACCCTTCGCTGGGCTGACTGTCCAGGCTGAATTCGCCCCCGAGGCTCTGTGCCCGCTCACGCATACCCAGCAGCCCAAAGTCGACATCGGAGTGAAAGTCTTTCACTATCATCCCCTTACCGTCATCTTTGACGTCAATACAAAGGTAATCATCCCCGCTACCCTGCCTGGCTTCAATAGCCACAGCAATCTGACTGGCATCAGCATGACGCACTGCGTTGGTAATCGCTTCCTGAACGACCCTGAATACCGTCATATTCATCGCTTCATTCAGGTTATCCAGTTTGCCCGATGTCGTCAGTAGAAATTCAATATCCGGTTCACGCTGACGCCAACTAGCGATGCTTTGTTCCAACGTCGGCACCAGCCCCAAATCATCCAGTGGACTGGGACGTAGCCGGGTGATCATATTATGGACGACATCGTAGATATGACTGGCTGTGTCAATGATAGCCTGTGCACTGTTGAACACACGCGGCTCGTTGTTCTCGGTACGGTTGCGGATAAGTACCGCATCGGTCTTAATTGCTGTCAGGCACTGACCGAGTTCATCGTGCAGTTCACGGGCCAGATGACGGCGCTCCGCTTCCTGCACCTCGTCCATATGTTTGGCTAAAAGCCGAGTTTCACGCAGCTGGTTTTTCGCCATTTCTGCCTGTTTCAGCTCAGTGATATCACGCAAGGTGCAGATAAGCCCGATCACCTTATGCTCATTATCAAGCAGTGGCACGGTCGACATCAGCAGGGTCAATGTTTCCCCATTCGGCCGGATCAGCGTGGTTTCCATGTTTTCAATGCTTTCGCAATTTTCCAGCATGGGTGCAATATTCTGCCGCTGATGGTCGAAGCCCAGATTTGCCAGAGCCTCCCCTTTCAGCAACGGCATCTGAAATAAACGTTCGGCGGTAGAGTTACAGAACGTGATATTGCCAGCGTGATCGAGCGACAGAATCGCATCACCAGACTGTCGAACCAGCATCGCCAGTCTCTGATTCTCAGCCGTACTCAACTCCAGCGCCTGTCCGACCCGGTTAAAGGCCTGACTGATCTGGTTCATTTCACTCAAGGCAAAGCCAGGCAGACGCGAGTGCAGGTCACCGCGTTCAAATGCTGCCAAGGCCTGCAAAAGACGTTGCAGTGGCCTCAAAAACCAATCCACACCCCAGTAGAGAAAAATACTGACAAAGACAAACACCACCATGCCCAGACCGATAATACTGCGGATATCCTGCCAGCGGTCGCTGATCTCCTGCATCGGCGCGGCATAAATCACCATATGACCATTGCCGAAACGCTTACTTAGAGGTGTAATTTCAGGAAATAAAATCTCAACAAACCACTCAGGCGGCTCGACTTCCAGCGTTTCATCCGGCTCGCCCTCAAACAGCAAGCCCTGGGCATCAAACAGCAGAATATGCAGGCTGCGTATTTCACTGAGTGCCTTTACCATTTCATGCATCTGTTCGTTAATACCGAGCTCACGGTTTAACGGTCTGTCAGCCAGGGTCAGTGTGATAAGCTGCGCTGCGGCATCCATGGTGTCCTGCACTTCCTTTTCCACCGACTGTCGGGCATTGGAGATCAACACCCCGGTTCCGGCCAGCAGCGATGCCAACAACAACACTGAAAAGAACAGGTTAACCTTGAGCTTCAGGCTCATGGCAGGGTGGTCTCTGCCGAGCCTTTGGCACCGACATTATCCACCCAGCGAATGGCGATTCTGTCGCCTGACGCACCACCGGCTAACTGAAAAGAAAAGTAGGGATTGCGCGCCGTCGCTGTGCCACATTTGATAATCATCACTTCCGTCTGGTTGCGCCAGACGCGGATATCCTGAATAAACTCTGCCGGAATCAGTTCATCCTGCTCATTCTTGCCACGCCCGGTATGCATCGGATGCGCCAACAACACCCTGACGGTGGTCAGCCCATCCTGCAGCTTGGCTCGGATTCTGTCTCTGGCTTTAATGGCCATCAGGCACACCCTCCGATATCAACAGCGATCTCCCGCGTTGTTCTGTAAAGCTTACCTTCAGCCCTTACCACAGCAATGACTTCCGAGTCTTCTGCCACTTTAATCATGCTCTTGAAGGGCAGAGCTACATCGGGCGTTAAATCCAGACTCATCGCCAATGGGTTGGGGTTCTTATCGACCAGTATAGCTATACGCTCGATCTGGCTGAGGCTACTGTGGATCTCAACCGGTACTGATGCTCCATTGACGGCATAACTCGGCGGTGCACCCAGTTTAAACTGGATCTGCTTATCATCGGCGGCCTCGGCTTCACCCAGCAGTGCCAACAGCGCATCCTCCACCGTTTCTGCAGTAAAGGCGTCACTGGGCCAATGCGCCAGCAGGCGGCGAGGTAACAGTAAGCCGCTGCTTGCCACCATGGCCAGCGTCGATGCTGAAATCGCCCCTTTCACCAGCGCGCGCCGTTGTAGATCAGCCTGTTTGCTCATACTTGTTTATTCTTCCATTTGTGCCAGCGCTTCTTCGACTTCACGTAGTCGTGAAGCAATGCTGGCACGTTGATATTCATCGTGTCCCGCTGCATTAGCAGCCAGTTGCAGTTGGTCTGCCGCTGCTTTTAATAGACCGGACTGAAAATAAAACTCAGCCAGATAGCGGTGGGACTGACTTTTCTGCCCCATCTGCTCCTTGGTCTGCGCCAACAGCTTATAAACCTGGCCCGAGTTTTCACCGAGTTCCAACTGCGTCTGCAGCAATTTATCAGCTTGCTGAGGTCGCCCGACTCGCAGCAGAGCCTGCACCTGCTCCATCGTTAAAGCCTGATCATCTGGGTACAGACGCTGGTTATCATCGTATATCTCGAGTGCCGACTCAACCCGTCCAACGGCCAACTCAATATCGGCCAGTGCCAGTTGATAGGCCAGCCGATCACGTTCTTTTTCCAGCAAGGGCTGTAAAGCTTCGCGAGCCAGCGTATGCTGTCCATTTTTCAGCAACGCCAGCGCGTATCCATAACGGACAGCATCGTTATGCTTGCCGTCATCACGCGACATCGCTGATTTATAGTGATCAAGCAAGTCTGACATTTTGTCAGTCATCATCACCCGCAACTTTTCTCTAATCAGATAAAACTGTTTGTGATCGCCCAGTTGCGGTCGGACCTGATATTGCACAGCGCGGCCTTTGGCATCGGCAATCCGTGAGGTGGTGACAGGGTGAGTTCGCAGGAATTCAGGTACCGCATCTCCGCCGTAATAACGGCTGGCGAGTTGCAGCTTTTCAAAGAAGCTCGGCATGGCTTCCGGATCAAAGCCCGCAGCGACCAGTGTTTGCATACCGATGTTATCCGCCTCGGTTTCATGTGCCCGGCTGTAATCCAGCTGACTCTGAATATCACCGGCCTGTACCGCCATTATCGCTGCTGAGCCGGCCTTGGGATCCGCTGCACCCAGTAATGCAGCGGCGATCATTGCGGCTGTACGAGGAATCGTCATGCGTTTGTGGCGTTCAAAGCTTCGCAGAATATGGCGTTGCGTAATGTGTGCAATCTCATGCGCCATGACCGATGCGAGTTCATCTTCGCTTTCTGCTGTCAGTAACAAACCGCTATTCACGCCAATAAAACCACCCGGTGCAGCGAACGCATTCACTGCGGGGTCAGGCACCATAAAAAAGGTGTAATCCAGCCCTGGCTCGCTGCTGTTAGCCGCTATTCGATACCCAAGAGACTGGATGTAGCTGGTGACTTCAGGATCTTCCACCAGTGGCGTCGACTGTTGTAGTCGCCAGAAGAAGGCCTGACCAATCTGGTGTTCGTCCCGAGGGGAAATCAACGCACCGGCACTATCGCCCATTTCCGGCAAGGCAATATCGACAGAGCGGCCAGGTATGGCAGCCAGTAGCAGACAGGTTAATAAACTGAAAGACAATATTTGTTTCATACAGTGCATAGACTCATCCGACTGAACGGGGTTCCGGCAAGACAATAAGAGTAATTCGGTTTATCATTTCAAGTTTAAACAGCCCGTTTATTGGAATGCCAGTATGTCAGAATTTGATGTAGAAATTGACTCTTCCGGCCTGAATTGTCCCCTACCGGTATTGAAAGCACGTAAAGCCCTGTCAGAAATGACCAGCGGTCAACGTTTACACCTGATCGCTACTGATAAGGGCGCCAATAAAGACATTCCCGCCTTTTGCAAAATGACTGGCAACCCTCTGATTGATACTGAGGAAAACGAAGGCAAACTGCATTTCATTATTGAAAAAGGGGAAGCCAATGGCTAAGAAGCTTGCGATTATTGCCAGCAAGGGCACGCTCGATGGCGCCTACCCTCCGTTTTTGCTTGCATCCACAGCGGCAGCTCTGGGGTTTGAAGCCAAGATTTTCTTCACCTTCTATGGACTTCAACTGCTCAATAAGGAACTCAAGCTCAAAGTCTCGCCACTCGGTAACCCAGCGATGCCCATGCCAGTTCCGGTCCCAAGCATCGTGCAGATCATCCCCGGTCTTGAAGGTTTCGCGACCTGGATGATGAAACGCAAGCTGAAAAAGAAAGGCGTGGCGAGCGTTGAAGAACTACGTGATATCTGCCTTGAATCCGGCGTAGAACTGATTGCCTGTCAGATGACCGTGGACTTGTTCGATTTCAAACATGAAGACTTCATTGATGGAATCAGCAGTGGTGGTGCAGCTACTTTCCTGGAATTTGCCAGCGACGCAGATATTACGCTCTACATTTAAAAGAGTGGCGTCCCCGGCAGGAGTCGAACCTGCGGCCTTCCCCTTAGGAGGGGGACGCTCTATCCAGCTGAGCTACGGGGACTGATAGTTTTAGCAAGTAATACCAACAATCTGCGAAATTATACGTGAATCAGACTGTTTTATCTAAAGACCACCACCAAGAATCAATGTGAAACAATTGTGATGAAAATCGTCTTCTAGATAGTGACGTATTACTAAATGATACTTTCTCTCAATATACGATAGAGTGCAGTTTCTCCACTTGTACCGGGCTTAAACTTATCTGTTGTAAAGTCGTCATCAGTCAAGTTAACTCTGCTCAAAACTGACTTAAATTCTTTGATTGTGACAACCTCAGCACCCCTTTCAAGATATAGATAAACATCTTTCAGGTAACGCATGAATGCCATAAAGCCATTGGTTTTACTGAGCATTATGCCTTGATCCGTTGAATTCCATGCTCTAGGCCATGTATCTCTTATCGCAGAGAAATAATTCCAGATTATTGCTGTTAACTCTGCATCCCGCTGATCGATCATCATTTCTCTAAAGATCATGCGATCACGCTCTGTATCCGTGACAGAAGGTGTTTTTCCCTTCATATAGAGATCACGATCTTGCATAGCCAATGAGTTTGGAGAAGATATATGTTTAAGCAGTGACTGCACAAATGCAGCTTGTGTGATCGCTACTTTCTTGGTGTCTGGCATTGCAGATCCAAGCCTTTTTATTTTTTTCTCAAAAGGGCTATCTGATTCATCATTAAGGGTGATTGCAATTTGATGACATAGTTTTTGTGGACTCCTAGTTTTAGCGAGACTGTAAAGGTCGTAGACAAGACTCTTATTTACTTTAGTCTGAGCTTGGTTAACGACTGAGAAAATATATGCCTCTGATGAAGAGTCTAGTTCAAGGAAGATACTTATATTCAGCTCAAAAGGTTGAGAGTGCAGATTGTAACCTTGAAGTCCTGCGATTCTGTGCTGACCATCCAAAACACTAGCGATATTTGAAAAGTAGACAGAATTCCTTGGATCATCATTGTCTATGTAGGAGCTGATCTTCATTTTTTTACTGACAGCATCAAACTCAACACAACGTTCTGGTATAGAAAGGATGATAGCTGTTGGAAAACAAGCATCATATGTGTTGACGTATTGTTTGAGCTCCTTTTCCCTTGACGGACTTAGTTTTCTTTGAATCCCCAGAAGGCTATCAATTTCATCATGCTCGTCTGAAGACTCTTTTTCTCTGATCCTTCTTGTATCTACATAGGATATTTCTATCAAATCTTTATAAGAGATAGACGCTGTATAAAATGTACCTATTGGCTGAGTAATCTCTATACAGTCAACTTCAATCGAGCCTGTTTTTATTAACTCTTCCTGAATCATATTTCCTTGTCTATCAGACATTATTGTTCACCTCTGTAGTGTCTGAAATCTCTCTTGAAGCGCTCATTGTCCATTTGGGCTGCCTTGGGGGCATTAGTTTTCGTTTCAGCGAAATGTTCTAGAAACATGATTATGTAGATCAAAATCAGAACGAACGCTGTGAGTATGAGTGATGGAGCATAGAGATCTTTAATGATCACGCCCATGTGATACAACGGATAAAAAACGGCATTTATGAGGATTATCAACCATGCAATCAAGTTAAAAAAAGTCTTGAATTGCACAGGAGGGTTTTTATAGGTGGCATATAAGACTGGGGCGAGCAATGTGGCTGAGTAGATCACCAGTTCGCCATTCCCTAGTATTTGGTGGGCAATTGTCTTTAGAGTTTTATCTTCTGTGAGATAAATTACAGCTGAAGAGAAAATTAGAGGCAGTAAAGAAAATATCAGCGTAATCAGAAACTGAAAGAGAGTACGGTTATTAGCAGTCCATTTCGGTGAGTTAGACACTGAAATTCCTTTTCTAAAACTAAGTTAATACCATTTACGATGGTACTTAAGCCTGACGAATGATTCTCCTGAATAGCTCCTATTCGTGTCAAGCGCTTAGCATATTGTCTTACATAATTCAGACAAAGCTAAATCCTCTTGACAAATCAAGCTTATATTGATATAATCGAGACCTTCTTCAAAAGTAGCGACTAAAATTATACCACATACAAATATTAACTAAATAGTCCTCCTTTTGCAAGAAATTTTTTAAATTATTCATTAAGGAGGAAGTATTGAAAGAAAACCATATTACTCAACTGCAACTGAAAGAGGTTCTTAATTACCACGAAAAAACTGGCGAATTCATCTGGAGACAAACTCTTTCCAACAGAGGAGTTGAAGGCTCTACGGCAGGTTACAGAAATTCACAGGGCTATTGGTGTATATCGATTTATGGCATCAAGTACTTAGCTCACCGACTAGCTTGGCTATACGTTCATGGAGACTGGCCTGAGGAAGAGATCGACCACATCAATCATGATAAAGCAGACAACCGTCTCTGCAACTTAAAACCTGCTACCAGAAAAGAAAACTCCAGAAATCTTGGACTCAGATCTAACAATACATCTGGTGTCACTGGAGTCTCAAGAATAAATAGTAATAACAAGTGGAGAGCAGCTATAGAAGATAAGCACATCGGCACATATGAAGACTTTGAAGATGCCGTAATAGCAAGGAAAGCTGCCGAAAGAGCACTTGGCTATCACAAAAACCACGGTCTAAATTAATGAAGTACGTGGTTTATAAAAATATCAACACACCTATCTACTACCTGAATGAGAAGTTTGAATTCTTTTACTACCCAGACGATGAAAGAATTCATGAATTTCAACAAAAATGGCTTGAGAAAAACATCTCTGATTGGTCACTACAAAACTACGACTGTGTAAACCTGAGGACAGGTAATACCTCAACCACCAGAGAGCTATACGAGAAAAGTCAGAAAGTAGAGATTGGGGAGCCAAAGACAATCGCATTGATCGATGCTTTACGAGAGCAAGGCAGGAACGAAGCAGAGATTGCATACGAACTTGGCTTAAGTACAAAAACAATTCAAAGGCATCATCCTAAATATTCTAGAGATGTCAGCTTGGTCGCATAAACACGCTCAGATAGTCCTAGAGAAGCGATAGAAGCGTTTTTGCATCAAACCTAACCAAATACCCCACACCAGCATTTACCACTAATTTGACCAGTAACTTTTTAGGTGTTGGATGTGGGGCTTTCATACTAAATGGAGGTAATTTGAAAAAATTTAACATACATCTTGTCTCTAACTCCCCTGCTTTATCTGAGGGGGTAGATGCACTAAAGACAGAATTAAAAATCACTAGTACAAAACAACACAATGCTATAGAGCTCATTCTATTAAATCTATATGAATATGAAGAGATAATGATTAGCAGGGCTAGGAAAAGCTATGGAGAGACCCGTTACAACCCCAGAAACGCTGGATATGGATCAATCATTACTGTACTGGATGCCCTTGTTGAACACTCATTCATCAATCAGGAACTTGGCTACAGAAAACTAGGCGCTGATGGCGAAATTGACTCTAGGAGAACAACAATATCAATCAATAACCATTTGAAAAAGTTTCTCAGTGAGAACGGAGAATGGTATGAATGGGACTTGCCAATCTATCGTAAATCAGGAAAGTTGAAAGTCGATCACCTGCAACCTGAAACAATCATTCTAAGGAAAAATAATACTGATAAAACCTTGGTTGATTACAAAGATAACAGCTGGACTATCAAGGCGAGAGAACAACTCGCTGAATACAATGACATCCTCTGTGACACGCACATTGAAGTTCCTTCATATGATGATACTGATTTCTATGAGACTTTCGGAGAAGAGGCTACAAGAAAGTTCATATACTCTGAAAAAAAAGATAGCTTCACACAGGGAGGGAGACTTACTGGTTCTTGGTGCAATTTAAGAAAGGTTGATCGGCACCATCTTCTTATAAATGGCGAGGAGACAATAGAAAAAGACTTCCAAGCCAGTTCAATAAATACTCTTTATCTTCACAAAACAGGCTGTTCTTTCCAAGATGGTGATCCATATGAGCTATCTATTGATGGGGAGTTAATCTCCAGAGAGATAGTGAAGAAATTATCAAACTTCATTTTATTCACTTCATCTAAAAAGAGTTTGAAACTAGCCCTAGAAAATTATTCTTCAAAAGAAAAAACATTCAATGTTGATTACAAGAAAATAAAAGATTTAATTGGCATTGATAGATTGATAGATGAATTTGTTAGTAAACATTCTTTAATCAAGGACTACTTTTTTGGAGGCAGGGAGCATGGCTTATACATTCAATTCTTGGAGTCAGAAAGAGTAATGAATGTTGTTAACGAGTTAACTAAAAAAGATATTCCAGTTTTAACAGTTTACGACTCATTCATTGTCCCTATCTCACATGAACAAGATTTAAGTAATGCTATGAGACAGTTTAGTTAATCTCTATTGGTGAGATATGGGGTTACTAGTAAAGACTATATAGCTATAAGTATTTATATAACTACTAGTATCCCCATTACAGGGTGTTTTTTTAAATACTCAAAATACACGGTATTTGCCGAAACTGAGACCTGTTTAAGAGACATCTTATTTTTTATGAGTGGTGCTAAGCACAAACAAATCATTAAAATTTCAAAAGACTAATAATTCTAAAATATACCCTGTTAAATCAACACCTTATCTTATTGTTTATGGTGATAAAAAAATGTAGAAACAATGTTTATCATGTTTCATGATCAGCATTAACAGAGTGATAAGCAGGCGCAACTCAAGGCTGCCCCCCCCTCATTACTGAATAGAATTATTTCGTGTTAGTTAGAAACTGAGACTATAAAGCAAAGTTTATAGACCCAATATTCGGAATACTCAGGTGTGCACGCTTTCCTGAGGAAGTCATTTTAACGCTATATGTAGCATCTTCCTCATATCGCCACCTTCCGGGGCTACCATTATCAAGTGCTGCCCACACAATATTTTTTTCATCAATATGGCAGACATATTCCCAAACTGTGTTATCAGAATTTCTGCGATAACTTACTTCAAAAAAGTATGCTGAGTCTTTAGTGATTAAACGACTACTCATGATTGACGGTGACTTATACATAACTGAAGCAATGTAATACTCACAAATCTTTTGCTTGTCTCCCTGTGAAGATGAAACTACTCTTTGACTCGTTTCACCATTACCAGGTGATGACTCATTTTTGAAGAAGATATACAAAGATTGCAATGCTAGGACTATCAGCAAAGCAATTACGACTTTCCCAAGAAGACCATTGTTACTTGCGTCATAGTTTTTTTCAGAAGTCATTCAATTCGTCCTTGTTGTGATATATATCCATTGGTTAATTCAACTTAGCATCTCAGGATCATCCTTGTAAACCTGAACAATGTGACCTAGTTGATGACTTAAAGTAGCTTAGCTAAGTCCTCTGCCCTCAAGTGTGTATACCGTTGGAGCATGCGTATATCTTTATGCCCTGTTATCAAAGCTACTTGCATTGGGCTTAAACCTTTTTCAAAGAATCTGCTGGTGGCCTCATGCCTCAAATCATGAAATCTAAGATCTTCAATACCAGTCCTTTTACATGCTCTGGAAAAAGCCTGTGTAACACTATCTGGCCTTATATCAAACAGAGGGTACAACCTGAGAATTTCTATTGCCAACTTTGATAATGGAATTGTTCTAGGGATATTAGTTTTTGTTTCTGGAATAAGGAGAGTGCTGTTCTCAAAGTTAATATGACTAGGCTGTATGTTTAGGATCTCCCCCCTTCTCATAGCAGTTTCAATAGCCAAAATAACGACACTCTTAACTACAGAATTATTCTTCAATGAGGCTACTAGCCTTTCGAGTTCACCTTTTTCAAGACGTCTGTTTCTTACAATAGGATTGTTATCTTTGGGAGATCTAACTTTGTGTACAGGATTGCCATATGCGAGGTGGATGCCCTTTTCAATCTCTACATCTTTGAAAACACGGCTGAGAAATGAGAGGTCTTTTTTTACCGTTGACGCACTGACTCCACCATTGAGTCTGAAGAGCTTGAACTGATTCAGAAGGCTGGGGCTAACCTTCGAGAGTGCAATTCCTTTAAAACCTGAGTAGGACTTTAAGACCTTTATCTGAGATAAGAATTGTTTACTAAGCTGTTTACTCTTTTCTATTTCTAGCGTGTATGCATCAATCGCATCAAGAAGTAAGTACTTATCAGAGGCTTGGTAGTCGAAATAATAGCTTTGTGAAATTTCAAGCTCTTTTTGTTGTGCCCATCTCGCGGCATCATTCTTGGTGAAAAAAGTCTTTGATAGAGATCTATGACCTTTTCTTCTTATGATTGCCTGCCAAGACTTATTACCCGAGGACAGTTTTCTGATAGTTGCCACTTTTGATACCTCACTGTGAAACAGTTGTGAATAAACTGCATTGGTATCTACTGACTAACTAATTAACTAATTGAAAAACTTTTAGTTTTTATCTATCACCTATTCCCCTTAGGAGGGGGACGCTCTATCCTGCTGAGCTACGGGGACAATGGCTGGGCATTATAGCAGGGGTTTATGATAGCTTCGAACCTGGTACTTTTGAGTCTTAATTGCGCAGCAGGTTTTAAAACCTGATCAAACCATTTCACAGACAACCAGCATGTCTGTTTCCAGAACTCACTAATTAACAAGCAATGAAAAACTAAAAGGCTCACCGATTTACCGATTAGCCTGAAATAAACCTCCGTGAATTTCTTCTGCCAACGCATAAAGAGTGGTCAACTACAGAACATTCTGTGTGTCAGCAATGTCTACTCATTCTGAGATAAGTTAGAATGAAATACCATTTTGGAGATGGCTCAGGCTTGGACATTCTCCCAATTCACGAGTGTAAACATATGATGTTTAAAACGAAACTGGCACTATTTGGATTAGTCTTTTCTGCTCTTTTCTCATCCATCGGTCATGCCCATACACCTCTTTCCTATAATGAGGTGATTCAGGCGGAAAGAGAACGAATGCAGGCAAATCATCCACGTAGCAGCGCCGATGAATCCGTGGTCAGAGAACGCGATGAAAAGTGGCTTTTGAACACCCCTGCAACCTGGGGTTATATGATTAACCAAGAAAGGTTACGCATGAAGCAAAGCCTGCCCCAAGCACAAATTCAGCCCGGAACCAGCTCTACGCCACACGCCAACATGATGCCAACCACGATGAATGAAGGCGTCCGGTTGCAGCATGAGCAGATGGAAAAATCGCAGGAGAACCGGCACTGAGGTGGGTATCACTTCCAGCTTTGTAGATTTAGTAATGAATCTGCCCCTATTGGGGCAGTGATGGTCAATACGGCAAATCAGCTTACAGGCTGATGAAAGTCTGCCACCCTCACTGACCTGCGCTTCTAATGTTCTGAATTCGTCCCGTGGGCACCAATGCCAGTCTGTGAACGGATAAACTGATGCTCAAACAAAGCACGCTCTTTCGTCCCCTGCTCGCTGTTATCGGTTACTGAAAACAGCCAGATCAGAATAAACGCAGTCATCACTGAAAATAGCGCCGGGTACTTATAGGGAAATACGGCTTCGGCATAGCCCAGAATATCCACCCAGACAATCGGTCCCAGCACCACCAGCACAATTGCAGTCGCCAGACCGGCAAAGCCGCCAATTAATGCACCACGGGTGGTCAGCCTTGACCAGTACATCGACAAAATCAGGATGGGGAAATTGGCACTGGCTGCAATCGCAAACGCCAGACCAACCATGAATGCCACATTCTGCTTTTCAAACAAGATACCAAGCACGATCGCCACTACACCGAGCACCAGTGTTGCAATCCGTGACACGCGGATTTCAGCACGACTGTCAGCCTGACCGTGTTTGAATACGCTGGCATAGAGGTCATGGGATATCGCTGAGGCGCCGGCTAGTGTAAGTCCTGAAACCACCGCCAGAATCGTGGCAAAAGCCACCGCTGAAATAAAGCCGAGAAAGATATCACCGCCGACCGCCTGAGACAGGTGAATGGCCGCCATATTATTACCTCCCCGCAGCAGGCCTTCACTATTGAAAAAGTCCGGGTTGGTAGAGACCAGCACGATAGCACCGAAGCCAATTACGAAGGTCAGGATGTAGAAGTAACCGATAAACCCCGTAGCAAAAAAGACCGAACGCCGTGCCTGTTTGGCGTCTGCCACGGTAAAGAATCGCATCAGGATATGTGGTAGCCCGGCTGTGCCGAAAATCAGTGCCACCCCCAGGGAAATAGCCGATATTGGATCAGATACCAAGCCACCCGGCCCCATGATCTGGTCACCTTTTTCATGTACCGCAATGGCCTGCTCAAACAGGGCATTAAAATCAAAGTTGACGTGACTCAGCACCATCAACGCAATAAAGCTGGCCCCGGACAGTAATAATACCGCCTTGATGATCTGTACCCAGGTGGTCGCAAGCATGCCACCAAAGGTGACATACAACATCATCAGAACCCCGACGATGATCACGGCAAGTTCATACGGTAAACCAAATAAAATCTGAATCAGCTTGCCAGCCCCCACCATCTGAGCAATCAGGTACAAGGCCACTACAGCCAGTGAGCCAAACGCTGACAAAGTTCGAATGGGTAATTGCGCCAGTCGATACGAAGCCACATCGGCAAAGGTGTAGCGGCCCAGATTACGCAGTCTTTCGGCAATCAGAAACAGAATCAGCGGCCAGCCGATAAGAAAACCGATGGAATAAATCAGCCCATCATAACCGGACAGATACACCAACCCGGAAATACCCAGAAACGAGGCTGCAGACATATAATCACCGGCAATGGCAAGGCCATTCTGCAATCCAGTAATGCCACCACCGGCAGCATAATAATCAGACGTGGAGCGGGTCCGTTTGGCCGCCCAATAGGTAATCATCAAGGTTGCAGCGACGAACAGCAGAAACATCAACACTGCCGGAATATTCAGTGCCTGCCGCTCCACTTCACCCTGCACCGCATCGGCAGCCAGCACAGGACTCAGAGCGCCGAGGAGCAGACTCAGAAAAACAGAGACTCGGCTCATTGCTCTGTCTCGCTGATAATTTGCTGCGTTGTTTGATCAAAGTCTGTATTGGCTTTGTGAACATAAATGCCGGTCAATACAAACGCGACAATAATGATCAACAGTCCAAGTGGGATACCTATTGTTATCACACTGTCCGTCATCATCGGTTGTGCCAGCCACTGCGGAGTAAAAGCTATCAGCAGAATAAACGTGAAATACATCAGCAGAATGATCGCTGCCAGCCCCCAGGCCCAGCGGGACCGGCGACTCACTAGCTGCTGAAACTTGGGATTTTTTTTGACCTGTTCGTATAAATCCGCACTCATGCTTTCTCTCTTCCTTGGCCCTATCGGCATATTATTATGATTCGGTTTATCGCCCGATTATGCTGACTTTATACCGTGATGACAAACCTGCCCCCTGATGGCAAAAGTTGTGCTTTAAGGTATGAAGATTCAGAATATGCCTACTTTTATGCGGTTTTTCACTGCATCCCGGTGTCAGCATAATTACCGCCAATAACCTTTATATACGATGGATTCCTTATGACTGGGCAGTCGCCAGCAACGAAAACCAAGAAAACAGTTCCCGCAGTGATGAACAGAGCCTTATTGTTCAAGGCACTCAAACATGTCCTGAAAGGGGGACTGAGTTTTCCGGGCGGCCATATTCCTCCCTCCTCGCACACCGTACCGCAGGATTTCACCGGGGTCGGCGTCGCGGCCTCAGACGACCCAGCGGTGGATGATTACATTGTTAATCAGCTACAGGCACTGGGGGTCAGAAATGTTCGTATTGATGTCAGCTATGGTGATGAAAACGGGCCGACAGCAAGGCTTCTTCGCAAACTTCTGCACACGCAGTTGCAGGTCGTCGTGCATCTGGTTCAGCCCTTTGATGATGCTTTCACCATGGCAGAACCGGCCTCACAGGAAAAATGGCAACAGTTCGTCACAACCGTCTGCAGAGAGTTTGGCCGCGGGCTTTTCGCTATAGAGGTCGGCTCGACCATCAATCGTCGTCGCTGGGCGGGCTATAACACCGAAGGTTTTTTTGCCGCATGGGACATTGCCCATCAAATCATCAAATCCCACGGCATCACGCTGATTGGCCCGAATATTTCGGATTTTGAGCCGTTTTATACCTTTTCCATACTCGAACAACTGGCCGAAGATGCCATGTTGCCGGATATGCATACCAACAACCTGTTCTGTGAACGGGTTACCGAACCGGAACGCTACGACCACCGCATTCTCGGCTTCCAGTGGGCTACGCGGCTGAAGGTCAATCTGGTCAAAAAAGCACGTCTGCTGCAACGTATTGGTGCTGAACAAGGGGTCAAGGACTTAATTTCCCCGGCCGCGTTCTGGACCTTGCCACGCATTGAGCGTTTGCTGGCAGAAAAGGAACAGAAACAGGCTGATTACCTGACTCGCTACATGGTGCTGCTGGCGGCATCCGGTGCTTTACGTCAGGCCTACTGGGGACCGCTTCTATGCTGGCGTGAAGGCTTGATTGACGATGGCAGTGGCCGTTACCCGGAACTAGAGCGCATTACCCACTATCAGAGCGTGCTTGGCAATCTTGAGCAATTCAGAGTGCGTCCGTCGTTTTATGCCTTGCAGCAGTTTAATAACAGCATTGCGGGTAGCGATTATCTGGGCCCCCTGTCTACCAGTAACAATGTTGAAGTTCATGCCTTTCGCAACAAGGATCAATTGATCCATGTTGCCTGGACCATTAACGGCAAAGCCTGTCCACTCAGCGCACTATATGAAGAACGTGACCTGCAACGACTGGAAGCCCGTGACCGTGATGGACTGAATAGCCCGGAACTGCCAGAGTTTATATCCGAAAAACCGGCTTACCTGAGCTGGCCCGCCACGCATGTCGTTGAGCTGAAAAATCACTCTGCACCCTATCCGCTGGAATCAATCTTTGCACACCGACAACAAGGTCGTTACTACCCCATTGATGACGGTATTTGGCGCGGTATGTTGATTGCTGACAACCACGAAGCTGCCGATAAGCTCACTCAACTGCTGCACCCGGACAATCTGCCTGTGGCAAACAGTGACTCAACACTGCGTCGGGCACGCAACCTGATTTGGACCGTACCAGGGCCGGATGGCCGAACTGTGGTCGCCAAGAAACCGATCAAAATGTCCTGGCATAAGCGTGTGCTTGATCGCTTTAAGCCGAGCAAAGCGCGTCGTAGCTGGATCGCCGCAGCCGAACTGTCACGCCGTGACATCCCTACCGCTCAGCCGCTGGCCTACTTTGAAAAACAGGACGATAACAGCATGCTGCAGAATCTGTTCGTCTGCGAAAAAGTCGACCATGACTTCTCAGCCCGCGAAATTCTGGTGGCGTTTCATGACGGTGCAGACAGCTATGCAGGCATCACTGCTGACGCGTTTTATCGTCAGCTTGCCCTGTTTCTGCGACGTATGCATGAACATGGCGTCTTTTTCCGTGACCTGGCCGGTGGCAATATCCTCATCAAGCAACAGGCTGATAATCAGCTCGATTTCACCCTCATTGATATTAACCGTGCGCGTTTTTACAACCGAAGCACACCGTTCAAACAATGTCTGTCTGATCTGGCCAGAATCTGTCATAAACTGCACTGGGAAGGCCGTGAGATTATGGTCTCGTACTACCTGCAGAGTATGCTCAAACCCAAGTCGTTCAGCTGGCGTCTGCGTGTGCCGTTTTATCTGTATGACTTCAAGGTCAACTTCAAGCGTCGTTATGGCCGCAGAGCAATCAGACGTTGGTGGCAGAACAGGCAGTCAAAATAATATTTGTGCTTGCAGTAATTATGCTTTCCTATAGGTCAATCACTTCATGAGACCTCTGTTTGAGGTCCTTTTCCCGGAGACAACCATGCATCAGCAGCGCTTTCGCCTTGTAATCCTAATTGCCTTGTTTCTGCCGCTGGTTTACGCCTGTGCCTCACGCTCACAAAGTAGCTACTACGCCAGCGAAGTCGGTGAAACCATGGCGATAGAAGATGTCAGAATTATTTCCTCACGTCTGGTCACCATTGAAGGTCTAGACGATTCGGGCCGCCCTGGCTGGGGAACGGCAGTCGGTGCCACGGTTGCCGGTGCGACAGCTTACGGTATTACTGAGTCTGACAATCCGGCCGGTGTTGCCATTACCATTATTGCTTTAGTCGGCGGCGCCATCGCAGGACAGTTTCTTGAAGAAAAGGTGAAATCCTCATTGGGCGTGGAGTACATCCTGCGCAAGGAAAATGGCGACAAGATTGCTGTCGTACAGGCCGTGAATAATGAGTCAGAACGCTTACCCTCGGGCACCTATGCGTCACTTATCCGCGGTAGTCGCGGTTATGTCCGGGTAGTGCCGAACTAATTTCAAATACAGCCTGAGTAAAATGCGGGAGTCGATCCATGTCACAGGAGCCCCCCCGCATGATTGGCCCGCACAGTTTTCTTCTCAAAGGCTTTGCCAGTGCTGAGGCTGCAAGCCTGCTTGTAGATATCACCAGCATTGGCACCCAATCGCCGCTACGGCATATGACGACCCGACGGGGGTATCAGTTGGCGGCACAAATGACCAATTGCGGGCAACTGGGCTGGGTCAGCGATAGCAAAGGCTACCGCTATCAAACTGATGATCCGCTGACCGGACAGGCATGGCCTGCTATGCCCACTTCATTTCTTTTGTTGGCAAAAAGTGCAGCTCAGCATTGCGGTTTTGATAACTTCATCCCAGATGTTTGCCTCATTAACCGTTATTATCCGCGGGCAGGTATGAGCCTGCATCAGGACAAGGATGAAAAGGATTTCAGTCAACCGATTGTGTCCGTTTCACTCGGCATTCCCGCTGTTTTTTTGTTTGGCGGCCTGCGTCGTTCCGACACAACCACGGCTACGTTACTGGAACACGGTGATGTAGTGGTCTGGGGCGATGAAGATCGTTTGCGTTTTCACGGCATTGCCCCGCTCAAACTGGCACATCATCCCCTGACTGGCCAATGTCGCTTTAATCTGACCTTCCGCCGCGCCCATTAAATTCAGCTGGATTGTGATGCTGGACGAAATGATTATCACTGGCGATAATGAGACAGATAAGTGACTGAACTTACACTGAACAAGCAAATAAACACTCGGCTGCAACGCAGCGTTGTCAGGGAATGGCCGGGTAGTTAAAGTGGCTTTATTGCAGGATGCGCAGTCAGAACGCCACGATAAGAGGTATGTTATCTTGACTGGCGAAACAACCACACAGCACAACGATCAGCCTTACATGAGTGCCAGGAGGCAAAGTATTCTGAAGAAAAAGAAGCATGTTCTGATCATCGACGATCAAAACACTGGTCGAACTATCCTGCAAAAAGTTATTCAGCAGATCGCGGATAATCTTGAAGTTCATGCCTTTGATAACCCGACTGAGGCACTGAAGTGGATTGATCAGCATGATCCGGATCTCATCGTTACCGACTATCGCATGCCGGAAATGGATGGCGTTGAGTTTATCCGTGAAGTGCGTCAACGCCCTCATTGTGAAAATGTCCCGGTGATGATGATCACCGTGGTCAGTGAGAAAGAAGTGCGTTATGAAGCGCTGGAGGCCGGTGCCACCGCCTTTCTCACCCGCCCTATTGACCAGATTGAGTGCCGCACCAGCTGCCGTAACCTGCTCAAAATGCACGAGCAGCACCTCATTATTCAGGATCGTGCTGACTGGCTGGCCAGACAGGTTGAAGTCGCCACAGACCAAATTACACAGCGCGAAAAAGAAACCATTCTGCGTCTCGCCAGAGCCGGTGAATACCGTGATGAAGGCACGGGCAACCACGTTATCCGTATGGCCAAGTACTCACGTCAGATCGCCGAAGCACTGGGCTGTTTCAGCAAGCAGGATTGTGAAGATCTGGAATATGCGGCACCGATGCATGATATTGGCAAAATCGGTATTCCCGATGGCATCCTGCTCAAACCCGGTAAGCTCAATGAATATGAATGGGACATCATGCAAACCCACACCACGATTGGACACGCTATTTTGTCTGACAGCCAGTCGCGCTATATGCAGATAGGTGCTGTCATCGCCCTCAACCATCATGAACGCTTTGACGGTAAAGGTTACCCAAATGGCCTCAAGGGTGAGGAGATCCCTCTCATTGCCCGTGTGGTAGCGGTTGCGGATGTATTTGATGCCCTGGTTTCTGCGAGACCCTACAAACACGCATGGGACACAGAGGAAGCCATTGCTTATATTCAGCAACAGGCAGGTACTCACCTTGACCCACAATGCGTCGATGCATTTATGCAACGGATAGGGGTTATCAAACAAATCAAAGCCGACTACGCAGATGAGCCAGGGACAGAGAACCGGTACGATGGATGAGGCTGGCGATGCCGTCAAAAAACAGAATAAGCGCCGTATACTGCCTGTAACGGGAGACTCTGAACCCGAACAGGCAATAAAAATTCGTCTGCCCATCGGTCTGGCGATTTTTTTATATTTTGGACTCCCCTGGGGACCTGATGAGCAGTTTTTCAGTACACTGCTTTCAACACCCAGCCTGATAACCCTTGCCTACTACATCGGCGCTATTGCAATAGCGGCAGCAATTTACCAGAACCCGCAACCTTCCCCGGTCAGACGTATCGCCGGGATCTGGCTGGATCTGACATCCCTCTCTGTTCTGATGTTTTATTCCGGTGATGAAAGCGTATTCCTTTTCGTTATTTATCTCTGGGTAATTCTCGGTAACGGCTTTCGTTATGGCAGTACTTACCTTTATATCTCCTCGGCGGTCGGTATTCTGGGTTTTACTACGGCATTGCTCACCGGAAGTTACTGGGTAGAACTACATCACAAGCCGATAGGCTACAGCCTGCTTTTACTGTTAATCCTGATACCGCTCTATTCCGCATTTCTTATCAACAAGCTGCATGCTGCTATTCGTGACGCCAAACTGGCCAATGAGGCCAAAAGTCGCTTTCTGGCTAATATGTCGCACGAACTGAGAACACCACTCAACGGTGTTATTGGCATCGCCGATCTGCTGGGAGAAACCACATTGAGTCGTCAGCAGCATGAGTTCATCAATATCATGCGTAACTCGGCCAACACCCTGCTGGGCCTGATTGAAAATGTTCTGGATATCTCCAAAATTGAGGCTGGAAAAATCAACATCGCCAGGGAACGCTTTGATCTGCACGGCTTGCTTAATACGATTATCCAGCTACAACGTGCCATGGCCGAATCCAAAGGACTCAAACTCGCCCACTGCATCGATTCGCGCGTCGACTTTGACCTCTTTGGAGACCCCCAACACCTGAGGCAGGTACTGATAAATCTGATCGGCAATGCCATCAAATTCACTGACAGCGGAAATATTAAATTAGTGGTCCGACAAGTCGGGGCTGATACAATGACATCCAATGTCAGGGTTCGGTTTGAAGTCAGCGACACCGGTATCGGCATATCCAATGACGATATCGAAAAGATTTTTGAAGACTTCACTCAAGCCAACAATGCCGGTGCCGTTAAGTATCAGGGAACAGGTCTTGGAACGACCATTTCAAAACAACTCGTTGAACTCATGGGAGGAGAGATAGGTGTAGAAAGTGAACTCGGCATTGGAACCACTTTCTGGTTCGAGCTTCCTTTTGATACCCACTCTGAACACACATTGGAATTGACTCAGCAAAACGTCCTGATTTTTACCTCTGAGCAGACCTCTGCTACCTTGCAACAACACCTTGATGACTGGAACATCGCTCACCAAACGGCTCACTCAACAGCCCAAGTGATGACTGGGCTAATGAACGCCATTGCAAAGGAACAGGCGTTCACTACGCTGGTGATCGAACAGCAGGCCATGTCAGGTATCAGTCCTGTCCAGTATGCGAAACTGTTAAGTCAGGAACCTCAGCTCGAACAACTGTCTCTGATTCTGGTGCAGTCACCGGACGACGTATTGGCCCATGCCGAGCTCAATCTTTACTATCTGTCCGCAATCGCCGACGTCAGCGATAAACGCACCGTATTTAATGCCTTACATGCCGTTGAAGCCTCACATCATCTAGGCAGCAATATTGTCAGTCTGCACGACTTTTATCATGCCCGAGCGAATAATAATCGTCAGTTGACCATCATGGTCGCGGAAGACAATCAGGTGAACCAGCGTGTATTGGAAGGCATGCTCAGCCAACTTGGTCATCAAGTGTTACTGGCCAGTAACGGTGAGCAGGCAATGGATCTTATCAGTCAGCGTTATGCGGACATTGACCTGATGATCCTTGACATGAACATGCCGGAATATTCCGGTACTGAAATCCTGCAGGCATTAAGCTTTATCGATACCGCCAGAGAGATTCCTGCCATTATGCTGACGGCAGACGCCACACCTGAAGCACGGCAGCGTTGCGAGGAAGCAGGTGCTGATCTATTCCTCACCAAGCCCATCAACTCCAAAGAGTTGCTGTCTCATATTGCATCTTTCACCCAGCAGTTGCCAGAGTCAGAGCACCGTCAGGCTGATAACAGTAACGATGAGGACAAATCGGGTCTGATTAACTACCGCCACTTTAAAGAACTGGAATCACTCGGAGGCAGTGCCGATTTTTTGGCGAGTTTGGTTGACGGCTTTGTCGAAGATGGTCGCAAACACCTCGGCATCATTAATCATGCGGTGGCTGATGACTACTACCAATACCGTGAAAGCCTGCATGCACTCAAAGGCACCTCAACAGAAATCGGCGCCCAAACTTTGGCAGACTTATGCCGTCAGGCTGAACAGTTAAAACCTGATCAGATTGATTCCAGTGAAATGCATAAACTGGTTGATGACATCAACAGGGTGTTTGAAGAGACATTGCAAAGCCTGCAAAGCGCTCTTCAAACACTTTCCTATCAAACTAGCCAGTAATCACTTTTGGCCCAATTTTAGTTTTATGAGACTGTCGCTGGACCAGTCTCTGCATCATACGCAGATCCTTGGGTCTGAGCTTCAGGGCTGACTCCACCCAAACCTTGGTGATATTCAGCAATTCATCATAAGTCACAGGGTTGCACAGGTCGCGTACCCGGCGCAGGGCATCATGGCTATTTTGCGTTCTGCCCGCCTTGTCGATATAGCGATAGACTTCCAGCTCACCATCGCCCGGCTCTGCCAGCACGTCTACCACCCCCATCTCGTACAGCGCTTCCGCAGAATACAAGGTACCTGACAAAATCATCTTTTCTGCAGCGGATGGGCCGATTTTTCTCGACAATAAAGAATAAGCACCCATACCAGGAAACAGGTTAAACAGAACTTCCGGCAAGCCCAGCTTAGTACCCCGCTCGGCAATCAGTACATTGCTCGATAAGGCTGCTTCGAAACCGCCACCAAGGGCATCACCTTTCACCAGTGCAATGGTGGTGAGATCAGTATTAAGGTGAACCATGTTGGCATGAAGCACATCGATGCAACTGATCGCATATTGCAGAAGGCCATCGGCATCCTGATTGGCAATAAGCCGTGAAAACAGCTCAAGATCGCCCCCCAGATTAAAGACATTGTCGACCGAAGAGGCTAAGACTAGATAATCGTACTGCCGCCCCTGAGTGGTCAGCATTTCCTGTTTGACGCTGGAAAAATAACTGGAAATCTCTTTTAACAAGGTCGGCGTAAAACAGGGGCGTGGTGCTCCCTCCATAGAAAACCAGCCGGTCTTGTACTTGGCATCATAGAAGGTGTTCAGTTGTCTGTACGGTTTATTCTCAGCAAATTGCAGATCTGAGAACGCATTATTCAGTTGGTGGGCTGTGGCGTTCATCTCGTTCTCCTTGAACTCAAGTTTGTCACCGTGATGTTTCCTTAATCACATCATCGGCGCTCACAACCTCCATATTGCAGAAACTATGCCCACACCTCGACCACTTCACAAAAACAAGCTGTCGTAGAAATATAACCAAGCAATATCAACAACTTAAAAATTAAACCCCGTATCTAAAAATCAGCTATTTACTGAAAGAAATGTTCACAACAACGATCTGTCAGAAAATTGACTTTCTTTCAAAAACGCATCAAGGCTTTCAGATGACTGATAACAGCACTGGCATTGCCCTTGATGTTGTAGCCACCTTCTAGCACTGACACCAGCCTGCCGTCACAGTACTCTTCAGCCAGAGCCATTACCCACTGGGTCAGTTTATAAAAGCCATCATCAGTCACATTAAAACAGCCCAGCAGGTCATCCTGACGGCTGTCAAAACCGGCTGAGACCAGTATCAAATCCGGCTTGAATGCCTCGGCGGCTGGCCTCAGCGCAGTTTCAAAGGCCTCTAAAATTGCCTTGTCATCCGCACCACAATCCAGATGCACATTGATATTGAAGCCTTTTCCATCCCCCTCCCCAAGCCGTTGCGGACTGCCGGTGCCGGGGTAAGCAAATTGATCATGGGTGGAGAAAAACAACACCGATGGATCAGCATAAAATGCCCACTCAGTACCATTGCCGTGATGATAGTCCCAGTCAATAATTAACACTTTATCAGCCTGATAGTGTTGCTGAGCATAGCGGGCCGCCACCGCGATATGATTGAAATAACAGAAACCTTCTTCCTGTCCGGTGTTCATTGCATGATGGCCGGGAGGACGCGAAGCACAAAAGGCATTTCTCACCGTTCCCTGCATCACCGCATCAACAGCGGCCAGTGCCGCTGCTGTCGCCAGCAGGGCGCTGTCAAAGAAGGCTTGTTGCGACTTTATCGCCTTGATATGTGCGTCACTGTGGATCTGGCGCAACCAGGGTTCGGCATCAGCCAGACTCAACGGTTGCAGCGCACGCAGGCTATCGGCCTCTGGCCAGTCTGAAAGTGCCTGCTCAATTGCCGCATAGCGCGCTGGCGATTCCGGATGAGCAGGTGAAATGAGGTGACGGCTAAAACCATCATGCATAAGCAGTCCGGTCTGCCCTGAATCAGCAGCCTGAAGCCTTCCGGCAGAGATCGCCAGCCCTAGAAGACTGAATAATAAATCACGACGATGGACCATCATCCTCTCGCAATGCTTAAGCTGACTGAGTGCGCTCCCGTTTAGCGGCAGTGGCCGGACTGAGAATGGCATCTATCGGTACCGGCTTGCCAAGGTGATATCCCTGACCGTAATCGACTCCGATAGAGCGCAGCTTTTCCCAGATATGTTCATCTTCAACAAACTCGGCGATCGTTTCCAGCCCCATCACATGACCGATGTCATTAATTGATTTGACCATTTCAAAGTCCAGCGGATCGGAATTCATATCTTTCACGAACATGCCGTCAATTTTAATACTTTGTACCGGTAAATTCTTCAAATAGCCGAATGAGGACAGACCACTGCCAAAGTCATCCAATGAAAACTGGCAACCAATTTCTGACAGGGCTTTGATGAAGGTATTGGCATTGCGCAAATTACCGATAGCAGCCGTTTCAGTAATTTCGAACTTAATCATCGAAGCTTTAAAATTCGCGGTGGCCAGTCGGGAGCTTATATACGCCAGCATTTCCGTATGGCCCAGTGAAGCACCGGACAGATTAATGGCCAGCTGTTTGAGAAAAGGGGCCTTGTGCTGATGCTGCTCCAGCCAGGCAAAGACGTGATCAATGACCCAGCGATCGACCTTGTCAGATAGGTTATAACGCTCTGCTGAAGGTAGAAAGGCGCCAGGGGGGAACAGCTGTCCGGCCTTGTTCCTCAGCCGGACCAGAACCTCATAGGAGCACAAATGTTCTGAACGGGTCGAAATAATGGGTTGTACAAATAACTCAAGACGATTATCCATAATCGCCTCTTTCACTTCGTTCACCCACTTGAATTCACCTTCCTGCTGAGCGAGTTGTTTATCTTGCTCCTGATACAGGTAAACACGATTACGACCGGAATTTTTAGCTGCATAACAGGCGCTGTCAGCCTGTTTCAAAACCTCGGTACGTCCGGGCGTATGCAGATTGATGCTGGTCACGCCAATACTGACACCGATAGTGAACAACTGAGACTCCCAGATAAACTGGAATTGTTCGACCATTTCCCGGACTTCATTGGCCACCCATTCGGCCTGCTGTGGCTCGCAGTCCACAATCAGAATCGCAAATTCATCCCCACCGAGGCGTGCCAGCGTATCGCTTTTACGGGTACTCCCAGCCAGTAATTTACCCAACTGACGCAATAACTCATCGCCGGCAATGTGGCCGCAGGTATCATTGATTACTTTGAACTGGTCAAGGTCGAGGAAACACAGAGCATGCCGGGAATCATTGGCCCTGGCATCTTCCACCAGCACATTCAGTCGGTTCTCAAATTCAACACGATTAATCAGCCCGGTGAGATCATCGTGTGTTGCCTGATAGGACAGCTTTTCTGCCAGACGACGTGAATCGGTAATGTCCTCATAAATCACTACATAGTTGGTTACCGTCTGATCATCACCGTACACAGCAGCCAGATACACTTTTAGCCAGAAATAACTGCCATCCTTCTTACAGTTTTTCAGCTCTCCGTGCCATTCACCTTGTGTCGCCAAGGTCGACCAGATTTCATCGAACATGCGGGTGCTCACGTTATAGCTCATAAACTGTTCCAGTTTTTTGCCCAGGACCTCTTCGGCAGCAAAACCGGAAACCTGCTCACATTTTTTGTTCATGTACTCAATAATGCCACTGGCATCTGTGATCAGAATGGGGTTCGGGCTGGATTCCACAGCGCGGGACAACTTGAGCATGTGCGCCTGACTGGACTTCAGTTTCTGATTCGCCACAACCAGTTCTTCCGTTCGTGACTGAACCAGTTGTTCACGTTGCGCGACTTCTTCGTTTAGTTTGTCGAACAGGTGTTGATTGTGCTGCTGCAGTTTCAAACCCTGCACAATATTCAGGTTCGCCCGCCGGGCGAGCGAAACCATCAGTACAAAATACGCCATAAAGGCAAAGGTCAGGAAATACACCAGATTCTGGGCGTCTGTAGTATGAATCTGGTAGAAAGACATCGAGGTCAGAAAAATTAGCTGAGGCACGGTATAAGCCATAAAAGCCGGCAGCCAGGCAGACAGAACCGGCACGGCAGCGGCAACCACTGTGCTGATCAAAACATAGAACAAAGTGTTGATTTGGATATCATCTATCAACACATAAAAAATACTGGAACTCCCCCACACCACGCCGACAAAAAACGTGAGTACCACATAAGCCCGTATCCACTTGCGGGGGTTAATCTCACCGCGCTGCGCCTGCCGTTTATAGGCATAGAGCAAGCCAAGACGCAGACAGGCAATCAGGCTTATCGAGATGCTCCAGATCATCAGCCAACGTGCATATTCATGATCAGAAAACAGGCTGTACATCAAAATAGCGACACCAATTACCGTCGCATTTGAAAACAGCGCCTGCTGATACAGTATCGCCGCCTGATCCTTGAGTATGACCAGATCGTCCCTGTTCATTCAGTCCACCCACTAAACCAAAGCGTTGAGAATATCATCAATTGGCACAGGTTTGCCTATTGCGTATCCCTGCACATAATCCACCCCCATTTCCTGCAAACTCGCCATGATCGCGTCTGATTCAACAAACTCGGCTATGGTTTTCAGCCCCATGACGTGACCGATTTCATTAATCGACTTCACCATTTCAGCATCCAGCGGGTCATTCAGCATGTCTTTGACAAACATACCGTCGATCTTCAATGCATGAACCCGCAGCTTTTTGAGATAAGCAAAAGACGATAAACCACTGCCAAAGTCATCAAGAGAAAAACGAATTCCGAACTGTTCAAGAGTTTCAATAAAGGTGGTCGCTGAACGTAAATTGGCAATCGCCGCCGTCTCGGTTATTTCAAACTTAATTTTGTCAGCGGGAACCTGACTCGACTTTAATTCGTTGATGATAAAGCGCAGCATGGATTCATCACTCAGTGACAGACCGGATAAATTGATGGACATCGCTGCCACCGACCCCAGTTTTTCGGCATGCAATGACAGCCATTCAAAAGCATGAGTGACTACCCAGCGGTCAATACGACCAATCGAGTTGTAACGCTCTGCCGCCGGCAGAAAAGCACCGGGCGGTGATAGTTCTCCATCCTTACGGCGTAGCCGAACCAGAACCTCGTAACACATGCCAAGATCCGGATCGAGCAATGGCTTGATTGGCTGGGCGTAGAGCAGAAAGCGATTATCATCCAGAGCCTCGCTGATCTCGCTGCTCCATTGGATTTCACCACGCCGCTGCTGCAGTCGCAGACTATCTTCACGATGAATTTCAACACGGTTCCGCCCCGCGTCCTTGGCGGAATAGCAGGCCGTATCGACATTACGCAGGGCCTCATTGGCATCAAGGGTGTACTGATCAATGATCGCCAGCCCGATACTGCCGCCAATCGTGAAGGTATAGTCCTGCCAGAGAAAGCGAAACTCCTGCAGCAACTGCAATATCTGTTCGCAAGCCAAGAAAGCCTGATCAATACCGCAATGCTCCATCAATATGGCAAACTCGTCACCACCCAGACGGGCGATAGTGTCACGGGAACGCACATTCCCCTGCAGCAGACTTCCAATTTGTCTGAGTAACTCATCTCCGGCGATATGCCCACAGGTATCATTCACCAGCTTGAACTGGTCAAGATCGAGAAAACACAAGGCATGCTCGGTCAGATTGTGCTTGGCGGCCAGAATGACTCTGTCCAGTCGTAAATCAAACTCGCGCCGGTTAATGAGGCCAGTCAATTCATCGTGGGTAGCCTGGTAGGAGGTTTCCTCACTTAACCTACGAGCCTCAGTAATATCCACCTGAGTGGCAACAAAATGTGAGACTTCGCCGGTCTCACCGGTCATCGGCGCAATCAGTTCCTGAGCCCAGTACAAATCGCCGTTTTTCTTGCGATTCTGTAGCTCCCCACGCCACTCCTGACCTTCTCGTATGCGTTGCCAGATTTCATCGTAAATGCCCGGTGGGTTGACGCCTGAGTTAATTAGATCCGGCCACCGTCCCAGATCCTCATCATTACTGAAACCGGTAATCGCGGTGAACTTGGGGTTCACATACTCAACCAGCCCGGTTTTATCCATGATTAACACGGCATTAGGGCTGTGCTCGACGGCCAGAGACAACTTTTCCAGTTTCTGCTGCGAGATTTTAAAGTCGGTAATATCACGGGCGATCCCTTCCACTCCGGTGATATCTCCCTCCTCGTTGTAACTGGGCATTTCGGTCACTGCCAGAGTATGTAACTTACCCTGCTTGCTGTAGATTTCCAGTTCGTAGTTGGACTTATTCCCCGCCAAAGTCTGTTCCGTCATAAACGTCACATCCCGATTCTTTTCCGACTGGGGAAGATAGCGGGAGTAATGTGTCATAAACTCATCCTGGCTATAACCCAGCATGGGCTGGATGGAAGGGCTGACGTAATGAAATAGGCCTTCCCGGTCATGACTGTAGAGGAAGTACTCATCCTGAATATTTTCAACCAGTCGCCGGTATTTTCGTTCACTGACAGCCAGTAACTCCGTACGGTTATTCAACTCACGAGTTTTGTCGGCCACCTCTTCTTCTACCAGGTTAAAGCGCCCGCTCATCGCCAATAACCAGCTTGTCGTGAGTCCAAACAGCAGCAAAGCCATCAAGCCCACCCAGTAGAACAACCAACTGGTATAAGTCCGGCTAAACAAGAGTGAAGGATAGAAATCTATACGCCAACGCTGATCCAGCACACTGATCACCTGTGAGGCTTCCAGGATCGGAAGCCAACGACCGCCAAATCCATGCTGCACCGGCGAAGAATCAAACACAGATTGGCCCGAATTTAAATTCGTTACCGAAAAATCAACCCAGGCATTGGGCACATGGGAAAAAACATCAGAGAACAGGGTTTTATAATCGACAACCTGCAGGATCCAACCACTGGTGCCACCCGTTGAAGTCTGAACACGTTGCAGATACGCATACTCCCCGACACCGGAAGGCAAAGCAGGCGACAAGGCACGTGCCTCGATAAGTTTGAATTCGGTTCCGGCCAACTGCTGGCAAAATGCTTGTCCCACCGCCTCGCACAGATTCAGTCCTTGCAGCCTTGTCACATCTTCGCTGGCCTCAATCTGACTGTGATACCGAATCTCAAGAGCCTCAACGGTGTTCGCGTCGCTCATGGTGAGTTCCAGCCAGGCCAGGTAGCCGATGTCACGCTGATGGCTGGAATAATCACGGGAAAACTGGCGGAATTCGTCGGCAGTCACGTATTCACTGTAGGTGAAATAGGCCTGCATCGCCTGCAGTAAACTCTGGTGATAATCGACTTCATTTTCTATCAGGGTCATTGCCACATTAACGTTGGCATCAAAACGGGTCTGGCTCAACGCCAGCTCGCGCTCTTTCACCCCAGCCAAAATAATCATGGCGAGCAGTAGTAAACACAGCATCGGCACACAGAGCGTCAGGATCCGTGGTTGCCAGACTGAACGAGGCGAGGCAAACAGGCACAACATCACTGGCACTGTGACCACAATGCCGACCGCACTGCCCAACCACCAGAACAGCGTGATGTGCAGAACCTGGGTAAGAGAACTTTGTCCCAACAGAGACTGGGTGACCGCCATGAGCAGGGTCGGCAACATCGGTGCGACAAAGGCAGTTAACGCAAGAAACTGCAGAATCGACTTTTCTCTGAATAACGTATCAGGCCAGAGTCTGAAGCGTCTGAGCAGAAACAGGGCAATCAGAGCCAGTAAAACCAGATAGAGTCCGGACAAAGTCGCGAACAATAAGGAAGTGGAGCTCACTTTTGCGCCGAGTTCGATACTCAGCAGGAAATCGCCAATAAATATGGCGGGCAGAACTTGTCGTCCCCATATCAGCACAGCGGACACCGCCAGACCGGCAGGCAACCAGAATGGTGACGCACCAAATGGCGGCAAGCTCAGCAGGCTCATGGCATAGCCACACAGTGCGATAGCAAGCACTAGCAGCGCATTGAAAGTGAAAGTCTTGCTCACGCGCATATCAATCCTTGATGACAGCGAACCACAAGTGTAAATCAGATTCTGCCCGAGGGGCTAGCCATGGTCAGATCGCGTTGCGTAAACTGAGATCGTCTGGGTAAGGCTGTAAATAAGCCTGCTGCAGGATATAAGGATCAGGATGGTTATTGAAATGGTGTTTCAGCAGGGTGACCGGCACAATCAACGGCAACTGCGCTGTCCGGTACTGCTCAATAATTTTTGCCAACTCAGCCTTTTCTGACGCGCTGATTTTCTTCTTCAGGTAGCCCTGTAAGTGCATCAGCACATTGGTATGCGTCTTTCTGGAAGCCAGTTTGCTCAGCGTTGCCATCAACTCGGCAAAATAACGCTCACCGAGTTCGGCGGGGTCATGGTTGCCGGCATCGGCCAGCATTCTGCCCAATTCGGCGTATTTGGTTGGTGAATGCGCCATCAGGCAATATTTGTAGCGCACATGGAAGTCCAGTATCGCTTTAGCGCTCAGGCCTTCCCGCTTTAATGCCTGCCAGTTGGCGTAGGCAAATACCCTGGTCACAAAATTTTCCCGCAGACTGGCATCGGCCAGACGACCGGACTCTTCTACCGGCAGATGCGGATGTGCCTGTATAAAGGCCTGCGCATATAAACCACGACCAGGCGTTGCCGACGGATAGCCGTTTTCCTGATACACCTTGACCCGGAACACGCCGCAACTGGGCGAGTTTTTCATAAAAATATAGCCGGACAGATCCTGATGCTCGAGCGCTTTTTGCTGCCCAAAGCGGGTTAGCTCTGAGGTGTAGTCGAGTGTCTCATCATGCACAGCAACGGCTTTCGGTGCGTTCACATCTCCGACCAACCGAATCGGTTTACGCGGCACGCCCATGCCGATCCCCATCTCCGGGCACTCAGAAACAAAATCGAAATAGCGTGACAGACTCTCAGTTGCCATACGTAAATGCTTGTGTGTGCCGTCGTAACGGACTTCTTCACCGAGTAGACAACTACTGATACCGACCTTGATTTTTGTATTCTGAGTCACTGCCGCCCCTGTATTTTTTCTATATTCAGATCTCTGTCACTAACGCGCACTAGCTGACTGGCTTTGCCATAATAGCATCAGGCAAACTTTCTCAGACTAGTGCGTTCTATAGCTCTGACATTTTAAAAACGGATAAGTTATGAACTATCTGCTCACTGGTGGTACCGGCTTGATTGGCGCTGCTATCTGTCAAAAGCTTCAGGCAGCCGGACACACGGTTATTGTACTTAGTCGGCAGCGTGAAAAAGTGCATCGCCGCTGTGGTTTATCGGCCATTGCCATTACCAAGCTGACGGAAATCGGCAGCCATGAACATGTTGATGTCGTCATTAATCTGGCCGGCGCCCCCATAGCCAATGCCAGGTGGTCGGAAAGACGAAAGCGTATTCTGGAGCACAGCCGCATCGACTCAACAGAAGAACTGGTGCAATGGCTCAGTAACCGGCAAAAGAAACCTTCTGCCTTGATTAGTGGCTCTGCCGTAGGCTGGTATGGCAATCAGTGTGATACACCACTTAACGAAAACAGTGGTGGTTTCCATGACGAATATACCCACCGGCTCTGTGAACGCTGGGAGCAAGCCGCCTTGAAGGCTCGTGAGGTCGGTGTCAGAGTCTGCATTGTCCGCACCGGCTTGGTTCTGGCCGCAAACGGTGGTCTGCTGCAACGCCTGCTACTGCCATTCCGGTTGGGACTGGGCGGGCCGATGGGCGATGGCTCGCAGTACATGCCCTGGGTACATCTCGATGATATCGCCAACCTGTTTATCTTTCTGAGTAAGCAAACGGCGTTGGACGGCATCTTTAACGGTACGGCCCCTGCGCCAGCCACAAATGCTGAGTTTTCTCAAACGCTGGCCCATCTTTTACACCGTCCGGCGGTGATGCGGGTACCCGCCTGTGTGCTGAAAACCGCTTTAGGTGAACTCTCTGAACTGCTGCTTGGGGGGCAGCGGGTGCTGCCGGAAAATGCCCGCGCAGCGGGCTTCGAGTTTCACTATACTGAGCTGAAAACCGCCCTGAATGACATCCTCAAACGTTAATGGAGAATCATGAGCAAACGCGCAGTTTTATTGGCTAATCTTGGCTCGCCAGAGGCCCCGGAAACCAAACCCGTTCGGCACTATCTGAATCAGTTTTTAATGGATCCCTATGTGATCCAACTGCCCTGGCTGTTACGTCGCCTGATCGTCAGCCTGTTTGTGTTGCCCAGCCGCCCCAAAGCGTCGGCAGAAGCCTATCGCAGTGTGTGGATGCATGAAGGTTCACCGCTGATTGTATTATCTGAACGACTGACGCTGGCTCTACAAAAACAGCTCGATATTCCGGTAGCAATGGCGATGCGTTACGGTGAGCCAAGTATCGAAAAACAGCTGCTGAATTTATGTGAAGACGGCACCATCAGTGAAATTCTGTATCTGCCACTCTACCCGCATTATGCAGACAGCACGGTAACGACCTCGATTGAGGAAGCACGTCGCGTCATCAAAAAACATCAGTTGAATGTTCAGCTTCGAATTGTTGAGCCTTTTTATGATCATCCGGACTATATCCAGACGCTGGTCAAAAGCGCCGAGCCCTATCTGTCACAGAACTATGATCATCTGATCTTCAGCTACCACGGTCTGCCAGAATCCCACATCACCAAGCTGGATCATAGTGGTGAACACTGTCTCAAGCGCAGTGACTGCTGTGACGTGACTCATGCCGCGCATAAAACCTGCTACCGCCACCAGGTGATGCGCACAACGCAATGCTTTTCCCTGCAGGCAGGACTGGCCCAGAATCGTTATTCAGTTGCCTTCCAGTCTCGCCTTGGTCGGGCAAAATGGTTAGGCCCGAATACCGAAGATCGTTTAGTCGAACTGGCGCAGCAAGGGGTCAGAAAGGTGTTGGTTATCTGCCCGGCCTTTGTCACAGATTGTCTGGAGACGCTGGAAGAAATTGCGATTCGCGGTGAAGAGGTCTTCAAGGAAGCCGGTGGCGAATCATTGACGCTGATCCCCTGCCTCAATGATCACCCCGACTGGGTTAATTTATTAGCTGTCTGGTGCCGCCAAAAGTAAATCAGACCCGGCCAATCAGCGGCTGACGTACGATTTGGCTGGTGTATTCACCACCCGGACCATAGGCTCCGGTTTCAGGGTCACGGCCCCGCAGAATGGTCAAGGCCCGCACTAAGTGCTGACGATTGACGTTGACGATACCGCCATTGATTTGATTGGTATCACGGCAGACTTTGGCGACTTCGCGCAGCTTTTCAAGCAATTGCCTGACCGGCTCAGCTTCCTGATCGCCATGATTGGCAAGAAATGCCTCCAGACCGGACTTGCCGGCGGGAAATCCTGCCGCTTTTAATAACTGCTCGCGTTGCCGCCCCAATTGTTCCAATTGCACGACATGAGGCTGTTTTTCTTTGGTGAGGTATTGAATCTGGTTCAGGTCTGCGGCACTGAGTGCATCACGTTCCTGTTTCAGGATAAGCGCCAGCTTGGCACTGTGGTTCAGTTCAGCCTGTAAAATTGCGCTCAACTGTTGCAAGGCATTCATCGACATGAGGGATGTCCTTAATTATAGGTCTCCCTCAAAATCAATCATTTTTCGTGCCAGTTCCTGACTGTCGATGTGATAGGAACCGTTTTCAATCGCTTGCTTGATCGCGTCTACTTTTGCCCTGTCGACAACAGGCACTTCAGCCAAGGTGGCTTCGAGCTTGGCCAGCGTATCACTCAGACTGACTTTGTCTGTCTGGCTACTGGTCGCGCTACTGCTCGATGGTGTGACGCGATTATCGCGCTCAGCCGTATTGCGTGCCGGGTATATATCCGGCTGCAAATTCGGTTTTATTTTATTAATATCAGCCATTTAAGCTGTCTCCAGTCTCTATTCTGCTCATTATGTCGGCAGAAAATTCAATAACTTGAATATTTCTTGCGTTTACTTTTTGACGCTACATTGTCACTTTGACAATGCCCGGGGCATGCACAATTCCCTCGACCACCCGCTGCGACGAGCTGTTTTTAACTTTCACTTTTTCGCCGACACTGGCATCGTCCAGTGCCGTACCATTCATTCTGACTTCCATTGTACCCGCTGTCGCAACAAGGATGATCTGCTCTCCGCGACGAACAACCTGTTCCTGCTTGAGGCTGCGTGTCGGGATTACCATGCCTACCGAGAGCGGATATTTCAGCTGCTGGCCCAGCACCTGTTCAACGGACTCCTTGTAGCCATGACGTAAGTCAGCGATGTCCATTGCTTCAAGTCGTACATCCCTCGCGGTCAGCGTCTGATTAGCTGAAAGCGGGCGAGAGGAGACCACCACCTGCTTGATGACTTTGACCTTGACGGGAACGTACACCGTCCATTCCACCGCTCCCGGACACTTGACGCCAATAGTGCGACTGCCGACGGTATTGGAGGAGGAATTTGAAAAGCTGTGCAACTCTTTATCACACTGCTGCAAACGTAACCGTTTATCCAGCGAATCAACCAGCACCTGCGGCTGGCTATAGCTTGCCTGGGCATCATGCAAGGCATGCACATAGGCCGCCTGCTCAATTGCGGACAACGACTGCAATGGCTGAGCCTGAACATTAGGTGTCAAAAAAACGACGATTAAACTGCTTATAATGTAGCGAAAAGGCATGGTTTATCACCTCTAAAGCCTGTGCGGTATCTGTTGTACAGCATCCTGCAAAGACCATGCCCATGAATAATAAAAAACCATTCAAGTCTGTCTGTATCAGGGCGATAAGCTCATTGCAGACATAGGAGTATGCATGAACAGCATGATTGACGGTGTGAACCAACGCACCAACCTGGCAGGCACGAACCGGCTGGAACTCTTATTATTTCGTCTCGGCGGCTCACAACTCTATGGCATCAACGTGTTTAAAGTCCGTGAAGCCATTCCCTGCCCCGCTTTAACCAAAATGCCTAACGCACACCCGGTCGTACGAGGTGTTGCATCAATTCGAGGCCAGACGGTCAGCATCGTCGACTTGTCACAAAGCATCGGCCGCCGCGCTTTTCTGGAAACAACAGACAACTTCGTCATACTGACTGAATACAACCGCTCAGTGCAGGGCTTTTTGGTCAGCAAGGTCGATCGCATCGTCAACATCAGCTGGTCTAATGTCATGGCTCCACCGGCAGCCTCCGGTGCCCAGACCTACATGACGGCGATCACCAAAGTTGATGATCAAATCGTGCAAATCATTGATGTTGAACAGGTACTTGCCGAAGTCATGGGCAGTCATACCGAGGTATCGTCGACTATTGCTGACGATGCCCAACAGCAAAACAGTGAACAGAAAAAACATGTTCTGGTAGTGGATGACTCCTCTGTGGCGCGTAATCAAATCAAGCGCACCATGGAACAAATCGGTATAGAAACCACCATAGCGAAAAACGGACGCGAAGCACTGGAACTGCTGCAAGGCTGGGCGGATCAGGGCTTAAACATTGCCGAACATGTCGCGCTGATGATTTCAGATATCGAAATGCCGGAGATGGACGGCTACACGCTGACGGCGGAGGTGCGTAAGGATCCCCGCATGAAAGAACTGCAAATCCTGTTGCACACCTCAATGAGTGGCACCTTCAATGAAGCGTTGGTACAGAAAGTCGGTGCCAATCGTTTTCTGCCCAAGTTTTCACCTGATGAACTGGCGGCAGAAGTACAGCAGTTGATTCGCTGATATAAAAAAGGCTCCGCAAGGAGCCTTTTTGTTTTAACGGGGAGCGAAGCCTGTCATATCCGGTGGCATCGGAATCACATTGGAGCGTTCCGTGACAATGTCAGAACGAGCTCGCATCAGGTTGGTGCCGACGAAGCCGCTGACGCGGTAGACCCAGGATGACAAGCGCTGATTCAGCTTGGCGACTTCCTCTTTCACCGCTTCGGGCTTTTTGATGACATCCAGTTTCTGAATATCTTTCGGTGCAGGCTGAATGGCGCTGGCATCAAAGGCAGCGCTCATGGTGGTGTAATAGAAGCCATCAATAAATGACGCCTCAGTGGTAATCACCAGTCCATCAAAGGTCGTGAATGTGGCTGTCACCACTTCAGCACCGTCACGTGAAAACTCAGCAAGCGGCTTCACATCTTCCATACGCATCTGATGCAGCGAACCGGCAATGTCATAACCCAGCTGCGGGTATTTGAAGATGGTTTGCTCACCATCTTCCGGCGTGCCGAACTTGTCTTTAGCACCGGTATTGATAATCACCACACTGTCGCCATTTGGCTGGGTAATTTCTACTCTGGCAATACGCTCACGGGCGAGATCAATAATCTCACTCTGAATCCAGTTGAGCATGACCGGGTTGATTTGCAGATAGCCTTCCGCCAGCCAGCTTTCCTGTTCACCGCTACGGCGTACATAAAACTGCTTAGGCCCCGCCTGAGTGGTGATTTCACGTTGCTGGCCGAGAATCAGACCTGCCACCTGCTCGTCTTCATCTCGCAGACTGATTTGCAGTGACTCACCGCCGGCAACTTCAGGAGCCGCACCTTCAACACCAAGGATATAGTGCTCATCCGGGTTATCGGTTTTCCGCTCCAGCAGCTCAGCTTCTGACAAGTCAATCAGCATCCGCTTAACTTCATCGAAGTTGGCCGGATAGTCATAATGCTCGCGGATAAACCAGTCTTCACCTTCACGGTACAGGGTGAACTCGCCCTCACCGCTGGCAAACTGAATGTTATCCACATCACTGAGCTGCTCAAACAACTCAGGAAACAACAGACCGTATTCATCCTTATTGTCATCTGCCCGGTAAATGGTCACCAACATCAGCAACACCATCAGCACTGTAATGATGAACAGGACAGTCAGACTATTGAGTTTTTTTATCATCGTTTTAAACCTACTTTGTCTTATCGACGTTTATCGTCATGTCTTATTGCTGGCTGCGTCCCTTGGTACGCTTACGGATCCGCATCCACCCGGTGAATACAGCCAGTAAGGCGACCACGAACGGCACCAGACCGATGTTGAAAAACTTGAGCTGGGTATCCAGCTTGTCGATATCTTTACGCAGATTCGCCTGCACATCGCGCAGTTGCTGCTCGGTTTTATTCGCAGTGAGACGGAACTCGGCGATCTCTTTCTGCTGTTCCGGTGTCAGGATTTGCTCACCGCTGCCACTGCGTTGTACCTGCATGCGGGCGATACGCTGCTGCGTCTCTTTCAGTTGCTGCTGCAGCTCACGTTCCTTGGTGCGGAAACGTTTTTCGGCATCACGCTGCAAGGCAATAACGCGGTGGAAAGGTCTGGAGAAACCGGCACGTGAACGCACACTGATGAGGCCCTGACTGCCGGTCATATCTTCCACGGCATTGATCAGGAAATCGATGTTGTTCGACGTGTTAAAAGCCAGCTGTTCGCCATAGAAATCCTGAGTCTGTACCCAGAAACGGCCATCCAGCATATCCACGTCGGCAACGGCGACGACATCAATCGACTGCTTGGCTTTATCCAGATGCCCCGGCATTTTCTTCATTTCACCGCTTGGGGATTTGGCCCCCTCAGGGAAGGCACTGACGGCTTCGCCCTGCACTCGAACTGCCAGAGGATAACTCAGCGTACCCGGCTGGTATTTGGTCAACAGCGCAACCGGATCATTACGGAACTGAACCACACGCTTGTCCACCAGCATGGCCTCGTTACTGGAAGACAGTAGTGGCGTTACCTCCGTGGTTTTATCGTCCAGAATCTTGAAATAACCGGGCGTCGCGACATTGATCTTACGCAGTGCCGCAGTGATGCGCTGATCCGCGTTGAAGTTCTCCTCATCCAGCCCCTGCCACAACACATAATCAATCGGCTGATAGTCTGTCTTCGCACCGAAGTCGACCTTGGTTGCAGTTTTACGATCAGCAACGACATCTGCGGCAGAACGCTCAATACCCCAGGCCTGGAAAAGTTCATCCATATTGGAACTACGTGATGCCAGCATCGCCGACATCGGGTTGTCCGGATCTTTCTCCGGCTCATCCAGTTCCGCATAAGGATCGACATAGCTCACCAGCTTACCGCCGCCCAGCACATACTGGTCGATAGCGTACAAGGTGCTTTCTTCAAAGTCTTTCGGGTGAACCACCACCAGCACATCAATGCTGGATGGAATCCGGCGGATATCTTTAGGCAGCATGGTGACGTTAAACATTTCACGCAGTTCCGCCATCATCGGCCATGGCTCAGCTCCACCCTCAGCCACTTCCCCTTTCAGCGGATCGTATTGCGCCCCATCGATTTCCAGCGCACTGATCACACCAACGGTTTTGCGTTCGTCATTCGACAACTTGTAAATCAGCTTGGTCAGGTCATATTCCAGCGTATCTTCTTTTTCCGGCTGGAAGAACGGAATGGTTTCGACACCGTCCAGACGATTGGTACCGGCCAGGCCGAAATACATAGGATCAGGCTCACCCTCGATAGGCACCGATTGCAATCCGTATTGCTTCGCCCGCTGTTCCTCATCTGAAAACGGTTCGGGACTCATCACAAACAGGCGAATCATGCCATTGGAGGCACGTTGATATTCCTGCAACAGTTCCTGCACACGTTGTGCATAGGCTTTCAGACTAGGCAGCGCCTGAGCGACCTGTTCAGAATAATAAAAACGCAGGGTAACCGGCTCATTAATCGAAGCCAGCACGTTCTGTGAACCCTCAGACAGGGTATAGAGATTATCTTCGGTCAGATCCACACGGGCCGACTTGAAATTACCGTTCACCACGATATTGAACGAGATGAACAGCACAATCGCCAGCAGCAGACCGGTAGTAGATAGCAGTTGTTTCTTCATGGTCTCAGTTCTCTCCTAGTCGGCCTTACGCGCATTAACGATCAGCGCATTGGCAAACAGCCAGATGGCGATCAGTGAGATGAAATACAGCATATCGCGCAGATCAATCACGCCCTTGCTGATGGCATCAAAATGCGTCAGAAAACTGAAGGAGCTGATTGCATCCACCAGCGTTGGTGGCGCCCAGCCGGCGAAGAAGTCAATGACAATACCAAAGCCCGCCAATACAAAAACCAGACTGATAACCAGGCTGATCACAAAGGCGATAACCTGGTTTTTGGTAATGGCCGAAATACATGAGCCAATCGCCAGAAAGCCACCCGCCATCAGCAGACTGCCGAGGAAGCTGGCAAAAATCACCCCGTTATCCGGGTTACCGAGGTAATTCACCGTCAACCACAACGGGAAGTTGAGCAACAAGGCAAGACCGGTAAACGCCCAGGCAGCGAGGAATTTGCCCAGTACCGCTTCAAATACCGATACCGGCAAGGTCATCAGCAGCTCAATCGAACCGCTCTTACGCTCTTCTGCCCACAAACGCATCGAAATGGCCGGAATCAAGAGGATATAAAGCCACGGATGCAGTGAGAAGAAGGGATAAAGATCGGCTTCACCGCGCTCAAAAAAGTTACCGACATAAAAGGTCGAAAAACCGGTCAGTAACAGGAAAATGATGATGAAGACGTATGCCACCGGCGTAGCGAAATAGCCGTTAAACTCACGCTTCATAATGAACCAGATACTTTGCATATTCATTATTATTTTGACTCCGCGTTAGGCATGGTGATGCTACGGAAAACCTCGTCGAGACGGCCGCTTTCCGCATGCAGGGAATCAATATCCCAACCGTTGCCACGGATTTTTTCTGACAATTCGGCAGTAATCTGTCGGCCTTCTTTCGGGTACACCCGGAAGCCTTCAGCGCCATTAAGTTGCTCCACATTCGCAACAAATTCCAGTGAACTGAGGAAGCTCGCAAACGCCTGTTGCTCGATGTTAGCCACATTGACGCAGACCGCGTTGTAGTAGCGTGACTTCGCTTCCAGCTGCTGCGGCGTTCCATCGAAGCGCACCTTGCCATTGGCAATCACCACGTTGCGGTTACACAACGCATGGACTTCTTCAAGAATATGGGTGGAAATAATGATGGCCTTGTCTTCAGCCATTTCATTGATGAGAGTACGCACTTCATGCTTCTGGTTAGGATCCAGACCATCGGTCGGCTCGTCCAGAATCAACACTGGTGGATTATGCAGAATCGACTGCGCCAGACCAACCCGGCGTTTATAACCTTTTGACAGGGTTTCAATGGGTTGATACATCACATTGGTGATGCGCGCCCGCTCTGCTGCCGACTCAACTGCACGTTTTTTCTCTTTACCGCGGATACCGCGGATTTCGGCAATAAAGTGGAGAAAATTCACCGGCGTCATATCTGCGTAGGCCGGTGCGCCTTCAGGCAGGTAGCCCAGGTGGGCTTTGACTGAAATCGGGTCTTTGAGTACGTCGTAACCACACACGCGTACTGTGCCGCGAGTGGGCGTCAGAAACCCGGTAATCATCTTCATGGTGGTGGATTTACCGGCACCGTTCGGCCCCAGAAACCCCAGAACTTCACCCTTGCTGACGGAAAATGACACGCCATCAACGGCTTTAATCGCGCCAAAATGCTTGGCCAGATCATCGATCTCGATTCTCAATGTCATAGCTAAAGCGTACCCCCGCTTCGTTATTATTTTTGCAAACCCGACATATTCTGAGGTCTGCCAGCCTAAGTCAAGTTTGAATTCGGCCGCTGCGACCCCATTGTTTTACTTAGAGTTAACACATAAGCTGTCCCTGACCACCCTCAAAAGAGAAAGCAATGGCCCTGAAACGCTTAACCCAAAAATTTCGTGACCTCGGCTTGACCGTGTCTGACAGCCTTGCCGACGGCACAACGCGCAGACAGATTTTCAAAGCAGCCAGTATTGTTATCGGCACACTGGTCTTGCTGATGCTGCTGCTCATGCTCTGGTGGAACATAACACCGTCTCGTTTTGACCCCGTGCAACACGCCCGCAGTTATGCGAATGCGCAGCAGCAGGAACTGGTCACCGGCTCTACCTCAACCATCACTGCAATCACGCTAGCAGAAACGTTATTGGACAAGCCCGGCGGTTATCTTTCCAACGATGTCATGCCGCCATCCGTGTGGATGGACAATATTCCTAACTGGGAGTTCGGTGTGCTGGTACAGATCCGTGATTTCGCCCGCGCCCTGCGTAACGACATCAGCCGCAGCCAGTCACAATCTCTGGAAGATCCCGATCTGGCGATTGCAGAACCGCAGTTCAACTTCAATTCCGACTCCTGGCTGTTTCCACCCAGCGAACAGGAATACCGCGATGGCATTAAGGCCTTGCGCAGCTATCTGAACCGACTCAGCAGCAGTGGTGACAACGATGCCCAGTTCTACGCCCGTGCTGATAACCTGGCTGACTGGCTGGCGATTGTCGAAAAACGACTCGGCAGTCTATCTCAGCGCCTGAGTGCCAGCGTCGGTCAGGTTCGGGTAAATACTGACCTCGCCGGTGATCCGGATGCCCTGCAATCCACACCCACGTCCAGTGAAATCGTCACCAAAACGCCATGGCATCAAATCGATGATGTGTTCTTTGAAGCGCGCGGCGCGACCTACGCCCTAATCCACCTGCTCAAGGCGATGGAGCATGACTTCGCTGATATTTTGCAAAAGAAAAATGCACTGATCAGTCTGCGTCAGATCATCCGCGAACTGGAAGCCACGCAGGAAACGGTATGGAGCCCGATAATACTCAATGGCAGTGGTTTCGGCCTGTTTGCCAATCACTCATTAGTCATGGCTTCCTACATCTCTCGTGCCAATGCAGCGATTATCGACCTGCGTAAGTTGTTAATTCAGGGCTGATCTCTAATGGATGGGTGATTTGCCATAGACTTGAGGCAAATCACCTATTTAATTTATGGTTTTTAATCTCATACTTGTAATTAGGAGCACCTTCTTTTATGTGCTCAGCCTTATTACAGGAGAAAAACCATGCTTCAAACATTAATCAAACCGGCGGCACTGGCAGCATTGATGTTGCTGTTACCGTTGTTCAGTATGGCCGAAGAAGCCCCTTACAGCGTGACCAACGGGCATGAACTGGATGCCGACACCTATAATGGCTTCAAACTCTATCGAAACTGGTGTGCTCGTTGTCATGGCACTTACGGACAGGGTATGGTCGGCCCTAACCTGGCGGAAAGCCTCAATAACATCAGCAAAGAGGATTTTTTCAGCACCGTGGAAGACGGCAAGACCGGCACTATTGGCAGCATGCCTGCATGGTCAAGCAACCCCGAGGTGATGGCAGGACGTGAACAGCTGTACCGGTATCTGAAAGCACGTGCAGATGGTGCCATTGGTGAAGTTAAACCGGCTAAAGCCAAGTAAGTTCAGCAAATAGTTTCATACAAAAAAAGGCCGCTTTCGCGGCCTTTTCATTTTACTCACTGATAGCATCCGGATGGAACAAAGGCCGCCCATGCAGACGGAAGTTCTTGATAATCGCCTGCCCTTCGGGGCCTGACACAAAATCAATATACTTTTTCGCCAATTCGTAGTTCACATGCTGATGACGTGTCGGGTTTACGGCCATCACGTGATACGGGTTGAAAAGTACCTCATCACCTTCAAACAGCACTTTCAGGCCCATCTTATCGGCATAGGCTATTTGTGTACCCCTGTCAGTCAGGGCGTAAGCCTGCTTCTCATCGGCAATTTTCAGCACCGCCCCCATACCCTGACCAGCAGCGATATACCAACTGCCTGACGGGGTCGACAGGTTGGCATTTTCCCATAGCGCCAGTTCTTTTTTATGCGTACCGGAATCATCCCCGCGAGAAACAAAGTCTGCCTTGGCATTAGCGATACGAATCATCGCTCCTGCCGCATTGGCCGCTGAGGCAATTTGCGCCGGATCCGTCTCCGGACCGACCAGTACAAAATCATTGTGCATGACCGCCGTGCGATCAACAAAATGCCCTTGCTGAACAAATTGCAGTTCCGCCTCTGGCGCATGGACAAACACCACATCCACATCGCCATTACTGCCCAGTTTCAGGGCCTTGCCGGTGCCGACCGCAATCACATCCACCTTCACATTAAACTTCTGCTCAAAAGCCGGATGCAGTTCTGCCAGCAGACCCGAGTTATCCGTACTGGTGGTGGTAGAAAGCTTCAAGTGCTCTACGGCCATTGCCGAAGAGCTCATGATGGCCAGCGTGAGCAGGCCAATCCATTTTCTCATTTTCATGACTTATCTCCTTGTTAGGTTGCTAACAGCATTAGCAAATAATGATGACGTTTTGGTTATTAGAACGCCCACTGACTACGCAGCTGGAACACGCTTGGCTCTTCATCATCATAGCGGCCGCCGTCCACTTCAAATACATCTACATAGTTGGCTGAGAAACGTAAAGTCGGTGTCGGGTACCAGTTTAAGCCCAGAGCAACCGCATCAGCTTCGCCGCCATCGATATCCACATCAGTCAAATCAACCGTGCTGTAACGCAGTGCCAATTCCCAGGCACCGATGCCACCTTCACCGACATTGGCCTTAGGTTTGATGCCACCGAATTTGCCGGCTTTGTAATTGCGTGATTCCCCAGTTAGGAAATAACCTGCCTGCACATACCAACCGTCAAAATCCAGATCCGGACCGCTATCACGCTGGACAGAAGTTGTGATGTATTCCGCCTGTGCTGAGAATGGACCTTGCACGGTGGCGAGTTCAGCACCGACCTTGAGGAAATCATTCACTCCAGCGATATCGCCTGTATCCACAATACTGATACCGGCTACATGGCTTTCCGGTTGCTGATTAAAGCGCGCTGCATTATCGCCGCCGGTTTCACGGTAATTCAAACCTAAACCAAGATGCACGACCTGCGTACCGTTATTGATCGGCGCCCATGTCGCACGGGTACCCAGCCCCCAACCTTCATCTTTATCGACATCTGAACCGGTGGCAGTCAAAGAGTCACCAAACAAACCACCCGCCAGCGTCCAGTGCTGCTGGGCGGTGCTGGCCATCACACCAATATGTCTGCCAGCGGCAAAGGCTGACGGTAAACCACGCTCCATAAAGCTGATATGGTTAGAGCTGGTCTGTTCCTGCAGGCTGAACGGATCTTTAAAGTTACCGACTTTAATCTGTAAATCCTCAAAGCCGTTATAGCTCAGGTAGGCATCGGCAATCCCCTTGCCATTGGAACCCGTATTGGCAAAGTCATATTGCAGCTTATAACCCCAGTCGTGATACATCACCCCTTCAATATAGAGTCGTGCACGACGGATTTCGGTACCGTTCCCCAACTCGGGATCACCACTATATGTCGCCGCATCGGCCTGAACACGGCCCCCCAATTTGGTAGAAAACCCACCGTCACGGGTTTTCACCGTCAGGCCACCATTGGTAGTGATCTCCACATCAGATGGCTTAGTGGCTTCGGCCAGTTTTTGATCGACCTCCGCTTTCTCCACAGCAGCCTGTGTCTGATTTTGCTTCAGCTCATCCATCAGACGGCCGTACTGCTCATCGCTGACCATGCCATTTTCATGCAGCATATTAATCAGCGTTTCGATTTCCGAACCAGCCTGCACTGGCATGGCTGTTGTGGCGGCAAGCCCCGCCAGAAATACCGTTGTTTTAAGTTTCATTACTCTCTCCATTATCAAGATGAAAACACTCTGTGTTATGTTTTTACATACATATATAAACTCAGGCATTACAGTATAATCTAGTAGATCGCCTCGAATAATATGAAGAGATGTTCATATATCATGGATATAAAAATTGAGTTTCACTGGCAGTTAAGTCATCTGGGTGAACAGCACGATATCGACAAAGTCTTATTCGATATGCTGGAAGCCGTACAAACGGAAGGCTCGTTGAGAAAAGCCACCGAAAAGATCCAGGTGTCTTACCGTTATGCTTGGGGTTTGCTGAATAAATGGGAAAGCGTGTTGGGCCAGCCGCTGGTTAAACTGGAGCGCGGTCGTGGCGCTAGCCTGGCTCCGGCTGGTGAGAAACTGATGCATGGTCAGCGTCATCTGAACGCCTCGTTTTCACCCGAGCTGGATAATTTTTCCACCCAGTTCAAACGCGAATTTGAGTCCCTCATCAATCAGGATGATACTGATGGCTTTAATATCTTCGCCAGCCACGGCCTCGCCGTCGGCACACTGCGAGATCTCATCAATCAGCAGTCCGACTTTCAGCTTGATCTGCACTTTCATGGCAGTCTGGAAAGTCTGCGGGCACTGCGGAATGGTGACTGTCATATTGCCGGCTTCCATATTCCGGTCGGGGAACTTGGCCACCGCCTGTCAAAGGACTACCTAGACCTCATCAATGAAGACAGCCACCAGCTCATTTATGTGGTCAAACGTAATCAGGGCCTGATGGTGGCTAATGGCAACCCTAAGCAGGTTCAAGACATTCACTCTTTAATCCAGCCTGATCTGACGTTTATCAATCGTCAGGCTGACTCGGGAACTCGCTTGCTGCTGGATCAGCTATTACAGGCAGATAATATCCAGCCGGCTCAGATTCGCGGTTACAGCCATGAAGAATTTACACATATGGCCGTCGCCGCTATGGTCGCCAGTGGCGCAGCCGATGTCGGCTTTGGCATTGCACCAATGGCCGACAAGTTCAATCTGGAATTTATTCCGCTGGTGTGGGAACACTACTGTCTGGCTGTACCACGCCAGCTGATGGAAGACGCTCGCGTTGGTGAGATCATCGCTCTGCTCAAAAGCCAGCAGTTTCATGGCAAACTCGCTGGCTTTTCCGGCTACAACACTGAAAAGTCGGGTGCCTATATCAGTTTCGGAGAGGTGTTCAGCGGCAGCTAATCGCGAAGCCAGTGCCCGCTTTTGCCACCGGCTTTTTCCAGCAGGCGGATATTGGTCATCACCATGCCTTTATCCACGGCTTTACACATATCGTAAATCGTCAGCAGGCTTACCTGAACGGCGGTCAACGCCTCCATTTCCACCCCGGTCTGACCGCTGGTGCCGACGGTAGCCTGACAATGCACGGCCGGTGTGTCAGCGTCGAGTTCAAACTCGACCGACACTTTCGTCAACGCTAATGGGTGACACAACGGCACCAGATCGGCGGTTTTCTTCGCTGCCATAATGCCCGCCACCCGGGCAATCCCCAGAACATCACCTTTTTTATGCCCGCCCTGCTCAATCAACTGAAAGGTCTCGGGCAACATCTGAATCGTGCCCGCCGCGACAGCAACCCTGTCGGTCACCTTCTTGCCGCCAACATCAACCATATGGGCCTCTCCCGCCTGATTAAAATGCGTCAATTCAGACATCGCAAGTGTTATCCTAGTAATTTGAAAATCGCTAAAACGATCAACCAGATGAGTATTCAAGTCAAATTTTTTGCCAGCCTGCGTGAAAAAATCGGTAAGTCAGATGTTGAACTGGCCAGTGCCACCAATGCCGGGGATGCCTGGGCACAGGCAACCGACAACGCACCGCGTCCGGACAATGTCCTAGTCGCCATCAACTTAGACTATGCCAAGTTCGACTCTGCGGTGAAGGACGGAGATGAAGTCGCCTTCTTCCCGCCGGTGACCGGAGGCTGATATGTCCAGCCGGGTCAGTGAGCAGCATATCGACCCTTGGCAACTGATTGCCGGGCATCAGGCAGCGCATGCTGACAACGGACAGTTTGGCGCGATAGCGAGCTTTATCGGCACCATGCGTGATTTCAGCGACCGGCAGAACCTCAGCAAGATGACGCTGGAACATTATCCTGCCATGACCGGCCAGTATTTAGAGAAGCTGGAGCAGGAAGCCCGTGAGCAGTGGCCGATACAGGACTGTCTGATCGTGCATCGTGTCGGCGATATCTATCCCGGCGATGCGATAGTCGTCATTGCCTGCTGGTCAGCCCATCGCCGCGCTGCCCTCGATGCCTGTAACTGGCTGATTGAAGAGCTCAAATACCGCGCACCGTTCTGGAAACAGGAATTCAGCCCTGAAGGCGCTCATTGGGTGGAAGAAAACACCGACGGACATTCCTCAAGCTGATTAGAGGGATATTGACATCCCTCATAAACAGGCTCACAGTGAAATCGTCTGTTAAAACAAAAAGATAACCCCACCCATCCCTCATCATCCAAGCTGAAACCAGGAGGCCGTCATGAACAAAATGACGTCGTTTCTATTCGGTGTGATCAGTTACCTCGTTTTCTTTGCCGCGCTTCTCTATGCCATCGGTTTTCTGGCCGGGATTATTGTTCCCAAAAGCATCAACTCCGGACCAGAAACGAGCCTAGTTAGCAGCCTGGTCGTCAATCTGTTGCTGCTCGGCCTGTTCGCGGTACAGCACAGCCTGATGGCCCGACCGTTTTTCAAACACTGGTTTACCCAGTATGTGCCGGTCCCTGTCGAACGCAGTATTTACGTCCTGCTCTCCAGCCTGCTGCTGTTTCTGATTTACTGCTTGTGGCAGCCCATGACGACCGTGGTCTGGCAGGTGGACACAGCTATTGGTCAAACCATCATCTGGGCGGTGTTTGCTTTCGGCTGGCTGGTCGTTCTGCTGTCCACATTTATGATTAATCACTTCGATTTATTCGGCCTGAGGCAGGTCTGGCTGCATCTGCAGGATCGCTCTTATGAGGCCATACCGTTCCAGACCACCGCTTTGTATAAATTCGTGCGCCACCCGATTATGCTGGGTTTTATTATCGCTTTCTGGGCGACGCCGCTGATGACTCAGGGCCACCTCTTGTTTTCTGTGATGACTACACTCTATATTCTGGTCGGTATTCAGTTTGAAGAACATGATTTGAAACACGCTCTGGGCACAGACTACGAGCAGTACAAAAAATCGGTGCCCATGCTGTTTCCCAGAAAACCTCAGGAGTGACCGTCGATAATGATTACCGCCTTATATGCCAGCCTCTGCGCGTTATGGATTATGAAACTCTCTCTCAATGTGATCAGCCTGCGCAGGCAGCACCGGGTTTCATTAGGTGATGGCGGTCATGCCGACCTACAGGCAGCGATCCGCACCCAGGGCAACGCGACCGAATATATTCCTATCATTCTGATTCTGATGATTATGCTGGAATGGGCGGGCGCTTACTGGTGGCTGATACACCTTGCCGGCATTACTCTGCTGGCTGGTCGGATTATTCACGCCTCAGCATTGCAACAGGCTGACGGCAAACGCCGTGTTCTGGGCATGAAATTCACTTTCTATCTGATTATGGCACTGGCGGCGCTGAATATTTTCTATCTCATCGCCGGGTATTTCTTTGCCGGCAGTTAATCGCGGCCTAAGCCAGAAAGTCACGGACGCCGATCAACATCATATTCACGGCCACCAGATTCAGTAGTAAGCCCATCAGTTTTTCCACGGCACGGATGCCACGCTCGCCCAACCAGTCACTGATCCTGCGGCCGAGTAGAAAGACAATAAAGGTCGCGACTAACACCAGCAGCAGGGCCAGCAGCAAGCCCCATAAATCGGTCTGCTGCTGGGAGCGCAGGATCATCACCGTAGTAATCGCCGAAGGGCCGGCCAGACAGGGAACGGCGATAGGAAATAAAAAGGAATCGTGACTGTAGTCACCGGCAAATACATCCTTGGCCGACTGAAAAATCATCTTCATTGAGATCAGAAACAGGATCACGCCGCCCGCCACCATCAACGACGCCCGTTCAATACTGAGATAGCCCAGTAAGGCCTCACCGGCAAGGGCAAACACCACCAGTACCAGAAACGCCAATATGGTTTCGCGAAGAATCGTCCGGCGATAGTGAGACTTTTCACTGCCGCTCAGCACGGCCAGAACAAAAGGCAGATTGCCAAAGGGATCAATCACCAGAAACAGTAATAAGGCGCTTTCAACCATGCCGCACTCCCTGACTCAGCTCTGCTCAATCTCAGTCTGCGCCTGTCGGGCTGGTTCAGTCCAGACCAAGCTCAGCCCAGATTTCATCAATCCGCGCCGTGACCGCCGGGTCCTTTTCTATCGGTCTGCCCCATTCGCGGTCAGTCTCACCGGGCAGTTTATTGGTCGCATCCATGCCCATCTTTGACCCCAATCCCGAGACCGGTGAGGCAAAGTCGAGGTAATCAATCGGCGTATTCTCGACCAGGGTGGTATCCCGTGCCGGATCCATTCGCGTGGTAATCGCCCAAATCACATCCTGCCAGTCGCGCACGTTCACATCATCATCGACGACGATCACGAATTTTGTATACATAAACTGCCGCAAAAACGACCAGACCCCCATCATCACCCGCTTAGCATGACCGGCATACTGCTTTTTCATGCTGACCACGGCCATGCGGTAGGAACAGCCTTCCGGCGGCAGGTAGAAATCGACAATCTCCGGAAACTGCTTCTGCAGAATCGGTACAAAGACCTCGTTCAGCGCCACGCCCAGGATCGCCGGTTCATCCGGTGGACGACCGGTGTAGGTACTGTGATAAATCGGGTCTTTACGCTGGGTAATGCGCTCAATGGTAAAAACCGGGAAACTGTCCACCTCGTTGTAATAACCGGTATGGTCACCGTACGGCCCTTCCGGTGCCATATCATCAGGGTAGATATGCCCTTCCAGCACGATTTCAGCATTGGCCGGCACCTGCAAATCATTGCCGATACATTTGACCAATTCGGTCTTGCTGCCTCGTAACAGTCCGGCAAAGGCATATTCGGACAGCGTATCCGGCACCGGCGTCACCGCGCCCAGAATCGTTGCCGGGTCGCAGCCGAGCACCACACTCACCGGAAACGGCTCATCCGGATGGGTTTGCTGCCATTCCTTAAAATCCAAGGCGCCGCCACGGTGCGACAACCAACGCATAATCACGCGATTCTTGCCAATCACCTGCTGACGGTAAATGCCTAAATTTTGTCGTTCTTTATGCGGCCCACGGGTAACCACCAGCCCCCAGGTAATCAACGGTGCAGCATCTTCCGGCCAGCACAGTTGAATCGGGTAATTGGCCAGATCAATGTCATCCCCTTCCAATACCACTTCCTGACAGGCCGCCTTTTTCACCAGCTTCGGCCCCATATTGAGCACCTGCTTGAAGATCGGCAGCTTCTCCCACGCGTCTTTCATACCCTTGGGTGGCTCAGGTTCTTTCAAGAACGCTAATAACTTACCGACTTCACGCAACGCTTCTACCGACTCCTCGCCCATGCCCATTGCCACTCGCTTCGGTGTACCGAACAAGTTTAATAAGGCAGGGACTTTCGAGCCTTTCGGATTTTCAAACAATAAAGCCGGACCACCAGCCCGTAATACCCGGTCAGCGATTTCGGTCATTTCCAGAGCGGGATCGACTTCGGTGGTGATGCGTTTGAGTTCGCCCTGTTTTTCGAGGCCGTCGATGAAGTCTCGGAGATCGGTGTATTTCATGGGTTTTGTTTGTTTTTATTACGGTGGGGAGTAGCTTAGCAGGTTAATTCATTATGTGAGAGCCACTCAAAAAAAGACTCTACTCGACGCCTAAGCCATAAATACAAAAATTAGCCATCAACTTCACTAGAAATCAGATAACCTGAGGTTACTTTACTTGAACAACAAACAACTCCATGGCTAATTTCAAGGAAGACAAATGTACGGATTATTAAGCACTACTATCACTGAAATTGTTCGCTTTACTAATGAGCATCGCATTGATGCAAATTTTCACATCCACACAGCCGGTGACTTACAAGGCCACAATGGATTGCCTGATGAATATTGGGCGAAATTTGAGAAGTTCGCAGGTGTTTACGTCTTTTTTAGTGCCGATGGCAAACAAGTGCGTTACGTTGGAATGAGTGAAAAAGATACTGGAGGACGTTTATTTCAGTGGCTTTATACTCAAAATAAAGTAAATGACTCACTTACCAGTAATGATTTGGTTTTATCGATAGTCTTAAAACAGCAGCCTTACATGTCTCCAGCTCTGGAATCATTTTTAATAGCTAAGTTAAATCCTCAACTTAACAAAATAAACAATCGATCATTAGCAGTGGATGAAATGTCCTAGTAATACGGGGGGGATTTGTGAACTAAGGTTCACAAGTTCATTTTTTGCGTGGCGAAAAAACGAACCAAAAAAGGCCAGCCCACTGCTTGCCCTGCGGGTTCCCTGTTGTAGTGGCTAGTACCACGAACTGAGAAACAAGGATCGCTTTCAGTCCCGTCATATTGCCGCCAAAAATTAGGCTTGGTTGATGGATTAAGTGGTCGAGTGTTTGAGCGTAGCGAGTTGTCGGCCACGCCATCAACCAAGTTTAATTTTTGGATGAAGGCAATATCGGGTGCCCTTTTCTTTGGTTCGTTTCTTTTGGGCAAACAAAAGAAATGAACGCCCCGCGGCAGCGATCAAACTTGGATTCCCACCTACGGGGGAATGACGTAGAAGTGGCTTGATATTAATACTCCCAACCCCAACGTTTAGTCTTATAATGAAACTATCGTGAAAACAGTCATTTGGAGGTTGTTATGGCTGGAGGTTGGTCCCGAGACGGGGCAGTACAAGATCAAATTGATGCCAGCGTTGAAGATGCTGTTCAACAGGCACGCTCACGCCTGCCTAAAGGCGAGAGCCTGACTCATTGCGAAGAATGTGAGGCAAAAATCCCGGAAGCACGGCGTCAGGCCATTCCCGGTGTTCGTCTTTGCGTGCATTGTCAGGAAGAAATCGACCGCCAAAACAAGGCCGCCGGATTATTTAACCGCCGTGGCAGTAAGGACAGTCAGCTTCGCTGAGCATGACTCATTGAGCAAAAGGGCGCTTCGGTGCCCTTTTTTATTGTTCCTTGATTTACAGACTAGATTCATTACCGTTTAACCGTTACAGTGCGTAAACGACTTTTTTGATGCACCCTGACACAAGATCAGGGCTAAATAAACCCGGAGAGATGAATGAAAAAAGTGTTACTTCTGTTGCCATGCCTTTTCCTTGCTCAGCAGGCTTTGGCTGTCGAAATTCAAGACCAGGAAAACTACAAGCTGGAATACGCCAAGCAGCTGAAACCGCAGGTAATGAAACAGCTGAGCAGCCAACGTCCGGATATGAGCAGCAAAGCGATTCAGGTAGAAAGCGAGGCCTATGTCAACAAAATGGCCGGTTGCCAGCTTGAGGGCTTGAGTAACTTCCCAGACAACTACCGTGACATGGCGATTTTACCTGTGGCCGGTGGTGCTGCGGTTGATAAAACCACGCAGGCTTTGAATACTCAGATCAAACAGGACATCGATGCAGGCAAGATTTCAAAAGAGGCCGTGACCAATATGATTCAGAATGCACAGCAATCCGTGCAGATGTGTCTGAATGGCTAAAGCCTAGCTAACGCACATTAAAAAAGGGCCTTTCGGCCCTTTTTTGTTTTAAGCAGCAATACCCGAATGTCTGAGTAAGGCATCAATCTGCGGCTCGCGGCCACGGAAGGCAATAAACAGTTCCATCGGTTCCTTGGAGCCACCTTTTTCCAGAATATTATTCAAAAATTCCAGACCGGTCTCACGATCGAAGATGCCGTTTTCCTCAAACTTGGAGAAGGCATCGGCCGACAAGACTTCGGCCCATTTGTAGCTGTAATAACCCGCGGCGTAACCACCGGCAAAGATATGACCGAAGCTGTGGGCAAAGCGGTTGAACTTGGGCGGCTTGACCACAGCGACCTTGTCACGAACTTCATTGAGGATTTTATCCACCTGATCGCCGCCGTTCGGGTCATATTCCAGATGTAAGCGGAAATCGAACAAAGAAAACTCGATCTGTCTCAGCATCATCATCGCCGACTGGAAGTTACGTGCGGCGATCATCTTGTTATACAACTCATCCGGCAATGCTTCGCCGGTTTCGTAATGGCCTGCGATCAAGTCCAGCGCTTCGCGCTCCCAGCACCAGTTTTCCATAAACTGGCTGGGCAGTTCGACTGCATCCCAGGCCACACCGTTGATACCTGACACACCGGCATAATCGATCTTGGTCAGCATATGGTGCAGGCCATGACCGAATTCATGGAACAGGGTGGTCACTTCGTCATGCGTAAACAAGGCGGGTTTATCGCCAACCGGTTCGGAGAAATTACAGGTCAGAAACGCCACCGGCGTTTGGATGCCGCCCTGAGTTTTACGACGCACCAAACATTCGTCCATCCAGGCGCCACCGCGTTTATGCTGACGCGCATAGAGATCAAGGTAGAACTGGCCACGCAGTTCGCCCTGTGCATCGTGAATATCAAAGAAGCGGACGTCTTTATGCCAGGTATCTACATTGGTACGCTCGCTGATATCCAGTCCGTAGAGTCGGTTAACTACCGCAAACAGGCCGTTGACGACTTTGTCTTCTGGGAAATACGGTTTCAACTCTTCCTGCGAAATCGAGTAACGCTGCTGTCGCAGTTTTTCGGCGAAATAGGTGACGTCCCAGGCTTCCAGTTCGTCCATACCGGCCGTTTCTTTGGCATAAGCCTTGAGTTCTTCAAACTCGTTCTCGGCAATTGGTTTGCTACGTAAAGCCAGATCATTGAGGAAATCCAGTACTTGCTCTGGATTCTGCGCCATTTTGGTGGCCAGCGAGCGTTCAGCATGGTTAGCAAAACCGAGTAACTGAGCCAGTTCATGGCGTAGTTTGAGGATATCGGCCATCACCTCCGTGTTATCCCATTTACCAGCATTCGGCCCCTGATCGGAGGCCTTGGTGGCAAACGCGGTGTACATTTCTTCACGCAAATCACGGTTGTCGGCATAGGACATGACCGGCATGTAGGAAGGGAAATCCAGTGTAAATACCCAGCCTTCTACTTTGTCACGCTTGGCAAACTGCTCGGCCATGGCAATGGTCGATGGCGGCAGGCCTGACAGCATGGCCTCATCAGTAATGTGCTTTTTCCAGGCATGAGTGGCATCGAGCAGGTTTTCTTCAAACTTGGCACTGAGTTCAGTCAGCTTCTGGGTGATCTTTTTATATTGATCGCGTTCTGCCGCTGGCAGTTCGACACCAGACAGACGGAAGTCACGAATCGCATTATCGATGACCTTTTTCTGCGCGGTGTCCAGTTCCTGGTAAGCGTCGCTCTCAGCCAGCGCCTTGTAAGCACGGTAGAGGTCTTCATTCTGACCCAGTTCTGTGCCGAACTCACTGAGCATCGGCAGGCAGGCGTTATAGGCTTTACGCAACTCTTCGGAATTGACCACCGAGTTCATGTGGCTGACCGGTGACCAGACCTGGTCAATGCTGGCTTCAATTTCTTCCATCGGCTCGACCAGCGTGGCCCATGTGGGCTGAGCAATATTGGTCAGTAAGGCATTCACTGCCTCCCTCGCCTTGTTGATCGCCTGTGTAACGGCTGGTTCGACGTGCTCTGGCTTGATTTGGGAAAACGGCGGCAAGGTGTAATTTTCAAGTAATGGATTGCTCATATTGCTCTCTGTTTTGCGGCAGACGTTGATTATACGACAGTGTTCCGGCGACGCTTACGTCATGATTCTGCAATAAAAAATTAATCACGCTGCAATATTAATTCGTTAGTGTGCGCTCAAATACAAAGGTAAGGGCACATTATGCAAAAACAAGTCAGTCAGAAAGAAAAGTTAAAAGTTCGCAGCGTCTGGATCTCGGACATTCACCTTGGCTTTCGTGGCTGCAGTGCCGACTTTCTGCTCGATTTTCTGCACAAGGTTGACTGTGATTACCTCTACCTGGTCGGCGACATCATTGATGTCTGGGAAATGAAAAAGCGGATGTACTGGCCCCAGGCACACAATAATGTTATCCGCACTCTGCTCGGCAAAGCCAAACACAACACTAAGGTGATTTATGTGCCCGGCAACCATGATGAAGTGCTGCGCGATTTTGATGGCGCCGTGTTCGGTAATGTCGAAATCCAGAACGAGGTCATTCACACCACGGCCGACAACCGCAAGCTGCTGATCATCCACGGTGACCAGTTCGACAGCGTCGTGAAAATTTCGCCGATGCTGGCCAAGGTTGGCAGCCGACTGTATGAGTGGCTGCTGCGAGCTAATCGCTACGTCAATATGGTGCGCCGCAAGCTGGGCTTTTCCTACTGGTCGCTGGCAGCCTTTCTCAAACACAAAGTCAAAAACGCGGTGCAGTACATCAGCAATTTTGAAGAAGCGGTGGCACATGAAGCTGCCAGACAGGGCGTAGACGGCGTAGTGTGTGGTCACATTCACCGTGCTGAGATCGCTCGTCACCACAATGTCGACTACTACAACTGCGGTGACTGGGTAGAAAGCTGTACCGCGCTGGTTGAACACCCTAATGGTGAAATGGAAATCCTTAACTGGACTGAAATGGTCGAACAACCCCGCGCTATCGTACAGGCTGCCTGATGAAAATAGTTATCGTAACGGATGCCTGGGAACCCCAGGTCAACGGGGTGGTGCGCACCCTGAAGCAGACCCGCAAATGTCTGGAGCAGTTGGGTCACGAAGTACTATTCATCACCCCGCACGATTTCAAAACCATCCCCTGCCCCAGCTATCCCAGTATTCCTCTGGCCCTGTTTCCCGGCCGCAAAGTCAAACAACTCCTTAACGCCGCCAAGGCCAACGCTGTCCATATCGCCACCGAAGGTCCGCTGGGCATGGCTGCACGTCGTTGGTGTCTGCGTAATAAGGTTAAATTCACCACGTCTTACCACACTCAGTTCCCTGAATACGTGCGCTTACGAGTCCCGATTCCATTGAGCTGGACCTATGCCTGGTTACGCCGCTTTCATGGCAAGGCAGTAAGGACGTTGGTACCAACCCGTTCGCAACAGCAAGCCCTGTTTGAGCGCGGTTTCAAACATGTTGAAGTCTGGGGCCGTGGCGTCGATACCGAGATTTTCACAGCTGACAACCCCAAAGAGTTGAATTTACCCGGCCCCATCCTGCTCAATATGGGCCGTGTCGCAGTTGAAAAAAACATTGAGGCCTTTCTTCAGCTCGATGTGCCCGGCAGCAAAGTCGTGGTCGGCGATGGCCCCGATTTGGAAACGCTGAAGCAGCGTTATCCGCAGGTGACATTTACCGGCGCCAAATTTGGCAAAGAACTGGCGTCCTATATCGCCGCCGCTGATGTCTTCGTATTCCCGAGCAAAACCGATACTTTCGGTCTGGTTCTACTGGAAGCGATGGCCTGCGGCGTACCGGTGGCGGCCTACCCCGTAACAGGTCCCAAAGATGTGGTGCTGGATGGGATAACCGGCAGCCTCAGCGACAATCTTGCAGAAGCAGTGCTGGCGGCACAAAGTTTGGATCCAAGCGCCTGTATTGCCTATGCCAAGAAAAACAGCTGGATGGCCTGCTCTGAGGTATTTGCCGACTATATGTATGATAATCAGGACAAAAAATCCGCTGACGCCATTACCAACCATGCCTTCTGGTGTTTGTAGAGGATTGTTGCTTTTTTACCACTCAACATCCCCCTTGTTTGCTAATATTACAACAAGACAACTTGATTAGCCCGAATCGCCGTGCGATTATTTGCGAGTCAAGAAAAACAAACAGGGACTTACTTTCGATGTCGTATTTCAGCAAGGTAGTTAGATTCAGCGCTGTTGCCGCAGTCATGTTGATGACCGGGTGTGCAACCACGAATGAAAGTGCAGGCGTGCATGATCCATTGGAAGGCTATAACCGCGCCATGTATAAATTTAACGATGCTGTCGATACAGCAGTATTAAAACCGGTCGCTAAAGGCTACGACGCTGTTGTGCCAGATCCAATAAGCCAGGGTGTCAGCAACTTTTTCAGCAACCTGAATGACATCACTGTCATTATCAATGACTTGCTGCAGGGTAAATTCGAACAAGCCGGCCGCGATACCCACCGTTTTGTCGTCAATACTACAGTGGGTGTGGGCGGTATTTTTGACGTTGCCAGCCTGACCGGACTTAACAAAAATAATGAAGACTTCGGTCAAACTCTGGGCGTTTGGGGTGCAGAGCCTGGCGCGTATGTTGTTCTGCCGTTTTTCGGCCCGCGTAATGTTCGAGACAGCTTTGGTCTCATCGGTGACATCCTGACTGATCCGGTCACTTATGTAGAGCATGATGAAACACGTTGGGCACTGACTGGTACCCGTGTTATCGACACCCGTGCCAACCTGCTGAAAGCAGAAAAAGTATTGGATGAAGCGGCTCTGGATGAATACAGCTACGTACGCGATGCATACATGCAACGTCGTCAAAGTCTGGTTTATGACGGTAACCCGCCGGAAGATGATGACTTCGATGTTTTCGAAGACTAATCGACGACAAGCGGCTATCTAGCCCTTATAATGAAGAGCCGGGTTTTTACCCGGCTTTTTTGTGTGAAAATTTGACGAACAGCCACTGAGTTACGGATATTCATGACTAGCATTCTCTTTATTCTCGCCATCGTTGTCGGTTTCGCCGTATTGATCTGGGGAGCCGATCGTTTTATTGACGGTGCCGCCAATATCGCCACCAACTTCGGTGTGGCCCCCCTAATCGTCGGCCTGACCATCGTCGGCTTCGGTACCTCGGCACCGGAAATGCTGGTGTCCGCTTTAGCAGCCTTTGACGGCGCTCCGGCAATGGGTATTGGTAATGCTATTGGCTCCAATATCACCAATGTCGGCTTAGTGCTCGGTATCACCACACTGATCGCACCACTGGTGGTCAACTCCGATACTCTGCGCCGCGAATTCCCCGTTCTCGCTTTTGTCATGCTACTCGCTTTAGTCCTGATCCTCGATGGCGAACTGGGCTTGATGGATGGCGGCATTCTATTCACCGGCTTTATCCTGACGTTGGCAGGTATGGCCTGGCTGGCAATCAAAGGTCATGGCCATGATGATCCACTGGAGCAGGAGTTTGAGCAGGAATACAGCAAAGCCAAAATGACGACAGGCAAAGCGACCTGGCTGTTTGTTATCGGTCTGGTGAGTCTGTTGCTGGGTTCCAAGTCGCTGGTGTGGGGTGCCACCGGCATAGCCCACATGCTGGGTGTGAGCGATTTAATTATTGGTCTTACCATCGTCGCCATCGGTACCAGCCTGCCTGAACTAGCGGCCTCCGTTATCTCTGCGCTGAAAAACGAGCATGATATTGCGGTCGGCAATATTCTCGGCTCCAATATTTTCAACCTGCTGGCAGTACTCGCCATGCCGGGGCTGATTGCACCGTCTTCGGTTGATCCTATGCTGCTGTATCGTGACTTCCCGTTCATGATCCTGCTGGCGCTCGGCTTATACCTGTTTGCCCGTTTCTGCTCTCATGGCCGTATCGGCCGTGGTGCAGGCATCTTGATGTTGCTGGTCTATATTGGCTATAACGGTCTTCTCGCTTATCAGAATACGCCGGGACTGAGTTGATGCAGATCGATCATGACAAGCTGAAACAGCTGGCCACAGCGGTCATTGATACCGAGTTGGAAGCCGTTGCAGCATTGCGGGATCGCATCAATGAAAGCTTCCTTCAGGCCTGTGAGTTTATGTTGCATTGCACGGGGCGAATTGTCGTTATAGGCATGGGTAAATCCGGCCATATCGGCAGTAAACTCGCTGCGACACTGGCCAGCACCGGTACCCCTGCTTTTTTCGTGCATCCTGGTGAAGCCAGTCATGGCGATATGGGCATGATCACTGACAAAGACGTGGTACTGGCCTTATCCAACTCCGGCGAAACCAGTGAAATTCTGACCATCTTGCCGCTTATCAAACGACTGGGCGTGCCGCTTATCGTAATGACCGGCAAAGCTCAGTCAACACTGGCAAGCTGTGCCAGTGCCTGTATTGATGTCAGCGTCGAACGTGAAGCCTGTCCACTGGGGCTTGCCCCAACATCAAGCACCACTGCTGCCTTGGTGATGGGCGATGCACTGGCCATTGCCTTGCTTGAAGCGCGTGGCTTTACCGCACAGGATTTTGCCATGTCCCATCCCGGCGGCCTGCTGGGACGCAAACTCTTACTGCATGTCAGCGATATCATGCATACCGGCGACAAAATCCCGATGATTTCCGAGTCCGCGCTCATCAGTGACGCGCTGCTGGAAATGTCTGCCAAGGGCCTTGGCATGACCGCCGTCATCGACGCTGAGCAAAAAATTACCGGCATCTTCACCGACGGCGATCTGCGCCGTATGCTGGCGCAGGAAATCAATATTCACGCAGAACCCCTATCAGCCTTTGTCACCCGCCAGTGCAAAACCGGCAGACCCGATATGCTGGCCGCTGAGGCTCTGGAGCTGATGCAACGTTTCAAAATTAACGCCCTGCTGATTGTTGATGCACAGCAACAGCTGGTCGGCGCATTGAATATGCACGACTTACTACGGGCCGGTGTCGTCTAACGGGATTGAACATGCAGGACATTCTGGAAAAAGCGAAAAAAATCAAACTGGTTGTATTCGATGTTGACGGCGTATTGACCGACGGCCGCATTATCATTGGCGATGATGGTCAGGAATACAAAGCCTTTCACTCACGTGACGGTCACGGCATGAAACTGCTGCAGTACACCGGAGTCGAAATAGCTATTATCACCGGCCGCACCTCAAAGACGGTAGAGCACCGGATGAACGGCCTTGGCATTACCCACGTATATCAGGGCAAACGTGTCAAACTGCCGGTGTTTGAAGAGTTGATTGAAAAGCTGGGTCTGAGCCCTGAAGAATGCGCTTATGTGGGTGATGACTGGGTGGATCTCGCAATCATGAGTCGTGTCGGCCTCGCAGTTGCGGTGCAGGATGCCGATGATCTGGTCAAGAAACACGCCCACTGGATTACCCCCTCCAAGGGCGGTCACGGTGCTGCCCGTGAAGTCTGTGAACTGATTATGGAAGGACAGGGAAACCTGCAGGATCAAATTGAACGTCATTTTTAATCTGCCGCTCTATGCCCGTATAGGCTTGTTGCTGATCGCAGCGCTCAGCCTGTGGTTGATTTTTCACGACAACAGCAAGCCTATACAGCGTAGCAGTGAAGGTGGCCGTAGCAGTGACTACGCAATGACCGACTTTACGATGACGATTATGGACATCAATGGCGTGCCGGCGCGTCAGATTAAAGGCGATGAACTCGCCCACTACCCCGATGGCGACCGCACTGAAATCGTCAACCCGGTTGCCGAGTTTCTCAAGCCGGGTCAGGACACCTGGATAATTACCTCTGATAAAGGCCAAACCCAGGGCAAAGGAGACGAAATCCTGCTGACGGGAAATGTTATTATCAGCAACAAGCATGAACCCGAATTCAATATGCTCACGGAAGTACTGACCTTAGATACGAATTTAAATACGGCCTATACCAAAGAGCCGGTCACCATTCACTCGCCACAGGGCGTGACTGAGTCCATCGGTCTGCATGCGGCTCTGGATGATGAAACAATTAACCTGCATTCGAGGGTAAAAGGACAATATGATGCGCCGCCTGCCAATTAATATTTTCGTCACGCTCCTGCTGATGCCGGCATTAGCATGGGGTTTACCCAGTGACCGTGAAAAACCGATCAGCATCGAAGCCGACCATGCTCAACTGGATGACCGTGAAGGTGTCACGCAATACAAGGGCGATGCCATTCTGATCCAGGGTACGCTGCGTATTGATGGCGATATCATCACCTTTTTCTACGACGAAAATAAACAACTGACCAAGGCCGTGGCCGAGGGCAAACGTGCCAAGTACCAACAGGTGCACAAGCCGGGTGAAAACCCGGTCAAAGCGCAGGCACTGCGTATGGAATACTACGCCGACAGACAAAAAATCTATTTGATTGGCGATGGCCATATCTGGCAGAACGGCGATGAATTCACCGGTAACTACATTGAATACGATATCGCCAAAAACGTCGTCAGCGCCAACTCCAAACCGGTGACCGTGGACGGTGAGACGCAGAAAAAAGGCCGGGTTCATATCATTATCCAGCCACAAACCACACGTAAGCCAGCCAACACAGACAGCGCTAAAGAAAAACCGGCCGAGCAACCACAAACGTCTGCTAATGAGGCCAGTGACACTGAGAAAAACAGTGCTTCAGTACCCGCCTCTGAGGCTAAAGCCTATCCGACAGCGCTGACGACTACCACACTCAATGTCCGCAGTGGTCCCGGCACTGAATATCAGAAACTGGGCACCTTTGCGCAAGACTCAGAAGTGATTGTCTTAACCCGCCAGCCGGACTGGGCACAGGTACGCGGCACCATCAACGGTGAAGTGGTGATTGGCTGGGTTAACAGTCGCTACCTGCAATAAGAGCGATTCATGAGTATTTTATCTGCGCAGCAACTGGCGAAGCGTTATGGCGACCGCCAAGTCGTTAAAGATATTTCTTTGGATGTAAAAAGCGGCGAAATTGTTGGCCTGCTTGGCCCGAACGGTGCCGGTAAAACCACCAGCTTCTATATGATTGTCGGACTGGTGCCGGTCGACCACGGCTTCATTTTCCTCGATCAGTACGATCTGACGGATTACCCTATCCACGATCGCGCACGTCTGGGTATCGGTTACCTACCGCAGGAAGCCTCAGTATTTCGCAAGCTCAGCGTTGAAGACAACCTGTTTGCGATTATTGAAACCCGCGATGAACTGAGTACGGACGCCAAACAGGATCTGCTGGAACGTCTGTTACAGGACTTCCACATCGATCATATTCGTAAATCCAAAGGCATGGCGTTGTCAGGTGGTGAACGCCGTCGCGTCGAAATCGCCCGTGCGCTGGCGATGGATCCACAGTTTATTCTGCTCGACGAGCCGTTTGCCGGTGTAGACCCCATCTCGGTGCTGGATATTCAGGGCATTATCAAAGAACTCGCCGAGCGCGATATCGGCATTCTTATTACCGATCACAATGTGCGGGAAACGCTAAACGTCTGTCAGCGTGCTTATATTTTTAATGAAGGTGAAGTCATCGCACGCGGAACACCAGAAGAGATTCTCAAAGATAAGAAAGTATTGAGCGTCTACCTCGGCCGAGACTTCAGAATGTAATTATGAGAAGTGGCAGAAAGTCGTGCGTTTCAGATACTATGCAAACAGACCTTAACTGCCGCCAAACATGACTCTACGATACTTATTTACTGTCGCTCTCCTACTTCTGACCAGTATCGTATATGCACACGTTGATGAGGCAGACACACACACTCACACCGATGTGACCATCAAACTGCATTGGCAGCATCAGTTCCAGTTTGCCGGTATCTATGCGGCAAAAGAAAAAGGCTTTTATAAACAGGCCGGCCTCAATGTCCATATCGAAACCGGCTATACCCATCCCTATGATGAAGTCCTGTCCGGTGAAGTTGAGTTTGGTTTGTCCGGCACGGGTATTGTCGTCGAATACCTGAAAGGACGCCCTCTCGTTGCCTTGGGTGCGACCTTTCAGAACAGCCCCTATGTCTGGCTGGTGAGAAACGACTCGGGGATATATTCCGCCGAAGATTTTATCGGCAAGACGCTGACCCGTCAGTCCTATGCTGATGATCTGGCCTCCATCTTCCTCAAACAGCACGTTGATACCAGCCAGATCCAATTTGTCTCTCCCAAGAACAGCGATATTGATGATCTGATCGAGAGACGTGTCGACGGGCTGACGGCCTACGCCTCGAATGAACCCTACTTGATGACTCTACGTCATGTGCCCTATCGCACGATTTCACCGAAGGATTACGGCCTTAATTTTTACAGCGATATTCTGTTTACGTCACAGCACTACCTGGATGAACACCCTGAGATCGTCAAAGCCTTTCGTGATGCGACCTATCGCGGTTGGCGCTATGCTGCCGATAATAGTGAAGAACTCATCGACCTCATACTGGCAAACTACAACACCCAGAATAAAACCCGTGAGCACCTGCAGTTTGAAGCAGAGCAGTTGCTCAAGCTCAGCCTCTATCCGACTGTCGAATTCGGCCACATGACTCAAAGCCGATGGGGAAAAATTGCCACGATTTATCAGCAACTCGGCCTCTATGACAGCGTTGGCGATCTGACTAACTTTCTTTACTTTGAAAGGGTTCAGGAGTCCAGCCTGCTTTACTGGCTAAGTATTGGCCTCGCCATACTTGCTGCGTTGATCCTCATCAGTTACCTCATCAAACGTCAGCATAACCGTGTGCTGACTGAGCAAATTAGCGAGCATACGGCAAAACTCGAACAAGAGTTGCACAAACGTCAGGCTCTGGAAGCTTCTGCACTGCATGAATCATTGCGGCTGCAGGCCCTGCTCGACAGCACTATCGACAGCGTGATCACCATTAATCAGGCTGGCATTATCGAAAACTACAATAAGGCGTCGATCAAACTGTTTGGCTATGAGCCGCATGAAGTCGTCGGACAAAACATCACCAGACTGATGCCTGCCAGCTATCGTGATCTGCATAAACTCGGCATGGCGCGATTCTTATCCACCAATGAAAGCCGTATTCTCGGTCAGGCGGTCGAGGTGGAAGCTCTGCACAAAAATGGTAACACCCTGCCGATAGAACTGACTTTGAGTCATTTCGAGTGGGAAGGTCAGCATTTATTCACCGGCATCGCCCGCGATATTTCGCAGCAAAAAGCAGAGCAACAGGCCCTGCTCACAGCCAAACGTGAAGCCGAACGGGCGAACAATGCCAAGTCTGAATTTCTGTCGGCAATGAGTCACGAGCTACGCACCCCGCTGAACGGCGTACTCGGCTTCGCTCAATTACTACTGATAGACAAGGAACATGCGCTCAGCGAACAGCAGAACAAACAGGTACGGCAAATCGTGCATTGTGGTGAGCACCTGTTGAGCCTCATCAATGATGTGCTGGAACTGGCTAAAATTGAAAGTGGCAATATCAATACCTCCACTGATCAGGTGCTGCTGAGTTCGGTACTGGACGACTGTCTGCCGCTACTTGAACCGCTGGCTGCTGAACATCAGGTTCAGATTGATACCAGCAACAGCGGGGATGCGGTACTGCTGGCCGATTTCACCAAGGTGAAACAAGTCTTTGCCAACCTGGTCAGTAATGCTATCAAATACAACAAGCCCGGCGGCAAAGTCACCATCACGAGCCAGCACAATAACCACCATCTTAAACTGAGTATTTCCGATACCGGCTACGGCATTCCAATCGGGAAACAGGCCCGGATCTTTACCGCCTTCGAGCGGCTGGGTCAGGAATATACTTCCGTGGAAGGTAGCGGTATCGGGCTGAGCATCTGCAAGCGACTGGTCGAAGCCATGGATGGACGGATAGGTTTCAGCAGCGTTGAGGGAGAAGGCAGCACCTTCTGGATTGAACTGCCGCTATCTGCTCAACAAACGCCTCAGTTTAATCACGCCCTAAGTCCATCAATAGAAAACTTACTGACCCTGCAACAACGTCGGGGCGACACACCTCGTGACAACGAACGTCGCGATATTCTCTATATTGAGGATAACCCGGCGAATATTCGCCTTCTCGAAGTGTACTTTTCACGTTTCGACAATATCTGCCTGCACACCTGTGAAAGTGGCGAGGCGGCGCTGGAACTGCTGAAAACAATGACGCCCGCGCTGATTTTGATGGATATCAATTTGCCCGGCATGTCAGGTATCGAACTGACCTATACCCTGCGCGACAAAACGCACTACGCGTCCATTCCCGTCATTGCCCTGACCGCAGCCGCCATGCAGGAAAACAAGGACGCTGCTGAAGGGTTGTTTGAGGCCTATATCACCAAACCGGTTGATTTCAGTGAACTCAACCGGGCGCTGCAACCTTACCTATAGGGCTTACTACTGCGCTGGTGAGCCCTGAAAAAACAGGCTGGGCTCAACCCGTTCATCATTCAGGCTGACCCCCATATGCAGATGAGGTCCCGTCACGCGCCCTGTCGCCCCGACCAGCCCGATAACCTCACCCTGCCTGATAGTCTGGCCGTCTTTCACATCGATACGGCTGAGATGACAGAACATCGTTACCAGCCCCTGCCCATGATCAATAAAGACAGTATTGCCGTTAAAAAAATAATCCCCCGTTCCGCGAATGATGCCAGCTGCGGGTGCCAGAATCGGCGTACCCGTTGCAGCGGCAATATCCATTCCGCTGTGCGGCTTGCGAGGTTCGCCATTAAAGACACGGCGACGGCCAAATAAACCGCTTACCCGCCCCTTGACCGGCCAGATAAAATCAAAAGGCACCTGCTCCGTTTCTGTCCACTGTTGCAGCGCAGCATCAATACGCGCCGTCTCGCGGTTTATGCGTTCCATATCAAACTGATTGGGATTAACCTTGCGCCCATCCTTAATGGTGATGTGCTGCGTTGGATAGGCTTTGTCACGGATGTGGAACAACAACTGACTGGACTTACCCTGCTTCAGAACCTCCAGTTGATGCGTTCCCGCGCTCAGATCGAGTGGCACACCTAACACCGCCTGCCAAAGCCCCTTATCAGCGACAACCATGACCGGTTTGGCTTGAAAACTGGCCTCAGGTCTGGGAGTGGATGTCGGCGCCAGCGGTAAAATCACCACGCCGCCGGGCACGGCTGACTCCTGTGGCAAGGCCGCAACGATTAGGGGCAGCCAAAGCAGCCCCGCCGTTATCATCGCCTTAGTTGTTCTTAACACCCTTAACCTCGCACTGAAGGGAACCCTGATGCAGTCTGACTGTAATCTGCTCACCTTGAGCTACGCTGTCGGCACGGGTCACTACTTCGCTGTTGTCATCACGGCTGGTGATGCTGTAACCCCGCTCCAGGGTACTAAGCGGACTTACGGCGGATAACGTTCTCACTTGCTGAGCGAGGCTGCGTTTCGCCGTATCCAGTTGAACGTGAATTTCACTGTGTAATTGTCGTTGCAGCACACTGAGTCTGTTTTTCTGACTTTGCAACTGCCTTGCTGGTAACTGTCTGTGCAGTCGTGCACTCAACTGTTCCAGAAGCTGACTGTTTTTGTGCTGTTGATTTTTGCCGGCTGAATGTAAGCGGTGTTGCAATGCCGTGAGCCGCATACGCTGGCCATCAATCTGAGCTTTCGGGTGTGTCAGCCGGGCCGCCAGATAATCCACCCGCTGAGAGCGGTTCTGCAAAGCACGCTGCCAGACCGTATCAAGCAGGCGCCGGTTCTGCTCCAAGCTATGCAGTTGTTGGCAGATCTGCCTTTCCGGCCGCGGCAGGCGTTGCTGTAAATACGCCACATGACGCTTTTCATTATGCACGTAATCTTGCATACGTTTGGTCAGCCGCTGCGTCAGGTTTCTGATCTCAGCCTGTATCGCCAGCGCATCAGGCACTGCCATTTCGGCAGCCGCCGACGGTGTTGGCGCCCGGACATCGGCGACAAAGTCTGCAATAGTAAAATCGATCTCATGACCGACCGCAGAAATGATCGGCAACTCGCAGTTAAATATTGTCCGTGCTAACTGCTCGTCGTTAAAACTCCATAAATCTTCCAGCGAACCACCACCACGGCCAATAATCAGCACATCACAGTCCTTGCGAGCATCAGCCAGTTTGACCGCATCCACTAATTGCCTTGCCGATGCCTCGCCTTGCACGGCAACAGGGTAAAGAATGACGTTCACCGCAGGGAAACGTCGTTTCAGCACACTCAGAATGTCGTGCACCGCGGCACCATCCGGCGAGGAAATCACACCGATGCTTGATGGCATGGCGGGCAGCGCCTTTTTGTGCGCCTCATCAAACAGTCCTTCCTGACCCAGCCGTTGCTTGAGTGCTTCATAGGCCCGTTGCAGCGCGCCGCTGCCAGCTTCTTCCATATGTTCGGCCACCAGCTGGAATTCCCCGCGGCCTTCGTAGAGAGTGACACGCACCCGTAACAAAACCTGCATACCATTTTCAGGGGTAAAGCGCAGCTGACGGTTACGGTTGCGAAACATCGCACAGCGAACCTGCGAGACTTCGTCTTTAAGGGTGAAATAGATATGGCCAGAGCCGGGCATGGCGAGATTGGAGATTTCGCCTTCAACCCAAACCAGCGGGAATGAGCCTTCCAGCAGCACTCGAGCCTCGCGTACGATACGTGATACCGGATAGACTTCTTTGACGGCGCGGTTGGCTAATGTGCCCTGTTTATCGGATGGATTTTGTGATGCCATAGAAACCTTGGTGCAACCTCAAATTCAATAGCAAAATAGCATGATGAAGAAGCACTTTCCTGCTATAATTGCAGGATCATATTACAGCTAATTTCAGGATACTGCCCGATGAGAATTGCTCAAGAAGCCCTGACGTTTGACGATGTTCTGCTGGTCCCAGCCTACTCAAACGTTCTCCCACGTGACGTTAATCTGGCGACAAAATTAACCCGTGATATCACGATTAACATCCCGCTGCTCTCCGCTGCGATGGATACCGTCACTGAAAGTCGTCTGGCCATTGCCATGGCGCAGGAAGGCGGTCTGGGTATTCTGCACAAAAACATGACCATCGAGCAACAGGCCGAGGAAGTCCGCAAAGTTAAAAAGTTCGAAAGCGGTGTGGTTCGTGACCCGATTACTGTCAGCCCGACTACCACTATCGGTGAAGTCGTTGCCCTGACCCGTACTCACAACATCTCCGGCGTCCCCGTCGTGGATGGTGTCGATCTGGTCGGCATTGTCACCAGCCGTGATCTGCGTTTCGAAACGCACTATGACAACCCTGTGTCGTCGATCATGACGCAGAAAGACAAGCTGGTTACCGTACAGGAAGACGCGTCACGTGAAGAAGTGCTGAATCTGTTACATACCAACCGTATTGAAAAAGTCCTGGTGGTTGATGAACAGTTCCACCTGACCGGTATGATCACCGTCAAGGACATCCAGAAACAAACCGACAACCCGAATGCTTCCAAAGACGATCAGGAACGCCTGCGCGTCGGTGCTGCTGTTGGTATTGGTGCTGAAAGCCAAGCCCGTATTGAGGCTCTGGCCGCTGCTGGTGTTGACGTCATTGTTGTAGATACCGCTCACGGCCACTCACAAGGCGTTCTGGATCAGGTCAAATGGGCCAAACAGAACTTCCCTCAAGTTCAGGTGATTGGCGGTAATATCGCGACTGGTGAAGCGGCGTTGGCTCTGGTTGAAGCCGGTGCCGACGCAGTGAAAGTCGGTATTGGTCCCGGTTCAATCTGCACCACCCGTATCGTTGCCGGTGTCGGTGTACCGCAAATCAGCGCCATCAGCAATGTCGCTGCTGCCCTTGAAGGCACTGGCGTACCGCTGATTGCAGACGGTGGTATCCGTTTCTCCGGTGATATCGCTAAAGCGCTGGTTGCCGGTGCGCACAGCATCATGATCGGCGGTATGTTTGCCGGTACGGAAGAAGCACCGGGTGAAGTTGAGCTGTATCAAGGTCGTGCCTACAAGTCATACCGTGGCATGGGCTCTCTGGGCGCCATGTCGCAAAAACAGGGTTCCAGTGACCGTTACTTCCAGGAATCTAACGAGGCCGACAAACTGGTACCGGAAGGCATTGAAGGCCGTGTACCTTTCAAAGGCAGCCTTGGCGCTGTGGTGCATCAACTGGTCGGTGGTATCCGTGCCAGCATGGGCTACACCGGTTCTGCCAATATTGAAGAAATGCGCACCAAGCCTCAGTTCGTCAAAGTCACCGCAGCCGGTATGAGCGAAAGCCATGTCCATGATGTGACCATCATCAAAGAAGCACCAAACTACCGCGTTAATTAATTCTGACTGCCACTGCCCCGCTCGGGGCAGTGGCATTTTTAACCGAGTTGAAGAGATCTCAATGACCACCAATATCCACGCTCACCGTATTCTTATTCTTGATTTCGGCTCCCAGTACACCCAACTCATTGCACGTCGCGTTCGTGAGGCCGGTGTCTACTGTGAATTACATGCATGGGATATGAGCGACGAGGATATTCGTAACTTCAACCCGAATGGCATTATTCTCTCAGGCGGCCCTGAAAGTACCGTGGCGGAAAATGCGCCTGTCGCGCCTCAAATCGTCTTCGAGTTAGGTGTGCCAGTGTTTGGTATTTGCTACGGCATGCAAACCATGACCGCACAAATGGGTGGCAAGGTTGAAAATGCCGATCATCATGAGTACGGCTATGCGCAAATCCGCGCACGTGGTCACAGCCGACTGTTAAAAGATATCGAAGATCACACCACCGAAGAAGGCTACGGCATGCTCGATGTGTGGATGAGCCATGGTGATCGTGTCGTTGAAATGCCGGAAGGTTTCAAACTGATGGCCTCAACCGACTCATGTCCGGTTGCAGGTATCGCCAACGAAGAGAAGCAGTTCTACGGCGTTCAGTTCCACCCTGAAGTCACTCATACCCGTCAGGGCCAGCGCATCATCGAGCGTTTTATTCATGATATCTGCGGTTGTGCTGCTGATTGGACGCCGGGCAATATTGCTGAAGATGCCATTGCCACTATCCGTGAGAAAGTGGGTTCGGATGAAGTCATTCTGGGCTTATCCGGTGGTGTCGATTCCTCTGTCGTTGCTGCTTTGCTGCATAAAGCCATTGGCGATCAACTGACCTGCGTCTTTGTTGATAACGGCCTGTTGCGCTATAAAGAAGGCGATCAGGTCATGGCCACCTTCGCCGAACATATGGGCGTGAAAGTCATCCGTGTAGATGCCGAACAACGTTTCCTCGACGCGTTGGCTGGTGAAAACGATCCTGAGAAGAAACGTAAAATCATCGGTAACCTGTTTGTCGATATCTTCGAAGAAGAATCCAACAAGTTAAAATCGGCTAAATGGCTGGCACAGGGCACCATCTACCCTGACGTTATCGAGTCAGCCGGTTCTAAAACCGGCAAAGCCCATGTCATCAAATCTCACCACAATGTCGGTGGTTTGCCTGATTACATGAAGCTGGAACTGCTCGAGCCGTTGCGCGAACTGTTTAAAGACGAAGTCCGTAAGCTCGGTGTCGAACTCGGTCTGCCTTACGATATGGTCTACCGTCACCCATTCCCAGGCCCTGGCCTTGGTGTGCGTATTCTGGGTGAAGTGAAAAAAGAGTATGCCGATATTCTTCGTTTAGCCGATCACATCTTTATCGAAGAACTGCGTAAACACGACCTGTATGACAAAACCTCACAGGCCTTTGCGGTGTTCCTGCCGATCAAATCGGTCGGTGTGACAGGCGATGGTCGTCGTTATGAGTGGGTTGTGTCGCTACGCGCCGTTGAAACCATTGATTTCATGACCGCTCGCTGGGCGCACCTGCCCTACGAATTCCTCGACCATGTGTGTCGTCGTATCGTCAATGAGGTCTCCGGCATCTCTCGTGTCGTTTATGACATTACCGGCAAACCGCCGGGCACCATTGAATGGGAATAAAGCAATACCAGCTTCTGATTGAAGGCCGCGTTCAGGGCGTCGGCTACCGGGTTTCAGCAGCGGGAAAAGCGCGCCAGCTAGGCCTTGTCGGCTGGGTACGTAACCTCGCTGATGGCCGAGTCGAACTCTGTATTGAAGGTGACACAGAAGCACTGCAAGACATGATCGACTGGGCCCGGCAAGGGCCCCGTTTTGCTGAAGTGACCAACATCGTCCTCAACGAAACCGCGTCTATTTCCGCTTTTCTCGACTTCGATATTCGCTAGCCGACTGCATTCTCCCAACCCTTTTTGTGTTTCCTTTGTGGCTGCGCCTACCCTGCTGGCTTTGCGAACACGCTGGCAAAGGCTATGATGTCCGACATTAGCGGCAATCACTAAAGGACTTCCTATGGCTCAGCAATTTAACTCGCAAGGCTTTTTTCTGCGTTTCCTGTTTGCTTTGTTACTGGTGTATGTGTCCTACAACCCCAGCGGTTTTAGTTATTTTCACTGGGCTAAAGATGCCATTTTTGGGGAAGGTGATTTTCTGACTCCACCCTTTGCTCTAATCTCCGTTATTTTACTAATTGGCTGGACCATCTATCTGCGAGCCACCTTCCGTTCATTAGGTGGTTTTGGCCTGCTGTTAGCGCTGGCTTTTTTCGCCATCATTATCTGGTGGCTGGTCGATCTCGGTCTGCTTGGTATCAATAATGTCTCGGTCTTAAGCTACATCGTCTTGTTCCTGATCGCCGCCGTGCTGGCTGTCGGCATGAGCTGGTCACATGTACGTCGTCGCATGTCCGGGCAGGCTGATATGGATGATGTTGACGAATAAGCTTCGTCATCAGGTCTCATTTTCTGGCAAGACTCTATTCAGCATAAAAACGAAGCTGTATTGTTAAAACCGTTATGTTGGAGAAGCCCTCTGGAAGGGGTGACGGCGTAACCTAAAATAATAATCACGTAGAAGGAGTCTTAACCATGCAAACCATTCTCGCCAGTTGGCAGCCACGTGTCCTCAGCCTGCTTCGTATTATCTCTGCCTTTCTGTTTATGCAACATGGCGCTCAGAAACTGTTCGGCTTTCCGGCAGAACAACGTTATCCGTTCGATCTTTTCTCCTTGTCCGGCACCGCAGGGGTTCTCGAGTTGTTCGGCGGCTTTCTGTTGCTTATCGGCCTGTTTACCCGTCCCGTTGCCTTCCTGCTGTCTGGTCTGATGGCCTTTGCCTACTTTATTGCCCATGCCCCACAGAATTTCTGGCCGTTGAATAACGGTGGCGAGCTAGCAACCCTGTTCAGCTTTGTCTTCCTCTACTTCGTATTTGCCGGTGGAGGCTCGTGGAGTGTTGACAGTCTCTGTCGCTGCAAACGTCAGCAAGCAGACTAATCACACATTTTAAGAAGCGGCTGCTCAGTCTGGGCAGCCGTTTTCAGTGTAGATTTTATGGATAAACTCGCATTTCAGGATTACCTGCATCAGGCTATTCCCCAGTCACTGGCCATGCAGGTCAGCGTTGAGTCGCTGAATAATGACGGAGTCCGCCTCTCTGCGCCATTGGCAGCCAATATCAATCACCGTGGTTCGGTGTTTGGTGGCAGTGCCAGTTCCGTTGCCATTCTCGCCGCCTGGTCATTGCTATATACACGACTGAGTCGTCAAGGCATCAATGCGACGCTGGTCATTCAGAAAAACACCATGACTTATGATGCGCCCATACTGGGCATGTTTGATGCCAGCGCCAGTCTGGTAGATAACCAAGACTGGTCACGTTTTATTACACTTCTGCTGCGTCGGGGCAAGGCGCGCATTGAAGTTCAGTCGATTTTGAATTACGACAATAAGCCTGCTGGACGCTTAACAGGTAGCTTTGTCGCGGTTTTAGCATCAACGTCATCACCAGAATAAGCGCCGCTCTCATTCCGGATCAGTATTCAAGCAAAACATCAGGCTTTGATATAGCATCTGAGCAGTTTCATTCACGGAGTTCATTCATGCACACCTCAGCTAACCGCAACACGGCTTCACGTCTTTTACCTGTTTTCAGCGTTATCCTGCTGATGTCACTGACTTCAGGTTGTGCCACCCGCGCACTGATGTCCTCTGAGCGTTACGACAACGCAGAACCAAGCACACAGCAGCATGATTTTAGCGAGGTGCAGACAGAAAACCTGGAACAGGCCTACCAACTCGCCCTACAGGAACAGCAGTCCGTCGCCATTAAGTGAAGGCAATCACATGAAGTTGCCCGCTAAACATGTTAGGCTCAGTTTTACCTAACTAAAAAAGGAATTCACGATGCGACGTCATTATTTGCTGAGTTTGGCTTTAGTTACTATGTTGGGTTTATCCGCCTGTCATGGCCATTTGCATCACCATCACAACCCGGGTCATGATCCTGACGGCCCCGGAAACAGTGAAAACGCTCAGGGAAACCAGCATTAGGAGTCCTCATATGACGTTAACACGCATTATCGGCATCTTACTTATCATCGCTGGCACAGCTGGACTGATTTATGGCGGTTTCAGCTTCACCAAAGAAACACATGAGGCCGAACTCGGTCCGCTTGAATTACAGGTTGAAGAAAAAGAGACCGTAGCGGTCCCGACCTGGGCCGGAGCAGGCGCGATTGGCTTAGGTGTTGTACTTTTGTTAGTGGGTGGCCGTAAACGCTGATGATTTAATCAAAGACGGATGACGGTGACGTTGAACACATTAACAGCGCTGTTTGGTTGGATGAGCGTTATCAATGTGGGCCTGCTTGTGTTCAGTAGCGTTATGCTGTTGCTGTTCAAGGCCCCGATCATCCGACTTCACCGCGCCGTAACCGGCTTGAGAGAGGACACTCTCGCGCAAGCCTATCTGTATTTTCTTTCCATTTTCAAACTGCTTATTATTGTCTTCAATCTTGTGCCGTATATTGCGCTCAAGCTGCTTTGAGCCTCGATTTTCAGCTATCTTCATGATTTGTCTCTGATTCCAGCACGAAAGAATTTTCGGATTTCTGGTCAAACCAAAAAAAATTTTTCTGTTACTATCCAATTCCCACGTTTGGATCTCTGCTTCTTAAACAACTCTTGAGAGCATGTTTAAAAAACAGTCGTTAACCGTGGGTGTGTTTAACTTAAAGAGAGAACACCTATGGAGCACCAAGTTAAAAAATCGGTGAGCCGAACGCTCGCCCTCGCACAGGACTTTGGTTTAATTGTTGTAGCTATTGCGACCCTGGTGGCGATAGGCATCGAAATCAAAATCATGGTGGATAACAGCTATGTCTCGTTGACCGACCTGCTGTTGCTGTTTATCTATCTTGAAGTTCTGACCATGGTAGCGGTTTACTATGAATCCGGTGAACTGCCGATCAAGATACCGCTCTACATCGCCATCGTGGCACTGGCGCGTTACCTGATTCTGGATATGAAAAATATTGATACCTGGCGGATTATGGGTATTACCTCGGCGATATTGCTGCTCGGCGCATCAATCATCGTCATTCATTATTGCAAGGCAAATATGCCTGATAAGGTTAAAAGCTAATCATTACGCGATGAGCAGCTTTTATGACGGCGGTAGTAATACCGCCGTTTTTTTATTTTGCGTTATGCACGACTGTGCATTACGATAATTCTATTTTCAGCACAGCTACACAGCATGAGTTCACAGTTCACCGTACACGGCAGGTTATGGCTCGAAGGGCCGGATGGCACCATCCTCGGCCAAGGTCGTGTTGAATTATTGGAAAAAATTGACGATCTCGGCTCACTAAGCGCTGCCGCTAATGCGCTGGGCATGTCTTACCGTTATGCATGGAAGCTGGTGAAGTCGATGAATGAACACGGTGAAGCCCCACTAATCTCACTCAATGCCGGCGGTCGTGGCGGTGGTCATGCGACGCTGACTGAGTCGGGAAAACAGGCTGTCGCGGCGTACCGGCGCACGGATCGCGAGTTTGAACAATTTCTGTCTGCTCAGTCAGATAAACAAATGGATTAAAAAATTTGATTTTCGTTATGCGTGACAATTCATATCGAGCTGAGCTGTACGGTTTCAGTAAACGATATATCGCTGGGCTGCTTTTATTATTTTTCCTGCTGCCAGCTGTTGTTTCCGCCGCCCCCCTGCGCATCGCCGTTGCCAGTAATTTCAGCTCTGCCATTCAGGCTCTCAGCAGCCAGTATGAACAGCAAAGCGGACAACAAATCGACCTTATCTTCGGTTCAACCGGCAAACTGTATGCACAAATTATTAACGGCGCGCCGTTTGATGCGTTTTTCGCTGCTGATGTAGAACGCCCCGCCCTGCTGGAGCAGGAAAAACGTATCCAGCCAGACTCACGTTTTACCTATGCTTATGGCCAGCTCGTCTTGTGGAGCCCTGATCCACAGTTGATCGATGCGAAACTGACAGCCTTATCAGCCCCGGACTTTCACCATCTCGCCATTGCCAATCCCAGACTGGCTCCTTACGGATTGGCGGCGCAGCAGGTTCTGGAAAAGCTGTCTTTGTGGACACCGCTGCAGTCACACCTTGTGCGGGGTGAAAATATCGGTCAGGCCTATCAGTTCATTAGAAGTGGCAATGCTGAACTGGGCTTTGTCGCCGAATCACAGCTACAACCCTCGGATCTGGCACAGGGCAGTTATTGGCAAGTACCGGACCATTTATATGCCCCGATTGAGCAGCAAGCGGTGCAGTTGAGCAATAAAGAAGAGGTGAAGGACTTTCTGAATTACGTCCGCGAAGACAGCAGCAAGCAGTTAATACAGCAATTCGGCTACCGGACTCCGTAATGCACCCCGATCTAACGGCGCTCCTCATCACACTTAAACTGGCTGCAGTCACCACTCTGATCCTGTTACTTATCGGTACACCCATGGCGTGGTGGTTGGCGCGTAGCCAGTGGCGTTTTAAATTTCTTATCGAAACCGTCATCGCTTTACCGTTGGTTTTACCACCCACCGTACTCGGTTTTTACCTGCTGGTGATGCTTGGACCTAACGGGCCGATTGGCGGACTGTCTCAAGCCCTCGGCGGCCAACCGCTGGCGTTTACCTTTACCGGCCTAGTAATTGGCTCGGTGTTTTATTCGCTGCCCTTCGTTGTACAACCGTTACAGAATGTGTTCTCGGCTATCGGCGACAACGTCATGGAACAGGCAGCGACACTGCGCGCAGGCCCTCTGGATCGGTTTTTTAATGTGATGCTGCCGATGGCCAGACCCGGCTTTCTCACTGCTGCGGTACTTGGCTTTGCCCACACCATCGGTGAGTTCGGTGTGGTGTTGATGATTGGCGGCAATATTCCGGGCGAAACCAAGGTGATCTCCATCGCCATCTATGATCATGTTGAGTCCCTGGCTTACACCCAGGCCCACTTACTTTCTGCCGGGCTACTTCTGCTGTCCTTTTTAATGCTGATGGCTGTTTATGGCCTCAACCGTCGTTTCAGTGTATTGCGCTCATGAGTCTGAAAGCCCAACTCACTATTCCCCGCCGTGACTTCACCATCAATGTCGCGCTGGAGGCTGCTCCCGGTCAGGTCACCTCCGTATTTGGCCCGTCCGGTTGTGGTAAAACCAGTCTGATGCGTGCCATTGCCGGTCTGGAAAACGACGCCCGTGGCTACATTCAGATGGATGATCAAACCTGGCAGGATTCGACGACCTTTCGCCCGGCTCACCAGCGTGATATCGGTTATGTATTTCAGGATGCCAGCCTGTTTCCTCATCTGAATGTCTATGACAATCTGCAGTTCGGCCTCAAACGCCAGCCCGAACACAAACGCCGTGTTTCAGTAGAACAGGCTATTGAGTTACTGGCCTTAACACCTTTATTAAACCGTCAGATCGACAAATTATCCGGCGGTGAAAAACAGCGTGTAGCCATCGCCCGTGCCGTCGCGACTTCACCAGCGATCCTGTTGTTCGATGAACCGCTCGCGGCCGTCGATATTCCGCATAAACAGGAAATTCTGCGCTATATCCAGTCTCTGCATCGTGAACTGGATATCCCGATGATCTACGTCAGCCATGCCCTTGATGAGGTGGCCCGACTCAGTGACAATCTGCTGTTGCTGGAAAAAGGCCAGCAACTGGCCAGCGGCAAAACCGTGGATTTGCTGTCGCAGCTTCACCTGCCTTTTGCCCACTATGAAGAGGCGGCGGCGATTGTAGATACCACCGTAGCGGGCATAGATTCCCACTACAACCTGAATCAACTTAAATTTGCCGACTCGCAGATCAGCGTCAGTCATGGTCAGTTACAGCCTGGAGATAAAGTCCGGCTGCGTATCATGGCACGTGATGTCAGTCTGGCACTCATCCCTCCGCAACAGAGCAGTATTCTCAACAGTGTGCCTGCCGTTATCGAATCCATGGTGGATGAAGGCATTGCACAAAAACTGATCAGGCTGAACGCAGGAGGCCAGATCATCCTCAGCCGTATCACCAGCAAATCTGTCGATGATTTGCAGCTTAAAACCGGCATGCGAGTCTTTGCTCAGGTCAAAGCCGTTTCACTACTACTCTGACCAACAGCTTCATCAAACAGTCATGATTTGCTGCTGAAATAGACAGTGGCAATGCTGCAGCAGCTATTCAGCTTCAATTAAGTCAGCCTGCCTACACTGGATACTCCCTATTCTTCAGGCAGCACGGTTTATGACTTCGTTTGTTTCCTCTACCCTGCAACGTCCTCTCCTAGTCAGCTTGATTGTGCTTTTACTATTGGCACTCTTGCTTCCCTGGACGAACAAGGCCACTGCGACGGCATCTGGCGATTGGGATCTGAACTATCACTATGAGGTAGGTACACCAACGACAATTCCGGGAATCGAAGACAACTTGTCCGGCCTTGCCTACCATCCCGGCAGCGACACCCTGTTTGCAATACTCAACAACCCGGAAACCCTTATCGAACTGAGTAAACAGGGTGATGTTCTGCGCCAGATTCCACTTAAAGGGTTTGTCGACACTGAAAGCCTCGACTATCTGGGCAATGGCCTGTTCGTTGTCAGTGAAGAACGCCGTCGCCGCTTAGTCTTTTTCTATGTCGATGCTGATACCCGGCTTATCGACTATGAAAACAGTCAGTCACTTCCGCTGGATTGGGCCAATGAGGAAAACCGTGGTTACGAAGGCGTCGTCTGGTCACCACGCCACGGCTTTTTCGTCGTTCAGGAAGAACCACCAAGGTTGCTTCATCATGCCATGCATGATGCGGACACCGTGATTAACGTCGATGAGCTTAACCATAAGCTCCCGTCTGATGTGTCTGATTATGCTGGTCTCGCCCTGTTACGGGCCGATGACGATTATTTACTGGTATTAAGCGAGGCTTCCCACAGCCTGAATGTATTAAGTCTGCAAGGCGAACCACTGTCCAGCTTATCGCTGCGTAGCGGCTTTATGCGGCTGTGGTCGTTGATGCAACAACCGGAAGGCGTTGCCGTCGATAATGACGGTAATATTTATGTAGTCGGTGAACCTAATCAAATGCTGGTGCTGACACGCAAAACCCGATTGGCACAGCTTACTTCGCAACCACGCTCCTGATACAAAAAAGGCGGTCTCAGACCGCCTTCTTTATTTTATTCGCGTTAGCTACACATCATAAGTAGAGGCAGACACATTACCGCCGCGGCCCGTCCAATTGGTATGGAAGAACTCACCACGTGGTTTATCAGTCCGCTCATAGGTATGCGCACCGAAATAATCGCGCTGCGCCTGCAACAGATTTGCCGGTAAACGTTCACTGCGGTAACCATCATAGAATGACAGGGCACTGCTGAAAGTAGGCACCGGCACACCCAGCGCAACAGCCGTACCGACCGCTTTACGCCAGCCCGGCAGCGCCTCGGTGATCGCTTCAATAAAGAAGTCATCCAGCAACAGGTTTTCCAGTTCTGGATTGAGATCAAAGGCATCGCGGATCTTGCTCAGGAACTGGCTGCGGATAATACAGCCGCCACGCCACATCAGAGCGATACCACCATAATTGAGTTCCCAGCCGTAAATTTCAGCCGCCTCACGCATCAGCATATAACCCTGTGCGTAGGAAATGATTTTTGAGGCATAAAGTGCATCACGAATGGCATTGACCATCTCGGCCTTATCGCCGTCAAAGGTGCCAGCTATCTGAGGCAGGACTTTAGCTGCGCGAACACGCTCATCCTTACGCGCCGATAAACAACGGGCAAATACAGCTTCACCAATCAGCGTCAGAGGAATGCCCAGATCCAGCGCATTCATGCCGGTCCATTTGCCTGTCCCCTTCTGCCCGGCGGTATCAAGGATATGGTCAATCAGCAATTCACCATCGTCATCTTTCACAGCCAGAATATCGCGGGTGATTTCAATCAGGTAGGAATCCAGCACACCGTCATTCCAGTCGGCAAACACCTGCTGAATCTCATCACCGGACATGCCCAAACCTTCACGCATCATCTGGTAGGCTTCACAGATCAGCTGCATATCACCATATTCGATACCGTTGTGGACCATTTTCACGTAATGGCCGGCACCGTCGTTACCGACCCAGTCACAGCAGGCCTCGCCATCGACATGGGCAGCAATCGCCTGGAAAATCGGCTTGATATGCGGCCAGGCGGCATGGTTACCGCCAGGCATTAATGATGGGCCGTGACGTGCGCCTTCTTCACCACCGGAGACGCCACTGCCAATAAATAGAATGCCTTTTTTATGCAGTTCGTGTGTGCGGCGGTCACTGTCGTTATAGAGTGAGTTACCGCCGTCAATGATGATGTCACCAGTATCGAGGTAGGGCACCAGTTGTTCGATAAAGGCATCGACTACCGGACCTGCTTTGACCATCAGCATGACCCGTCGCGGTGCTTTCAGGCTTTCCACAAAGGACTTGAGATCATGGAACCCCAGTATGTTGGTGCCCTTGGCGGGACCTTGCATAAATTCATCGACTTTACTGGTGGTGCGGTTATAGACCGCGACGGTGAACCCTTTGTCGTTCATATTCAACACCAGGTTCTGCCCCATGACAGCCAACCCCACCAGACCGATATCCGCTTTTGCGGGATTATCCACTTCACTCATAATTATCTACACACCTTTATGTATTCACCAATTGCTTCTCGCGTTGATCCGACCACCAGCCGACGTTGACCTGAGGCAGAATCGCATTCAACAGCACCCGTCACCTCAATAGTCTCGCCTGCCAGCGCCTGTCCGACATAGGTATGAGTAAATGACACCACTTCCGGCGTCATTTCATTATCAATCAGATAGTGGGCAGGAAAATCAAATGCGCGGTGATCATCGAGCACCACGGCTTTGATGGTTGAAATGCCTTGTTTGATGTAGTGATGATGGTCGTGCCCAAGTTCCTCGGGCAGACAAACCATGCCGATATCAAACTTGGTACCGTCAATTGCTGCTTTATTGAATTTGCGAGATTCATGCCAGGCAAATTCCTCAAAATTCAGCTCACCGCCACGGCGTTGGAAATTGTCGCGCATCAATGACAGATCCAACTCCTCGATCAGCCCTGAAGCCACGGCCTGCCTGACTGCATCACGTGTCTGATGAAAAGCATCTCGGCCGTAAACAACCAGATCAATATCCGATCCGGCTTTTTGCTGACCGATCAGCATAGATCCGGTCAGCCCCAAAAAGTCACAATCCACACCGAACTGCACCAAAATAGTGAGAAGACGTTGCAGTTTGGCCTCAATGTCATCGGTAGCAATATTTTTCAAGCGCCACGATTGAAGGCGTTGTTCAGGTCGATGGTGCTTGGAGATTGCGTTGATATCGACGGCGTGAAATTCCGCGTCGAATTGTTTGGATTTGAATAGGTACTGGGGATAGTGACGGGTCAGAAGACGATTGGCCTGCTCGGTATCGACTTTCTGCCAGCCATCACCATCTCGAACGTAACGAAGGAAACAGCCGACTTTTTGTTGGTGCGGGTGGTAACTGACCACAGCAAAAATAAGACCGTCATGCGTCTCAATGAAGTCTTTCGGCAAATACGGAAAATCTGCCTGTCTCATTTGCTGTTAAGTCCTCCCTGGCCGGTTAGAAAAGCATACCGGAGAATTATTTCAATCGTTTGCCCCACATCCACAGGCCGGTGAATGACAGCACCACCAGCAGTATACCGATGATATCCACCAGCCACACACCGAGAGTACCGAGGATACGTCCGTTATGAATATCAATCAGTAGTTGCTCAACGGAAACGCCTTTCCCGTAGAAGAATGTCTTCAATTCCCTGGATACGCTGTCCGGCATCGGATGCGGCTTACTCCATGAGACGCCGTGCAATGACATCGGTTCCCACTTATCCAGCATAAAGTTACTGCGCCACATACCACTACGAGCCTGAATCACCGGCTCACCATGATAAATGCCAATATTCTGAATCGGGGCAGGAACGCCAGCCTCAGCGCCCATACGCTCAATAAATTCACCTTCACGAGTAAGTAAGACCAGCGCCTGATCCGTTGCCAGCACGATCAAATCATCCAGCGTGATGCCACCGAGAATGGGGCGATCTATATGGGTAAGGGGGGTTGCATCGATAAAAAGCTGGGTATCGAATTGCGAAATGATTTTGTTATCCAGCAGAAACACGCCATCCGGCTCAACCTTGCCAATGCCGTAGTGCCCCATCAACCAGCCCCAGCTGATGTAACGTTGATTTAATTGGAATTGGGCGGAATGATTAAGCATGACGCCAGTGGCGGCAAATAAAAGCAAAAATATCGCTACCGCTACGCCCATGCTGCGGTGCAGACTTCGCATTCTGCGATTCATGACTAAGCTCTAAGTGCTGACAAATCCATCGAGATATAATGCCAGTGTCACGACCGCCGTCATAGCCCTGACTGACAATGTAGCACCGGTAATGCCGTCGATATGCCGATCCAGCTCATTGTTTTCCAGTTTGGCGTCGCTAAATTGTTGGGTAAATGCGGGATGACGCACCTCCCAGCCACGGCTTTCGCGATAAGCCAACACCTTAACCTGCTCGACTTTATCGTCATTGACAACAATGCCAAAGGTGATGGGCTCTTCCTTACCAATTTCTTCCAGAATCCAGGCACTGCGATTGTCTTTCATCCAGTAACGGATCCGCAGACCGCTATAGTGATGACCCAGAATTGCAGCCACGCGCTCACGCACGTCACCTTTTAACCAGACCACATCACTTTTTGGTACTTGCTGCTTGAACACTTCACTGAGGAAGTCATCATTGGTCTGATACACGCCTCGTGCACTGACGGTGGCGGTGACAACAAACAGCAACGCAGCCACCAGTACCGAGACCAGAGTTTGTCGTTTTATGCTGTTTATCATCACCACACCTGCATCAGTTAAAGACTAGAACTGATAGCCAACACCGACGTTGAAGCCATCAAACTCATCGCTCTTATCTTCCGCGTCCTGATCCTGATAGTCGAACTTAATCGCTACCTGCGGATCCAGCCACCAGTTAAGACCCAGAGTCCATTCTTCCACTTCGGAATCAGAAGAATTACCGGCTTGATTATCCCACTCACTGTAACGAGTGAATACGCCAACGTTGTCGGTCAGCTTGTAAGAAGGCTCAATATACCAGCCGGTTTGCTCATCAGCACCGACTGCTTTAGGGCCTTCACCATCCAGATCCCAGGTTGCGTACAAGGCGCGCAGACCAAAGTCACCTTTTTGAATCGCAGCATGCGCTTCCCACAGGAAAGCACTGCCGGCATCCGGATCCTGACTTTGGGTAATATCTTCCTGATACTGAATCGACGATGCCAGTTCAACACCAGGGATACCAGTCCATTTCAGGCGTGCGGTGTAGGCAAAATCATCTGCCAGAGCTTCAGAGACTTTCTGACGGCCACTACGAACAGCGTAGTCACTACCAGCACTCGTTTTCAAACCACCGGTAGCTGCTACATCATAAGAAAAACCTTGTGCCAGTTCACCAGAGAACATGACACCACCTTCCCACCAGGTAGTAGGAATAATACGGTTTTCAACGCTGTTACGCTCAACACCGTAGAAGGTATTTGGCTCGTGGGTTTCGTTCAACAGACCGATTGGCAGCAGGAATAAACCAGCATTAACCCGGTGTTTTTCATTCAGGTCGTACTGAATATAAGCTTGCTCCAGTTCAACTTCGCCCTCTTTGCCTTCACCAGCCAGAGAGTGTTCCAGTTCCAGTTCGGTAAACAGGCGCAGACGGTCGTTGAACTCATGGTTGAAGAACAAAACGAAACGGTGGAAGTCGATTTCGTCTACATCATCATCTGAGCTAGCCTGATTTTCCAGGTTATTGTAATGCAGTTCGCCGTAGCCACCGACAGAGGTTTTGCTGTCTTTGGCCGCCGCGGTTTTAATCGCTTCTTCGCTGGCAACAGCAACTGCTTCAGCAGCCTCCGTCGCTTCCTGAGCTTTGGCTTCAGTCGCTTGAACCTGTTGCTTCAACTCGACATTTTGCGCTTTCAGGTCTTCATTTTGCTGCTTGACCGAGTTCAGCTCCTGCTTCATTTCCTGTAGCAGTTGCCAGATTTCTTCATTACTCGGAGTCGCAGCCTGGGTGGCAGACATCGCTGACATCAGCGTAGCCGCCAGTAGGGTACGTTTAAATTTCACTTTATGCTCTCCTATCCTCATTAAAAAAGCACCGGAGATTATACATAGAGTGCGAATCGTTATCATTAACTTTTATTATATTTGTAACAAATTCGATTCGTTGTTATTTAAATGTCACATCATCAGCCGCATCGTCGGTTGTGGGCTGATCGCAGTAGTGAACTCAAAGAACCCCTTACTGATGTCCTGGGAAAACTGCGAGAAATGGTGCTCTGACATACGCATGGTAATCGAGCCCATGGTCAAGTGAATCATCTGACAATCAGCACAATGCTGAATGGCCACGGTTGAAGATTCATAGACGGTTTGTGGACGACAAGCAGAGGCAGTCATTAAAGTCTCCTGAATTAATTTAAATTGGAAATATCCAGCAGCTCCATATCCGGCAACTGGCGATGACGACAATATTTATCCCACCAGCGTTTTGATAGTTGTTGCCAGAGTTGCTTGATATCGGGTTGTTCGTAATGCACCAGCAACAGGCGGTAGTTACGGCTTATCTGTAAGGCCAGACATGGTGTCGGTTTACGTTGATAAATGTTTTCCAACTGACGATTGGCACTGAGCAGACATTCACGTCGCCATTCCGGCTGACTGACCGCGCTCATGGCAATTTCCTCGCAGCAACGGCGAGCAATAATCCCCAGACGGTACGCTTGGAGGATTTGTCCAGACAATTAAAGTCGGACGCATGTAGCTTGCCTTCACGTATCAATGATTCCAGCCTGTCCTGCCTGAAAGACAAATGAATATGGCTCGTTCCCTGACGATTTAGCTGTGCTGTTCTCATCTCTCACCCCGTACTGATAATCAGTAGGGCTGAGTATAAATACAATTAAATCTAAATGCAAATCATTATCATTTAATAGCAAAACAAGCTTTCACAGGGTGTGATTACGCTAATGGTTTATCGTGTTTTGGATTTATAAAGACAATACAGCGACTCGCTGAGCAGGCCTGCTCAGGCTTGTAGGGACAGCCACAGCAGGTGCTCTCAGTTACCCAGAGAAAAAGCGAAGAGCACCAGTTATCCGAGCAGCTTGATATCGGTAACTACAGGCTGCTGAACCGATCCGCCATATGGGCCTCGTTGCTGATTGCCAGTTCCGGTGCTGCTGCATGCTGTCAGAAACAGAAACGTCAGCATGGTGATAACACATGATCTCATCGTGTCCTCCTCTCTGACTCAGTCAGGTCAGACATCGAGTGTATATGCAAATCGACAGGTACTGGACTACGGTAGTTTCGTCTGCGTGATATGAGCTTCAGCGGCGCCGACGCTTTTGTTTTCTTTCGGCTTTCTTGGCCGCTTTCTGTTCGCGCACCACCAGAACCTCGGCCCACTCCTTTTCGGTCATAGCGGGCAATTCCCAACTGATGTGTCCGAGCATACCGGAGCGGATTTCAGTGAGGATAATTTTAGACGTTCGCTCCAAATCAACGTGACCACCACCACGCAAACAGCCGCGGCGAGCGCCGATAAGCGCCATCGTTTCCAGCCCGGATTCTGGCAAGGCTTCCAGCTCAAAACGCTGTTGGAGCAATTGCGGGTAGGCCTGCATCAGGTATTCGACCGCGTAGAGAGCAATATCGTCATTGTCGATGGCCGTTTCTTTGATGGCGCCGGTAATGGCCAGTCGATAACCGCTGTGCGGGTTTTCCAGATTCGGCCACAACACCCCGGGGGTGTCATGCAGTACGATGCCCTGCTCCAGTTTGATTCGCTGCTGCATTTTAGTGATCGCAGGTTCATTACCGGTTTTGGCAATTTGCCTGCCGGCAAGGTTATTGATCAGCGTCGATTTGCCGACATTGGGAATGCCCATGATCATGGTCTGAATCTGCTTAACGCTCTGCGCCTTGGCCGGAACCATACGCTGACAAAGGCTCAGCAAGTCAGTCTTGCGCGCCTGTTCCTGTGCACTCATCGGCAGGGTTTTTACCGACTGTTCCTGCTCTAGGTAGTGCTGCCAGACTTCCGTCACCGCGGGATCGGCCAGATCAATTTTATTGAGCACTTTGATGCAGGGTTTATCACCGCGCAGCTCGGCTAGCATCGGGTTCTGACTACTGAACGGAATCCGTGCATCCAGCACCTCGATGATCAGATCCACCTGCGGCAGGATCTTCTGCATCTCCTTACTGGCCTTGTGCATATGACCGGGATACCACTGAATCGCCATCTAGCTGGCCCTTCTCTGCCCTGCGGGCATGACTTTAGCAAACGTTTTCATGGCCGCTATTCTAGCGCAAACACTATGACTGTGAGGATTCGCGCAGATATTTGCTGATGTCGACCTCATCAATCTGGGCCGCAGGTAGGAAACGTTTGGCATAGTCCAGATACACGCCGCTCTTGAGGAACAGTTCGAACACTTCCACATCCACATGTTCGTTCTGCACCATATTAAACAGAATATCGAGCGCCACGCTGACCGGTTTGGCTTTTTTATAAGGTCTGTCCGCCGCTGTTAAGGCTTCGTAAATATCGGCCAGTACCATAATGCGTTCTGGTGTTGACAGCTCATCGCCCTTCAATCGACGAGGGTAGCCTGTACCGCGCATGGTTTCGTGGTGGGTCGAGGCATAACGAGGTACCCGTTTCAGCTCATCCGGGAACGGCAGGCTCTCGAGCATCTTGATGGTGCTGATGATGTGTTCATTGATCTTGAAACGATCTTCAGCGCTCAGGGTGCCACGGGAAATGGCCAGATTATGTAATTCACCCAGATTGTAGAGGTACTCCGGCACCTCCATCTTGATACCAAACTTGGGATCAAAATCGGTGCTGTGCATACGTTCGATCAGATGCTCAGGGCGATCTGACAGCAGTTTTTCTGTGGCAGGCAAAGGTTCAGGCGCTGAATCCAGCCGTGAAATTTCACCGGAAGATAAGCCCAGGCGATCATCAAAATAACGCTGCCAGCTGATTTCGGCCAGCTGATGCAGCTTGGCAATATCTTCGTCGCTGAAAAACTCACCGCCAACATTGGCATTGGCAATAAATTCGAAGTCTTTCCGCAGTTGCTGCTGTTTGGCATGTTTCTGCTGCTCTAATGTCGCTTTATCAGCGTTCGGCTCAGCCAGCTGAATCAGATAATCAATTTCGGCATCGCGCCACAGGACTTCAAAGCGCATTCTGACTTCGTGAATACGGTTATAAATCGTCTCCAGCTTGGTGCCTTTATCGATAATGTGTTCCGGCGTCGTGATTTTGCCGCAGTCATGTAACCAGGCTGCCACTTCAAACTCACGCCACTCCTCAACACCACTGAAGGCAAACTCGGCAAACGGCCCCTCTTTGACCTTTTCCGCTTCCCTGACCAGCATAAAGGCCAGCTCAGGGACCCGTTCACAGTGACCGGCAGTATGGGGGGACTTGTCATCGATCGCCTGTGCGATCACCTTGATAAAGGCATCCAGCAGCTCCTGTTGAGCTTTCTCATGACGCTGTATCGCCGCCGACATATTGCTCATCGAGCCAGCCAGATCACTGACCTCCACAATGTTACTGCTGACATCCATGACTTCCCGGTACCGGCGCTGGGTAATCTTTTCACTGTCTTCGGCCAGTTGGCGAATCGGTTTGACGATAGGTGAAGCCAATAACCAGGACACCGGGACCAATAACAGCACCGCCAGCATGGTCAGGCCGATCGATGTTTTGACTTTGTCCAGCCCCGGTGCCAGAACGGTATCAACCGGTGTAGCAATGGCAAAAAAATCCCGCTTGCCGCCAGCTTCACCGAAAGGCGTGGCGTACACATAATAATCACGCCCATCCAGACGGATTTCCTGCAGTCGATCACTACCGCCCTGCTGTGCCAGTTGCATCAGTTCAGCATAAGGCACCGCCCCAAGATGGCGGACGCCGCGCTGGTCATCCTGTAGCCATTTGTCATCCAGTGCCTGTTGGTACTCTGGCCCCAGCTGCGCCAGCGCCTGATTGATGATCTCGGTCAGCCCTGTACGCGATTTATTGATCATGAAGTGAAGTTGATCAGGCATCGCGGCATCACCAAAATCCAATGGCTGGTGAATCGTGACATCATCGATAAAGAATTGTGCCTTGGTGTAGTTCAGAATTGGCGCAATATCCATTGCCGCATCAGCCTTGCCATCGCGCACAGCATCAAACATCGCCCTGACGCTGGGCACCCGTATAACGTTAATCCGCGGGAAGTTTTCCTGCAGGTTGTTGGCCAACGACCAGCCTTCCGGAATGGCGAGGGTTTTATCGAAGAGTTGCTCAACCTGTGTCACCGGCTCATGGTCACGCGCAGTGATCACGCCGTATGGCACTTTGATAAATGGCTCGCTTAAATTACCCAGCCACTGCCGGTTTTCATCAAAAAAGACTGGCTGTAATACATCCAGCTCATTATTCAGGAACATTTCCGCCAGCTCATTCCAGCTCAGTCCATTCACATAGCGCACCGGTACGCCGATCATCTCGGCAATCGCATTAATCACATCGACGGCATAGCCATAGGGCTGCCCCGATGCAGCGAAATTAATCGGCGGCCAATCAATTTCGTTAGAGACTGTCAGGTATTCAATATTTTTAAGCTGCGCCTGCTGCTCCGCTGACAAGCTCAGTGGCGGAAGTGCTGGCAAGGGCTTGGCCTCACGCGGTTGCTGGTTGGAGGCAATCAGCTCACCACTCGCCTGATAGAGAAAAATTTCACTGTCTTCACTCAAGGACTGCTCGGTGAGGAAGCCGGACAATGAAGACAGGGTCATATCGAGAGCCAGCACGGCCTTATTCGACGAGACCACCGTTGAATAGGTCTCACCCGGTGCCTGCAGATGCTGGAACAGGTAAGGGTCGGTTTTCTGCACTTCGCCGGCTTTGGCATCAATAAACCACGGCCGTTTGCGGGGATCATAGTCAGTTTTGTGCTGACGGCTGCTGCGCAAATTAAAGTCCGCATCAAAATAATCAAAGCGTCTGACGCGCTCATCACCCTTTCCATAAACCCTGATGACCACCCAGCGATCTTCAGCCTTGGCGCGCAGTTGCGTACGCACTGTCGGATCGGCATCGAGGTTGACCACTTCATAGAAGTCGCCATTGGCAAAGCCGATATAAATCGCGTAATAGAGCGGATTCCGCTGCATCGCTTCAGCAAATAACTGTCGAGAGTCATCGCTGATTCGACTGTCTTCGGTAAAACGGGTGAACTGGCTGAGAATTTTGACGGCCGCTGTCGCCCGGCTATCCACTGCCGCCAGGTAATCACGGGTGCTGGACGCCGTGCTCTGGTATACCGACAAGGTCGATTCGGTCGCCATTGTGGTACTGAAAAAATACTGCAGACTGATCGCGACGGAAGCGGTAATAATCGTCGCCACCAGGAAAAAACCGATTACTGTTGCCCGAATTGAAATACGGATGGGTTTACCCCCAGGCCATGACACCATGGATGTTCCTCAAACTACGTTTACAAGTGTTTAAACAATCCCTGTTGTCGACAAAACTATATCTCACCCAGCTTAACATGACACGAAAAACGGCTTGGGTATAATGCGCTTTTTTAATTTACAGAGACCCTGTTATGCCTAAAGCCAGTGAACTGAAACGCGGCATGGTCGTTGAGCTTGCCAACGAGCCTTACATTGTCAGCGCAATTGAAGTGCGCAACCCTTCTTCGCGTGGCGCATCGACTCTTTACAAAGTACGCTTCAACCATCTCACCACCAAACAAAAGCGCGATGAATCACTCAAAGGCGAAGACTTCCTCAAAGACGTCGACTGCGAACGCCGCCTGGTTCAGTATTCCTATCAGGATGGTAACAGCTACGTGTTTATGGATAACGAAAGCTTTGAGCAATTCATGATCGACAGCAATGATATTGAGGATCTGCTGGGTTACATCAGCGAGGGTCTGGATAATATTGTGGGTGTGCTGCTTGATGGGCAACTGGTCGCCATTGAACTGCCTGCCGCCGTCACACTGGCGATTGTCGAAACCTCACCGGGCATCAAAGGCGCAACGGCAGCCGCCCGCACCAAACCAGCGAAGCTGTCTACCGGGCTGGAAGTGCAGGTGCCGGAATACATTGAAAATGGGGAACTGATCCGGGTCAATACCGATACCGGCAAGTTCATGTCGCGCGCCTGACATTTCAAACTCACTGAATTGAACTATGCTGTAGCCTCAACTCAGTAAACACCCGCCTGAAGGAGGTCGGCCCATTTATGAGAAAGAAACTGAAACAGTATCTGTTCATTACTTTGGGCTGGATCTTCGTCATCCTGGGCGCTATCGGTGCCGTGTTACCCTTGTTGCCGACCACACCGTTTCTGATTCTGGCCTTGGCCTGCTTCGCCGAAAACTCACCTCGTTTTCACCGTATGCTGCTCAATCACAAATGGTTCGGGCCACCGCTACAACAGTGGGAACAAAGCCATACCATGCGGCCCAAGGTGAAAAAAAAGGTTTACCTGATCATTATTCTGACCTTTGGTATTTCCATCGCCGTACTGTGGGGCCGCACTGGCCTGCAGTTGATGCTGGTTGGCTTCTGCGTCACGCTATTGTGGTTTATTTCGCGTATTAAAGAAGCCGAGAGAGAGCTATGAATGTTCGCATTGCGATAAAACAACGTCATTCTGTTCGCCGCTTTCTGGACAAAGCTGTCAGCCGTCAACAGATCGTTGAACTGCTCGATACCGCCCGCTTTTCCCCTTCTGGTGCCAACACCCAGCCTTGGCAGGTTGCTGTACTGACCGGCGAGGCAAAACACACGTTAAGCGAAGCCATCCTGACCGCTTTTTCAAACGGTGACAAAGCGGCACCGGACTATGAGTACTACCCTGTTGAATGGACGGAACCTTACCTAAGTCGCCGGCGAGCTTGCGGACTCCAGCTCTATCAAAGTCTCGGCATAGAACGTAAAGACAAAGAGGCCCAACGCGCGCAATGGGCGGCCAATTACCGTGGCTTTGATGCACCGGTCATGTTGCTATTCTGGATGGACGGCGTCATGCAGACCGGCTCTTTCATCGATTTTGGCATGTTTCTGCAGTCATTTATGATTAGTGCCGTTGATGCGGGGCTGGCCACCTGCCCTCAGGCGGCGATGGCCGAATACCCACAGATTATCAAACCCATGTTGGGGTTGCCGGACGATGCCATTCTGCTCTGCGGCATCGCGCTCGGCTATGAGGATACCGAGGCCAACATCAATCAATACCGGACAGCCCGTGAAGCTGTCGACGATTTCACCCGTTTTTATGACTCACCAGGAGATTTTATGTCATTGCAGGACTTTATCACTCAACTGAAAGCATCACCGGGCACGGTTGAGTTCGACAACACCATGGCCATCATTGACGCCAACTATGACTTCAGCCCGACCGCATTTACCAACGGTGAGACGACAAATGAAGCCGGACAGAATAATGGCTCCTGCAAGATCCTCGCATTCGGCCAGCTTAATGGCTTAAGTGTCGATGAAACGCTCGCCTGCTTTGGCAAGTTTTATCGGGAAGACGTGCTCGGCAATCCTGAGGGTGATGATCATCAGAACATCCGCAATTTTATTAAAAGCGGCTGGGATGGCGTTAACTTCAGCGGTCTGGCGCTAAGCGAGAAATAAACTAAGTCGCATAAAAAAAGCCCCGCTGAGCGGGGCTTTTTTGTTTATAGCAGAACGCGTTCAATACCGCCCGCTTTGACGCTGTCGATAAAGTCTTTGTGCCAGTTATCCCCTTTCAGGTGTTTGGCAATTTCGACCACGATGTAATCGGTTTCGATACCCGTATCTTCAGCATAGCGGCTCAAGCCCTGCTGGCAGGCCGGGCAGGATGTCAGCATTTTCACATTGCCGTTTTTCGCTGTCTCTTCACCGGTCAGATTCTGAATCCCCTTGGTGATTTCCTCTTCCTTACGGAAGCGAACCTGGGTCGCGATATCCGGTCTGGCTACCGCAAAGGAACCAGCTTCACCACAGCAGCGGTCATTCAAGGTCACATTCTGTCCCATCAACGTGCTCGCCACCGCCGTCGGCTGATAGGTCTTCATCGGCGTATGACAGGGGTCGTGGTACATGTACTGCACCCCTTCCACGCCATCCAGCTTCATACCTTTCTCCATCAGGTACTCGTGGATATCAAGCAGACGGCAACCTGGGAAAATCGCCTCAAACTGGTATTTGAGCAACTGATCCATACAGGTACCACAGGACACGATAACGGTCTTGATATCCATGTAGTTCAGCGTATTGGCAATACGGTGGAACAGAACCTGGTTCGCCGTTGAAATTGAGGTCGATTTCTCCTGATCACCGGTAGACGCCTGCGGGTAACCACAGCATAAATAACCTGGCGGCAAAACAGTTTCTGCACCGACTTCATACAGCATCGCCAGCGTGGCCAGACCTACCTGGCTAAACAAGCGCTCGGAACCACAACCCGGGAAGTAGAACACGGCATCGGACTCTTCGTTGACCTTTCTTGGATCACGTAAGATAGGCACCAGTTTGTCATCTTCCAAGCCCAGCATGCTACGCGTTGTCTGCGTCGGCAGGCCGGTCGGCATTGGTTTCTTCATAAAGTGCACGACCTGCTCACGGATCGGCGTTTTACCTGTCGTTGGCAATGGCCGTTTCTTCTTACTACCCAGCAAGCCGAGTTTCTTGGCCACGCCATGCGCCATATTCTGCGCTTTATAGCCCCACTGCAGCATGGTCTTATGCATGATCTTGATGGTCAGCGGATCGGTCGCATTGAGGTAAGCCATCGATGTCCACGTGCCAATATTCGGCTTACGTTTACCTTGTTTCTTCAGTACTTCACGCAGCTTGATACTGACATCACCGAAGTCGATATTAACCGGGCATGGGTTCAAGCAGCGGTGACAAACCGTGCAGTGGTCAGCGACATCATTCATTTCTTCAAAATGACGTACCGAAATACCACGGCGGGTCTGCTCTTCATAAAGGAAGGCTTCAATAATGAGACCGGTACCGAGGATCTTGTTACGCGGTGAGTACAACAGATTGGCACGGGGTACGTGTGTGGTACATTCCGGCTTACATTTACCGCAGCGCAGGCAGTCCTTGATATCGTTATTGATTTCGCCCAGATCGCTGGCTTCCAGAATCAGCGCTTCCTGCTCCAGCAGTCGCAAAGACGGCGTGTAGGCATTTTCCAGACCTGAACCTGCCAGCAGTTTACCCGCATTGAAGTGACCGTTCGGGTCGACCAGTTGCTTGTATCCGGCAAAGGCATCAATGGTGTCCTTATCCAGGTACTGCATTTTGGTCAGACCAATACCATGCTCACCGGAAATGACACCGCCCAGTTTTTCCGCCAACTGCATCACTTCATCCACGATGCCTTCAGCATCATGCATCATTTCATAGTCATTGGAGTTGACTGGAATATTGGTATGAACATTACCATCACCGGCATGCATATGTGTGGCGACAAACAAACGGCTGGAACGGTTATCTTTATGAATGGAATCCAGCTTGTTGCGGACAACATTCAAGGCCTGTCCCTGAAACAGCTCTTTCAGTGGCTTTTCCACTTCTGCACGGTAGGAAATACGCAGATCACGGCGCTGCAGAACATTAAACAGCGTGTCACCATCAACAATATTGGCCTTGGCATCTTCTGACAAAAGACCCGCTTCTACTGTGGCTGCCGTATCCAGATTATCCAGCACGTGCTGCCAGCGCAGCATCACTTCATCGAGATGGGTAACCGCCGCATCCACTTTGGACTGCAGAATGGCATCGTTTTCAGCGCTATCGTCCAGATCCTTATTGCCGCAGTCTTTCAATTCTTTAGGATTGGCTGACAGATACTCACGCACCGCTTTGGCCGTTTTCAGCTTATTGCGAGTCGACTGAACGATATTAATTCGCTCGATACCGTCGTTGTACTCGGACAGTCTGTCCAGCGGAATCACCACGTCTTCATTGATCTTGAAGGCATTGGTATGACGGGCAATCGCCGCGGTACGCGCGCGGTCAGCCCAGAAACGTTTACGGGCTTCAGGGCTGACCGCCACAAAACCTTCACCATCACGGGCATTGGCCAGACGAACGATTTCCGAACAGGTCTCGGCTACAGCGTTTTCGTCATCGCCGACGACATCAATCAGCAGCACCATTTTCGGTGCGATACTGCGTGGCGCCTTGGTGGAGTAATCAACCGCCTTCACATAGCGCTCGTCGAGATGCTCCATACCCGCCAGCATCACGCCTGGGTTGTTGTCGACGTAATCCTTGGTTTCGACGATGGCCGGTACGGCTTTGCTCAGATCGTTACCGAAGAACTCCAGACAGACGGTGCGGATATAGTCCGGCATGCGGTGCAGTACAAAGACCGCTGAGGTAATAAGACCGTCGCAGCCTTCTTTCTGTATACCGGGCAGACCACCAAGGAATTTATTGGTCACGTCTTTACCCAGACCAATCTTGCGCAGCTCCTTGGCTGGAATGCGCATCACTTCCGGCTCACCGATCACAGTTTTACCGTCAGCCTGATAACGGGTTACCTGAAACTCAGCGGTTTCGATATCGTGAATTTTGCCGAGGTTATGGTTCAGACGCACCACTTCCATCCAGGTGGCATCAGGCGTCACCATACGCCATGACAGCAGGTTATCCAGACAGGTGCCCCACATCACGGCTTTCTTACCGCCGGCATTCATCGCGACGTTACCACCGATGGTAGAAGCATCCTGTGACGTCGGATCTACCGCAAACACCAGACCATTGCGATCAGCTACATCAGAAACACGGCGTGTCACCACACCGGCTTCAGCTCGCACCGTCGCGACCTTTTCTTCACGACCCGGAATGTGCTGATAAATGACTTCGCCCAGCCCTTCCAGCTTTTCAGTGTTAACAACAACACTTTCCGCCGTGAGCGGAATCGCACCACCGGTATAACCGGTACCACCCCCGCGAGGGATCACGGTCAGGCCGAGTTCAATACAACCCGCGATAACAGCAGCCATTTCTTCTTCACTGTCCGGGGTGATGACCGCCAGCGGAAACTCGACACGCCAGTCCGTTGCGTCGGTGACATGAGAAACGCGCGCCAGACCATCGAACTGAATATTGTGTTTCTTGGTCGTGCGTGACAGACGTCGCATCACCGCACGGCGACGCTCGGCTGTACTCATCAACTCACGTTCAAATCGCTCTACCGCCTGACGCGCACTACGTTCCAGCTGTAAAGCCAGATCGTTACCATTATCAGTAGCACGCTGACGGATCTGATCCAGGCGGTGATGCAGAGCATGACTTAATGACTTCCAGCGTTTGCTGTTCTCAACCAGATCATCCTGGATGAACGGGTTACGATGGATAACCCACATATCACCCAGCACTTCAAACAGCATCTTGGCCGAACGACCGGTTTTACGCTGACCGCGCAGTTGCTGTAGTACGTCCCACATCGGTTCACCAAGAAAACGAATAACGATTTCTCGATCAGAAAATGAAGTATAGTTGTACGGGATCTCACGAATTCGGGTTGACATATTGTCAGATAAGCCTTGTATCTAAATAAGTGTGATAAAAAATCAATTTTAACATGAAGCGCCGCTATATAGATGCCCAATCTTCTTTAGTTAGTTAACGGCCGATGACTCAAACCAAGACTACCAGATGGATTTTGTACAAATAATTGCACTCGCCCTGTTGCAGGGACTCACCGAATTTCTTCCTATCTCCAGCTCTGCCCACCTTATATTGCTGCCGATACTTGCCAACTGGCAGGATCAGGGACTGGCTTTTGATGTCGCGGTGCATGTCGGCACACTGACCGCCGTTGTCTATTATTTCCGCCATACGCTGCGCGCCTTGATTCGTGACTGGTGGCATTCGCTTATTCAGCGACAACAGGTAGGCGAAAGTCGTCTGGCCTGGGCCGTGGGTCTCGGTACCATTCCGGTTGGACTGGCAGGTTTACTTCTTGGCGACTTTGTTGAAACTGCTTTGCGCAGTCCTATGGTCATTGCGGTCACTACCATTGTGTTTGGTCTGTTACTGGGCTGGGCAGACTGGCACGGCAAACGTCAGCGTGAGGAGCATGATATTGGTTGGAAGGATGTGCTGTTTATCGGTCTGGCGCAAGCAATAGCCTTGATACCAGGCACTTCACGCTCAGGCATTACCATGACCGCCGGGCTGATGCTCGGACTGACCCGCGAGGCTGCTGCTCGCTTTTCCTTCTTGCTTTCGATACCGGTGATTGTACTTGCCGGTGGACTCAAGACACGCGACCTCGTACAATCGCCGCTTTCTGTTGATTGGACAGCGCTGATTTCAGGTGCTGTGTTCTCGGCAATCAGCGCCTATATTTGCATTTTTCTATTTTTGAAGATGCTTGAGCGCGTCGGCATGTGGCCATTTGTGATTTACCGCCTGATCCTTGGCGCTATCCTGCTTTGGCTGTTTCTGTAAAAGCTGTTGACAGCCATGTCGTGAATGCGTAATATTCTCCCTCTTTATTTGGACCGCCTGCGTAATTATCAGGAGCAACTCGCGGATGAAAACCACCATTAGTGCAAAACCAGCAGAAGTACGTCGTGACTGGTTCGTTATTGATGCTGACGGCAAAACATTAGGCCGTATGGCAACTGAGATCGCGCGTCGTCTGCGTGGTAAACATAAAGCGATTTACACCCCTCACGTTGATACTGGTGACTACATCGTCGTCGTCAACGCTGAGAAGCTGCGTGTAACCGGTAACAAAATGAAAGATAAGATGTATCACCACCACACTGGTCACATCGGTGGTATCAAATCTATCTCTCTGGAAAAACAACTGGATAAAGCGCCTGAACGCGTTCTGCAGACTGCTGTTAAAGGCATGCTGCCGAAAAACCCACTGGGTCGCGCAATGTTCAGCAAGCTGAAAGTTTATGCTGGCGCAGAACATCCACACACAGCACAACAGCCTAAAGCGCTGGAAATCTAACGGATATCATCATGGCAGATTCATACTACGCAACCGGTCGTCGTAAAAGCTCTACCGCACGTGTTTTCCTGAAACCAGGTAGCGGCAATATTTCGATCAACACTCGCACTCTGGAAGACTACTTTGGTCGTGAAACTTCACGCATGGTCGTTCGCCAACCTCTGGAACTGGTCGAAGCACTCGACAAATTTGACCTGAAAATCACCGTTCGCGGTGGTGGTAACAACGGTCAAGCCGGTGCCATTCGTCACGGTATCAGCCGCGCTTTGGTTGAATACGACAGTGAATTGAAAGCAGAACTGCGTAAAGCAGGCTTCATCACTCGTGACGCACGTTCTGTTGAACGTAAGAAAATCGGCCTGCACAAAGCACGTAAACGTCCACAATTCTCAAAACGTTAATTGTCGACGCCTTTACTGGCAGGACTCAAAAAGGCCATCCTTCTGGATGGCCTTTTTTTATGCCCGCTTGTCGCTATTTTCATATGCATGCTATAAACAAGCTGTACGCGCAGATAGCATGGATAGATAAGATGAAAAAAACGTTTGTTGCAGGGCTGCTGGCCCTTTCTGTTCCCGGACTGGTCATGGCTGACCATGATGCCGAACTCGCCATAACAGTTGGTGCATTTGAGGCTTTTAACAGTCACAACAATGCAGCCGAAATCGGCATTGAGTATCGCTTTGCACCCATCGCCTCCGCATTTAACCTGATACCCACACTTGGCCTTGCGATGAACTCAGATGGGGGGTACTGGGCTTATACAGGTGTTCGCTATGACTGGGATTTCAGTCCGAAATGGACCCTGACACCTAACTTTGCCATTGCTGGCTATGAGGACGGTGCAGGCTTGGATTTAGGCTATGTTATGGAATTCAGAACTGGCCTGGATCTGGCTTATCGCCTCAATGATAACAGCCGTCTGGCACTGGGTATTTACCATATGTCGAATGCCGACATCGCCGATGAAAACCCGGGCTCCGAATCCGTTATCGTGACCTACAGCTTCGGTTTCTGATTCACTCAAACGATCAGAGGTTTTTGTAGAGCTGGCCCTTGCCTTCTGGCTGCGTTTTAAAACGGCGGTGTACCCATAGGTATTGTTCCGGAGATTGTCGAATAGCCTGTTCCAGCCAGTCATTGATCCGCTGGGCATCGGCCATGTCGTCACCGCTGGGATAATTCTCCCACGCCTTATCAATGCTAAGGGTATAGCTGCCGTCAGCCTCCCTTCGTGGCACAAACGGTACTATGCTGGCACCGCTCATTTTCACCATTCTGGCTGTTGCAGGAATGGTGGCTGCCTGCACCCCGAAGAATTTGGCAAAGACGCTGGTACGTTGACCAAAGTCCTGATCCGGCGCGTACCAGACGACTTTGTTCTTTTTTAATGCGCGCAGCATTGAGCGGGGATCATCGCGCAACACAATGCCTTCACTGTGGAAAGTTCTGGCACGCATCATTACCGCATTGAACAATTTATTTTTCAGGTGACGGAACATCACGTAGGCCGGAGTTTTAAGCATGATCAGGCGCCCGCCTAACTCCATACTGGTGAAATGTCCAGTCAGCAGAATGACACCTTTCCCCCTGGCTTTGGCCTGCTCCAGATGTTCCAGCCCCTCATAACGAACCCGCTTCGATAAGGTTCGATCGCTCGCCCACCAACTCATGGCTGTTTCAATCATCATCATGCCCATAGTCGTGAGCGTATTTTTCAGCAAGACCTGTTGTTGAGACGGATCTAATTCAGGAAAACACAACTCGATATTACGCCGTGCGATTTTGGCGCGGGAGCCCATGAACGGTATCAACAGGCGGCCCAATGTTTTTCCGATCAGCAGTTGCAAGCGTTTGGGAAGATAGACAGACAATCGCATCAAGGTCAGCCCGAGCCAACTCAACCAGTAGCGCGGATGGAGAAACTGCTTTTGGAAAATGCTCATCGGCTCGTGTTCAGTACTCAAAGATGCGCCTATGCTATCATTCCTGCTCGATTTCCGCTTAGCAAATGAGACTGCATTGAGACATTTATACAGCGTCATTTTTACTCTGGCGATTCCGTTTATCCTGCTCCGCCTGCTCTGGCGCGGAAGCCGGGCACCGGCTTATTTCAAACGCTGGGATGAACGCTTCGGTATCAAGCCAGCCCCCTCCTCCCACAAACCTGTCATCTGGATTCATGCCGTGTCGATGGGCGAAGTTGAAGCAGCGAGACCGCTCGTTGATTCTCTGCAGACACAGTATCCGCAACATCAAATTCTGATCACCACCATGACCCCCACGGGCAGCGCCCGGGTACTCAGCTTGTATGGGAATACGCTACTGCACTGCTATCTGCCTTATGACCTGCCTTTTGCAGTAACACGTTTTCTTCGCTCAGCAAACCCGGTTGTAGGCATTATCATGGAAACCGAATTGTGGCCGAATCTGATTCACTATGCCTCACAACAGTCGGTTCCACTGGTTTTGGCGAATGCCCGGCTTTCGGCCCGCTCCGCTGCAGGTTACCAGCGCGTCGCAGCCCTGAGCCAAACCATGTTACAGCAGCTCAGCCTGATTGCTGCACAATCGCAGGATGACAGGAAACGTTTAATCGCTTTAGGCGCAGACAAAGATAAGGTGCATGCGGTAGGCAATCTCAAGTTTGAGATCAGCCTGCCCGCCAGCCTCAGTGAAGAAGCAGAGGCTTTACGCACTCTGTGGGGTAACCGCCCGGTCTTTATCGCAGCCAGCACGCATGAGGGTGAGGATGAAATTATCCTCAATGCGTCACGGCGCATCCGTGCCGAGTTTCCCGATCTGTTGTTAATTCTGGTTCCACGCCACCCAGAACGTTTTGATAAAGTCGCCGCATTAAGCCAGCGTAGCGGCTTCAAAATTCTTCGCCGCAGCGAGCAGGGCATGTGTACAAGGGAAATCCAGGTGCTTGTGGTTGATACCATGGGTGAACTGCCCCTGTTCTATGGCACTGCTGATATTGCCTTTGTCGGCGGCAGCCTGGTTCCCCGCGGCGGCCATAATTTACTGGAACCCGCGGCTCTGGGGCGACCTGTTATCATCGGTCCGCACTATTTCAACTTCAATGAAATCAGCCGACAGTTTCTGGCAGCGAATGCCGCCATTGAGATTAGTAACAGTGAAAGTCTGGCTGATACCGTTATCGAATTATTCAAATCACCACAAAAACGGGCCGATATGGGGCAGGCGGGACAACAACTGATTCATCAGAGTCAGGGGGCGGGCCAGCGTCTGCTTAATCTTATCAAGAGACATATCGATGTCAGATGACACACGCTGGATGCAGCGTGCACTGGAACTGGCCAGACATGCCGAAGCAGAAGGCGAGGTACCCGTTGGTGCGGTAATCGTGCTGGATGGTCAGATCATTGGTGAGGGCTGGAATCAGCCCATCAGCAGCCAGGACAGCACCGCTCATGCCGAAATTATGGCCCTGCGCCAGGCTTGTCAGACCATGGAAAACTATCGCCTACCCGGCGCGGACATTTTCGTCACACTGGAACCCTGCGTTATGTGTGCCGGTGCATTGGTTCATGCCCGCATACGGCGGCTGGTCTACGCCACCGCAGAGCCTAAAACCGGCGCTGCAGGCAGCTGTGTTGATGTATTTTCCCTGCCCAACCTCAACCACCGCGTTGAACTGGATCCCGGCTTGCTGGCAAACGAAAGCAGTCAGCTTTTGCGTCATTTTTTCCGTTCCCGGCGTTAGCTAGCTATCCCAAATCACTGCAGGCTTATGTCGCATTCGCAGAACACCAGTGCCTGCATCAGGTCTAGATTGGCTTTTTCAGTTCCACGTTTTAGCCGATAAATCACTACCTTACTGAGTCAGCCAAAACTCTTTGGGGTGCAATAAGGTCGATATCAGGCGATAATCAAATCGTTTTACTGATGAGGCGACTGCTTGAAACGCATTATTATTTCACTGCTCACACTCTGTCTGTTGACCGCCTGCGGTGAGGCCCAGCCCCACCTTGATGAAATCCAGCAACGTGGTGAGCTGCGTGTTCTCAGCCGATATAGTCTGACCAGTTACTACGTCAAAGGCGATACACTGGCAGGCTTCGAGTACGAACTGGCACAGCTATTTGCCGCACGACTCGGCGTCAAACTGAAGGTTATTGTTCCGGATAATCTGGCCAATATGCTGCGCCTGATTGAGGAAGGTCAGGCCGATCTGGCCGCCGCCGGACTGACCATCACCGAACAGCGAAAAAATCGTATTCGTTTTGGTCCGGTTTACCATGAGGTAACTCAGCAGCTTGTCTATAAACACGGCAGCAAAAAACCGAAAGACATCACCGATATCACCAACGGCCAGTTGGAAGTCGTCTCCCAGAGCAGCCACGTTGAGCAGTTGGAATCGTTAAAAGAAGAGGTTCCCGAACTTGAGTGGCGTGAAAATCAGGAGCTGGACAACAGTGGTCTGCTGGAACTGGTTCAGCTTGAGCTGATCGACTACACCGTGGTCGATTCCAATGAAATGTCGGCTAATCAGGATCTGTTTCCTGAGCTGCGGGTGGCCTTTGATATTTCCGAGCCTCAGCCACTGGGCTGGGCTATGCCCCTGGCCGAGGATGATACGCTCTACCTTGAAGTACTGAATTTTTTCCAGGATATCGAAGCCTCTGGTGAACTCGATCGGCTGATTGAAAAATATTACGGCCATATCCGCCGTTTTGACTATGTCGATACCCGTGCCATACACCGTCGTATTCAGACTCACCTGCCACGTTACAAGGACCTGTTCCAGCAGGCGGCAGATCAATTTGGGTTTGACTGGCATATGCTCGCGGCAATTGCCTATCAGGAGTCTCACTGGAATCCCTTAGCCGTCTCCAGCACAGGCGTTAAGGGGCTGATGATGCTGACCAGGAGCACCGCCAAGGAAATGGACGTGACCGACCGGGAAGATCCGGAGCAGAGCATCTTTGCGGGTGCGGGTTATCTGGCCTCCATTAAAGACCGTCTGCCAGAGGGCATTCCAGAATCAGATCGTATCTGGTTTGCGCTGGCTGCCTACAATATCGGCTTGGGTCATCTTGAGGATGCCCGAGTGATTACCGAATCAGCAGGTAAAAACCCGAATGACTGGAATGATGTGCGTGAGCACCTACCATTACTGTCAAAACAGAAGTGGTTCAGTCAGACCCGCTATGGTTATGCGCGCGGCAGTGAGCCGGTTCGATATGTGCAAAATATCAAACGCTATCTGGATATTCTGCTGCATCATGAGGACACTGCGGTACCGGTCACCCCTGCTCCCACCGAACCGGCTTTACCTGCTGCGTTATAAAACGAGAGTCAAAAAAAAGCCCGGCTTAACCGGGCTTTTTCAATTCTGCTTCTACTTATTGATTTTGTTCAATCAGCATATCTACCACTTTGAACAAGTCTTCAGCACTTCCTGCGCTGCTGGCATCAGTACGGTATTCGCCATTAACTATAAATGAAGGGACACCGGTAATACCTGATGTGCGACTCATAATCAAAGCTTGCTTAACCTTACCTTTGACACTGAAAGAGTTCATCGTTTTCAGAAAGGCGTCACGGTCGATGCCTTGTTCTTCCACAAAATCGAGCAACTGATCTTCCGTACTCAGGTTGCGTTTTCCCACATGAATGGCATTGAACAGCTTAGGATGCAGCATTGCCAGATCCCCAGTCGCTTCTGCGGCATAAAACACGCGTGCCAGTTCCAGCCAGCTATCACGGAAAATCGCCGGGACCTTAACAAACTCGACGTTATCCGACAGTGTTTTTTTCCATTCTTCAATCTCAGGTTCCAAGGCAAAACAGTGCGGGCAGGTGTAAGAGAACATCTCCACCACGACCACTTTTTCCGCATCAGTCGTGCTTAGTTTCTCCGCGGTCGGAAAATAATGAGTACCTTCCACGTAAGACATCGGTACAGCCCAAGCCGAAGTTGACATCAGACCTGCCAACAGGCCTGCAGCGAGGGTGTTCACAAATTTTCTCATTGTCATATCCTTTCTTGCAGAGAGTTAAAGGGTGCCGTAGGAGTGCAGCCCGGATAAAAACATATTGACGCCAAGGAAGGCAAACAGGGTCACAAACAGACCCACAATTGCCCACCAGGCCATTGGTCTGCCATGCCAGCCCTTGGTCATACGCATATGTAACCAGGCGGCATAGTTCAGCCATACGATCAACGCCCAGGTTTCTTTTGGATCCCAGGACCAATAACCGCCCCAGGCTTCAGCAGCCCATAAGGCGCCGAGAATCGTCGCCAGTGTAAAGAAGGCAAAACCCAGCGCAATCGACTTGTACATCAAATCATCCATCAGGTTCAGAGATGGCATCTGACTGATCCAGCCACTGTTTGCCGCTTTATCCTGTACGCGTGAAACCAGCAAATAGGCGACACCGATCATAGCCGCCATGGCAAAGGCGCCGTAACCGATGAAGTTAGCCGGTACGTGGATTTTCATCCAGTAGCTTTGCAACGCCGGTACTAAGGGTTCTATTTCATGAGCCTGACGCTCAAAGGTGTACCACAGCTGGAAAGCGACTGCGGCACTGATCACCAGCAATACAAAACCACCCAGACTACGGGTCTGGTAACGACGCTCATAAAAGAGGTAGAGCAAAGCCGTTACCACAGCAAATAAAATAAACACTTCATAAAGATTACTGACCGGAATATGGCCGATATCGGCACCGTGCAAATACGACTCACGCCAGCGAACCATCAGCCCTATCATGCCCATGGTCGTTGCCGACCAGGTCAGAAAACTCGCTACTTTTTCGGTAAATGTCGAGCGCGAGATAAGACCACCAAAATAGGTCACGGTAGCCATCACAAACAGGGCGCTCATCCACATAAAGGCGGATTGGCTGGCCAGCAGATAATTCAGCCAGAAACTAGTTTCTGCTCTTCCCAGTTCACTGCCGTATAAGGTCACCGCAAACAGACTCAACACCGCCACCAGCAACGCATGCCAGCGATAGCCAGGCCAATCCTGACCCAGCCAGGCCATGCTGACCGCAGTCAGAATAACAATGCTAATTTCATAGACATCGAGCACATCGCGATAGAAGCCAATCAGGCCCACAGCGGATAGCAGCATCAATAAACGCCAGCCCCAGGCAACGGGGGTGGTTTTTTCAGGTTCAAATGAGGATGTGGTTGTTGTCATATCACTCTCATGCGTTATCGCATTTCAGAAACTAAGAACATCAGTCCGCTGCAGAGTTCCGTGTCACGGCTTTCAGCCGGTCGCGAATCTGCTCAAAGACCGAATCAAACTCTCTCGGATTACGGTTGGTCATGCCAGCCAGATCCAGTCGTATCTTGTCGTTCTCTTTACTCAGCCAGATCCAGAAGCGGCGCTGAGGCAGGTAGAACAATAAAAAGACACCGATCACCAGAAATGCGCAGCCTAAATAGACCGTACTTTTCCCCGGAGATCGAGCAATCTGCAAGCCGGTAGATTCAATATGGGTAAAGTCAGTCAAGGATAAATAGACCGGCGAACCATAGCGTGGCAGGCTACCGATGGCATCAATCGCATCCTGTAAGAACAGTAACTCTGCCTCAGACACGGTGCTGTTTGCATCCTGTGTTAATCCCTGCAAATAAACCCTGCCCAACATTTCACGCAACATCGCTAGGTATGCAGGTGCCAGAGTCTCGCGTTCCGTTTCCGGCAAGGTTTGCTCGATAAACTCACGCACCTCATCAAAGCCGCCGCGAACAAACATAGCAACCAGGGTTTCCAGAGTGCGCTGCAAACTGTCAGCCAGTATCTGATCATCCTGACTTTGCAGACTATCCAGCGTTTCCTGTTTCATTTCTGCTGCGATCGCTTTAATTACAGTCTGGTCATGCAGACGGTGCAGGAATTGAATAAACCCTTCTACACTACCCTCATCATCGGCGGGGATATGCAGATAGGCAAACTCCTCTGCGGGGCTACCACGAACGCCGCTGAGTATATACTCACGACCATTACGCTCGACCGGCAACATATAGTTCTCGTACTCCATTGCTTCCCCGGTATCCCTGCGTAACTTTAACTGAATACTGGGACCGAAATTGCGTACGTTACGCGGGTCATCTTCCGTTGGATCAGGATTGATATTAAAAGGTCGGAATCCGATGATTTCCAACTGAAGTGTCTGTTCACCCCACTGCATTTCACGATTATCAAACACTTTCGCTTCCAGCTGTGTCGGCTCAGCCTGACCAGCAAACAATGGCCAGGCATCAATACTCAGTTCCGAGCCACCGTCACCAAAGCTTGCCTGGTAAATCGCGTAGCCCTTATAGAATAGCGGGTGATTAACGGCGATAGTTTGTTCCAGCGGCTGCTTGAGTTCAGGATCATAAATCACCAAATCCGACTCAAAGGATTTGGGCTGACCAGAGGCATAATGCTCAATACGAAAGTCTTTGACTTCGATCGTGAATGGCAGGTTCTGCACCAGATAGCCATCCCGCATCGGCAGATAGGCAACACTTGATGCCCGTCCTTCAGGAATACTGACACTGCCACGGAATGCCTGCGGACCGACTGGCAGACGGCTTTCTTTCGGGACCTGACTCAACGGCAAGTTACGGGTTTCGACTTCAAGCCGTCCCTGCCACTCCGCCAGTTTAAGCGGCAAATTACTATCCAGCAGCCCGCCGACACAGATCACGATTATCGCGACATGTGTGAGGATATAACCCAGCCGGTTCATTCCACCGCGCATGGCAGATACCAGCTGCGCATCATCCTTAACCGTTGTACGGGTGCGATAGCCCCGTTGGGATAATTGTTCACGAAGGGTGGTTGCTGCATCGTCCATGCTACCCACTACCTGCCACTCTGCACGGTGGTGCATGGAACGCAAGGATTTAAGCTGAACATTAGTCCGCAAATTAAACATATCGCGGAACATTGACGGGGCATGACGAATAACACAGACACTGGTCGATACCACCAGCAGGGTCAGTATAGCCAGAAACCAGAGGGCACTATACACATCGTAGAGCCCGAGCTTTTCGAACACATCAAACCAGTAAGGTCCGAATTTGATGACATAGTCCGGGTAAGGTTGGTTTTGCTGCAGAACCGTGCCAATAACGGAGGCGATCGCCAGCGTGATCAGCATGGTGATAGCGAATTCCATACTGCCCAGAAAGTGAAACACCCGCCAGGCAAGAGAACGATGCGGCCGTTGCGAGTCCTGTGTACGTGACATGCGGGAGCCCCTGTTTCAGGCGAAGCCTGAACTCAGAAAAGCCACGCAGCACAAGCGGCGTGGCAAGTCATAGATAGTGTTTATTAAGGCTTCAAACCGAAAACGTAAGCGGAGACCGCTTTGATTTCAGCTTCGCTCATTTTGCTGGCGATATCGCGCATCATGCTGTTGTTGTCATTTGCGCGTTCACCTTTAGCAAAGGCATGCAGTTGTGTTTCTACATAGCTGCTGTACTGAGCAGACAGTTTCGGCCAGTTTGCTGCCGGAACACCGCTACCGTTAGGACCGTGACAGGCCATACAGGCAGGCACACCAGTTTCCTTGTTACCGCCACGGTAAAGTTGCTCACCGGCGGCCAGTAATTCTTCCGAAACCGCGCCTGGCGCAGTTTTCTGGCTGGCAAAGTAGGCGCCCAGATCCGCCATATCCTGTTCACTCAGATTAGCGACCATTGGTGCCATCAGCGCATTCTGACGATCACCATTTTTGAAATCCATCAGCTGCTTAACAATATAACCTTCATGCTGACCAGCCAGCTTGGGAAACGCATCTGACAAGCTGTTACCGTCAGTGCCGTGACAGGCCGCACAGACCGCCGCTTTACCCTTGCCTGCAGCCGCATTACCGGCAGCCATTACCATCGAAGTCGTACTCATCGCCATGCCTAACACAGCGGCCATTAATAGTCTTTTCATTTTCTCTACCTGAAACCTTAAGTACTTGCATCATAAAAACTGTGGGTATGCTACTCTTGTTAGGATTTTTTTTCACCCAGAATGGTGCAATGTCACAGCTTTATCAACACGCCTATTATAGCGGCAGCGCGACGAAACTGTCCCAACTCCCCGACGGCACAACTCACGAAGTCGCCTTCGCCGGACGATCAAACGCGGGCAAATCCAGTGCTATCAACACCATTACGGGCATCAATTCACTGGCCAGAACCAGTAAAACCCCCGGTCGTACCCAGATGATCAATTTCTTTCATCTGGACGAACAGCGCGCACTGGTCGATCTGCCCGGCTATGGTTATGCCAAAGTGCCTGAACAAATGAAGCTGAAATGGCAGGAAACGCTGGCTAAATACCTGGAAACGCGGCAAACATTGCGTGGCCTGATGATCATGATGGACATCCGCCACCCACTGAAAGAATTCGATATTCAGATGCTCAACTGGGCCAACAAAGCACAGTTGCCCACCCATATTCTGCTGACCAAGGCCGATAAACTCAAACGTGGAGCAGCCAAAGCTTCCCTGCTCGATGTGCAGAAAAAGCTCAAAGAGTTGCAACTTACAGCCAGTGTGCAATTGTTTTCATCGCTGAATAAAGCGGGACGTGATGAAGCAATTCTCAAACTGGACCAATGGTTTGAAGTCGGCAGCTTAGTCACTCAAGAATAGATAAGCCATGACCACTCCGTTACACAGTCGTCGCCAGTTTTTGCAACGAGCGGCGCTGGGTAGCGCGTTTGCAGCCTACAGCCTGCCCGGTCTCACCGCCGCCGAAATTGACTATCGTGAACTATTACCGGAGTCGATGACCACAGCCGGTGGTGACTTCACTAACTACGGTCAACCTTCGCCTTACGAAAAACAGGTCATACGCTGGATTTCTGCCAATCCGGATATGCCGGGTAATGGTGTCTCCTGGTCGCCCCTGCACGAACTGCATGGCACTATCACGCCGAATGGCCTGCATTTTGAACGTCACCACAACGGTGTTCCAGCTATTGACCCGGCCAAGCATCAACTGCTTGTTGATGGTCTGGTTGACAAGCCTTTGGTATTTTCAGTTGATGACCTGAAACGCTATCCACTTACATCTCGCATCTGTTTTATTGAGTGTGGCGGCAACAGCAACAGCAGCTGGCGCAGTAAGCCCATTCAAACCGCCGCCGGCTATGCCCATGGTCTCGTATCAAATGCCGAATGGACTGGTATCCCCGTTCGGCTGTTACTCAAAGAAGCAGGTATCAAGCCGCAAGCAAAATGGGTGATTGCAGAAGCGGCAGATGGCGCCTCACTGAATGTCAGTATTCCGCTGGACAAGCTGCTTGACGATGCGATTCTCGCCTTGTACCAGAACGGTGAACGTTTACGCCCGGAAAATGGCTACCCGCTTCGTCTGGTTCTGCCGGGTTGGGAAGGCATCGTCAATGTGAAATGGTTGCGCCAGCTGAGGCTGACCGATACGCCCGTTATGTCCCGTGATGAAACCGCGCAGTACACCGATTTACTCCCCGATGGCAGCGCCCGCCAATTCAGCTTTGAAATGGCAGCCAAATCGCTTATTACCTCGCCGTCCCAAGGTATGACTTTGCCGGACAATCCGGGAATCTATCAATTGACGGGGCTGGCCTGGTCTGGCCTTGGCAAAATCAGTCGGGTGGAAGTTTCTGCCGATGGAGGCCAGAGTTGGGTCGATGCCGAATTACAACAACCTGTTTTAAGCAAGGCCTTCACACGCTTCAGTCTTCCCTGGCAGTGGCAAGGCCAGTACGCAATATTACAAAGTCGAGCCACGGATGAAACGGGCTATGTGCAGCCCACGCGTGAACAGCTAGTTTCTCAGCGTGGCAGACATGGTTTTTTCCATTTCAATGCGATTATCAGCTGGGAAGTCAGCGAGGACGGCTATGTCAGCCATATCTATCCGGACTAGCCTGCTGTGCCTAGTGATGACACAGACACAGGTTCACGCCGAATCACTGTATCAGCCCCTCGGCCAGGATGCGCGTGCATTGAGCCAGCAAGCAGAGTGGAATTTATCTATTTCACCCGATGGAACCAACCTTCCCGCCGGACGTGGTAACGCAGCCGAAGGTAAGCAAATTTTTGAGCAACAATGTGCCTCCTGCCATGGTTTCGGCGCGATTGGCGGCAGCGCGATGCCCCTCATCGGTGAAGTCGGCTCACTGAACAGTGACTATCCGGAAAAGACCGTGAATAGTTACTGGCCTTATGCCACGACACTATTCGACTATATTCGCCGCTCGATGCCGCCACAGGCGCCCTACTCCTTATCCAGTCATCAAATCTACGCACTTTGCGCTTATATTCTGAGTCAGGATGGTATAATCGAAGCTGATGTGGAACTCAACGAAGTGACACTGCCCCAGGTAACGATGCCTAATCGGGATGGCTTTTCTGCCACCAACTCACACTGAACCGCTGAAAGGAAGGATCTGTCTATGAGCCCACGTTACGCTTGTACTGCTTCACCTGCTCCGGAGTTATACAACACCCCCAAGCTAGGCATGAAAAGCAGCGATCTGATTAACGACTTCAAACGTTATTACGGCACTTATCTCGCTCAGGATAAAGGCTGTGCCTCCGGTCACTATCTGTATACCGCGCTGGCCTTCACTCTGCGTGATCGCTTGTTTAACCGGATGAAGCACACCAAGCACACCTACACTGAGTCCAACTGTAAACAAGCTTACTACCTGTCGATGGAGTTCCTGATGGGACGGGCGATGGGCAATGCTGCACTTAACCTCGGATTGGATAAGGAAGTCACTACAGCCCTTAATGAAATCGGTCTTAGCTATGAAGATCTGATTGAAATGGAACATGATGCCGGGCTGGGCAACGGCGGTCTGGGTCGTCTTGCTGCCTGCTTTATCGACAGCTGTGCCACCTTGCAACTACCGGTCACCGGTTATGGCCTACGTTACGAATATGGCATGTTCAAACAAAAAATCGTTAACGGTTATCAGGTAGAAAGACCCGATCATTGGTTACGTGACGGTAACCCCTGGGAGCTGGAACGACCAGAGTACACCCAGCGCATCAAGTTTGGTGGTCATACCGAGTTCCATCGTGATCATGATGGCGAGCTGCGTGTGTATTGGCTCAATACCAACGATGTTCTGGCTGTACCTTATGATCTACCTATCCCCGGTTATCAAAACGGCACTGTCAACAAGCTACGTCTGTGGAAATCCGAGGCGACAGATGAGTTTAATCTGGAAGACTTCAATGCCGGCTCCTACACCGATGCCGTAGCGGCAAAAAACGAAGCCGAAAACATCAGCATGGTGCTCTACCCCAATGATGCCAGTGAAAACGGTAAAGAGCTGCGCTTACGCCAGCAGTATTTCCTTGCCTCAGCGAGTTTGCAGGATATTCTCTCGCACTGGGTTAACGTTCATGGCAACAACTTCAATGAGTTTGCAGACAAGAACTGCTTCCAGCTGAATGACACCCATCCGACCGTTGCTGTTGCTGAATTGATGCGACTTTTGATGGACGAGCATGATCTCAGCTGGAATAAAGCCTGGGACATCACCAGCAAAACCATGGCTTACACCAACCACACCTTATTACCGGAAGCGCTGGAACGCTGGCCGGTCAATATGTTTGGTCGCCTGCTGCCACGTATTCTGGAAATTATTTACGAAATTAATGCCCGCTTCCTGCGTGAAGTTGCCAATAAATGGCCGGGAGACAAAGAACGTCAGGCACGCATGTCAATTATCGAAGAAGGCCATGAGCAGCAGGTGCGCATGGCAAACCTGGCTATCGTCGGCAGTTATTCCATCAATGGTGTAGCGGCGCTGCACTCGGAATTACTGAAAAAAGGCCTGTTCCACGACTTTTACGAACTCTGGCCTCAGAAGTTCAACAACAAAACCAACGGAGTCACCCAGCGTCGCTGGCTCGCCTGGTGTAATCCGGCATTGAGTCAGCTAATCAGCTCAGCCATTGGAGATGGCTGGATCACGCATTTGAGCGAGCTGAAAAAACTCGAGGCGTTTGCCAATGACAGTGCATTTCAACAGCAATGGCACGAGGCCAAACTGGCGAATAAGCAACGTCTGGCGGCACTGGTTAAACAAAGCTGTGGGGTCGACTTTAAAGCGGAAGCGATGTTCGATATTCAGGTCAAACGCATCCATGAATACAAACGTCAGCTACTCAACGTTTTGCATGTCATTCATCTCTATGACCGGATTAAACGCGGAGATACTCACGGCATGGCAGAGCGTTGTGTACTGTTTGGTGGCAAGGCTGCACCGGGTTATGCCATGGCCAAGCAGATCATCAAACTAATCAACAATGTTGCCAATGTCGTCAATAATGATCCGGCTGTCGGTGATTGGCTTAAAGTGGTGTTCCTGCCGAACTATCAGGTTTCGGCCATGGAGGTTATCTGCCCTGCCGCTGATTTGTCAGAGCAAATCTCAACTGCTGGTAAGGAAGCATCCGGTACCGGCAACATGAAGTTCATGATGAACGGTGCGATGACAATCGGTACCCTTGATGGTGCCAATATTGAAATTCGTGAAGAAGCTGGCGAAGACAACTTCTTCCTGTTCGGTTTAACTGAAGATGAAGTTGCCACAGCGCGTCAAAGTTATAATCCGCAGTTTATCATCGACAATGATATGGATCTTCGCCGCGTCATGGATTTGCTTGAGTCAGGCCACTTCAACCAGCTAGAGCCAGGTTGTTTCGATACTGTCATTGCCGCCTTCACCAGCCCGAATGACCCCTGGATGACTATTGCTGACTTCCGCAGCTATATTGACGCCCAGCAACGCGCTGCAGAGGCCTATCAGGATAAAAAGCGCTGGTTATCGATGAGTATCATCAACAGTGCCAACAGCGGCAAGTTTTCCACTGACAGAACCATGGAAGAGTACAATCAGGAAATCTGGAAACTGCAAAAAATTAATCCACAATACTGATGCTCATGCCGGGCCATGTGTTCTACTTGGTCCGGCATGACTGTTTTAATGCAGACAGACTCTAAAATCCGTATAATCTGCCGCTCAAGTAGACTTACCCATCACACTACGCGCCTGTAGCTCAGTTGGATAGAGTGCCAGTTTCCGAAGGCGACACTCATCGCTTTTTTGGGCACTAAGGGCGACAGTCAAAATTAAGTTACAATATTTTCAAAATTTTCTAAGCGCCCGTAGCTCAGCTGGATAGAGTATCGGTTTCCGAAGCCGAGGGTCACAGGTTCAAGTCCTGTCGGGCGCGCCATTTAATCTAATAATGACTTTTAGCTAATTCGAGTTACTTTTGGCTTAAAGTCATTGTGTCCCATTTGTGACCAACGTGTGACTGTGCTAACAACAGTTGAATAACGACATACTCAGAATTGAGTGTTAGCCATTTCCATAAGATCTTTATGCTGGACGAAGGAATTTGGAGTCCTACTCATTCAGTTCGACTGTGATTTCAATTGTCGATATGCCTCCCCCCTCGGATTCGTCATCTTGCCACTCGCCAGGTACTTCAGGTGGGATATTGAAGTTACCTTCATAACTTCCATCAGCAGCACTTATGATCGATGAATAGGCAGAAAATTCACCACAAAGAAACAAGATTCCGCTTCCTCTCGACTGCCCAGAGGGTTTTCCAAGAGCTCGCCCACAATATACTGAAGCCGCATCTGCAGTATTTTTGATTAAATCTTCAACCACCTGATCCCAGCCGATGCTGTTTATAGCCGGCTTTTTGAATTTTTTCCCTGCCTTACCAGTGATGAGGCTAACTAGTTCACAAATCAGACAATTGTATTGACTCAACCTATTTGCAGTCGGCTTTGCGACAGAATGGATACCTTTATATGGACAGCGCAAAGTCTTGTATGGAGCAAATATGTGATGCGATAGTCTATGGTGCTTAGGCTCTATCCCCGTATCTCCAATAAACATGTACTTGGCGGCATCGTACATATCAGGTTCACAAATATATCTTTGCTGCCCTGTTAAACTGCCTGAACGTGCCGCATAGGTAAATTGGGGCCAGTCACTGTAAATATGCCACTGGTTTGGGTTGTCTGGAGTGGTAGGAATTTTCTTAGTTTTTTTTGCTTGAAGTAATAATGCCCTGCGCTCAGTGATCTGCCCTCTCTCCGCATAGTTCACAATGAACAATAAGTCACCAATTTCAACCGATTTTGGAGAGGGTTGAGGAAAGGAGTGGCATTGAACAAAAGGCCTTGCGTGCACGAATACTCCTCCAGCAGATATTTTTATTCTGGAGCTCTGACTGAGAGTAGTATTAATTCGACGAGGCAAAGTAGCGACTAAATTTGCGACAAGCTGTGGCTCACTTTGCGATAAATTCTGAAATGCATCTGAAATTGAACTAGAAACGCAATGTTCAATGAATGTTATCTCTCTTCTTGAGAAGCTATTCTTCACGGTTTACATCCTTGTACTTAAGCAGCCTCAACAACTTACAACAAAATACACATCCACTAATACCACAGTATCTGTCAGCCTTATTCTCAAGCATTACGCAGGAAAGTAATTTGATGATTTGAAAGCTAATTAATCTGTCTGTTCACATGTGATAACGATATGAGCTTTTTCACTAAGCTTCGTGAGAATGTCTGAATCGCCACTAATTTACTAGACACCTTTCAGCCATTCAATGGACTGGCCTGACTTCTCTAGACGCTTTTCTTACACAAGAAGTGGCCAAAAACTCAATGCATTGAGCTTCGAGCAATATCCCATTTTCTATTGAGCCTATGCCTCTTTACCCAAGGGAGGTAAGCCTGGCAAAAATAAGGAACAGTACATACCTAATACTTACCCAGCAGTGACTTATTTACAAACTTAGATTAGCATTAATTTCAGAAGCTTAGTCAATTTCAAAGGAATGAATAACATGGAAACGAGGCAGCACCCATCACCGATTCTCATTGATACTCTGGGTAAGTCAGAAATATTGTCTCGCATTCCGCTTAGTGGAACAGATTCAGACTACAATGAAGAATATATCCAAAATTTAGTTTTCACACACCCAGCTAGTTTACCTATTAACGAAATAGACACGATTTACTCAAATGCTATTCCAGTTTGCTGTGAGTTGAACACTCCAGCAGGTCCATTGGATATTCTCTATGTTACGCCAGAAGGTCGTTTAGTTATTGCAGAGGCAAAGCTTTGGAGAAACCCTGAAGCAAGACGAAAGGTAGTGGCTCAAATCCTCGACTACGCTAAAGAGCTATCGAAATGGGACTACGAAGATCTACAAAGGGAAGTATCGAAAGCTACAGAAAAGAAGGGAAATGTCCTTTTCGATTTAGTCTCAGAAAACCACCCCAATATAATCGAATCTGAATTTGTCGATGAAGTAACAAGAAGTCTTAAAAACGGTCGTTTTTTACTGCTAATCATCGGCGATGGAATCCGAGAAGGCGTTGGTGCAATTGCTGAGTTCATTCAAAGTGCCGGTAATCTCGAATTCAGTTTTGGCCTTGTTGAAGTAGGCCTATACAAGACTCATGATGGTTCAACTTTGATTCAACCAAGGGTATTGGCGAAAACTCTGACAATCAAAAAATACGTCATCGCTTTGAGAGATGGCCAACTCTCATTTGATGATGAAGAAATTGATGAAAACAACGAAATCACAGAGCCCAATGAACTTGAGAACTTCTACCTCAACTTTTGGCCCGAACTTGTAAACGAGCTCAAATTAGATGACCCATCCCAACCAATGCCACGCTCGACAAGCAAAAAAGGAAATATTTATCTCATGATGCCTGTTCCAGGTGGCCTCTCCTGGTTAACTGTGTACTTCCTCCAAAGTAAAGGACACGTGGGAGTTTTCCTAACCTTCTACCGTGGGATGGTTGGAGACTCGATGTATGCAGCTCTAGTGGATCAAAAAGAAGATATTGAGGCGGAGATTGGCAAACATATCCATTGGGAATCAAAAGGCGGTAAGCACATGATCTCTGCCTTTCAAGATTACGAAGACTTAAGAAGCCCATCAAATCGCGAGGCTATAAAATCCTTCCTCAAAGAACAGATTAATCTCTTCGTTAACTGTTTCAGACCAAAACTTGAGAAGTTATCAAAAGATTTAGAGCTCTGACGAGCGAGAGGATGCTCACCCTATCCGCGTCAGAGATATTTAAGCCATGTCAGCGATGAGACTAAATCGATTCAGAGTTGCCTTCTTCATCATTATCACAAAGCTTGAAGTTGTTTTATTGAAATACCCGATGACAACGACATGATACATTTCACTTGGCGCCACTATTAGAAATACCATTTCTCAATCAGCTAATTGTCTCAATTTTTTGCCCTTTGTAGTACACGGGTGAGTATGCGTTTCGTTCTTCTCCCGGCCTATAATCAAGTGGGAGCATACGAATAGTGCCTCGTTCAGAGAACAAGCCTGCTTCTAAAGCATTTATTAATTGCTCTTCTGTGAAGCCCTGAAAGTTATTGGTATCGTTCGTGAAGTTGACGCTATATAGCCCTTTTTTGTCTCCTTTCTCTCCCTTGTATGGAAAAACTTTTTTCCATCAGACCTTATAGCCCAGATATCCTTGAGGAAATCTCCCTCTTTTAATGCCATGCTTATCTCCTTTTTGAAAAGCTATCGTCCACTAAACTACAGCAAAAATCGCAGAGTTTGCCTAAGGGTGGTAGTTAATGAAATGTATTAGAGAACAGGTGCTTCAGTAATAATAAATCAAACTCCCAGTGTTGTTATGGTCGCTTAGTTTTGATCCAATGATTGAACTTCACCAATATCCTCTTCGCTCTGTAATACAACTAATCCCAAACGCTCTGTCTCAAAGTCGATATGAGTCGGCTCAAGGTTTGGCATAGTTTTACTGACCTTGCTTGAAAGCTGGCTAAAGCGTTCGACTTTCCCATGCAACCCCTGTTGCCCGACTAGAGCAGTAACCGTACTGTTGTAGTGATTACTGACAGTGCCTAATGTTCCTCCAAGCCTATTAAGCCTCTCAGCAACTACGCAAACTTGGTTATATATATCACCAGCCCGATCACTTATCTCTCTGGCCTCGGCATTACTTCTCTCCATCATCCATAAATTAGCCACAGTTCTGAGGATGGGGAGAAGAGTTGTATGTGAAACAAGTACAATCCCTTTATCGTATCCGTACCCAAACAATTCTTTATTTGCCTTGAGAGCATCGATATAAGCCGGTTCTATCGGCATAAACATCAGTACAAAGCTAGGGCTTCTTACTCCAACAAGATTCGTATAATCTTTGGATGCTAAGTCATCAATATGCTTTCTGACGGCCTTAACATGTTGATCCATCGCAGCAGTGCATTCTTCAGGTGTATCAGAAGATACTGCCCGGTCATAAGCGACAAGCGAGACCTTACTGTCGATGATGATGTGTTTGTTGTCAGGTAACTTGATGATGTAATCAGTTTGTTTTTGTTTGCCATCAAGATCTTTAAATGAACTTTGTGTCTCAAAGTGGGCATCTTCCACCAGTCCACTCATTTCTAACGTTCTCCGTAACTGGGCCTCACCCCAAGCTCCTCGCTGTTGAGAGTCCCCTTTCAAAGCAGAAGTAAGGTTGCTCGCCTCATCACTCATCTTAAGACCAATATCAAGTACCTTTTTGATTTCGGCATTCAGACTTGTATTACCTTTCAGCGACTCATCGTGGATATCATTAATACGTTTCTGGAAACCATCAATCTGCTCACGAAAAGGTTTGAGCATCGCATCGATGCTGGTCTTACTGGTTTCGCTGAATGATTTACCTTTTTGCTCGAAAATTTTGTTAGCTAGGTTTTCGAACTCTTTACCAAGTACGTCTTTTTGCTCAGCAAACTGTGTGAGTTGCTGTTTATGGCTTCTATCACGCTCATCGAGTGAAGTTTTTAGCTCTGCGTGCTCTGAAGAAAGTCTTGTGAAACTGACGTTTAGTTCATCGTATTTCTTTTCAAGCTTGGCAGCTTCATCTCTATATTCTTTAAGTTTGGTACTTAAATCTTCGGCACGAACTTCATGTGACTTGGCACTTTTTTCGGCTTCATGCCTAGCCCGAATTTCCAACTCTAACTTATCCTCTAATGAGGTGGCCCTGGCTTGATTCTCGTGCAAGTTTGTCTCGAGTGCCTGGAATCGGGTATCAAGTTTGTTGTGCTCTAGCTCTAACTGTCTGTATGTAGTTTCAATGGCTTCTTTATGGCTAAGTTTTTCTCTTAACTGTTCATTTTCATCTCGGCTCGCCGAAAGTGTTTTATCCATTTCTGCCAACTCTTTACCCAGCTTTATACGAGCAACCAAATACCCAAAAATTGCAGTAAACGTGGCAACAGCCATCAGCATCAAAACAAGACTTGTTGACAATGTATAGGTCTCCATAATTTATCGACTCCTTTTGATTGAGCTACTCTCAAAGAGAAGCAACTTTATCCATTACAATTTGCTTAGCACAATCAATTAGCCTCGGATTAGTCTTGCTAGATAAGGCTTGCCTGTCTTTCCTATCGAGGAAATAAGCTATTCGCTCCGCATTGGCTCCAGACGGGTGCGGTAAACCAGAGAGAACTTGTTGGTTACGTAAAACACCCTGACGAACCATTTCATCCATAACAATATTTACTTTAGGTCCAAGAGGAATAAAGACTGCACTCTCTAAACGTCGACATTCCTGTCCGAACCAGGTCTCGACCTGCTCATGCAGAAGCAGTGGATTGTCATTAAAGTTTTTTCCACTTTTAAATACGGGATTACGTAATGCCGATGTGAAATGAGCTAAATGTGAATGATCACTAAAGAGGCTTTGCGTCGATTCAATTTCCAAGTAATGATTTAGACCAACATAATCCAGCATAGATACAAGGTTACTTCTCATAGCACCGCTAAAACTGGCAAATACTTTCGCCTGTTTTGAGGCTTCCGAGATACTTAGTCCCGTTGTTAAAATTTCTCTCGCTCTTACTAGAGCATTGGATGCTTGTTGCAGTCCAGGCGTGATCCCAACAATGACAACTTTCGCTTCTTGATTGATATGTTCAAATGGCGCGTAAAAAGTCGTGTAGTTGCCTGATTTATTCAGTAGCAATTGTTCAGGGAGTTCACTCTGTCTCAATTGTTCCAGTGAAAGGCTTGTCAAAATTTCTGCGTAATTCTCTAAATTTGCTTGTTCCAAAGTCTCATCCTTGTGAGTGATGCCCGAGCATTATGTGTGATGTCATTGCCCAAATATTCTCTTAAAAATTGTCATTAATTCACTCTCCAAACAAAGGCCAACCTCTCTTATTAGCTCAAGAACCTATGCTTGACGTGCTGGCTCAATAATCACTGACCGTTCTTACTTTTTTATATTGCTTGAATGCCGTGATGACTTTGTTTTGTTCTGAATTAACCACGATTGTCACATTCTCTACCCTATCCACTGCACTCCTAAGCCGCTTCAACATATCCTTGGGTATCCTCAATAATTCTGTCCCTCCCTTTTGTGCTTCAGGCTCACCAAACAACTGAACCAGCAGCGATACCTCTCTATCGATTGCTCGGTCTTGATAGCGCTTCTCTGCATGTGCCGTGTTATTTAAGTGAAGTGCCTCTTGGTTGAGGAGCTCTTCATCCAGCTCCTCTCCAAAGTGACTTATCAACGCCAGCTGTCGTTTTACTGCGTAACGTCCATATTTATTGCTCGCCATGACTTAGCTCTTTCCCAACTTTCAAGCCTGTGTGCCAATGAGTTGTTCTAGCTGTTTTGGAAAGAAAACTCTCATGATTACTTGAACAAGCTCTTTTGCATGAAGCTGATAAAACTCAGCCATAAGTTCAACAGTGTTCAGAGGAAGGTTAAATACGCCCGTTTCTAATTGAGCCATCTCAGAAAAAGTAATCTTACTTCCATCAGATGCTAGCCCCTCATCAGGGATGACGAGCCCCAGACTCTCTCTTTTTTCCTTCAGGAAAGCCCCTAACTCAATCGCAGTGTTGATCTCGTCCAGTTGTTTTTTAGCAGTCGAGATGAAACGGGTCGGTTTGAATGCTCTTCTCTTGGATAGCCAGACTTGTGCAGAACGATTGTCCACAAAAACCATCGACTCTACTTTTTCAGCAGTCAGCTCTCCAGAGCTAATAGCATTTCTAACAGTTCTAACATCGACACCAGCTAATAAGGCCACTTTATAAATATCGATATTATGACCAGTATCTAGGGAAAATCGCCCATCCCCCATAGCTATGATCATGTCCCAGACACCATCAGGCTCTCTATCTTCAGCACTAATCAATGTGATGACTTCTTTAGAAGCAAGGACCACATGAATCGCTGCATTCTCTAGATCATAATTTTCAGTGTCATCAATTACGCCGTCGATAGCGTAATCATAAATTTGATTTAACCTTAGGTAAGCCTCTGTAGTTTTAAAGTGCTCCATTGCAGCGACCTTTAGTGCTTCCTTCTCACTATCGTCAGTAAAAATATCCAGATGCGCTGTCAGCTTGCTTCTTCCGAGACTAAAATACAGTTCGAGAATGTGGATGTTTTCCGCAGTGACCTCGAAGATACTGTCTAACAATTCTGATTTTGATTTCTGTGTTGCCATATTCGCCCCAAACAATTTAATGATGTTTTCCGTGAAAACGTCATTAATATTATCAGGCAGCTTTTCTACCCGTCAAGAAAAAATGATATTTTCCGTGAAATAATCATAAATCAAGTTTGAGCACCCCAATTAAATGTACTGGGTATAACAACTTTATCTAAGTTAACAATGAATTATTAATGCGACCTGAGACGTCGCATAGTTAAAGGAAGATAATCAAAAAAGAAAATAAAGAGGAAATACCGTGGAAAGTTATGACTCTCAAACTAGGGCTTTAATTGGGCAATGTATAGATTTCATCGACGATAGGTTTGCTTCGTATATAGATGGCAGCACCCTTGAAACAAAGCAAAAAACAACGCATCGATATGAAATAGTTAGGCACTACCACGTCGCTACTTGTGGTCTCTCAATTGTTTCAGGCACAAAACAGCATTGCCTCAATTACGTCGCAGAGCTGCTTTCTTTATACCAACAATGTGAGCCTGAAGCCTCGGTGGTGTGTATGACGAATTTCACTAAGGAGGAAAGCATCACGTGCTTGCTTAATGCTATCTCCAAACTCAGCACTGTCAGTAGATCAAAACTCTATATGGGAAATCTGTCAGCTGATGACTGGGAAAAACTCAACGTCTGCTTGAGTAAACTTTACTTCTCAAGTTGTTTTTCATTGGCGGAAATGTCTTCAAGTCCTTCTATGGTTGGAGACTTACTTAATGCCTGCTCTTGGATCGACGCCAACAATTCTAAGGTAGGTCGAATGCTGTCAAAGTTGATTACTGAATTCGTCATAAGCATGGGCCACGAAAGCTTCGTCGTCATCAAGGAACAAAACCACTTTTCTGATTGAGATTTAAGTGCTTAGATTACTTTGACTTTCCCCTGACTCAAAGTCACTTTTTGTTTAACCCGCTCCCATTTCAGACCATTGACAGCATTGGAGTTACGCTTATCCAGAGCATACAAACCTTTAAAACGATAGAGCGTGAAGCCTAGATCATCTTTAAATCGAACAAACACTATACGCTTGTGTGGGTGAATATCAGGGTTCTCAATATGACTCAGAACATGCTCTTCACGTTGCGTTTGATCTTCATGCCTTTCCCAAATGACATTCTCATCCCTGGAAATGTGATTATCCCAGTCACCTACTCGTGCCTGGCCCTCTCTAAAGAGCTTTGGAAACCACAACAGGACATCTTTATCATATGGATGTCGCGCTCCACCTCTCTGGAAGCCTTTGTAGTTATGCCCCATACAATTACACGCATCTGCAATCGTTCTAAATACAACATTATCTGCAACATCTAAGTATCCACGTTGCATATATGTCGCTGGCTCATACTCGGTGTTGATGTCCCATGGTATGAAGTTATTACTCCTAATGAGTTTTTCTTTGAGCGATTTAATTTCACTTACGATACTATCTGCTTGCTCATTAATCTTTTCAATTGTTACTGTTGCATCCACTTTCCTTTCAACCCCAGCCGTCACGGCAATGATATCTTTTTCTCTTATTGCATCAGCTTGAACCTGATTCTGGTGATGCCCTTCATTCACTTCTACAGACAAATTCAATTGAGGAAAAAATAAATCAAGCAATGCATACCGCTCAGGTCTTGAAACATACTGCTGGGTCACAAACTTGATGTCCAAATCATCTAATTGATGGACAATTCGGCTCACTACATATAATTCATACTTCTTGTGCTTTGTTCTGGCCAACTGTCTTAGCACATACTCAGTTTTCATGAGCTCCTGTGAAATCAAACTTACTACTCCTTTACTGTTGTTATCTAAACTAAGTCCTAGATTGAACGCGATGATATACGGCGATTAGATCATAAAAGCTTTGAACATTACTTTCCTGAAGTACCATCTTTATTGTTGCCTCACAATCAGCACCACGCTCACCAACGAGTCGCTGTGCAAAGTTTTCCAGCAGTGTCGCGTCAATACCTCCCAGCCCAACACATTTCATACCACTCATCAACGCCTGACACTTAACCTCAAGATTATCGAGTCCCGAAATGTCTCTTCCAATTGTGATGACTAAAAACTTACCCGTTTCCTTAAAGTGTTTCACTAAACCACAAAGCTCTTTTTGCGTTCTGGGCTTTCCATCAAAACCTTCAATATCATCAATGAAAAGCCCATCCAATGAATAAAAACATTCCATGAACTCAAGGTAGCTCTGTGATTTTAGGGCTTTTATCAAGCCTCTGGAAAACTCATCTGATGAAATCAATTTGACGTTCGCCTTGGGCAGCTCATTTTGGATATCTCGGTAGATAGCATTCAGCAACTGTGTTTTGCCCATTCCCACATCACCATAGATCATTAGGTTACGGATCGTTTGAATGTCTCTTGCTGCCTCAACCGCCACTTTGTTTCCCTCAGAACGAATTAACGTATCTACAAACTTACTCAGCATCATTGGCAGTTCCCTCTTATCTTGATGTCTCAAAACTCGCCGACTGGCGTTAAAGAAGATACTATTCACATCATGCGTCAAATTATGTCGTTAATTTGTCCATCACAAACAAGGACGTCATATGGCAAGAGCTGATGAAACGCTTTTCAGACAATGGGTCATGTTGACTCGGATTCCACGCTTTCCGAAGAGGATAAGTGTCGCTTCGTTGAAAACCACACTCGATGGTGAAGGTTATGATGTTGAAACAAGGACTATTCAACGCGATCTTAACAAGCTATCGATTTCCTTCCCTCTCAACTGTGACACCGAAGGCAGAACCAATTACTGGTATTGGATTGAGTCCGCATCTGTCCTAGATTTACCGGGTATGGAGCCTGTTACTGCACTTGCCTTTGAGATGGCAAAAGCCTACCTAACCCCACTATTACCCTCACCTACACTTAACCTCCTTAAACCTTATTTTCATAGAGCAGGCGAAATCCTTGATGATGAGGCTCAAACAGGCCTAAAAAACTGGAAAGATAAAGTCAGGGTTATTGAGAGAGGCCCTGTACTCCAGAAACCACATGTCGAACCAAGCATTCAAACGCCCCTCTATGATGCTTTACTGAAAGAAATACCAGTTAAAGCAACCTATCGCCGTCGAGGACAACCTGAAGCGAAAAGTTATTTGATGCATCCACATGGCTTGGTCAGCAGGCTGGGGGTTTTATATCTTATTTCAACCTGCTGGGAATATGACGACATCCGTTACTTCCCTCTTCACCGATTCGAGTCTGTTGAACTATCCAATGAGACGTATCGGAGATTAGCTGACTTTGATATCGACACATACGTCCAAACGGAACAAAAGTTCTCCGTGCCTCTCTCTCAAGACGTCATTCACATAGAGGTAGCATTCGACAAATTTGTGGCTGAACATCTCTACGAAACGCCTTTCTCAGAAAACCAGACCATCACCCCATACGACGAATCACGTGTTTTATTTAAATCTGAAGCTGCAGACACACTCGAACTAAGGTGGTGGCTACAGGGCTTTGGTGCTGCAATAGAAGTCATTAAACCTATATCACTTCGTGATGAATTTAAATCTTTAGCATCCAGTTTGGTGGAGCGTTACGAGGCATAAGTCAACGCATACGCAACCATATATAAATGGATTTATACGACATAACTTGTCGCACTCACTTTCTATATTGGCCCAAATTTCAATGAGGGCAGGAAAAATGAAAGAAAATACCGCGACGACGCATTCAAGAATTTTCAGCAAACACCCGAGAACGAACCTTATTGAGATAGAGCAACTGAAATCACAAATATCGCTCGTCATCGACCCAGTAATATCATTCACATTTCTCACCTTTGATAGCCTTATCAACGAAGTGCATACCACTATGTCCAATGAGGATACTCATGAAGACTATGTCCAATTTGAAGTGCATATTCGTGGCGTTGCAACATCAACATTCCGCGACTATGAGTGTGAACTGTATTATTTGATGTCCGATTTTGATGAGGCATGCCAGAAGGTGAATACCTTTAAGCCCAATACAGCCTGGTATGTGATCGGAACATACTCAGCACACGATGACAGAATCAGCATTTACGATGCTTCCACAACAAAGATAAGTTAGCCTTATTTTCTTAACTAACCGACATCTGCCTATAAGGATATACTTCATGCAGAATTTACGTGAAAAATACGAGCCATTCATCGAAACTACCGCTGAGAATATTGCTCATTATCTCGCACCATTTATAGATCAAGTCGATAGTCTCTACACATGGGGGGAGACTGCGGTTAACGCTAACTTTGTCAGAGACAATGTTGATTTTGACTTCAATACGCTTTCATCCAACTACGAAAAAACCGTTCAATTAAAGTCAAAGCTGCAAGACCTGTTAAAGAATGCGTCGACTTTTGATGAACGCTACCCCATTGGAGAGTACTTTGTTCGAGACTGGGGCGGGGTTAAAACAAACAAAAATTTGAAAGAAACCTTGGCCGCCTTTAACGACCTAAGCTCCCCCTATGGAATAGGAACGCTTGAAGGTATTAGTACATGGTCTAAATACTTATCGCTTTTGCATGATAATGCACACATCTACGATTCTCGTGTCGCTTACGCTATCAATGCGATTAATTATATCTCTGGGACGAGTGATTATGTCTTCTCAAGCCCAGACAGTCGGAATGCAAAACTGGGCCTTATTGATATTGAAACACTTTTTGTCGTTGCAAAACTCACAACATCCGAGGAGTTTCTGAGCAAGGATATACTCAAGCATAGACAAGTTGCATCCAAGACAAAGAGAGAGCTCTATTTACCTGAAAGTATCACCTATGATGTTTATCTCGATTTGTTATCTCGTACCGAGGTAAAGATGAACCTGAGCGAGGGTGAAGCTTTTAAAGTTGAAATGCTATTGTTCTGCTTGGCACCACAAAACATTTTTGAATCGCTAATAGACCACCTTAGAGCATAGGTTTAGAACTGAAAGTGTCTCTGTTATTAATCAGAGACAACTCACTGTCTAACTAACCGTGAGTAAAAGCCCGCTTTTTTCATTTGCTCAAGGCTACTTACGTTGCACTGGTGGATACTATCATTCGCCACAACTACGGCTAGAGCCTTCGCTCTCGACACCGCGACATTAAGACGGTTAATATCAAAAACAAAGTCCAATCCGCGACTCGATTCCTCAACATCGCTGACAGACATCGAAATGATCACCACTGGTGCTTCTTGCCCTTGGAATTTATCAATCGTCCCAATTTTCATGCCCTCCGGTAACACATCCATCAGCAAGTGAACCTGCATGTTGTAGGGTGCGACAACTAAGATATCGTTGATGGTGATTGGAGCAGCAGTGCCTTTCTTGTCCGTATATGTGCCAGTGAGGAGCTGCTGCACAAGCTCTTTTATAACTTGGGCCTCTTCAAGACTGCTCTGAGTGTTACCCTGATGAGAAATCAGCACAGGTAAAATCCCCTGCCTTTTTGTTATCAAAGAACTATTTTCTACCGTAACAGATTGATTTTCAGTGCCTGGAGCAGGTGTGAGTCGCCCTTCATAAACGACATCAGAGAGTGGTCTACATACCTCAGGGTGCATTCGATACGTCTGCTCGAGGAATATCCCAAAATCTTCTGGGATGACATCATGCCCCTGAAGTAAAAACTCGAGAGCAGAAAATCCAGACGCACCCGGGTGAGTACCTTGGATGGGTTGTTCAAGTTGCATTTGATCACCCATCAATATGAAGTTTTTTGCAGCACCTGAAACCGCCACCAAGTTTGCTAAGGCTACTTGGCTTGCTTCATCTACAAACATGTAGTCGAGAGGAGTCTCCTGGATTATATCTTTAGCAAAGCCATAGACCGTTGCACCAATCACATTAAATGAAGTCATCGGTGCTTTCTTTGTGAACCCCATACTCGGCCGATAAAGAAGGTTAGGATACTCATCCTCAGGATAGTGTTCTCTGAAAGCATCGAGATTAGAGTAGCCTCCACCGATCTTGACTATCATGGCATCAGGTAACAGTGAAGGTAACGCTTTAACTAAGTTCATAATTGCGGCATGACTATTGGACATGATGCCGACTCTGAATCCTTTCTTTACAAGGCTGGAAATAATATTTTTTGCTGTATAAGTCTTTCCAGCGCCTGGAGGGCCTTGTATGCATAGACAGGTATCTTGCATGTTTTCCACAAGATTAATTAAAGCGTCCATGTAACTGACATCATCATGGTATCTAGTTCTGGTCACGGGTAAACCGACGCTGGTTGAGGTAAAAATTGGAGCTGTTTGCCTCAATATCGTCCTTAAAGCACCATTCAATATTCGAGAGCCGAAATAGCCTTCTGTGATACTACACAGCCTGTTTTCTAGCGATTCTGTATTGATAAATGGATCTTGGCCAAATAATGAAAGTGACTCTATCTGTAATGCTGCTTCCTCTTCTGCCTTGAGGGAAAATTCAACCTCGGAGGTATGAGTGTTCTTATTAGTAATGCCTATATTATTGATGTAAACGTCACTGCCATTGAGCGTAGCTGAGTCAAACTTATCTTTACGGTATGTCTGGTCGCTATCAAACTCCGCCCGACACTTCAGCTGCCCATCTTCATAATTTGTTTCAACTAACTTCAGCCCAAACAAGACAGTGTCATCATCAAACAGCTCGTCATCTGTTTTCGCAAGCCGAGCATAATAGGCCCAGTTTTTTGGCTTAGTCTCGCGGTCGAAGAAATAGACCAAGGAAATAAGAAGTTCTGCTATGGCGTCAATCTGCAGTGATGAATCTGAGTTGAAGCTATCCAAGAGGGCCTGCTTGCGCATCTGCAAAGCATCCCTTTTCTCCTGATTTGCTAGCTGCCTCTCTGTCTTTTCTACTTCAGGCTTTATATCTTCGACGAATGTCAGAATATTATTTTCTACTTTTTGCTCTCTTAACCACCCAACAAGCTCAAGTGTCGACTCACAATCATCGATGTTGTAATCACGAATTTCTTGTAATGTTTTCCACTTTGTCCAATCAAAGTGCCCGGTACTTTGTGACCATAAAAGTTGGCCATAAGGCTGACTTACCCACTCCTCCACACCACCTTGCTCTCGCCACTGCTCATAGAAAACGACAGATTCACCACCATTAGCCACTTCTGTTTGTCGCTTACCACGATAGAGGTGTTCGACATTTTTTATCGAGTATTTTGGCTCACCAATCAACAATCCATTTCTGACGATTTTGTACAAATCGACAAATACGCCATTGGAAAGCAGTTCTAGAAGTTCTTGCTGTCGAGTATTTTCTCGGGAAGCAATCTTATTAACAGCAGTGATTTCATAACTGGCGTAATGATAAATATGCATCGTCGGATCACGCTGCCAACGTTCATAGACCCAATCTATGAACCCTTCGAATGCCAACTTTTCATGCTTTTGAGTGTGAGCCCACCAATCACGAAATGCATATTGTTTTCCCGAGGGTGATGGTTCAGCCCTATCCAAATAACTGACTCCCCACAAGTACTCAAGGCCTCCTTCGACGAGTGGATGCCCTTCAATATCGAAAAAAACATCAAGTGGAGAGGCCTCAGGAAGTGCAGAAAGTCCTTTCCCATCATTCGAAGCAATCACCTCAAATTGAGGCACAACTGAACCTCGCGACCGGAGCTGAATATTAGCCTGGGCCTTTAGCTTCAGATAGGTGTCTTGTGAAATTCCTCTTATGTTCGGCTGCTCAGTCTCGGCAAGTTCACTTAGGGATTGGATACCTGCGTCATACAGCTTTTTGATTTGGCTTTTCCGGATATTAGCCACAACAGCCAGACTGTCTGTAGTTACCATTAACTGCTTAGCAAATGATCCCCAATTACCGAAGTCGGAAAAAAGTGCAGGATCAGGTCGACTTGCTTCATCACCAGTAAAACTTGATTGTGCCGAAAGGAAGCGTGATTTTAAATTTTCAAAATAACTAAACTCTGCAACAAGACGCCGCCGGTCTTTGGAGCCATCGCCTAAAACCACAACAGCCTCACTTGGAGCAACCCCTTGTATTTCTTCGAGCATCCAGCTGTAACAACACAACTGTATGAGGAAGTAGGGACGCGTTGACTTTGATAGCTTGGTGTCCCATGCCTCGTAGTAATAATCCCCAAATATCGAGCTACCTTCGCGCCTTACCAAAAAGTCGGCATAACCGGCAAAGCTATCTCGTTTCAGGTATGCCTGGAAAATTATCTGGGTACCCTTTTTCATGGCATCCAGAGTAGCGTTATAAGCCTCTTGCCTGGGGACATCGATCGTAACAACATTGCTATCACCATACTCATCCGTAAGCAGGGTTAGAAAGTGTGCTTCGTGTTGATTGCCTTTTTCGCCTAGCAACGACAGCATTGGATCGTTGTCTTTCTCAATACCGTTTACTTTTTCACGAAAGTCGAGCTCATAACGATCCATCCATGAAGCAAACTCAGACTTCATGAATGTAATGAGATCAGACGCTGAAAAGACATACTGCTGTCCATGCTTATACATTCTTATTCCTTTAAATCACTGCTTTTAGCAAAGGCTGCTTACAAATATTAAATCTAACAGACTATTACTTTTTTGATGAGTCCGGCTCTCAGACCAAACTCAATCATGGATTGTGTTCCCGCCCGATACTCTGGTGTTTGTGCTTTCAGTCGATAGCCTTCTAACTCTTCCTCAGAGAAAGTGTACTTTGAATATTCCCTCTGGAATTGTATTTCTAGTTGAACATCAGCAAGGACATATTTTTCCCAAGGTTTTAGCTCAAGGTCTTCGGCATTAAAGTCGGTGAGTCCACCTTTTCCCCTAGACTTAGACATCTTCAACGACTTCAATATCTACATTGTAAGAATTCATCAATCCTTGATACTTCATCCCCTTACTTACCACTATTTTTCTTAAACTTGATAGGTTGGATAACCAAGTTGGAATAGAGAGTAATGTATTTCCCGAAAGGTTAAGGTACTCAAGTCGTTTAAGTTTAGAAATTGACTGAGGCAAAGTCATCAGATCGTTATTTTTCAGATCCAAGTACTCTAAGTTATCAAGTTTATCGAACACATCTGGTAGAAAGATAAGGTTATTTGAACCCAGTAATAACCGTCTCAAACCAACAATGTTTCCAATTGACGAAGGAATGACTGAAAGGTTATTCATATCTAGTTCAAGGACTTCGAGTTTTGTAAGTTCAAACAGGAAGGTCGGGATGTGATCTAGATTATTCAGGGCTAAACAAACTCTCTTCACATCTCCGAAGTGTTTGAACAAGATTGGAAAATTTCTCAGTCCTTCAAAACAAAAATCCAATTCTTCTATCCGTTCGAGTGATTCATTCTGAATGACACGACTCCAACGAAGTTCGTTTATATCGAACCATTCCATCAGTTCATGAAACCAAACTTCATTTGATAATTGATTCAGTGTCATCGTAACCTCCTTTACCGTGTGAGCATCATCATCCATGATTAATACGACAACTGGTTCATAGACTCTGCCCCCATTTATCAATGATTTAGTCGCAAATCTAAAAACCAAATAAACAGCTTCAAGACTTACGAAAGATCCAGCGAGATAGCCCACAGCTTTGACATATTCTTTCTCATCGGCTTTTTCGACGGCATTGAACAATGAAGCAATAGCCAATAAAAGCAAAACTAATACTCCTATTGTTGATACCACTGCATACAAGAACTTAAAGAGTGTCGCCAGAATACCAACAACTACATTTTTATTGTGGAAGTAGGAATAAATAGAACTTCGAATAAACAACACAAGTGCAAGAGTGAGAAGCCCGATGGTCAAGACATAGTGGTATAGCCCGTTGAGTATCATTGATTGAAACGGGTCAGGGTAAAAAAACAGCACTATTCCAATTACTAAACAACAAACACAAACCAAGTTAGATATGTAGTCAGCATCATCAAAGTAGATCACTACCCTGTCTGTGACGGCCACATAAATCATATACGCGACGTATAAGGCGAATAGTGTGAAACAAGCCACCTGAAACTCTTTGGAAAGAGATTGCCAGCCCATAGCAAGATATAAAGTGATATCCACTAGATACCTCCCATGGTTTTGAGTCTACGATATCCCTCTAGTACATAGCAGAAGATTGAAATAATCGGAACAATAAACAAAACCCACAGAACAACCTCCTCAAAACTCAAATATGGCCATTCCAGAAAAACATATAGGCAAATAAACGCTATGAAAAATACAAAGAATGCCCGAAATAAATAATGGGACCATCCATTCAACGAGACCATGCAAAGGCTAAGCGAAGTACCAACAACTGCCCCCAAACCCGTCGCAATTGGCCCACATATAGCAAAAAAAATCAGCTGCGTTAAAAGGTCAGTTTTGCTTACTATCTCTTCCATGACACCACCGTCAAAGCGAAATGATGACTAAGTATGTAGAGAAAATGCGTCATATTACGTCGCATATTCAGAGAGATAAAAATTAACTGTAGACCGGCTATTTATCTTCGCCAGAAATATTTCTGGAAGTACGTATAGCGAAGTCGTTAGGAGGTATCACTTGCGAACAGAACAAGAAAAACTGAATTGCGGGCAGCTCCTGTAAGGCATTGTTTTAATTACCTTGAATAGCCACCGATTTGCTAGACACCTTTCAGCCAATGAGAACGGTAATCCGATTGGTGAAAGCTAATACTCAATTTTTTTATTTTAATTTGTGACACATCCTGACCTTGTCTAGAAATAATCAGTTTAATTAGTCATAAATTGATTTATTAGTTCTAACACTAACATGATGTTTTTATTAAAGAATGTTAAAGTAGACATCACTATATATATTAAATACTCTTAGATAAGAAACCTGAAATTGCCTTCCGAAGCTGGAGGTCACAGGTTCGATTCCTGTCAGGCGCGCCATTTCCGATAAAAAAACCGCCACGAACCTGATCCGCAGCGGCTAAAGGAAAACTCATCAAGCTTCAATGCTTGGCAAAAGCGTAATGCATCCGGCATTCTGCCGTTATAGGATAAATTCCTTTTTTAATCGGCTCATTGCCGGATAAGTTGCTTACTATGAGACTCCGAACAAGCGCGCTATTATTTTCAATGCTGAGCTTATCTTCCATGCTGGCGTCCGCAAGTGAAGCTCATTGGCAACACACCCGTTACATTGAAAACAGCTTTGTTACCATTGCCCTCGGCCGTGAGCATGGGCGCGCAAAAGGCCGGCTGAATAAATGGGTTTCTGCCATTCGCTTTTCGATCAGTGATTACACTGCCGACAATGAACTACATCAGCAGATGACGAGTCAGCATTTATCCCATCTGGCCTCAATCACCGGGCTGGATATCACCCCCAGCCAGCCACCTGAACGGGCAAACCTGCAGATTATTTTTGCTTCTGAAAACGCTCTGGACACACTGCTCCAATCCGATTTCGCCATTACCAACCCATCTTTGCGTGACCAGCTTAGCCGTAATGGTGTCTGCTTTGCGTGGTTACCCGTGACGGAGAGCGCTATTTCACAAGCGAAGGTAATTATTCCAGTGGATAGAGCGCGTGCACATGGCAAATTGATGGCCTGTGTGGTCGAGGAGCTAACTCAGGCCTTAGGGCTGGCTAATGACTCGGATACGGTATTTCCGTCTATCTTCAACGATCATTCTCATAATGACTTTCTGACAGGGCTGGATTTTGTTTTACTAAAACTGATGTATCACCCAGCATTCCAACCGGGAATGACAGAAAAACAAGTGAGACAGATGATTCGTCATCTATTGGCACAACCAGACTTCCAATCTCTGATCGATAATGCAGAGCGAATGGTGAAAGTCGATAGTCTTGAAAATTGGTTGGATTAGACAATAAAAAAGGGCCCTGCAAGCAGGGCCCTTCTCAAACACGAAAACCGACCGTGTTTTATTGGTTAACAACAAAGTCTACACGACGGTTAGCAGCACGTCCTGCATCGCTGTCGTTGCTGGCTACTGGTGAAGTTTCACCCATGCCAACTGCAACTAGGTTACGACCATCAATACCGCGTGAAGTCAGGTAGTTAACTACTGCTTCAGCACGACGTTGTGACAGGTCTTGGTTGTAAGCTTCAGTACCGATGCTGTCAGTGTGACCTTCAACACGTACTTCAACGATGTCGTCAGTGTCTTTCAACACAGCTACAGCTTCTTCCAGAATATCTTTCGCTTCTGGAGTCAGAGTCGCTTTATCAAACTCGAAGTTAACACCAGTCAATGACAGCAGGTTTTCACCTGGCAGCGGGCAACCGTCCTGGTCAACAATAACGCCTTCTGGAGTACCTGGACACAGATCCAGATAATCAGCTACTGCGTCGTTATCAGAGTCCAGAGGACAACCAACACGATCAACCGTTACACCTTCTGGAGTGTTACGGCAGAGGTCGATACCATCGTATACGCCGTCACCATCAGTATCGTAGGCACAACCATTTTGGTCACGCAAAGCACCCGGAGGTGGCTCAACCGCACATACAGGCTCTTCCACCATCGGCTCTTCTGCTTCCACTTCATTCGGGCAAAGCAATAATGCCAGCATCGCACCAACTGCGGCACCGCCAGCTGTTGCACTACCACCGTCAACGACAGCAGCAGTGGCAGCGCCACCAACGACTGCGCCACCGAGAGCACACAACATATTTGTACCTGCATCACGCTTAGCAGGACCCGAACAACCAGCTAACAAAGCTGCCATAAACAGCGCAGCAAATAATTTACCTGATAATCTCATTTTGCCTTCCTTATTTCCCGTAGGTGAGTTGAAACAACTTAAAACCGGGATATCCGTTTCACACAACCATTTCAGATATCACACTGTTGTAGTTTGACGACATACAGGGCCTGATTTCAAGTGCCCCTCAATAAATTTCTTTTATTTCGTGATTTTTGTATCAAAAATGCAACAGTATTTACATTCTGCCAATGACACCCGGATCTTCTGGCTCCAAAGACAGTCCTCTGACCGCATCATCCTCAGGTAACTCACCGGATTCAGCACCCAATTTAATCATCAACCTGACTTCATTAGCTGAGTCGGCATTTTTCAATGCATCGTCATAGGTTATCTCTCCGGCCTTGTAGAGGTCATACACAGCCTGATCGAAAGTCTGCATGCCTAATTCCCGCGAACGCTTCATAACGTCCTTGATTTCAGACACCTTGCCTTTTTCTATCAGATCACCGACCAGCGGAGTGTTCAATAGTACCTCTACCGCGACACAACGACCGCTGCCATCTTTCTTGGGAATCAGGCGCTGTGCAACCACAGCCCGCATATTCAGCGACAGGTCGAGGAAAAGTTGTTTATGCCGCTCTTCGGGGAAGAAGTTAATAATGCGGTCCATTGCCTGGTTGGCGTTATTGGCGTGCAGGGTAGACAGGCACAGATGACCGGTTTCCGCGAAAGCGATACCGTAATCCATCGTGTCACGGGAACGAATCTCACCAATCATAATGACGTCCGGCGCCTGACGCAGTGAGTTTTTCAGCGCAACCTCGTAGGAATCGGTGTCGATCCCCACTTCACGCTGGGTCACCACACAACCGGCATGTTTATGATCAAACTCAATAGGATCTTCAATACTGAGGATATGCCCAGTACTGTTCTGGTTGCGGTAACCAATCATCGCCGCCAATGTGGTTGACTTACCGCTGCCGGTTGCGCCGACAAAAATCACCAGCCCCCGTTTGGTCATTGACAGATCTTTGATAATTTCCGGTACATGCAGTTCTTCAATGGTCGGAATTTCATCCTTGATGCGACGCAGCACCATTGCCACCCGGTTACGCTGAAACAAAGCACTGACACGGAAACGTCCGGCGCCTTTGGTCTCCAGCGCATAGTTACATTCCTTATCCCGCTCAAACGTGCGTTTCTGCTCATCCGACATCGTGCTTAACACGAGATCCCGAGCCTCATCATCGGATAAGGGTTCCTGCGATAAGGTTGCCATACGACCGCTGACTTTTAGCGTGACCGGCCGACCGGCTGTTACAAAGATATCGGAGGCATCATGCTTTACAGCGGCTTTAAGTATCGTGACGATTTCCATTATGAACTCCTAACGGAACAGGTCTTTGTTAACAGCGCGAGGCAGGGCTTCCTGCTTAGTCACCTGCTGACGACGAACCATATCCTGCAGACATTGGTCCAGCGTCTGCATGCCCAGCGCTGCACCGGTCTGAATAGCCGAGTACATCTGCGGAACCTTGTCTTCACGGATAAGGTTACGAATCGCAGGGGTACCGATCATGATCTCATGTGCTGCAATACGACCACCGCCCACCTTTTTCATGAGGGTCTGAGAGATTACCGCTCTCAGCGATTCAGACAGCATTGAGCGAACCATGTCTTTTTCTGCTGCCGGGAACACGTCGATAATCCGGTCAATCGTTTTCGCCGCCGATGAGGTATGCAGAGTACCAAACACCAAGTGCCCGGTTTCCGCCGCCGTCAGCGCCAGCCGAATGGTTTCAAGATCACGCAGCTCACCAACAAGGATAATATCAGGGTCTTCCCGCAGCGCACTGCGCAAGGCTTCGCTGAACCCCAGGGTATCACGGTGAACTTCACGCTGATTCACCAGACATTTTTTACTCTGGTGAACAAATTCAATTGGGTCTTCAATGGTGAGGATATGCTCGTTATCCTTCTCATTGCGGTAATTAATCATCGCCGCCAGCGTGGTGGATTTACCTGAACCGGTAGGCCCTGTAACCAACACTATTCCGCGACGGTTATCTGAAATCGTTTTGAAAATCTCTGGCGCATTCAAATCTTCCAGCGTCAGCACTTCAGAAGGGATCGTCCGGAAAACAGCGGCAGCACCACGATTCTGGTTAAAGGCATTAACACGGAAACGTGCCATATTCGGCACTTCAAAGGAAAAGTCGGACTCCAGAAACTCTTCAAAGTCCTTGCGCTGCTTGTCATTCATGATGTCGTACACCATGGCATGAACTTCTTTATGCTCCATTGGCGGCAAATTAATTCGCTTCACATCACCATCGACGCGGATCATCGGCGGCTCTCCGGCGGAGATATGTAAATCTGACGCCTTGTTCTTGACGCTGAAGGCCAGTAATTCAGTAATATCCATCCACGTTCCCTTTACTGATTGGTGTACTCTATCTATTTCGCCATGAAGCGATGAGTATAAAGTAGCGCGCTGCCCCCTGGCTTGCAACATGACTGAGATAAAAAAGCGTTTTCATTCCATTATCGACACTATCCGGCAGACAGAACGACTGCATGGGCGGGCTGACGGGTCTGTAGAACTTCTGGCTGTCAGCAAGACCTGGCCGGCAGAGAATTTAAGAGCCGTCGCTGAACTCGGACAACGCCAGTTTGGCGAGAATTATCTGCAGGAAGCCCTGGAAAAAATTGACGCCCTGAGTGACCTCAATCTGGAGTGGCATTTTATCGGGCCGATTCAATCCAATAAAACCCGTGATATCGCTGCCAAATTCGACTGGGTTCAGAGTGTCGACAGACTGAAAATCGCCCGACGTCTGCACGAGCAACGCCCTGCAGACCTGCCTCCCTTGAATATTTGTATTCAGGTCAATATTGACGATGAAGCCACCAAGTCAGGCATCTCGGCAGACCAGTGCCTGACGCTGGCGGCTGAACTGGCGCAACTGGATAGACTGCGCTTGCGCGGTTTGATGGTGATCCCCGCCAAACAGACAGAGGAAACCGCTCAGCGCGATAGTTTCCGCCGCGCCCATGAACTGTTCAATACGCTGCAACAGCAGTTTGAAAGTGTGGATACCTTGTCCATGGGCATGACCGGCGATCTGGAAGCAGCCATCGCCGAAGGAAGTACACTGGTACGCATCGGTACCGCCCTGTTTGGACAACGTACACCTCCGCGCCAATAGGTTTTACACTGTTACTACGGTTTTCTAACAAAGGCTTATAAATGAAACACGCAACGCTTGCTTTTATCGGCGGTGGCAATATGGCCCGCAGCCTGATCGGCGGTCTGCTTAACAACAGCTATGATGGCAAAGCCATTCATGTTGCAGACCCCAGTACCGAGACTCTGCAAAGCTTGTCAGCGCATTATCCTGTTCAGACCTTCACCGATAACACGGCTGCCATTGCAGATGCCGATGTCGTCATTCTCGCCGTGAAACCACAACAGCTGCAGCAGGTTTGCCGCGAACTGGCTCAACATTGGCAGCAAGACAAATTATTGATATCTATTGCCGCTGGCATTCGCCTGAAAGATATCGGTCGCTGGCTTGGCAATGAAAATGCCGCCATCGTCAGGGCGATGCCCAATACCCCATCACTGGTACAGGCTGGTGCCACGGCTTTATGTGCCAACCCCCATGTTAAAGAGCAGCAGCACGAACTGGCCGAATCCATTCTGCGCGCTGTAGGTCTGGCCTTGTGGGTCAAAGACGAAGCGCAAATGGATGCTGTTACCGCCCTTTCGGGCAGTGGTCCCGCCTACTTTTTTCTGGTTATCGAGGCCATGCAGTCTGCAGGAATCCAATTAGGCCTGCCTGAAAATACGGCCAAACTACTGGCTCTGGAAACCGCTTTTGGTGCAGCAAAAATGGCTCTGGAAAGTGATGAATCCGCATGCGTCTTACGTCAGCGTGTGACCTCCCCAGGTGGCACGACTGAACGTGCCTTGCAAGAGTTTGAGAACGGTGATTTACGCGGCTTATTTGCCAAAGCCCTCGGCGCTGCGGCCAGACGCGCCGATGAACTGGCCGAACAACTGGGACAAGATCATGCTTAACAGCTACTTAGCCAATCCGCTTATTTTTATCATTGAGACCTTGTTCTTTTTGTACATGATTGTCGTGGCATTGCGGCTGGTCATGCAGTGGGCTGGCTGGGAATACCATAACCCGTTAGTGCAGTTCATTATCAAAGCGACACAGGTGCCGGTAAAATTCCTGCGCCAATACCTGCCCGCGCTCGGCCGATGGGATACCGCAACCATTGTATTGCTGGTAGCCGTCACACTCATCAAAATGCTGATTATTGGCCTGATTGCCGGCATGCTACCTTCCGGCCTGATGTGGCTCCGACTGCTGCTGGCGGAACTATTCACGCTGTTTATCGGTATGTTTACCGTCAGCATTATTATTGAAGTGATTCTCAGCTGGGTGGCCGCGGCAGGCAGCTATAATCCCGTCATGCCATTAGTACAGCGGATGAATGCACCACTATTGCGGCCTGTACGTCAGATGCTGCCATCGTTGGGTGGTATCGATCTATCGCCGCTGTTTGTAATTATGGGCTTGCAGGTGTTGAAGATGCTGGTCATGCCCCTTTTAATCGGTCAGGTATAAACCATTGACATTGCGTTCAAACCGCCGTCTGATTAGACTTAACGCTTTTTTATAGGGATCAGTCGTTTATGCCGGATTCAATACCAGCCGACTCCGTTGGCTTGGTAAGCCCGACCACCTACCATTTCGATACACCGCTGCAGCTCGACTGCGGGCGGACACTGTCGAGTTATGACTTGATCGTCGAAACCTACGGTCAACTCAATGCGGATAAAAGCAATGCCGTTTTGATTTGTCATGCCTTGTCCGGCGATCATCACGCGGCGGGCTATCACTCGATGGAAGATCGCAAACCCGGCTGGTGGGACACGGCCATCGGCCCCGGCAAAGCGATAGATACCAATCGTTTTTTTGTGGTCTGTCTCAATAATCTGGGGGGCTGCAAAGGCTCAACCGGCCCCATGACGATTAATCCAGACACCGGCAATGCCTACGGCCCGGATTTCCCGATTATCACCGTAGAAGACTGGGTACGCAGTCAGGCCGCACTTGCTGACAAGCTCGGTATTGAGCAGTGGGCAGCGGTAGTCGGAGGCAGTCTCGGCGGTATGCAGGCGCTGCAATGGGCCATCAGCCTTCCGCACCGCTTGCGTCATTCCATTATTATCGCCGCTGCCCCTAAACTTTCTGCACAGAATATTGCTTTCAACGAGGTCGCGCGAACCGCCATCAAATCGGATCCGGATTTTCATGACGGTCATTACATGGCGCATAATACGCTGCCCAAGCAGGGCCTTGGACTGGCGCGAATGCTCGGCCATATCACCTACCTATCCGATGAGGCGATGGGTGAAAAATTCGGCCGTGAACTGCGTAGCGGTGCCATCCAGTACGGCTATGACGTCGAATTCCAGATCGAAAGTTATCTGCGTTACCAGAGCACCAGCTTCGTCGGCCGCTTCGATGCCAACACCTATCTGCTGATGACCAAGGCGCTGGACTATTTCGATCCAGCTAAAGCCTTTAATGACGATCTGGATAAGACCATGGCCCAGATCCAGGCAAAATCTCTGGTGGTCTCATTCACCAGTGACTGGCGTTTCTCCCCCATGCGCTCACGCGAAATCGTCAATGCGATGTTGGCCGCTGGAAAATCGGTCACCTATGGCGAAGTTGAAGCACATCAGGGCCATGATGCTTTCCTGATGCCCATTCCACGCTACCTCGAAATTTTCGGCAGTTATATGAGCCGGGTGGCCGAGGAGGTCAAGGCATGAAGCTACGTATCGACCAGCAAATCATCAGTGACTGGATCCCCGACGGTGCCCGGGTACTCGATTTGGGCTGTGGCAATGGCGCCCTGCTCAATCACTTGCAACAGCGAGGAGTTAGTGGCTACGGTCTGGAAATCGATAATAGCCGTTTTGCCGAATGTATTGAGGCTGGCGTTAACGTCATCCAATCAGATCTGGATGACGGTCTGAGCCAGTTTGCTGACCAGAGTTTTGACTATGTCATCCTGTCACAAACCCTGCAGGCGGTTAAACGTCCGGACTTTCTGCTGCGTGAAATTGCCCGTGTCGGCAAAAAAGGCATTATTGGCTTTCCTAACTTCGGCTACTGGCAGTGCCGCGTGCAACTGGCTCTGGGCGGTCGCATGCCGGTCTCAAAAACCCTGCCCAATGCTTGGTATGAAACACCGAATATTCACCTCTGCACAATTCAGGACTTCGAGCGCCTTTGTGCCGACCATCATCTGACTGTGCTTGATCACAGCATTGTTAATCACGAACACAAAGACTCTATCGGTATCCGCTTACTACCGAATCTTTTTGGTCAGACCGCCGTCTACCTGGTACAACAACACACAAACTAATGAAAGATTATCAACGCGAATTTATTGAATTTGCCCTGCAAACCGGGGTACTGAAATTTGGCTCATTTACCCTGAAATCAGGGCGTCAGAGTCCTTACTTCTTTAACAGTGGCTTGTTCAACAGCGGCGCCAGCCTGGCAAGGCTGGGACGTTTCTATGCACAAACCATTGCCGATTCAGGGCTCGACTTTGATGTGTTGTTTGGCCCGGCATACAAAGGCATTCCGCTCGCCTCTACAACGGTTGTTGCACTCGCGGATCAGCATCAGCGTGATGTGCCCTATGTCTTTAATCGCAAAGAAGTCAAAGATCATGGTGAAGGTGGTCAGCTGGTTGGCGCTGAATTAAAAGGCAAGGTGCTGATTATCGATGACGTGATCTCTGCCGGCACTTCAGTAAGAGAATCCGTCGATATCATCCGTGCCGCTGGCGCAGAACCTGCCGGTGTGGTTATTGCGCTAGATCGTCAGGAACGTGGGCAGGGTGAATTATCCGCCATTCAGGAAGTGCAGGCTGAGCATCACATTCCGGTACTCAACATCATCAGTCTGAACGACCTGCTGGGCTACCTCAAAGACAGCGCTGAACTGGGTGAATTTTTACCCGCAGTACAGGCTTATCGCGACCAGTATGGGGTCTAGCCCCAGATCAGCTTGACGGATATCAGCAGGGTAACAACTTCAAACGCCCGTTTTATCCAGCGGTTACCATGCTTGATGGCGAGATGAGATCCCAGGTAGCCGCCAAGCAGCGATCCCAGTAGCAGAGCTGGTAACCACTCCCAACGGATATCGCCGAGCAATCCCAGTGTTATAGCGCCGGTGCCATTCCAGAACAGGCCAACCATAATCAAGGTATATGCCACGGCGCGCTGGTAATCCATACCGAACCAGATAACCAACCAGATCGTCACAAACAAGCCAGTACCAGATGTAAGCGAACCATTGAGAAAACCGAGAAAAAACAGCATCAGCCCACCAAGGATAAAACCTCGTTTATCCCTATGAACGGGCAAATACTGCTGACCCAGCTCCTTTTTGAGCATGGAGTAAATACCGAGTCCACCGGTCAACAAGCCCAGCGCAATTTCTGCCCAGCGGTCCGGTACCAACAGAATCAGGCTGCCGCCGAGCACAACTCCGGGTATGCCCGTAAATAGCAGCAATACTACAAACTGGCGTTCAAGCTTACTGGTGCGCCAATAGCGCATTACAGCGCCGAGACCTAGCGCTACACTGGCTACTTTGTGTGTGGCCAGTGCCACGCCGAAACTCAGGCCCAGAAAGATCAATACCGGAAACTGGATCAATCCGGCACCTCCCCCACTAAAGGCAGAGAAGGTATTGGCTACCAAAGACACTAGAAACAGGATAAATTGCTCGATCAGGTTCAACTTTGTGCGGACTCACTTTAGAATGAAGGCCATGATGATACGGAAAATCCCCTCTCTCGGCACGGCTTTACTGTTGCTGTTTACTTTCACTACAACCATTCAGGCGGGTCAACTGTATCGCTTTGCCAATGAAGAAGGCATACAGACTCTGAGTCGCAGCCTGCCGCCAGAAGCAGCGCAGAAAGGCTATGACATACTCGATGACAAAAGCATGCGCCTAATCGAACGCGTACCGCCAGCACTGACTGCCGAGGAAATTGCTGAGTTAGAAGCCAAAGAAGCACAAGACGCTGAACGCCAGCGTCAGGCTGATATCGCTGCGAAAGAAGCCGAAAAGCAACGCGAGCGACAAGCGCGTTATGACCACACTCTCTTGGTTACGTATTCAGACGAGGCAGCACTGCTCGAAGCAAGGGATAGAGACATCGGCTACCGTAAGGAGCAGATTGAACTGCTCTCTGCCAAGCTACCTCAACTGCATAAATCGCTAGAAACAGTGCAGAAAGACGCTGCCGAGCGTGAGTTAAGCGGCGGGAAAGTCACGCCCAATATGCAAAAACGTCTGAATGCCGCTCAGGAAGAAATCGCTGTCCGTGAACAGGCTATCAAGATCTATCAGGCAGAAATTGAAGAATTGAGCGCTAAGTACGACTATGATTTGGAAAGATTTAAAGCCTTACAGCGCAACTCGGCACGCCGTGATTAAATCAGTGTATCGAGCACCGATAACAGGTGCTGATTCTCTGAGGGTGTGCCAATGGTAATGCGCAGGAATTGCTCAATCCGACGCTTGGTGAAGTGACGCACAATCACTCCTTCCTTACGGAGTCCCGCAGCGAGTTCAGCCGCATCATAGTCGAGATGACGGGCAAATACAAAGTTAGCCGCTGATGGTAGCACTTCAAAACCCAGCTCCCGCAAGCCAGTTACTACTTTATTACGGCTCTCAATAACTTTGTCGCAGGTCTGACGAAAATAAGCCCGATCCTTGATCGCTGCGACACCCGCCGCTTCAGCGAGTCTGTCCAGCGGGTATGAATTAAAGCTGTCTTTAACCCTGACCAATGCTTCAATCAGATCCGGATGGCCGACAGCAAAGCCAACCCGCATACCGGCCAGAGAGCGTGATTTGGAAAGAGTTTGAGTGACAAGCAGGTTCGGATAACGTTGCGTCAGCGGAATCGCCGTTTCACCACCGAAATCAATATAGGCTTCATCAATGACCACCACTGAGTCGGGATTATTCTTTACTAACCGCTCAATCTCATTCAAAGCCAACAAACAGCCAGTCGGGGCATTCGGGTTCGGGAAGATAATGCCACCGTTATCACGCAGGTAATCGTCGACATTAATCTGAAAGTCAGCGGTCAGAGGCAGCGTCTGATAGTCAATTTTGTAGAGCTGACAATAGACCGGATAGAAACTGTAGGTGATATCCGGAAACAACAAAGGCGGTGCATGCTGAAACAAAGCATGAAAAATGTGCCCCAGCACTTCGTCTGAGCCATTACCGACAAACACATTGGCCGTGTTGACCTTGTAATAGTCCGCTATCGCCTGTTTCAGTTCATGCGACGCCGGATCTGGATACAGCCGCAGGCGGTCACAGTTTTCCTGTTGGATTGCTTCCAATACCTTTGGCGATGGCCCGTACGGGTTTTCATTGGTATTAAGCTTAACCAGATTCGCCAGTTTAGGTTGTTCACCTGGTACGTAGGGCTCTAAATTATGGACAAAGGCGCTCCAGTAGCGACTCATTGTTAATCCTTCAGACGATATTCAGCACTGCGCGCATGCGCTGTCAGACTCTCACCGCGGGCCAGAACTGACGCCACTTTACCCAGAGTCTGCGCCCCCTGCTCAGACACTTGGATCAGACTGGAACGCTTCTGGAAGTCATATACACCCAGTGGCGAGCTGAAACGCGCGGTACGCGACGTTGGCAGCACGTGATTAGGGCCTGCGCAGTAGTCACCTAAGGCTTCAGGCGTGTAACGGCCGAGGAAGATAGCGCCGGCGTGGCGGATTTTTTTGGCCATTTCCATAGGCTCGTCCACCGACAGCTCCAAATGCTCTGCCGCAATGAAGTTAGCGACTTCAACAGCTTTATCCATATCTGCAACATGGATCAGTGCTGCACGGGCATTTAAGGACTTGGTAATGATGTCCTTACGTTCCATAGTCGGAAGCAGGCGCTCGATGGATTCGTTTACTTTCACCAGGAAATCGGCATCCGGCGAAATCAGGATGGACTGGGCATCTTCATCGTGTTCTGCCTGCGAGAACAGATCCATCGCAATCCAGTCAGGATCGGTCTTGCCATCACAAATAACCAGAATCTCGGAAGGTCCGGCAATCATATCGATACCTACCGTGCCGTACACCATGCCCTTGGCTGTGGCGACGAAGATATTGCCGGGGCCCACAATTTTATCGACCTGAGGAATGGTTTCGGTGCCATAGGCCAATGCAGCAACAGCCTGCGCGCCACCAATGGCAAAAATGCGATCGACACCGGCCACCGCAGCGGCAGCCAGAACCAGTTCGTTCACGTCACCATCCGGAGTCGGCACCACCATAATCAGTTCCGCCACGCCAGCCACTTTGGCCGGGATAGCATTCATCAGTACCGATGATGGATAAGCCGCTTTACCGCCCGGTACATAAAGCCCAGCCCGGTCCAATGCGGTGATCTGTTGACCCAGTACCGTGCCGTCGGCTTCGGTATAAGTCCAGGAATCCTGTTTCTGGTGTTGGTGATATTGTCTGACGCGTTCAGCAGCGGCTTCCAGGGCTTCACGTTGTGGCTGCGGAATAGATTCCAGAGCAGCGTGGGCACGATCCAGCGAAATTTCCAGATCGGCCATGCTTTCCGCCTTGACTCTGTCAAAACGACGGCTGTACTCCAGCACAGCGCTGTCACCGCGCTGTTTTACCGCGTCAAGAATCTCTTTAACGATGCTGGTGACTTTGTCATCAGACACGCCTTCCCAGGCCAGCAAGGTTTCCAGTTGCGGCCAGAAATCCGCCTGCGCCGCATCCAACTGTGTAATATCAACCATTTCTTTGTTCTCTAACTGCTTCGCGGATCTGCGTGATAAATTGCTGGATCCGTTTGTGCTTCATCTTCATTGAGGCCTTATTGACCACCAGGCGTGAGCTGATATCCGCGATATGCTCCATCGGTACCAGTCCATTGGCGCGCAGTGTATTACCGGTATCCACCACATCAACGATGCGGTCTGCCAAACCAACCAGCGGCGCCAGCTCCATCGAACCGTAAAGCTTGATGATTTCGACCTGCTCGCCTTTTTCAGCATAAAAGCGACGGGTACTCTCAACAAACTTAGTCGCGACTTTCAAGCGGCCATTCTTTGCAGGCTCATCGGGCTTACCCGCGGTCATCAGTTTGCAGCAGGCAATATTCAAATCAACCGGCTCATAAAGCTCGGCATGAGGATGTTCCATCAACACATCTTTACCTGCGACACCGATATCGGCGCCACCGTATTCGACGTAAGTCGGCACATCCGAGGCACGCACGATGATGAGTTTTACATCCGGCAGATTGGTATCCAGGATCAGCTTACGGCTGGTTTCAGGATCATCCAGAGGCTCAATACCGGCAGCTTTCAGTAACGGCAATGTTTCCTTAAAGATGCGGCCCTTGGATAAGGCCAGCGTCAATGAGTCAGCCATTCGCCCTCCTAGCACTCGGAATACGGCGGATACGAGCACCCAGTTGCTGTAATTTTTCTTCTATACACTCGTAACCACGATCGATGTGATAGATACGCTCTACCTCTGTATCTCCCTCAGCGACCAGCGCAGCCAGCACCAGACAGGCCGAAGCACGCAGGTCGGTTGCCATTACCGGTGCAGCCGTCAGCGCATCCTTACCCTTACAGACAACAGTATTACCCTCAATCTGCAGATTGGCTCCCATACGTTGCATTTCCTGCACGTGCATAAAACGGTTCTCAAACACCGTTTCGACAATGGTGGCCTGGCCTTCAGCAATACTGTTCAGCGCGGTGAACTGTGCCTGCATATCGGTAGGAAAAGCCGGATACGGAGCGGTACGGATATTCACCGCTTTTGGCCGCTGACCTTTCATATCCAGAGATATCCAGTCTTCACCGACTTCGATATGAGCCCCCGCCTCTTCGAGCTTGAGCAACACCGCTTCAAGCTGATTGGCATCAGTATCTTTCAGTTTAACCTTACCGCGGGTCAAGGCTGCGGCAACCAGATAAGTGCCCGTTTCAATTCGATCCGGCAGGATGTTGTAATCAGTGCCGCTCAGTGATTTCACACCTTCAATGGTCAGGGTGGCAGTGCCGATACCGCTGATCTTTGCACCCATTTTATTGAGATAATGCGCCAGGTCGACCACTTCTGGTTCTCGCGCCGCATTCTCAATAATCGTGGTGCCCTCAGCCAGCGTCGCCGCCATCATCAGGTTTTCAGTGCCTGTGACGGTAACCTGATCCATGAACAGGTGCGCACCTTTCAGCCCTTTGCCGCTGGTCGCACGGATGTAGCCGTTTTCAACACGGATATCAGCGCCCATCTGCTCCAGTCCGCGCAGATGCAAATCCACAGGTCGCGAACCGATCGCACAGCCACCGGGTAATGACACATCGGCTTTGCCGAATTTTGCCAACAGAGGTCCCAAAACCAGAATCGATGCCCGCATGGTTTTGACCAGGTCATAAGCGGCTTCAGTATCTGTGAGCGTAGTCGGGTCAATCACCACACCGTTACGTTCGTCCACAATCAGCGTGACGCCCATCCGACCCAGCAGTTCCAGCGTAGTTGTGATGTCGTGAAGATGAGGCACATTACCGATACGGACAGGAGAGTCAGCTAACAAAGCCCCCATCAGGATCGGCAACGCAGCGTTTTTAGCACCTGAAATACGAATCTCACCGTCTAAAGCGACGCCACCACTGATAATTAATTTATCCATGTCGTCAGCTTATTTCGGCGCAGAAGTTTTGAGGCCAAGCGCGTGCAGTTCACCACTGGCAAAACGATCACCTAACGTCGCTTTAACCATTTTGTGCTGCTCAATCAGGCTTTTACCAGCAAACGAAGGGCTGATTACCACGGCATCGAAGTGTTGGCCATCATCGCCATTCACTTCCACAGTGGCATCCGGTAAGCCCGCTTCGATGAGGGCTTTAATTTCAGAAGCTTTCATATTTATATATTCGGGTCGACTATTTAATCGGTAGGATGGCATCCAGGCCACTGGCATTTGCAATTGCCAGCATTTGCGCCGGGACATGACGGAAACTGATCACCTTGTCTGTCTCATTTGCCTGACGCATCCACGCCACTAGCAAGGCAAGACCGGCACTGTCTGCACGCGAAACTTTTGACAGATCAATATTCATTGCTGTCGCAGTGACAAAACGCTTGTCAGTATCTTCTTTCACGACGCGCGCAGTTTCCAGCGTCAACTCACCACTGACGTGGTAAGTCTGACTGTCCTTGTCGAACTGAATAGCAAACAGCTCACTCATGCTTTTACTTTCGCGTTGCGATCGGCGAGGCTTTGAATCAGCTTTTCCATACCGCCGTTACGGATTTCATTGGCAAAGCTGGAACGGTAGTTGGTGACTAGGCTGATACCATCGATTTTGACATCGTAGACTTTCCACGCAGCGTCATCATTTTGATACAACGATAAAGCCATTGGTATTGAAGGACCAGCAGTCTGAACCACCTCCATCGGTACCGTGACACGTTTTCGGCTCAAGTCATCACGAAACGGCAGAAAACGGATTTCTTCATCGGTATATTCCAGCATAGCAGTGGAATAAGTACGAACCAGCAGCAGGCGGAACTCTTCAATAAAACGCACGCGCTGTTCATCATTTGCAGCACGCCAGTTTTTACCCAGAGCCAGTTTCGACATCTTCTCAAAGTCGAAATGTGGCATCAGGATAGACTCAACCAGCTCATAGATTTTATCCGGATTGGTTTCCAACTCAGCTTCATGCTCTGCCAATGCTTTGAGCATGTCATCAGAAGCCTGTTTTACCAACGCCTGAGGTTCGGGCATGGCATCTTCTGCAACAACAGTTGTCGCATTGAACGACAGCATGGTTGCCAGTAACAGTCCAAACGGCATAAGTAGTTTATTCAGCATGGCCATTATTCATCACCTTCAGCTTTACTGTAGAGAAATTGTCCGATTACTTGCTCAAGAACCAATGCAGGCTGGGTTAAGTCTATGACATCCCCATCCTGTAAAAATTCTTCTTCAGCGCCAGCCACCAGTCCAATGTATTGCTCACCGAGCAAGCCTGCGGTGTAAATGCTGGCAGAGGTATCCAGTGGAATGGTATCGAACTGGGAATACATGTTCACAGTGACTTTGGCATTGTATGTCACCGGGTCGAGGCTGATATCAGCGACGCGGCCAACACGTACACCTGCCATCGTCACCGGTGCCCGTACTTTCAGACCACCGATATTTTCAAATTCCGCAGTGACCTGGTAACCGGCTTCATCGGTGAACTCGCCCAAGTTACTCACCTTCATGGCAAGCATGAACAGTGCAGCCAGACCGGCAGCAACAAACAATCCGACGATAATTTCGGTACTCTTACTCTGCATCATTTTTATTCATCTCCAAACATCAACGCAGTCAGCACAAAGTCCAGCCCGAGGATAGCAAACGCTGAGTGCACAACCGTGCGCGTTGTTGCTCGCCCGACCCCTTCCGAGGTCGGCGTGGCATCATGCCCTTCAAACAAAGCGATCCAGGTTACAACGAACCCGAACACCACACTTTTGATCACACCATTCATGATGTCATCGTAAAAATCCGTTTTGGCCTGCATCTGTGACCAGAAAGCGCCATCATCGACACCTAGCAGCCCATGACCGACGAGAAAAGCTCCGATAATACCGACCGCGCTGAAAATCGCCGCCAGCAAAGGCATGGAAATAATCCCCGCCAGAAAACGCGGCGCGATAACACGTCGGATAGGATCCACCGCCATCATTTCCATACCGGATAACTGTTCGGTACTTTTCATCAGACCGATTTCAGCCGTCAAGGCGGAACCGGCACGGCCGGCAAATAACAACGCACTGACGACAGGACCCAGCTCACGTACCAGCGACAACGATACCAGTACACCCAAAGACTCTTCGGCGCCGAAGTCAACCAGCGTATTATAGCCCTGCAGCCCCAATACCATGCCGACAAACAGGCCGGATACCAGAATAATCAGCACCGATAGCACACCAACCGAGAAGAGCTGCTGCATGACCAGCGAAAAACGCAAAAACAGGCCGGGAATCCCCGCCAGCATCTGCAGTAGAAACAGGTGTCCCCGTCCCAATCGTTCAAAAGTGCCGAGGCCCCAACGCCCCAGACCGCGAATCCAGTTAATCATGCATGTTCCTCGGGCTTGAGTAAGTCATCGGCATAGTCCGGTCCGGCAAAGTGGAATGGAACCGGTCCATCCGGCAGCCCCTGCATGAACTGCTGTACCCACTGCGAGTTGGATCGTTTCAATTGCACCGGCGAACCTTGCTCAATGATCTTGCCACCAGATAATAAATAAATTTGGTCAGCGATTTCAGCGGTCTCAGCCACATCATGAGACACCACAATACTGGTCAGGCCCATCGCATCGTTGATGCGATGAATCAGGTTTACCAGCGTACCCATTGAAATAGGATCCTGCCCGGTGAATGGCTCATCGTACATAATCATCATCGGTTCAAGCGCTACTGCGCGCGCCAGGGCAACACGCCGAGCCATACCGCCGGAGAGTTCACTCGGCATCAGGTTGCGGGCGTTACGCAACCCCACCGCCTGTAATTTCATTAACACCAGATCACGAATCAACGATTCAGGTAAATCGGTGTGCTCTCTTAATGGAAAAGCGACGTTGTCATAGACATTGATATCCGTCAGCAGCGCCCCACTCTGGAACAGCATGCCCATACGTTTACGCAGTTCATACAAATCAGAGCGGGACAATTTGTGAACATCCTGACCATCAACTTCTATCGTCCCCTTTTGAGGACGCAGCTGACCACCGATCAGCTTGAGCAAGGTCGTTTTACCAGTGCCACTCGGGCCCATGATGGCTGTCACTTTACCGCGCTGAATATCAATATTGACACCGTCAAAAATGGCACGGTTACCACGATAAAAGTGCAAGTCCCTGATCTTTATCAGTGGCACAGCTTTCTCCAGCTTCTATAAGTAAAGAATAAAGGCCGTTAATTTTGGTGAATAAGCAGAAACAAGTCAAATCTGCGTATGGAAAAATAAAGGCTTATCGGCTAGAGTGTGCACTCCAGTTTCTGGTCAAAGGGAATTATTCACATTGGCACCTGTTCAGATTCCGTTCAGACTCGCTGTGCTAATGTCCCTTACGCAATTCTAAAAAAATCGGAGAGATACAATGAAGAAGTTGTTACAGTTCTTTGCTCTGGCTTTCATGGTCGTCCCAATGCTGGCCAGCGCCCACGGCCCGACCCGTCAACAAGTCAAAGAAAGCATTATCGTCAATGCTGCGCCTGAAAAAGTCTGGGAAGTTGTTGGTGACTTTGCTGGCCTGCATAACTGGCACCCAGCAGTAGCCAGCACTGAGATGACCAGCGACAAGGTTCGCGTTCTGACATTGAAAGGTGACGGCAACCCAACCATCACTGAAGAACTCGACAAGCTCGATAACGAAAAAATGACGCTGATTTATAAAATTACCGACATGAGCGTTGTCAAAACCATTACGTTCAACAGTAAAGAGACGCCTTACTACACGTTGCCAGTTAACAACTACAAAGCATGGCTGACTGTGAAAGCCAAAGACGGTGGTTCAGAAGTAACCTGGAAAGCGAAATTCTACCGTTCTTTCATGGATAACCCACCAGTACCTGAAGGTCAGGCTGACGCTGATGCCGTTGCCGCCATCGAAGGTGTTGCGACCGCAGGCCTGAACAACCTGAAAGCTATTCTGGAAAAATAATGTTTTCCAGTTTGCTTCAGCAACTGACAAAGGCGACCCTGTTCAGGGTCGCCTTTTTGCTTTTTATACCCCTGACCCTGAGCGCCTGCTTTGATGATGGTAAACAGTATGCGCTTATCACCAACCAGCTGGCAGACAATGTCAGCGTGATTGATGTCCGCCAAGGCAAAGTGATCAAGCAAATACCGGTTGGCGACAGTCCGGCAGGCATCACCATCAGTCAGGGTAAACAACGGGCCTTTGTCAGTAACCCGGACAGTCAAACTGTCTCCGTGATTGATCTCAGTACATTGGCAGAAATCAAACAGATTCCTGTCGGAGCAGGTCCTGTCGGCATTATTGCTGATCAGCAAGGCAAGCATGTTTACGTCGCAGACTGGTTCGACAATCATATTCAGGTGATTGATCCCGATACTGATAGCCTGCTGCACACCATCCCTGTCGGTAAATCCCCCGCTGGTATGGTATTGGATGAACAGCAGCAACGACTTTACGTTGCGAACCGTGATGATAATGCTGTCGCCTTTATTGATTTACAGACACAGCAGGTGATTCGCAGTGTCACCACCGGTAAAGCACCGTTTGGACTGGCTCTGACGCCGGACGGCAAGAGTCTCTACAGCGTCAATGTTCAAAGCAGCAGTGTGACTGTAATTGATACCGGAACAGCGGATGTCATCACGACGATACCTGTTGGCGAGTGGCCTTACTGCGCCGTAGTAAGCCCTGATGGCAACAAACTGTATGTGACCAATCAGGATGAAAGTACGGTCTCTGTCATTGATGTCGCCAGCAATCAGGTAGTGAATACCTTTGATGTTGAAGACACGCCCGAAGGGATTGATATCAGCGCCGATGGCAAGCTGATTTATGTTGCCAACTGGGGCAATGGAACGGTGTCAGTCATCGATGCAGAAACCGAACAGCCCCTTAACACCATCGAAACCGCCCAGGGCAGTCGCGCTTTCGGCGATTTCATGACCGAACTTGACTGATTTCGTTAATGCTATCGCCGCGCTGGATGACCATTCCATCGCGGCAGCACAACAGCTTGCGAGCGAACTGGCTCTGGAACTGGCAACAGCCGATATCGGCATGAATCAGCTCTGGTTAAGCGAACAGGGGCTGGCGCTGAATATGCCTGCTCTCGGTAAACCGTTCTGTATCGATTTCAGCAGCGGTAAATACGACCATCGCCGCAAGTTCGGTGGTGGTCGTGGTCAGCCTTTGGCTAAAGCTGTCGGGCTGAAACAGGGCCAGAATCCCAGCGTGATAGATGCCACCGCCGGTTTTGCCCGCGATGCCTTTGTCCTCGCCAGTCTCGGCTGTGAAGTCACGATGCTTGAGCAGAATCCCATTATGGCCGCATTACTGGCTGATGCTCTCGCTCGTGCCGCAGTGGACACAACGATTGCCGAGATTACCTGTCGAATGCAGCTCCACAATTACAATGCGATCCGTTTTCTGACAGAAAACAGCATCACTGCCGACGTGATTTACCTGGATCCGATGTACCCGACACGGGAGAAATCGGCCCTGGTTAAAAAGGATATGCAGCTGTTACATCAACTGGCCGGTGCAGACACGGATAGTGCCGAATTGCTGACAGTAGCGCGTGAAAAGGCAGGGAAAAGAGTCGTCGTTAAACGACCTAAAGGCGCCGAGTTTGTTGGTCTACAAAAACCTGCTGCCAGCATTCAGAGCAAGAACACCCGCTTTGATATTTACCCGACGATTTAAGCTCAGCCTTTATATTGCTTATCCAGCTCACGCAGGCGGGCTAGCTTCTCCGCAATTTTGATTTCCAGACCACGATTAACTGGCTCGTAATACGTTCGGTCTCGCATTGAGTCAGGGAAATACTGTTCACCCGCCGCATAGGCATCCGGTTCATCATGGGCATAGCGGTATTCCTTACCATAGCCCAGTTCTTTCATCAGCTTGGTTGGTGCATTTCTCAAATGAATCGGCACCTCCGCGCTGCCGTGGGCCTTGGCATCATTCATCGCGGCTTTATAGGCGACATAAACCGCATTACTTTTTGGTGCACAGGCTAGGTAAACCACAGCTTGGGCAATGGCCAACTCACCTTCCGGGCTGCCCAGCTTGTCAAAAGTCTCCCAGGCATCCAGAGCAATACGTATTGCCCGAGGGTCAGCGTTACCAATGTCCTCGGCTGCCATCCGTACAATACGGCGCATCAGGTAAACAGGATCACAGCCGCCATCGAGCATTCGGCACATCCAGTACAACGCAGCATCGGGCGCTGAGCCTCGCACACTTTTGTGCAGCGCAGAAATCTGATCGTAAAAAGCTTCACCGCCCTTATCAAAACGGCGCAAAGTACCGGACAGGACCTCAGCCAGATCCTGCTCGTCGACTTCTCGTTGCCCTTTACTGTCAGCCAGATCGACAGCGATTTCCAGGAGATTCAACACCCGACGTCCATCGCCATCCGCTGTTTGCGCCAACTGATCGCGCAGTGGCTCAGGCATGGCAATGCCCCTGTCAGCAAGTCCCAACTCACTGTCAGCCATTGCTCTGTCGATGATCAAACGTAAATCATTGGCTTCCAGTGATTTCAACACATAGACACGCGCACGCGACAATAGAGCGTTGTTCAGTTCAAACGACGGGTTTTCAGTGGTTGCGCCAATAAAGGTAAAGGTGCCATCTTCGACATAAGGCAGAAAGGCATCCTGCTGCGACTTGTTAAAACGGTGAACCTCATCAACAAACAGCATGGTGCGACGACCCTGCTCTTTCTGTAATTGCTGTGCCCTGGCGACGGCCGCGCGCACTTCTTTCACCCCGGCTAATACTGCAGAAATCGTGATAAATTCAGCGTCACAATAACCGGCGATAAGCTTCGCCAGCGTGGTTTTACCGGTGCCGGGAGGCCCCCAGAAAATCATCGAGTGCGGATGACCGGAGGCTATGGCCTGACGTAAGGGTTTACCTGCGCCGAGCAAGTGAGTCTGACCGATATACTGGTCCAGTGTTTTAGGGCGCATGCGATCGGCCAGCGGTCGGCTGGCCAGATCATCTACCTGATCAAACAGATTCACTGCTGGGTTTCACCAATGACATCCACGTCCGCTGGCGGGCTGAAACGAAAAGTGTTGCTGTCAAAACGCGGATTTTCCCTGACCTGACTGAAAGTCAGACGGGTACGCTGATCAAAGCTGTCCCGCATAATCATCTGTTTCAGCGAATCGCCTTCAAAGGCCAGTGTCACTGTCTGAAAGTTTGAATCAGGATCTTTCGGCGACAATTCGACCCAGACCAGCCCATCATCGGATGGCAGGTTCTGTACATGGTATTTCTCTGCAGGAACGAGTTCACCGGACAATAAGGTCGCAGGGGTTTCCGCTAAGGCTTCCTGTTGCGATTTAACGGTCACCTGCTCCAGATCCACGTCGTAGAACCAGATCTTTTCACCATCAGCGACGATTTGCTGTGGGTAAGGTGCCTGGTAATCCCAGCGAAACTTGCCCGGTCGCTCCAGCTGGAACTGACCTTCAGCCTGTTCCAGAATATTGCCTTCGGTATCGATGACGATCTGCTCAAAGTGGGCTTCAAAGGTCTGTACCTTATCGACAAACTGGTTAAGCTTCTCGGCTCCCCCATTCTGTGACCATGCCGATACTGAAAACAGGCTTGCCAGCGCCACGACAGCGAAGGCTTTGAATCTTGTCATACCTAGCTCCATAAATGAGTGTTATTTGAGCAGACTGCTTGAACGCTATGGGGTTCCCGCCAGACAGTGCTAGTCACGTGGTGGCGGTGCCAGAACTTCACGGCTGCCATTTCCCTGCATGGCAGAGACCACACCGGCCGCTTCCATCGCTTCGACAATACGCGCAGCCCGGTTGTAACCAATTTTAAGACGACGCTGAATACCAGAAACAGAAGCACGACGACTCTCGGTAACAATCTGTACGGCCTGATCATAAAGCGGATCAGACTCCGCATCACTCGGATCACCAAAACCACCTTCACCGTCATCACCGCCCGGGTCCTGGGTAATTTCTTCCAGATAATTCGGTGCCGAATTTTTCTTCAGATGCTCGACCACGGCATGCACTTCATGATCATCGACAAAGGCACCGTGAACACGCTCCGGCAGACCGCTACCCGGTGGCAAATAGAGCATATCGCCCTGCCCCAGCAGTTGTTCCGCCCCCATCTGATCAAGGATAGTGCGCGAGTCGATACGTGACGACACCTGGAAGGCAATACGGGTCGGAATATTGGCTTTGATGAGACCGGTGATGACGTCTACCGACGGGCGTTGTGTAGCCAGGATAAGATGAATCCCCGACGCACGGGCTTTTTGTGCCAGACGAGCAATCAATTCTTCGACCTGCTTCCCGACCACCATCATCATATCGGCCAATTCGTCGATGACCACAACAATGAACGGTAACGGTTCAAGGGTTGGCGCCACTTCACCGGGCTCAACTTCGAAAGTCGGGTCTTGTATTGGCTCACCGCGCTCAATGGCATCCCGCACTTTTTTATTGAAACCGGCAATATTACGTACGCCCATGGCGGCCATCAGCGGATAGCGACGTTCCATCTCGGCCACACACCAGCGCAACGCGTTGGCAGCCTCTTTCATATCGGTCACAACCGGTGCCAAAAGATGCGGAATATCCTCGTAGACAGACAATTCCAGCATCTTCGGATCTACCATGATCATCCTTACCTGCTCTGGTGTTGCCTTATAGAGCAGACTCAGAATCATGGCATTGACTGCGACTGATTTACCGGAACCGGTAGTCCCGGCCACCAGCAAATGTGGCATTTTCTCCAAGTTGGCGACGACCGGGCGGCCGGCAATATCTTTACCCAGAGCAAGCTCAAGGAAAGACTTGCTGTTTTCGTAATCACTGCAAACCAGAATTTCACGCAACCGCACAATTTCACGGATTTCGTTAGGGATTTCCAGCCCCACAACCGGTTTACCGGGAATGACTTCCACAATGCGCACACTGCTGACCGATAAGGCGCGTGCCAAATCTTTAGCCAGACCACTGATGCGGCTGACCTTGATACCTGGTGCGGGCTGCAACTCAAAGCGGGTAACAACAGGGCCTGGCTGGACTTCGACCACCTGAACCTCAACGCCAAAGTCTTTCAGTTTCAGCTCAACCTGCCGTGATAAAGCCTGCAGCACTTCCTCACTGTAACCACCCTGACTGGCTTTCGGCTGATCCAGCAAGGCCAGAGCCGGCATGCCAGGGGCATCCGGAGTTTCAAATAACGGCACCTGCTTTTCTTTTTCTTCGCGCTTACTCGGTTCCTTTTTATCCATGACCGGTTCAATGCGCACTTTGGCTTTGTGTTGCAGTTTTTCTTTCTGTTCGCGGAAAGTTTCTTCACGCTGCTGACGGGTGCGTTTTACCTGCAGATTGTCTTTAATCTCATGCATCCAGCCAGTGACATAGCTGACTGCTATCATGGCAAAGCCACCGAGCTTGTCGATGACCATTAACCACGACAGACCGGTAAATAAGGTCACACCGGTCAGCAATACAGCAAGCAATAAAAGACTGGTGCCGGATGCGCCAAATACTGCTTCAAAGCCATGGCCGACCACCTCACCAAGCACGCCACCAGCCCCCAAAGGCATCAACTGCGCGTGCGGATTGAGACTTAGGGCCGACAGACCACTCGCAGCGGCTAGTGCCATCAGCAAGCCGACCATTTTCAGCACCCAGAAATGCAAAGCATCACCACTGTCCGCGCGGCGCCCCCAGCTGAATAGCAGCCAGCCGGAAAAGCCCAGCATGAATGGAAACAGGTAGGCTGGAAAACCAAAACCATAGAGCAACGCGTCTGACAACCAGGCGCCGACAATGCCGCCGCTATTGGCAATCAAATCATCGGTACCGGTGGTAGACCAGCCCGGATCCGTTGGTTGATAACTCCATAAGGACAACAACAGATACGCGGCTATCGCCACGGCAAGAATCAGTGCTGCCTCACGCAGGCGAAAGCCAACTGCGCCAGCATTGTCATTCTGTTTCTGCTTGTCGTTGACTCGTGTCGCCTGTGCCACTGTGATATTTCCAACTCAGCCAATAAATTAACGTCCGATTTTAACACAGCTTTTGAACTTAGATGCTTGTCCAAAGTCACAGCAGTGGTTACTCTACTGCAAACGTTTATTTATCCTTTTGGAGGCAATCTCTATGGCTGATGCCAAACACTGTCGTTTGTTGATTCTGGGTTCTGGACCAGCAGGTTACACTGCTGCCGTCTATGCAGCGCGTGCGGCACTGGAACCCGTGCTGATTACCGGTATCGAACAAGGCGGTCAGTTAACCACTACCACCGATGTTGATAACTGGCCGGGCGATGATGAAGGTGTGCAGGGACCGGAATTAATGCAGCGGATGCAGCGCCATGCTGAACGCTTCGGAACAGAGATTGTTTTTGATCACATTCACACCACAGACCTCAGTCAGCGCCCGTTCCGCCTGATTGGTGATGCCGGTGAATACACAGCGGATGCGCTGATCATTGCGACTGGTGCCTCAGCCAAATACCTCGGTATGGAATCAGAAGAAAACTTCAAAGGGCGTGGCGTATCAGCCTGTGCAACCTGTGATGGTTTCTTCTACAGAAACCAGCCGGTTGCGGTTGTCGGTGGTGGTAACACAGCGGTCGAAGAAGCACTGTATCTGTCCAACATCGCCTCAAAAGTCACCGTCATCCACCGTCGTGATTCATTCCGCGCTGAAAAGATCCTCAGCAACAAGCTGATCAAACGCGCAGAAGAAGGCAATGTCGAAATCCTCTGGGATCACACGCTGGATGAAGTTTTGGGTGATGATGCTGGTGTAACCGGCATCCGTGTTAAGAGCACCAAGGATGACAGTACCCAGGAAGTCGCTGTTCAGGGCGTGTTCATTGCCATCGGTCACCAACCAAACACCAGCATCTTTAAGGGTCAGCTGGAAATGGAACACGATTACATCATTCTTAAGAAAGGGACGGAAACCAGTGTACCGGGCGTGTTCGCTGCCGGTGACGTCTCCGACCCGGTTTATCGTCAGGCAGTCACCTCTGCCGGTGCAGGCTGTATGGCGGCGCTGGATGCGGAACGCTTCCTCGACGCGGACTAAGGGCATACAATGAAAGGGCGGGCTAACCGCCCTTTTTTTCGATATTTTCCTACAATCGGGAGATGGACGAATGGACAACGCTTATCAACACATCCTGATTGCTGCCGACTTTTCCAGCCACACCGAGGAAGTCTGTGAAAAGGCACGGTCACTGGCTGAACGCTATCAGGCGAAGCTCAGCCTCTGTCATATTGTCGAAGATTTTCCGCTGACCGATTTTGCCTATGAGCCGATGATCAGCGTCGATATTGATATGCGTGACGCACTGCTGGAAGCGGGCAAGAAACAATTAGCCAGACTGGCGGATAAATTAACCATTCCAGCCTCCCAGCAATGGGTCGAATGCGGCAGTCCCGGACATGATATTGTGCGCATCGCCGATGACAAACAGGTCGACTTAATTGTGGTCGGCTCACATGGCCGCCACGGCATCAAACTGCTACTGGGGTCAACCGCCAACGCCATTCTGCACCATGCCCATTGCGATGTACTGGCCGTCCGCCTCAGAGATGATTAACCCTTAATAAATAAAGAACGCCCGTGAAACAATCCAGCCTGCTGGAAACAGCCAGACTACCCGGTTTTTTGAGTTTTCTTGCCGTGGCCTTTATCAATGCCATGGTCGATCTCGGCCACAAGATTCTGATTCAGAACACCATCTTCAAAATCTACGATGATGCCGCCCAGGTCGCTTTGACCGCCGTAGTGAATGCGTTGATTTTGCTGCCTTTTATTTTGCTGTTTACACCTGCCGGTTTTCTCTCTGACCGCTTCACCAAACCCTTAATCATGCGCTGTACGGCCTTTGCCGCAATTGTTATCACGCTGCTGATTACGCTTGCTTATTATCAGGGCTGGTTCGTCTTTGCCTTTATTCTAACGCTGGTACTTGCTGCCCAAAGTGCCCTGTACTCACCGGCCAAATACGGCTACATCCGGGAACTGGCCGGTAGTGAGCGGCTGGCTGCGGCCAATGGCTTTATTCAGGCCACGACCATCGTGGCGATCCTGGGTGGCATTTTCCTCTTCAGTATCGTATTTGAACTGCTGCTGGTCGATAAAAGCTATAACAACGAGGCTCAACTCATTCAACATATCGCACCGGTTGGCTGGCTGCTGGTATTACTGAGTGTGGTTGAGTTCGCTCTGGCCTGCCGCCTGCCTCTGGCCCGCACCGAAACTACGTCGACGGCTTTTGACTGGCAGCGTTACCGCCGCGGCCAGATTCTGCGTGACAACCTATCGCAGCTCTACCAGCAGCCGATTATCTGGTATGCGATTCTCGGTCTCTCCATGTTCTGGGGTATTTCACAGACGTTTCTTGCCACATTTCCGGCCTTTGCCAAAATCGTTTTGGCAGAAGACAACACCATCGTGATTCAAGGACTGCTCGCCTGTTCGGGTATCGGCATAATCATCGGCTCAATGTTGGCAGGCAGTGGACGTAAGGGTCACATAAAAACCCAGTTCATCCCCATCGGTGCAGTAGGCATGTGTGCAATACTGTTTGCTGTGCCACTGCTGAATACGACGACAGCCTTCGCCGCTGCTATTCTGGCCTTTGGCCTGTTCGGTGGCTTGTTTATTATTCCACTCAATGCCCTGATCCAACTTCATGCCCCGCTATCCCATCTTGGTACGGTTCTGGCCGGTAATAACTGGGTGCAGAATATTGTGATGATCAGTTTCTTAATGCTGACCCTGTTATCGGCCATGGCAACCATTTCCAGTCATGCATTGATTCAGGCCATCCCCATTATCACGGCTTTACTTGGACTATTGCTGGCGTGGCGTTCATCCCGGACATGGCGTACTTGCTATTAGCACAAAAATAAGTAATTCTTTTGACCAATAGCTGGCTATCTGATGAGAGAAAAGCGTGTGAGTAAACCATCCTCATTTCCCCCTGTTTATAATCACGAATTCCAACAAGCATCAGAAAATCTCCGCCGCGCCCTCCCCCTGGTTAATCAGTACCAAACCCCGGTCAATCCGGTCAATTACGCCGTCTGGTATGAATATGTCTCCGGTGACAACGCCGATCTGACCAATGCCATTGACACCCGTCTGCATAAAAACGAACCGATCACCACCGAAGTTACCCAATACCTGTATGAAAAGTACGTACTGATGGGCATGCCCGAACGTATGGACAGAACCAATAGCGGGCTGAAACTGGTGGTGGACAACACACTCAGCAATATCAATAAAGCCGAAGCTACCGCCACGCAATGCTCCAGTGGGCTGAGCCAGAGCCAGAGTTTGCTAGAAAAGTGTGATGACGTGGAACAGCTGAAATACCTGGTCGGTGAAATTCTCAGCAATACCCAGCAACTGACCCAAAGCAGCAATGAGCTTAAATCAGAACTGGCTCGCTCCACTGAAGAAATCATGAAATTGCGGGAAGAACTGGAAGCGGTGAAACACTCCGCCCGCACCGATGGTCTGACCGGTCTGCTTAACCGCGGCGCTTTTGATCGCGAACTAAGACATCTCTGCGATGAGAAAGACATGCATTTTTCTCTGGCCTTATTCGACCTCGATCATTTCAAGCGCTTGAATGACAGTTTTGGTCATTTAGTCGGCGACAAGGTATTGCAGTACTTTGCAGCCATACTGGCCGATGTCAGTGACGATATTCATATCGCTGCCCGCTTTGGCGGCGAAGAAATGGCCATGCTTTTCCTGCACAGTAATCTTGAAGATACCTTCCTTATCGCAGAGTCGATTCGGCAGAAATTTGCCAATAGCCGGCTCAAGAAGAAAGGCAGTGATGAATCTATCGGTCAGGTGACGGTATCGGTCGGCATCAGTCATATTCAGCCACATGACACACCACGCATGTTGATAGAGCGCGCAGACAAGGCGCTCTACAAGTCCAAGGCCGAAGGCCGCAACCGCGTTAACTTTCTCTAAAAGCGGTAAAACTCGGTTCGCAGATACTGCACCACGGCCTGTTGCTGGGCTTTATTCCAGTTAACGTCCGCCGCCTTCATACAAAAAGCCACCCGCTTTTCCAGCTCAGACAGGTTCTTCACCTGTCGATCGGCACGTTGATACAACTGATAGGGATTGCCGCCTCCAAGTGAGGCATGACACTGAAGACAGGCCGCATCATGCAAAGCCTGCCCCTGTGCCTGCGCGGCGCTACTGAACACAATACTCGTCAACAGTAGCGCCGTCTGTTTCATTTTAAGCATGATTGGCCTGCAGATGGGCAATACGCAGGGCCGCCGGCGGATGTGAATCGTACACTGCTGACACCAACGGATCCGGTGTCAGGGTGCTGGCGTTTTCCTTGTAAAGAGCCACCAGCGCAGTAATGAGATCATCAGCATTGGCTACAGAGGCTGCATAGTCATCGGCTTCATATTCATATTTACGTGACAATGAGGTCATCAGCGGATGCAGGAAGAACAACAGCACCGGGATCACCAGCATGAATAAAACCAAAGCCATGGCGTTTGACTCAGCACTCACGCCAAGGCCCTGATAGAACCAGCTTTCTGCCGAAGCCCAGCCCAGCAAAGCCAGACCGAGCAAACTCAAGCCAGCCATAACCACCATATTCTTAATGACATGTTTACGACGGAAGTGACCCAATTCATGAGCGAGTACCGCTTCGATCTGATCTTCATTCAAGGTATTAAGCAAGGTATCAAAAAACACAATGCGTTTATTGCTGCCGAGACCAGTAAAGTAAGCATTACCATGACCGCTACGACGTGAGCCGTCCATGACAAAAATACCCTGGCTCTTGAAACCACAACGGCTCAGCAGGTTCTCAACGCGCTGCTGCAGTTGAGCATCTTCCAGTGGAGTGAAATCGTTAAACATGGGAGCAATAAACGCCGGGTAAGCCCACATCATAAACAGCGCAAAGGCCATCCACGCTGCCCACAGGTAGAGCCACCAGAACTGACCGGCGCTGCCCATCATCCATAAGGCAACCCAGACCAGAATACCGGCGACCACCAGCATTAACAGGGTTTGTTTGAAAAAGTCCGTAAAGAAAAGGCCTGGTGTCTGCCGGTTAAAGCCGAATTTATTTTCCAGAACAAAGGTTTTGTAATAGGAGAACGGCAGTTCAAGCAACGAGCCAATCAGTAAAAAACTGAGGAAAAACAAGATTCCTCCTGAGACGGTGCCGGCCTCAAATGGCACCCATGAAGCAGACAACAGCGCCAGTCCGCCACCCAAAGTCCATAGCAGCAGTATCACTGATCCATACAAGGTTTCAGCGCGTTTGAATTTGCCTTTGGCAACCGTGTAATCGGCCGCTTTCTGATGAGACGACAGGCTGATTTGCTCTTTAAATGCAGTCGGAACCTCATCGCGATGCGCCGCCACATAACGCCCCTGCCGAAACGACAGCCACAGTTCAACCGCTGTCATAGCAACAACAGCGGCCAGGAAAATCCAACTAAATTCGTTCATACGCTAAGCCTAGGTTAAGTGTATAAAATGTCATGCAGAGTAGCCTTTGATACAATCTGTGGCAAGTAAGTTCAACTCACTCACAGACAGAAAGACGGAGACCATGGCCAAAAGCAAAAATAACCTGATCTGGATTGACCTGGAAATGACCGGTCTCGACACTAACACTGACTACATTATTGAAATCGCCACGATCGTGACCGATGCGCAGCTTAACGTGCTTGCTGAAGGCCCGATTTTTGCGATTCATCAGCCGGACGCTATTCTTGATGGGATGGACGAATGGAACACCCGGCAGCATGGTAAATCCGGCCTCACGGAACGGGTTCGCAACAGCACCGTGAATGAAGCCGAAGCCGAACAGAAAACGCTGGAATTTTTACGCAAGTACGTCCCTGCCGGCGTATCACCGATGTGTGGCAACAGCATCTGTCAGGATCGACGTTTTCTGGCACGCTGCATGCCGGAACTGGAAGCCTTTTTCCACTACCGCAATCTGGATGTCAGCAGTCTTAAGGAACTCGCTCGCCGCTGGGCACCGAAGGTGGAAAAATCGTTCAAGAAAAATGCTTCTCACCTGGCCATGGATGACATTAAGGATTCTATCCGCGAGCTGCAACACTACCGCGAACACCTGATTAAGTTACCTGAGACGGTCTAGGGAACTCACGCCGCCTCGTTTTATCAAAGTCACGGTATCAGCCCTGAAATTGCTATCGTGACTATGGCCCACAACAAACTGACTCTTCCTGCCAAGCTGTGTGAGACATGCGGCCGCCCCTTTCAATGGCGGAAAAAATGGCAGCGCGACTGGCTACAGGTGAAATACTGTTCAGAGCGCTGTCGACGAAACCGGGCTGAGAATCATGGCTGATCTATCGGCCTTCCCCTCCAAAATGGTACTTCTCGACTGCGAGACCACTGGCGGACGTGCAGACCATGATCGGATGACAGAGCTTGCTCTAATAGTTGTCACAGAGGGGCGAGTCAGTGAACGCTGGCAAACACTGCTCAACCCGGGTATCGCCATCCCCCCATGGATTACTCGCCTGACCGGTATCAGTGATGACATGGTCGCGAAGGCGCCACGCTTTGAAGATATTGCTGAATCCCTTAGCAACAAACTTGAAGACAGCATTATCGTTGCCCACAATGCCCGTTTCGATTACAGCTTTCTGAAGCAGGCATTTCTTCGTTGTGGTCGATCACTCAACAACAAAACCCTGTGTAGTGTTCGCCTCAGTCGTCTTTTCTTCCCGGAGCATCGCCATCACGGTCTGGATCGCATTATCGAGCGTCTTGGCCTCGTTCTCACAGAGCGCCACCGCGCCATGGCTGATACTGAAGTCATCCTTGCCTTTCTTGAGCATATCGGCGAACGATTCAGTGCTGCCGACATTGAGGCCGGCTGGCAACAGCTCATAAAACGTCCGAGCCGACCCAGTCATATTGCAGCTTCGCAAATCGATGCTCTGCCTGAGGCACCCGGAATCTACCGCTTTTACGATGCCGAAGGCTCACTGCTCTACATCGGCAAGTCGATAAATATTCGAGACCGTGTTTTGAGCCACTTCAGTCAGGATCATAAGAACAAAAAAGCTCTGGACATCAGCAGTCAGTTGCATCAGATCACGTTTGAAAGGACCGCGTCAGACTTTGGCGCGCAGATGTTGGAAAACAGCGAAATAAAACAGTATTCACCGCGCTACAATCGGCGCCAGACCAAAATAAAAAAACTTTACCAGTTGGTGAAAAACACCAATGCCGAGGGTTTTCACACGCTGGAGTGTGTGCTGACAGATAGGAGCGCGATTGATGAGATCAGTCAGCGTTACGGCCTGTTTCGTAGTCGTAAACAGGCGCAGGAAAAGATACTGCAACTGACACAGGACCATCAGCTTTGCCAAAAACTCTGTGGTCTGGAAAAACGTCAGCGCGGCAGCTGTTTTGCGTATCAACTGAAAAAATGCCGTGGTGCCTGTTGTGGTGAAGAAGCCACTGCCAGCTACAACCTGCGCTTAGAGCTCGCCCTGCAAACATTGAAAAACCAGCAATGGCCGTGGCCTGGGCCCATTCTGGTTGAGGAATTTCCACTCGATGAGACAAAGGGTGACCCCGACTACCATCTCATTGATCAGTGGCGTTATCTCGGCCGGGTTCGTGATGAAACTGACTGCTACCAGCGGTTACAGCGGTTAAACAAAGAGCCCGCCTTTTTTGACAAGGACAGTTACCGGATTTTGCTGCGTTTCCTGCTCAAGCCACACAAACAGGCTCACCATCACTTACAAATAAAGCCGCTTCACCTTGATAGCGAGACTTGGGATGAATAAACGCCTCAACCTGATTCTTGGCGATCAGCTCAATCGTGACAGCTTGCTATGGCAAGACATGGATGCCGATCGTGACGAATTCTGGATGGCAGAAGTGATTTCGGAATCAAGACAACCGGCGTCCAGTAAACAGCGCAGCATTCTGTTTTTGTCGGCAATGCGACACTTTGCCGAAACCATCGAGGCTGAAGGTCATACCCTGCACTACATCGCACTGAATGCACAGTTCGACAGCTTCAGCAGTGCACTGTCCGACACCTTATCCAGCACCTCATTTACAGAGGTCCGCTGCGTGTTGCCCGGCGATGTGAGGATGCTGCAGGAACTGGATCAGTGTTGCTCAAAGCATCAGGTTGACATTCAGTGGCTGGCAGATACGCATTTCATCACCCGTCGAGGCGAGTTTCAGCAGTGGATGAAAGAGCGAATACAGCCTCGCATGGAAAACTGGTATCGCTACTTGCGTCAGGATAGACAGATTCTGATGGAGGCGAATAAACCTGCTGGAGGCAAATGGAATTTCGATAAAGACAATCGTAAGTCGTTTGCTAAACAAGGTCCGCCGGAAACTCCGCAAGCTCCTGTGTTTGAGCCTGATGCCATCACTCGGTCGGTACAAGCCGATATCGAACAGTTTCTGCCGGATCTTCCGGGTCAGGCTGACTGTTTTCAATGGCCGGTCAACCGGGACCAGGCTCTGGCACAGCTCGACGACTTCGTACATACTCGCCTCGCCTTATTTGGCGACTATCAGGATGCGATGTGGCACGATGCCCCATTCCTCTACCATGCCCGTTTGTCCAGCAGCCTCAACCTCAAACTGCTCAACCCTCGGGAAGTGATTGAAGCGGCTGAACAGGCCTACCTGAACGGAAAAGCACCGATAAATGCGGTGGAGGGGTTTATTCGACAAATTCTCGGCTGGCGTGAGTATGTGCGAGGGCTTTACTGGTATTACCGCGACTACTGGCTTGACTACAATGCGCTGGACCACAATAACACGCTGCCGACATTTTACTGGGATGCTGACACCGAGATGGTGTGCCTGCAGCAGGCCATTTCGCAAGTACTGACCTATGGCTACGGTCACCACATACAGCGCTTGATGGTGACCGGTCTGTTCAGCCTGTTGTGGGGCGTAAAACCTCGACAAATTCATAACTGGTATTTGGGCATGTATGTCGATGCCGTTGCATGGGTTGAAATACCTAATACGCTCGGCATGAGTCAGTATGCCGATGGCGGCATTGTAGGCTCCAAGCCCTATATCGCCAGTGGTGCGTATATCCAGCGGATGTCGAATTACTGCGAGAGTTGCCCCTTTGACCCCAAACAGGCCTCGGGCGATAAAGCCTGCCCGTTTACCACTCTGTACTGGGCGTTTATTGATCAACATCAGGAATGGCTGGCAGCAAACCCCAGATTGGGCATGCAGGTAAAAAACTGGCTAAACAAAGATGAAAATGAGCAGACGGGCATCCGCGAGCGAGCAGCCTGGCTCCATAAACATCTGGATCGTCGCAATACCAAGGAGACAGCATGAAAGCAACGCAACTGGTCTGGCTGCGTAATGATCTGAGACTGGATGACAATCCCGCACTGGCCCTGGCTCAGCAACAGGGTGCGATCGAAGTCGTCTTTATCGCCACCCCGAAACAGTGGCAGCAGCATGATGAGTCGGCGGCGAAACAGGGACTCAAAGCGGCCAGTTTGCAGGATATGGCACAACAGCTGGCAGAAAAAGGCATTGCTCTCCATTTACGCGAAGCCGATTATTTCGGCGATGTCTCAGAGCAATTGATCGCTCTATGTCAGCAGCGTGAGTTAAGCGCTGTCTGGTTTAATCAGGAAACACCGCTGGATGAACGTCGCCGTGATTTAGCGGTTGCAGAAAAGCTTGCTGAGGCAGGTATTGCCACTCATGCTCTGGACACCGACTTGCTGGTGTCTGCGCCAGTTCTAACTCAGCAGGGTGAACCGTTTAAAGTCTTTACTCCTTATTACCGTCGCTGGTTGCAACTCCTGCAGGATACCCAGCAACCGCCGTTTCCAGCTCCGAAAGCACAATCTGAGGCTATGACATCTGATTTCCAACAGCCTGAATGGGCCGGCGAGTTTCGTGCCGATCTCTGGCCCACGGCAGAAGCCGAGGTGCTGGAAAATCTCCATCGTTTTACTGAAAAACGACTCAAAGCCTACCCTGAGCGCCGTGACTATCCGGCAGAGCCCGCCACCAGTACCTTGTCACCCTATCTCGCCATTGGCCGAATCGGACCACGCCGTCTGCTCAGCAGTATTCAATACCACTGCGCCGCACAGGGCATGCAGTGGCAGGATAATGACTGGCTGCGCGAACTCGCCTGGCGCGATTTCTACCGTCAGTTGTTGCTGCATTTCCCTCGCCTCAGTATGCATAAACCGTTTAAGCCGGAAACTGACAACGTCGTCTGGCAACAAGATGAAGCCGGTTTTCAGGCCTGGTGTGAAGGCAAAACAGGCTTCCCCATCGTTGATGCTGCGATGCGTCAACTGCGTCAAACCGGCTGGATGCACAACCGTTTGAGAATGATTGCCGCCAGCTTTTTAAGCAAATTGCTGCTGATTGACTGGCGACACGGCGAACAGTTTTTCATGCAGCATCTCATCGATGGTGAATTTGCAGCAAATAACGGCGGCTGGCAGTGGAGCGCATCCACCGGCTGCGACGCCACCCCCTATTTTCGCGTGTTCAATCCGACGCGTCAGTCGGAGCGCTTCGATCCTGAGGGCAAGTTCATCCGTCGCTTTGTGCCTGAACTGACTTCGCTGGAAGACAAGCAGATTCATGATCCGCCGTCGGCGATCAGGAAAAAGCTGGGCTACCCGGAACCGGTTATCGACTACAAGCTGGCGCGTCAGCTGGCTATAGATGCCTTTGCCAGGCTCAAAACCAATTAAAGCCTCGCGCTTGGAGAAGCATGATGTATGATTGCCTGACAAAGACAGTAGCAACAGCATCATGGGTAAGCAGAGATTACACGGTTATCAGGATCCAACGCTGCCGGCGTTTACTCCGGAAACCATCACCGAACTGAACACATTTGCAGCCAAGGATCTGGCCAAACGTTCCATTCCGGGCGGTCTGATTATCCTCATGGCGATGTTTATCTCCGCCCTGTCATCGCCCATTCTGGAACAGCCCTGTGCTTTGGTTTGCAGCCTGTTCACCCTCATTATCGCCGTCGTTGTGTTACGGCTACTAGGTATCTGGTTTTTACACAAAAACCGCATGGATATTGAAACTTGGCGACGATTCAGCACGATCTTGTTTTTACTCTCCGCCGCCGTCTGGGGCTTGTATGTCTCCCTCAACCTCTATCTGTATGAGAACAGTATTTCGAACATGATTATCCTGATGTTTACCATCGGGATTGCGGCCGGCGCAGCCACCAGCCTGTTTATCTGGAAACGCATGGCTGAGTATTATCTGGCCCTTGTTTTTATACCGATTCTGCTGACCGTTTTTGTTAACTGGACGCTGACCTCTGCCAGCCTGGTGTTTGGCTTGATGGCCTATTTTATCTTTCTGCGAGTTCAGGCCAAGCGGGCCAATACCGAATACTGGCGCGCGCTCTGTGTGAACAAACTGCTGGAAAAACAAACGCAGGAACTGGCCGCCGCCAAAGAAGAAGCAGAAAAAGCCAGTCTGGCCAAAAGTGAGTTTCTATCCAACATGAGCCATGAACTGCGCACCCCGCTCAATGCGATTCTGGGCTTTACCCAGTTACTCGAAACCGATCCGGTTACGCCGCCAACAGCACAGCAAAAAGAAAGCCTTGGTCACATTAAGAAAGCGAGTGACCATTTACTTACCCTGATTAATCAGGTGCTCGACCTGGCCAAAGTCGAGTCCGGTAAACTCGAGTTCAACCCTATTCCTCTCGACATGGGTAAGCTGGTCGACGATTGCCTGCATCTGGTACAGAGTCTGGCAGATGAAAAAGCGATCACGCTGGATATTGCACCTTCTCCGAAACTCGAAGTATTCGCGGATCCAATGCGTCTAAAACAGGTCTTGATCAACCTGCTCAGCAATGGCATCAAATACAACCGCAAACACGGGACATTGGCAGTGCGTTATGACCGTATGGGCAAAAATCTGCGGGTACGCATCCGTGATAGCGGAGTTGGTATTGCCTATAAGCATCAGCAACAGATGTTTCGCTCATTTTCTCGCCTCGGTCAGGAAAATTCGGGCATTGAAGGTAGCGGCGTCGGCCTGCTTATCACCAAGAACCTGCTGGAAGCGATGGGTGGCAAACTCGATTTCGAGAGCGAAGAAGGTGTTGGTTCAACCTTCTGGTTTGATATTCCGCTGGCTGAATCCTGAGCTAGACAGGTTGCTTTAACTGCCTGACCAGTTGCTCCAGAGTGTGACTGATTGCCGTCAGACTCTGGCCCGCCTGATTAATTTCGGCCACATGTTGATCGACCTGTTGTGAATCGGTTTTGATCTGCTCGGTTGTACGGGCTATCTCATCGACGGTAGTCGTCTGTTGCTGCGTTGCCGTAGCAATCGCCGCATTGATCTGATTAATCATATGCACTGCATCCACCGCCGGTTCGATCGCCAGACTGGCCTGTGCCGTCTGTCTGGCACAGGCAGCTGCTGCCTGACTTTGGCGGGTGACAATAGTGGTAGCCTCACTCCCTGATCGGGTCAGTTGTTCAATAATGCCGCGAATTTCTTCCGTGGACTGGGTGGTACGCGAGGCCAACTGTCTGACTTCATCTGCCACCACGGCAAAGCCGCGGCCATGTTCGCCGGCACGGGCAGCTTCAATGGCAGCATTCAATGCCAGTAGATTGGTCTGCTCGGCAACTCCCTGAATCACTTCTAATACGGCGCGGATGTTATTGCCATTTTGCTCCAGCTTGCTCATGACTTTTTCCACATCCATCAGATCGGCAGCCAGCTGTTCACTGGACTGAGTCGCCTGTATCAATGTCTGCTTGGCTGTCTGGGCAGCTTCACTGGCCTGATTTGCCGAGGCGGAAGCCTGGCTGGCATTGCTCGCCACTTCCTTGAACGAATAGGACAACTCGGTCACCGCTGTTGCTACCTGTTCGGTCGCCGCAAACTGCTGTCGGGTCAGCTCTGAAGTGGAACCGGCTACGGTTTGCATCGACTGGCTGGCTTCAGTAACCGTGCGAGCCTGCGTATCAAGCTTGTTAATGAGTTCAGCCAGATACTGCTGCAGCTGATTGGCGGAACGGTTGACCGAACGGGCTTCATCAAAGCGCGCCTCGGTTTCGAGTTGCTGCTGGTAATTACCTTTCAGCATGCCGGCAAAGAATTTTTCCAGTCGCAGCAAATAATGCAGCGTCTGGTTTTGCAGCCAGGCCTGCATACTGACTGCCACGACGATTATCAACAGTGTGAACAGCATGACCCAACGCACTTGGTTGCTGATGCGGGATTTAATCACAGCAATCTGCTGCGCCGCCAAATCCAGTGTGCTTTGCAGGCTGACAATCTGCTGATTGAGATCATCACGGCTCTGTTCAACCTGCGTCTGCAGCGCGATAGTATTGGCAATTTCCTTTTCGTAGCGGTTGGTCAGGCTTTGTAAGGAGGCAATACTGACGTCACCGATTTCGTCGGGTTCCTGTGCGCCCAGAGCAAATTCATCCACTTCCGTGTAAATACCAAAACGCGGCATGGCATCAAGCTGTGTCACCTGTTCGGCAAGCTGTTTATTCAGATCCAATAAGGCCTGCTGCTGCGATGTATCCTGCTGCTCAAAAAAAGCCTGCCGTTGCTGGGTCAGCCGGTTTAAATTCCGCCCCAGTTGTCCGAGGGTAGCCAGAAATAGCTTCTGTTCTTCGGCAAACTGGAAGCCCGCCTGCTGTGCATAATCGACCAGGATACCGATATCACCGGCACGTTCACGTTCGTTATTAATCAGTAAAGCCTGGGGATTGGCAGCCAGTTTACCGGCGGCACGGACAGCTTGAACCTGCTCCTGAAGCTGCTTAATGGCATCGTGAATATGTTCATTATCCGCTTCTGCCAGCCAGTCAAAACGACGCTCCAGCAAGGTGTTGAGCTTGACTTCTGCCTGCTGCAGTAAATCTGCCTGTCCACTGGCTAGATAACGCTCCAGTAGGATGCGTACTTCCACATCAAAGGTATTACGGTATAGCTGAAATTCGCTCGCTATCTGATACGGCTTGTCGAGCTGACGCCAGCCCCAGATGCCGGTAACCGCAGAAAGAACCAACAGGCCGACGATGGCCGAAGTCAGAATTCGTGAGACGCTGGAGAGCTTCATAGGGACGCCTGGAAGAAATAAAAATCAACCAGAAAAAATACATCAGCGCCATGACAGATTTATGACAAACCATGCTGTGCCAGCGCCCAGCTGACATGCTCCCTGACCAGCGCCGAAGGATGGCTCTGTTTTTGTTGCAGAGCCGTAATCACCGCCGCTGAACTGTCGGCATTACCCAGCGCCACGGCAATATTGCGTAACCAGCATTCGTAACCGATACGGCGGATCGGGCTGCCTTCCAGCCGACTCAGAAAAGTAGCCTCGTTCCAGCCAAATAAATCCACCAGCTGCGGTGCATCCAGACCGTCTCTCGGCAGATAGTCGGACTCACGGGTCGACTGGGCGTATTTATTCCACGGGCACACCAGCTGACAGTCATCACAGCCGTAGATCCGGTTACCCATCATCGGCCGAAACTCTTCTGGAATGCTGCCACGAAGCTCAATTGTCAGGTAGGAAATACAGCGGCGGGCATCTACCTGGTACGGCGCTACAATCGCCTGTGTCGGACAGATATCGATACAGGCCGTGCAACTGCCGCAATGCGCAGTCGTGGCTTCGGTAAGCGGCAGCGGCAGATCGGTATAAATTTCACCGAGGAAAAAATACGAGCCATGCTCACGGCTGAGCACGTTGCTATGTTTGCCGATCCAGCCAAGGCCCGCTTTTTCAGCCAGCGCTTTTTCCATTACCGGCGCGCTGTCGGTAAACACCCGATAGCCCATCGGACCCAGCTCTTTTTCCATCTTCTGCGCCAGTTTGGCCAGCCGTTTACGCATCAGCTTGTGGTAATCACGCCCCAGGGCATAGCGGGAAACAAAGCCTTTTTCGCTGTCTTCCAGCACCTGCCACGGCTCCGCCGCTTCGCCCGGCCAGTAATCCATGCGCACACTGATGACCCGCAAGGTGCCCTCAACCAGCTCTTCCGGGTGAGAGCGCTTGCTGCCATGTTTTTCCATAAAGCCCATTTCGCCGTGAAAACCCTTGGCGAGCCAGTCTTGCAAATGTTGCTCAGCCTGCTGCAGATCAATATCACTGACACCCAGCGCCTGAAAGCCCAGAGAACGGGCCCAGCGCTCGATCCGCGGCAGTAATTGCTGTCCCTCTGTGGCTGTGTCTTTTTCACTCATGCGCGTTATTATAAAACTCTCCGCCTCTGCTAACCGGATTAGCTTTATGCTCACGCTGCCGCCTGAACTCTACACTGCTGAACAAACCCGTGAACTTGACCGCCTTATCATAGAACAGCACCACATCCCGGCTGGCAAACTTATGGCTCGTGCCGGCGGCGTCGCTTTGCAAAACATCAAACATTTGTGGCCACTGGCTAAAAACATCGTGATTGTCTGCGGCAGTGGCAACAATGGCGGCGATGGCTATGAGCTGGCACGCCAGGCTTTGGAGAAAGATTTTCAGGTCAGCCTGGTCGAGGTCGGCAATACCGACAAAATGAGCGATGAGACACAGGCAGCGCGGAAAGCCCTGTTGACAACCGGTCACACTGTTCATCGCTTTGAAGGCACACTCCCGGACGGCGATGTGATTGTTGACGCCCTATTCGGCACCGGTCTCGATCGCCCTGTTAGCGGACTCTATGCTGATGCCATCGATGCCATCAATCAGCTGACGGCCATACCGGTACTGTCTCTGGACATTCCCTCCGGCATCCATGCCAATAGCGGCTGCGTACTCGGTAGTGCTGTCAAAGCCACGTTCACCCTCAGTTTTATTGGCCTTAACAGCGGCCTGTTTACCGGCGATGGACCGAATTATTGCGGCCAGATCTGTTTTGACAGCTTGCAGGCCCCCATTTCGGTCTACGAGCAAGTCCAGCCTGCCGCCCGCCGGATTTGTCTTGATGACAGAGCGGCATTACTGGCGCCAAGGGAACGCACCGCTCACAAAGGACGTTATGGGCATTTGCTGGTCATCGGCGGCGATCATGGTATGGCTGGTGCAGCGAGAATCGCTGCCGAAGCCGGTGCCCGTGCAGGTGCCGGTTTAATCACTGTGGCAACACGTGAGGTGCATGCACCGGGCTTTAACCTGACCCGACCAGAACTCATGTGTCATGGTGTAGATAACATTGATATGCTCCCCGCCTTATTGCACAGAGCCAATGCCCTGACATTAGGGCCGGGGCTAGGACAAACGGCATGGGCAAAGCGTCTTTATTCTCTAGCTCTGGAATCTGAGCTGCCGATGGTCGTCGATGCCGATGCCCTCAACCTGCTCAGTCAGCAACCGCAACATCATGATAACTGGGTACTCACCCCTCACCCAGGCGAAGCTGCACGTTTGCTTGGCTGCACAACAAAACAGGTGCAGGCAGATCGCTTTGCTGCGTTGCAGCAACTGCATGAACGCTATGGCGGTGTCATTATTCTTAAAGGTGCCGGCACGCTGATTTTTGATGGCAAACTACCTGCCCATCTGTCGACCTCAGGTAACCCCGGCATGGCCAGTGGCGGCATGGGGGATGCCCTGGCCGGCATTATCGGCGGTTTGCTGGCCCAAGGTCTTCAACCCATTGACGCAGCCTGTCTTGGTGTCTGTCTGCACGGTATGGCTGCTGATAAAGCCGCCGAACAGGATGGTGAACGTGGTATGCTCGCGATGGATTTAATGCCGCATCTGCGGCATTTGGTTAACCTTCGATATTAAGCAAGCAGGTTTGTAGTGAAACACTTTCTGGCTGATGAACACGCAACTCTGGCGCTCGGAGCCACACTCGCTGACGCCTGTCCCGACCAATTGTGTGTGATCCACCTGGAAGGCGAGCTGGGCGCGGGAAAAACCACCTTAACCCGTGGTTTTCTGCAGGCGCTGGGGCATCAGGGAAAAGTCAAAAGCCCGACCTACACTCTGGTTGAACATTATGAACTGGCAGGCCGCCCAGTCTTTCATTTTGACCTCTACCGACTCAGCGACCCCGGCGAACTCGAGTTTCTGGGGCTGGACGACTACCTGCAACAGAATGCGATCTGTCTGATTGAGTGGGCTCAACGCGGTAGTGAGTATTTACCTGAGCCGGACTTACTGGTTCAGCTTGAGTATCAGGATCATGCCCGTTCAGCAACGATTTCACCCCGTTCACAACGTGGTGAAGAAATCTGCGCACAACTTCACATTTAGTTCAGGTTTTAACGCTATCTTACTTATTTACATGGAAAACTTGATTTTTAAATATACCGGCGACACAATACTATGCAAGTCGTTTTAGGGATGAAGAGATGCTCCGTCTACTGCTGAGTATTGTTATGTTGATGTTAAGCGGGCTGACCATGGCAGATTCTGTCAGGGGTATCCGCGTCTCGCATGACGATCATAGCGCTCGTTTGGTATTTGACCTGGATGCCAGGGCGGATTACCAGATATTCACCCTCGCCAACCCACACCGGCTGGTTATCGATATCAAGAATTTCCGTCAGCGCGATAAACTCATCATCCCCTCGCTGATCAATACACCGGTACAAGCAGTACGCTACGCCGCCTATGATCAGCAAACGTTGCGTATCGTCTTGGATCTGGCGCATAAGGTGCAATATGAAAGCCAGACGCTGGGACCGAACAAGTCCTACCCACATCGTCTGGTCGTGGATTTAAGCTTCACACCGACGCAGGCACAGCAACCACTTATCGCTGCACAGGAAAAAGCCGAACAACGAACTGAACCTGCACAAACGGCCAGTTCACAGGCCAATGCTGAAGCCAGCATTATCAAGAGCAATAAAGTTCTGCCCCGTCGCGATATCGTTATCGCCATTGATCCGGGTCATGGCGGTCAGGACTCCGGTGCTATCGGCCCAAAAGGTACCAAGGAAAAGGATATTGTTTTGTCTGTCGCCAAACGACTGGCTGAACTGGTCGATAAGGAGCCCGGCATGCGCTCCTACATGACCCGTGATAACGACACCTTCATTACCCTGCGCCAACGTATTCGCCGTGCACGTGAAAACGGTGCGGATATGTTTATCTCCATCCACGCCGATGCCTTCCATAAACGCAGTGCGCGTGGTTCGTCGGTCTATGTGTTGTCTGAGCGCGGTGCCAGTAGTGAGGCCGCACAGATCCTTGCTGACCGTGAAAACTCATCCGATCTGGCCGGTGGCATCAGTCTGGAAGACAAAGACGAGATGCTGGCCTCAGTCCTGCTCGACCTATCCCAGGACGCAAGTCTGGAAGCCAGTCTGGAAGTCGGCAACACCGTGTTGTCCGGCCTCAAACGTGTAGGCCATGTACATAAGAAACAGGTCGAATCCGCTGCCTTTGTGGTATTGAAATCGCCCGATATTCCGTCGATTCTGGTTGAAACCGCGTTTATCTCAAATCCGGAAGAAGAACAGAAGCTACGCAACGGTAACCATCAGTACAAGCTGGCTAACGCCATGATGGTTGGTATACGCAATTACTTCCAGCGTAACCCGCTGCCCGGCACCCATGTACCGCAGCAACATATTGTCAGCGCCGGCGATACACTTAGTATGATTGCCCAGCGCTATCAGGTCAGCATGGCCGATATCCGCACCATGAATGAGCTGTCCGGTTCGACCCTGCATATTGGCGACGTACTGAAAATCCCCTAGCGGCAGGTCTCTATCTAGCTGTTAAACTAGCGTGATGATTGCCTCACGTATCCATGCTTTACCCTTACAACTCGCCAACCAGATCGCTGCAGGCGAGGTGGTCGAGCGCCCGGCATCAGTACTCAAAGAACTCGTTGAAAACAGCGTTGACGCCGGCGCCACACAAATCGATATTCACATCGAGGGCGCAGGCAGCCAGCTGATCCGTATCAGTGACAATGGTAGCGGCATTCACCCGGATGATCTGGCGCTGGCTCTGAGTCGTCACGCTACCAGTAAACTGAGCAGCAGCGAGCAGCTTAGTCATATTGCCAGCCTCGGTTTCCGCGGTGAAGCGCTGCCAAGTATTGCCTCAGTCTCCAGACTGACACTGACGTCAAAGCAAGCTGAACAGGACTGCGGCTGGCAACTGCTTCATGAACAGACCAAGCCGGAACCGGCGGCTCATCCTGTTGGCACAACGGTCAGTGTCGCTGAACTGTTTTTTAACCTGCCCGCACGGCGCCGCTTTCTGCGTAGTGACAAAACTGAGCTGAATCACTTACAGACAACCTTCAACCGTCTGGCGCTGAGTCGTTTTGATATCGGCTTTTCCGCAACATTTTCAGATCAGGCGCAGATCCGCCTGCCCCGCCTCACCGATCCCACACTCTATCAGCAGCGTATCGCCAAAATCTGTGGCAACAGCTTTGTCCGAGAAGCCTGTTTTATGGAGCAGCAGTTTGAAGACATCCGTCTGCATGGCTGGGTCGGCAAACGCTCAGCACATCGGGCACAAACCGATGTGCAGTACTTTTTTATCAACGGCCGTGTAATCCGTGATCGCATCATTAACCATGCTGTACGTCAGGCCTATGGCGATGCATTGCCTACCGGCCGTCAACCAGCTTATGTTTTGTACCTGACCTTACCGTTAGACCGTGTCGATGTGAACGTACATCCGACCAAGCATGAGGTTCGCTTTCGTGATGCGCGCCTTATCCACGGCCTGATTACCCGCGCAGTTGAAGAGGCATTGGCGCAGCCGGAAACCGGGCTCGGCTTGCAGGATGAGCTCGCACTGGTTGAACCTGAACCTGCTGGCATCAAGGACAGCGCTGCCAGCTACCGCAGCAGTCCGCAGCAAAGCCCTGTTAAACCGCTTCACTCCACCACTGTCACAACCAGCAAACATAGCCCCCAACTTGCACTCACGGTGCTCCACCAGCGCTATGCGCTGCTGACCTCAGCCAACCCCGAACTGATTGATCTGCAAAGCGCGGATCAAGCCCTACGCCAATGCCAATTCGAACAGGCAGCGGCGGCAGGAGAGCTGGCATCTCGCCCCATTCTGGTCCCCATACAACGTTCTCTGGCTGAGCAACACATCAACTTACTCCAGCAACACGATGCCTTGCTGGCGAAATTCGCGCTGGTATTCGATTGTCAGGGCAATCTGGCCTCGCTGAAACGTATTCCTTATCTATTGTCCCAAGTTGATTTATCTCGCTTGTATGACGCTGTTATTGACTCATTACTAACACAGCCCAGCGACGCGACATTGCTGACAAGCCTGCAGAATTTAATACCGCTGAGCCCGGTCTTATCGTCCGCGCAAGCTGAGCAAATTCTGCAACAACTTGATGCATCCGATCTTGATCAACACACATTCCGCCGGAAACTTGATCCGGCGACATTGACTGGCTTATTCTCGGGTTAACGTCACAGCCGGAAAGCATATTGTTATGGCCAAATCTGCCCGACCTGCACCCTCGCTTATTCCCGCCATTCTGGCCCTGATCGTCATTGTTGTACTCGGTTATGTACTATTTGCCGATTTACAGCCTTCCCGGACCGAACATACCGTCAGCCCCCCTATTGAACTGGAAGACCCTGAACTGGAAACGGTTGATATAGAGGGCTACCAACCGGCTCCTGACCGGCAGCAGGTAATGGAAGAGGAAGCCGCGCTCTTCGTCGAGAAACTGGCTCCGGCACCGGAAGAGCAACAGGTGGTTACCGTAACCGAGCAACAAGGTGAATTTGTTCGCCATGACGGTGTTATCGCGATTCCCAAGCTGGAACATCGAAACACCACGATTGGCGAGCTACAGCGTGATCAGAGCCTGCCCGCCGACACGCCGTTAACGCTGCATTTTATTGAACAGGAACGCTCAGCCACTACCCTCGGACAGCTGGCAAAAGACATCGAAGACCATCATCAAATTATCACCATAGAGCAGGCAGATGGCAGCCTTATCACTGCCCCTCTGGCCGATTTACTCAATAATAAAGACCTCGACCTTGCCGCAGCAGTCACTCGTATCACGGAACATAAACGTACCGAACAACTGACGGCCGGAGAGCTGGCAAACACCGATATCGCGGCCTCACAAAAAGTCATCGCGACTATCAATCGTGGTACTGAGGAGCTGTCGATCAAAGAAATCGTGAAGTCGGGCGAGTTACCGGATAACGCCCTGTTCTACCTGCATCGTGTCAGTGAGGCTGATATTCAGGGACTGTGGGGCATTATTCAGCAGGGTTTGATCCAACGCTTTCGCCAAGGCCTGTCACTCGAGGGCATTAGCACCAACCAGGATCTGGTACGCGTGACGATACCGGCCGATGCGGATGAACCCCTACCTACCGGGCTGAGTTCTTTTCTGGGCAAAATTCTTAGCCAGAAAGTTGAGTCCAGCTACATCTATAACTTCAGCACTCACACCATGGGACGTGACCCCGACCTGATTCATCCCGGCCAGCAACTGATCCTGATTCATTTCAAACCCAGTGAATTACAACGGATCTATGTGTTCTTTGCCGAACAGCGGGATGACCAGGCACAGAGCTTCGCTATACAACACTGATGCTGGATCTGCTGTTTATCCTTATCGTTGTCGCCATTATTGCCGCCGCTTTTCTGATGCCGCTGGACTAAGCCTGCTCGCTTTTTTCAAAGCGTCCATAACGCAGCATCACACTCGGCAATACCAAAAGATTGAGGATCGTCGACGAAATCAGGCCACCGATAATGATGCTCGCCATCGGCCCCATAATCTCACGCCCCGGATTATCCGAATTCACCGCAATCGGTAACATTGCCAATGATGTGACCAGTGCGGTAATCAGAATAGAAGGCAACCGTTCCTGAGCGCCACGTATCGCGGTTTCCAGATTCCATGTCGCTCCTTCCTCAACCACCAGATATTGAAAGTGCGACACCAGCATGATCGAATTACGCAGGGTAATACCAAACAAGGTGACAAAACCGACCATAGAGCCAATCGACAACACGCCGTTGGTCACCAGCACGGCAATCACACCGCCCACCAGTGAGAACGGCAGGTTCACCAGCACCAAGGCCACATTACGCACACTCCGTATGGCCAGATACAACAATAACAAAACGGCAATACCCGCCAGGCTGGAATGCACAATCAAGTTCTCGCGCGACTGCGCCTGAGCGATCGCTGCGCCGGTGAACTCAGGATAGACATCCGCACTGAACTCAACCTCTGCGTGCACTCGTTCCCGCAGTTCGTTAAAGAACGACGTCAGATCGCGATCAGCCACATTGCAGGTAACGGTCTGCAAACGCTGAGCGTCTCGGTGCAGAATGGCATGTCTGCCCGACACCTGTTGTACCGTTGCCACATCTTCCAGACGCAGCATAAAGCCATCTGCTGAGCGGATAGGCAATTCACGCACATGGCGTGGCTGCTGACGCAGCGTTTCAGGCACCACAACAACGACATCAAAGACCTGATTCCCCTCATAGGCCTGACCTACAACCGTACCGTCATAGGCTGTTTTCAGGGTATCCATAACCAGTTTCGGGCTCAGCCCCCAGAATGCGAGCTTATCCAGATCTAAACGTACCTCAAGTTGCGGCTCGCTGGGGGGAGCGCGCAATTGCACATCGGCGGCGCCCTCAATGCTCTGCATCACCTTCGCCACTTCCTGCGCCTTATGATCCAACACATCGAGTTCTTTACCGTAAATATTGACCACCACCGGCGAGGTGTAACCGGAAATCGTCTCATCAATACGCTCGGTCAGGAACGAATTCACTTCGGAGTTAATGCCCGGGAAAGCCGCCAATATCTCTCTGATTTCATCCAGCACCCGCTGTTGAGACGGGCCATCCATCGGCTCCAGATCGACTTCGTATTCACTGTAGTGAGTGCCGTAAGTGTCTGCCCCACGTTCTGCACGGCCGGCCCATTGTGACGTGGCCCTGACCCCCGGAATTTCTGCGACCCGCTTTTCTATTTCACCGCCGATACGTAAGGACTCGCCTATAGACGTGCCGGGAATACTCGCGGTATGAATGATGTAATGCCCTTCCCGCAGCTCAGGTAAGAAGCTGCCACCAAGCAACGGTAAGATGCCAAGGCCGGCTAAACAGAACACCAGTACGCCCATGATCGTCAGTCGTGGTGCCTGACTGATGGTATGCAAAATTCGGCCATATAGAGGCTTTATCCATCGGACCAGTGGTGGTTCGTTTTCACTGATATCACCCTTGTTGGCCAGCAGAATGTGACAAAGGGCCGGTGTGACTGTCAGGGCAACCAGCAGAGAGGCAAAGATCGCCAGAATATAGGCTTCACCCAGCGGCTCGAACATCCGTCCCGCCACCCCGCTCAATGTAAGCAAAGGTACAAAAACCAGCATTACTATAAAGCTGGCATAGACCACCGAACTACGCACTTCCATTGAGGCCTGGTAAACCACATCAATGGTTGAACGGGGCTGTGGCAAAGCCGCATTTTCACGCAAGCGCCGGAAAATATTCTCGGTATCGATAATCGCATCATCGACCACCTCACCCAGCGCTATCGCCAGGCCACCCAGCACCATAATATTGATGTTAATGCCCAGGTGAAGCAGCACGATAAGCGCCGCCACTATAGACAAAGGAATCGCTGTCAGGGAAATCAATGCGGTACGCAGGTTGAATAAAAACAGCACCAGTACCAGCATCACCAGTCCGCCACCGACAAACAGGTGCTCACGAATATTTGCTAAGGAGCTTTCGATGTAATTTGCCGGCCGGAACAAGTCATCATGCAGCGTGATGCCTTCTGCCTCAAAGCCATCTTTAAACTCGGCCAGCGCCGCTTCGACACCTTCGGTAATCGCCAGCGTTTCGGCATCAAACTGGCCGATCACCATCAATACAACACCGGGCACGGTACCTACCGCCGCACCACCGATGGTCGGTGCAGGGGCAGTTGTCACGGTTGCTACATCGCCCAGGTGCAGAATATCCACCCCGGTTTTACGAATAACCACCTTGGCCAGTTGCTCAGCTGTTAACGGCTGGCCAATCACCTGCAAAGCCATTCGCTGATTCGGGTTCTCAATAAACCCACTGCCCTGAATCCCAGTAGCCTGCCTTGCCGCTTCGGTGACCTCTTCTACCGAAAGGTCAAATTGCGCCAGCCGGTTGGGATCGATCTGAATCTGCAGTTGACGCTCATGGCCGCCAAAGACATTGATGTCCGCCACCCCTTCGACACTGAGCAGCCGTGGGGTCAGAGTCCAGTCCACCAGGGATCGCAGTTGCATCAGATCATGGTTTTCCGATGTCAGGCCGATCGTCATAATGGTGCCAGATGAGGACTCCAGCGGTACCATCAACGGGGTTTCGACACCTGCTGGCAGTTCGTCTTTGAGTCCCAACAACCGTTCGGAAACCAGTTGTCTGTCGAGATAGATATCGGTTCTGTCATAAAACGTCAGAATCAGAACGGATAGACTTGGAATCGACTCGGAACGGATAGATTGCAGGCCGACCAGGCCGCGCAGTGCATTTTCCAGTGGTTGAGTGACCAGAATCTCAACCTGCTCAGCAGTCAGCCCCTGAGCCTCGGTCTGAATAATGACCTGCTTGGGCGCGAACTCCGGAAAAATATCCAGACTGGCATTGGACAGCTTGTAAAAACCATACGCCAGCATCAGGATGGCCAGCGCCACCACCACACCACGGAAACGGACTGAAAAAGCCACCAACTTAGATAACATGACGACCTCTCTCGCCGACGTAGACAGCGTTCAGATCAATCATCATCTTCATCCATGATTTGCCAGCGGAATTCTTCTGATAACAACATCTGTGAACCCGCTACCACCAGCGCATCGCCGGGCTCGAACTCCGACTGAATAAAAATACCGCCCGCGACCGATTCCCCCTCAAAAAGCGGACGTCTTTTGTATACCGCTTCATCAATCTGTACATAGGTCCACGGTTTGCCGGCATACCAGACAATGGCCTGCTCAGGTATAAAAAAGCCCTGTTGACCTTCCTGAGTCTGCGGTATCCAGGCATGGAGACGCATACCCAGTCGTAATTTGCCGGTCGCCATGCGGAAATAGTAGGTTTCGCCCTGCGCGGCATAATTGGCTACATAGGCTGGGGAGACAAAATAGGCTTTTCTGGCGGAAGCGCGATCACCTTGGCGGGACACACGTATCACATTAACGTCGGCAGGCAAACTCTGTGCAACCGGTAATGTAATTTCGATTAAAGTGTCTTGTCGCGAAACCAGTCGCGTATATTCCTCGGAATTGTCATCGCTCAACCAATCAGCAATCACTGGCCCCCAGCCCTGAGCTATCTCAGTTCTGGCATTATCCAGTTGCAGCCTGGCAGCCTGCAGTTGGCTGCGAGCCTCCTGCCAACTTGCCTCGGCATAACTCACATTTTTACTAGCAACACTACCCGTTCCAGCCGCCAGCTTGCGCAGTCGGTTTAATTCCTTGAGCTCAGCCTGCTCTTTCATTTGCGCTGAACTGAGCGTTAATTCCAGTTGCTTTAATTGAGATCGTCGTTGGATAAGATCCCGCACGTCGACCACTCTGGCATAGGCTCGGAACTCAGCAAAGTGCAGACCTTTTTCCAGGCTGAGTGTCCGGATTCCTGCTGCATCAACGACCTCATCATCCAATTCAACACGTAAAGGTTCAGCCCCCTGACGCTCAGAACCTTCCTCGTCATCATCGTCGTCATCCCCATGTCGAGCAGCCTCATCCACCGCGAGCTGATAATCATCAACCCAACCAGAGATAAGGCCTAACCATGAGTTTCCGGTGACCCGTGGTATGAAAACCACCACCAGCACCGCAATAAGAATAAGCAGCCAAGTCGATCTATTTTTCCGTGACGCCATTGTTTATCCAATAAATTTACTGCAAAAACAGCTGGTCATTAGAGCATGGCACTTACACGGCGACAAGCTTTGCCAGAAATAATCACGTTTTCCCTTGACAGGTTATCGATGAACGGGTTTAATACGCAGCCTTATCGGCTCGATAGCTCAGTTGGTAGAGCAAGGGATTGAAAATCCCTGTGTCCCTGGTTCGATTCCAGGTCGAGCCACCACGGAATATAAAGGCCTCAGAAGTTTTGCTTCTGAGGCCTTTTTCGTTTTGGGCTACGCGGGGGCTACTTTTCAGCTTCATTTCAAGCGCATCTGGGTAATCTGTATTCATCATATCAACGGTGATATAGTCGACCTGATTATCAGTTTTGATCATGGATGAATGCGCAGTGAACAAGAAATCACTCAGCGAACAAGATATTTGCACAAAATTTATTACCCCAGCCATTGAACAATCGGGCTGGGATATTCAAAAGCAAATTCGTCAGGAGTATACCTTCACTGATGGACGTATTATCGTCCGTGGCCGCCTCCATACTCGTGGAAAGAGTCGCCGCGCAGATTACGTCCTGTTTCATCAGAAAAACCTCCCTATCGCGATTGTAGAGGCCAAAGACAACAAACATAGTCTTGGTGCCGGCATGCAACAAGGTCTGGCATATTCAGAAGCCCTGGATGTTCCTTTTGTATTTTCGTCAAATGGTGACGGGTTTCTTTTTCACGATAAAACAGGTTTGAGCGGCCAGACTGAAACGGAACTCACGCTCGACCAGTTCCCTTCGCCAACTCAACTTTGGCAGTGGTACAGCCAGCACAAAGGGCTCACTCAAGAAGCGGAAGAAGTAGTTCAGGCTCCCTACTACGACGATGGCTCAGGTCGCTCCCCTCGTTACTATCAATCAATCGCCATCAACCGCACTGTCGAAGCCGTAGCCAAAGGTCAGGATCGCATTCTGCTGGTGATGGCGACTGGCACAGGTAAAACCTACACCGCATTTCAAATCATCTGGCGACTATGGAAGTCCAAACAAAAGAAACGCATCCTGTTTCTGGCTGACCGCAACATCTTGGTTGACCAAACCAAGAACAATGACTTCAAGCCATTCGGTCAGGCCATGACTAAAATCAGTAAACGCCAGATCAATAAATCGTATGAGGTGTATCTGTCTCTTTATCAGGCCGTCACAGGCAATGATGAAGATAAAAACATCTACAAGCAGTTCTCACCGGACTTTTTCGATCTGATTGTCATTGATGAGTGTCATCGAGGAAGCGCCAAAGAGGACTCAGCCTGGCGTGAGATTCTGGAATATTTCAGTAGCGCCACACACGTCGGTCTTACAGCAACACCAAAAGAGACCAAAGACACATCGAATATCGAATACTTTGGTCAGCCGATTTATACCTACTCACTCAAACAAGGTATCGATGACGGCTTCCTCGCACCTTACAAAGTCGTGCGGATTGATTTCGACATCGACTTACAAGGCTGGCGCCCCAAAAAAGGCCAGAAGGACAAATACGGCAACGAAATAGAAGACCGCATCTACAACCAGAAAGACATCGATAAAAATGTCGTCTTCGATGAACGCACTTGGTTGGTGGCCATGAAGGTCACGGAGTTTCTCCAGAAGACAGGGGAATATCAAAAAACCATCGTGTTCTGTAACGACATTGACCACGCAGAACGCATGCGTCAGGCTCTGGTGAATTTGAACCCGCAACGCGTGAAAGAAAATTCTAAATACATCATGCGTATTACTGGCGATGAGAATGAAGGTAAAGCTGAACTGGACAACTTCATCAATCCAGAGGAGCGTTATCCAGTCATTGCAACCACCAGCAAATTAATGACAACCGGCGTCGATGCCAAAACCTGCAAACTCATCGTTCTGGATCAGCGTATTCAATCGATGACAGAGTTCAAACAGATTATCGGCCGTGGCACCCGTATTGATGAAGACTACGACAAGCACTGGTTCACTATCATGGACTTCAAAAAGGCGACCGAGCTATTTGCCGATCCCGCCTTTGATGGCGACCCCGTCCAAATATACGAACCAAACCCAACTGATGACGTTGAACCCGCTCCAGATACGCTGCCTGGCGGCATCGACACACCCGACATTGAGCCAAACGATGACAACGGCTTTGATGACAACACAGGCAAGATTAACGAACCAAGAGTGAAATACGTCGTCGCAGGTGAAAGCGTCAATGTTGTCGCTGAGCGTGTTCAGTTTTTAGACTCGGATGGCAAACTCATCACCGAGTCACTCACCGAGTACACGAAGAACTGTGTCAAAAAGCAGTTCGCCACGCTGAAAGATTTCTTAAGAACCTGGACCGAGGCAGAGCAGAAGAAAGTCATTATCGAAGAACTGGCTGAGCAAGGTGTATTCTGGGATGAACTGCGTGATGATGTTCGCAACAAACTCGGCATCGAAATGGACGCCTTTGACCTTATTGCGCACATTGTTTATGGCCAACCCCCACTCTCACGCAAAGAACGCGCTAACAACGTCAAAAAACGTAACTACTTCACCAAGTATGAAGGCGTCGCAAAACAAGTTCTGGAAGCCCTGTTAATCAAATATTCGGACACGGGTATCGAACCCATTGAAGATGTCAAAATCCTCAAACTCGATCCGTTTGATAAAATCGGCGCCCCAATGGAATTGCTTCAGGCCTTTGGAGGGAAGGCAGGTTTTGAACAAGCCCTTCACGATCTAGAAAACGCTCTCTATCAAGAGGCATTAAATTAAAAGAGTCTTAAACCATGCTCACTGACAGCGGCAGAGAAACTCACTCAGATAAAAAAATAGAAAATCAGATTGTAAATGAACAATTTCTCAACACATTGTTTATTAGATTGGTTGCCAAAAATGCTGATCTTAAAAATATCGATTTCCGCTACTGTATTTTTGATACAGCCTATCTAAGAAACTGCAAATTTGAAGACTGCGATTTTACAGGATGCAAATTTATTAACAGCAATCTCAGTGGAAGTAGTTTTAGCGGTTGCAAGTTCGATTATGCGACCTTTGAGAAAACCTTCATTGATGATGACATTCTTGATGTTGGCTGCCCTGGAGCAGAAAATTTAAAGCTCAAATTCGCACGCTCTCTTAGAACAAACTACCAGCAAATAGGTGATGCAAAAGCCGTAAACAAAGCAATTAATATTGAGCTCCGGGCAACAGAAGAACACCTCCGCAAAGCATGGTCATCTAAGGAATCCTATTATCGAAAAAAGTACAGAGGATTAAATAGATTAAAAATATCCCTCGAATGGTTGCAATTTAAAACTCTGGATCTAGTGTGGGGTAACGGGGAATCAACTTGGAAATTATTCAGGGCGGTTGGTGTTTTACTTATTTTCATCGCCAGCTTTCATACGCTAAAAGTGGGGCAGCCTGACTCCATCAATTCACACATTGAGTCATTAATGCTCTCGCCACAACTCTTGTTGGGTACATTAAAACCAGATGAATATGATTCGTCATATTTGACTCTACTCTACGTCATCAGACTGATAATGTTTGGCTTTTTCATGTCAGTTATTATCAAAAGATTCAATAGGCGTTAAAGATGCATATATATGCCTTTGGCTCAGTTTGTCGGGGGGAAGTTGACGCTTTCTCAGATATTGATCTACTTGCTTTAACCAAGCCTGATGAATCAGACAAAAACGCATTCAAGTCGAAAGACTATTCGGTGTATTCGTACCAGCGAATTAAGGATTTATGGAGTGAGGGGAACCCATTCGCATGGCATCTTCACCTTGAGTCAAAAATGATTCATTCCACAGATGGCTCAGACTACTTGAGAGCTCTTGGCTCACCGAACAAATATAAAAAAGGGCTTGATGACTGTCAGAAGTTTTATGAAGTATTCAACTCATCTAGGACCTCAATCCAAGAGTCGAGTTATTCTGAAATTTTTGACCTTTCATCCATATTCCTGAGTATCCGAAACATAGCCACTTGTTTTTCACTGGCAACAAATATCAAAAATAATTTTTCGAGGAAATCTGCGCTTAATTTGTCTGAATACAGCTTACCTGTAGAACACTCTGTCTTTGACTCTCTTGAGCGTGCGAGAATGCTTTGCATAAGAGGTACTGGTGAAATGCTTAAAGAAAGTGATGTCTTTGCAGTGAAGAAGGCATTTAGTGACATCGAACAGTGGATGCTCGAGCTTATTACCAAAATTTCTGAGGAGCAATTTCATGACGGAGTTTAACAATAGAATTAATGCTCAAAGGGATACCTTGAAAGTAGTGAATAGCCAAAAAAATTACAAAGAACCTCTTCTAGGCCTCTCTGAAAAAGCCATAGATCGTTGGGTAATAAATAACAATATTCATGGTTTAGATCCTTCCGTTTCATTACTAAAAGAAATATCTGAAAAATTATTCTTTTTGGCTAATAAAAGCCAAGAACAAATAACTGAAGACTACAAAATTTTATCGATGAAGGTTTCAGGACTGATCTCAGAGCTGAGCGAGACACTCGATAATCAAACTGTTGAGAATGGAAGGTTCGATGTCAATAACTAGCACCATCAAGGCCATCCAAGACATCATGCGTAAAGACGTCGGTGTCGATGGCGACGCCCAACGTATCGGCCAGTTAGTGTGGATGCTGTTCCTCAAAATCTTTGACGACCGTGAGCAGGAATGGGAGCTGTTTGACGATAACTACACCTCCCCCATTCCAGAAGCCTACCGCTGGCGGAACTGGGCAGCCGATGCGGAAGGCATTACTGGCGATGAGCTGAAAAACTTCATCGATAACGACCTGTTCCCTGCCCTGCAAAACCTGGAAGCAGTCGGTGAAGACAAACGCGCCTTTGTCATTCGCAATGTCTTTGAAGATGCCTACAACTACATGAAGTCTGGCCAGCTCATTCGTCAGGTCGTGAATAAAATTCAGGAAGGCATCGACTTCAACAAAGCCAAAGAACGTCACCTGTTTGGGGATATGTACGAACAAATCCTCAAAGACCTGCAAAATGCCGGTAATTCCGGTGAGTTCTATACCCCGCGTGCGGTCACTGAGTTTATGGTCAATCGCGTTGATCCCAAGCTGGATGAACACACCCTTGATCCGGCCTGTGGCACCGGAGGCTTCTTAACCTGTTCCATCGAGCACAAACGCAAGCACTACGTTAAAACCCCGGCCGACGAACAACAACTACAAAAAAGCATTCACGGTGTCGAGAAAAAGCCGCTACCGCATCTGCTCTCCACCACCAATATGATTTTGCATGGCATCGACGTACCTAACCAAATCCGCCATGACAACACGCTGGCTCGTCCGCTAATCAGTTGGGGGCCAAAAGAGCGGGTAGAAACCATCATCACCAACCCACCGTTCGGCGGTATGGAAGAAGACGGTATCGAAACCAACTTCCCTCAGGCTTTCCGCACCCGTGAAACCGCCGATCTGTTTATGACATTGATCGTCCACCTGCTTAAAGATGGCGGTCGTGCTGCGGTAGTCTTGCCCGATGGATTCCTATTTGGTGAGGGCATGAAAACCCGCCTAAAAGAAAAGCTACTGACTGACTGTAACCTTCACACCATCGTGCGTTTGCCTAATGGCGTGTTTAATCCTTACACCGGCATCAAAACCAACCTGCTGTTCTTCACTAAAGGTAAACCGACCGAACACGTCTGGTTCTATGAACACCCCTACCCGGAAGGCGTGAAAAGCTACAACAAAACCAAACCTATGCGTTTTGACGAGTTTCAGGCGGAAATCGACTGGTGGGGCAATGAAGCCGATGGCTTTGCCAGTCGTGAAGAAAACGAACAGGCCTGGAAAGTCAGCATTGATGACATAAAAGCCCGCAACTTCAACCTCGACATCAAAAACCCGCATGTTGGCGAACAAATCAGTCATAACCCTGAGGAATTACTAAGGGCATACCACCACCAGCAACAGGAAATCACTGGGCTTCGTGATGAACTTAAAGCCATCCTGACCGAAGCGCTGGAGCGTAGCGCATGAGCAGTGAAGTTCAGGAGCAATCAGCCAACTACACTCTGGCTGACTTAAAGCCCGTTTTAGAAAAGGCGTCAGGCAACAACACACTGCTCGATAGCTTGCCTATCTGGTTATCCGCCCAAACAGCCAAATCAGCCGGTCGTGGACGCAGTGCTGAGAATACCCTTCAATATGGCGTACAGAAGCTGCGAGAACTGATTCTGGAGCTGGCAGTACGTGGCAAACTCGTTCCTCAAGACCTCAATGACGAGCCGGCCAGCGTGCTGCTGGAAAAAATCGCCGAGGAAAAAGCTAGGTTGATTAAAGAAGGCAAAATAAAAAAACAAAAAAAGCTGCCAGCTATCCATAAGAATGAAGAGCCATACACTCTCCCTAGTGCTTGGTCATGGGCTTACTTGGGACACGTCACAAACTATGGCATTACTGACAAGGCAGAGCCAAATTCAACAGATGAAGACTGTTGGGTTCTAGAACTTGAAGATATTGAAAAAGGCTCATCAAAACTACTCCAGAAGGTTTTAAAGTCTGATAGACAGTTTAAGAGCAGCAAAAATAAGTTTAGTGCTGGAGACGTCCTTTACGGCAAGCTGCGTCCTTACCTGGATAAAGTTTTAGTTGCCAATGATGATGGTGTTTGTACAACTGAAATAATCCCTTTCAAAGGTTATGCAAAGATTAACTCAGCGTATATTCGCTTAGTGATGAAATCTCCAAGATTCATGGCCTATGCGAACGATTCAACTCATGGCATGAATTTGCCGAGGTTGGGAACAGATAACGCTAGATTGGCACTTATTCCATTACCGCCAATTGCTGAACAACACCGCATCGTTAAGAAAGTCGATCAATTGATGGCGCTGTGTGACAAGCTGGAGCAACAACAAGCTGATGCGGTTCAGGCGCATGACTCGCTGGTCAGAGTGCTGCTCGACACCCTCACCCAGTCAGACAATGCCGACGACTTCCAGCAAAACTGGCGTCGCATCGCTGAGCATTTCGATACCCTCTTCACCACCGAATCCAGCATCGACCAACTCAAGCAAACCCTCCTCCAACTCGCCGTCATGGGCAAACTCGTCCCTCAAAATCCCAACGACGAACCCGCCCGCGTTCTGCTTGAAAAAGTCACCGAGGAAAAAGCCCGGCTAATTAAAGAAGGCAAAATCAAAAAGCAAAAATCACAGGCAGAAATCACAGAAGAGGAAACGCCTTTCGAATTACCAAATTCCTGGAAATGGGTGAGATTTGCTCAGATTGCTTACAAAATTACAGATGGGGCACATCACACACCCACCTATGTCGATGCTGGTGTTCCATTTTTGTCCGTTAAGGACATGAGTTCGGGCAAGTTAATCTTCGATGATACTAGGTTTATTAGCCACTCAGAACACGAAGAACTCTTCAAAAGGTGTGATCCTGAAAAAGGCGATTTGTTACTTACAAAGGTCGGCACAACAGGCATACCCGTTCTGATCAGAACAGACAAAGTGTTTAGTATTTTTGTTAGTGTGGCTCTGGTCAAATTCAATCAGACTTACATTTCCGGTGACTACCTCGAATGGTTGATTTCATCGCCATTAATCAAAGAGCAGTCAGATGCTGGAACTGAAGGCGTGGGTAACAAAAATCTTGTTTTGAGAAAGATTGCTAACTTCGTTCTGCCAATCCCCCCCCTCGCCGAACAACACCGGATCGTCAAAAAAGTCGATGAACTGATGGCACTCTGCGACCAGCTCAAAAATCGCCTCAATAAAACTCAAATCCTGCAACAGCAACTCGCTGATGCTGTGGTAGAGCAAACCATTAGCCTCTAATCACCAATTTAGATTGGTATTTTTTTGAAACTTTCAATAAAATAGTTAACCTAATAGGTTAATAAAAAACTTATGGACATAACCTTTAGCAGCAAGAAGCTCGCAAAACAAATGAATGATGACAAGACGATGGTGAAAGCTTATGGGCAGAACAGTGCTCGAAAGCTTCAGAGAGTTCTAACGCAACTTCGTGCCTCACCAAACCTTGGCAACTTTGCTCCACCATACAGCCCACCACACCGATGCCATGAATTAACAGGAAACCGAAAAGGTCAACTTAGCGTTGACGTTGAGCACCCCTATCGACTGGTCTTTGAGCCAGCAGACGATCCCCTGCCCATGCGTGAAGAAGGTGGACTCGATTGGGGCAAGGTAACAAGTATCAGGATTAAAGGAGTGGAGGATACTCATGGTTGAATCCAATAAAAATCAGTTTGTACCTAATTATGCAATCTCACCGGGAGAAATTTTATCTGATGAGTTAGAAATTAGGTCTATGAGTCAAAAAGAACTCTCAAAAAGAACCGGTATTACTGAAAAACACATCATTTCGATTTTGAAAGCCAAGTCAGCTATCACGCCTGAAACAGCTATTAAATTCGAGCGAGCTATTGGAATGCCCGCCGATTATTGGTTGAACTTAGAAAGCAATTATCAGGAAACAAAAGCTCGCTTGGCCGAGGAAGAAAAGCTACAAGCAGATCTAGACTGGGTCAAACGTGTTCCATTCAATGCAATGGTGAAGCTCGGGTGGCTTCCAAAAAGAACGTCCGCTAAAGAAAAGTTAGTGGAACTCTTACAATTCTTTGGTATTGCTGGTGTTGATCAGTGGAAAGACATGTGGCCCAAAGTAAGCGTTGCTTATCGTCAGAACAATACCCATGAGGTATTTCCGGAAGCGATCTCTGCTTGGCTGAGAAAAGGTGAAATTGAAGCATCTAAAATTGAATGTGAGCCTTTTGACAAGGCTAAGTTTCGCTCAGCTTTGGATAGTATTCGCGAACTGACGGGAGCTGACCCAGAAGTATTCGTGCCGGCGATGCAAAAGGCTTGCGCTGAAGCCGGTGTTGCTGTGGTGCTTGTGCCTTCTTTACCTAAAACGGGCATTAGCGGTGCTACTCGTTGGGCTCATTCAAACAAAGCTATCATCCAACTCAGTCTGCGTTATCGCACGAATGATCACTTCTGGTTTACTTTTTTTCATGAGGCAGGACATATCCTTCTTCATGGTAAAAAAGAACTTTTCCTCGAATATCAAAATGGACTTGATAATGAAAAAGAAGAGGAAGCTAACCACTTTGCTCAAAAAGAATTAATCCCTGAAAAAGCCATGTCTGACTTTATTATTCAAGGCAATTACACTCGAGGAGCAATCAGAACTTTTGCTCAACATATAGGGATAGCACCAGGCATTGTAGTTGGACAACTTCAACATCGCGGACTAATAAAATACTCAACTCACAGTAATCTTAAACAATCATTTAAATGGTCTCATGAATAATTATTGACAAGGGAATAGCAATGCCATGGAAAGAAAAAGGGGCAAAGGATGAAGGCCCAGATTTGGATGAAATTCTGTCTAAAATCAAAGAAAAATTTCGCTCATTCAAATCAAGTAAAGTCAATGTTAGTCAGGATGCCGCTCCCGGATTACTGAATGCTTCTTGCTCATGTGAGAACAAGAACAAAAACAAGATAATTGATGTGATCGTCTCCTGTGGGGCCTGTTCAAATCAGCTGATTAAAAAGACCATTACTGAGCCTTATAAAGTCGCGGCAATCCTTGCCGTTTTGGCCTATGGTACTAGTCAGTTTATTGAATATGTGATTACAGATAACCGGTATCCAACTAAAGTCGAATATGAGATCACAAGAGCTTGCGTAAGCTCTTCACAGAGCGCCCTCCAATACAAGAGCTACAGCGAAAAGCTTGATATCTGTCTCTGTGCGTTGGAAGACACCATGAATGAAATTTCTTATATTCGCTTCAACGTTGATGAAGATGGTTTTTTAAAGGCTTTCAGAGAAAATACCAAGGAATGTAGATAGCCTGCGGCTTTCACCGCAGGCTACAGGCTAGTAATTAGTCGCCCAAATAGTCGTCATTGTTTGGATTGTGAGCATCCGCCCAATCATCCATATCAGCGTCGTTATTTGGATTGTTAATATCTGCCCAAAGATCCAGTTCTTCGTCAGTCATGTTTGATGTATCTGGCATGATCTACCCCTACTTGCTCTTTGTACTGTTTTTAGCAGCCGTTGATTGAGCCTTGGCAGCGAAAGAACCTTTGGGTACTGTCCCACCATTCGCTTTTGCTGTGGCAGCTTGAATACGTGAGGCAGCGGCCTGGTTCATCGTTGATTTTGCTTTACTCATGATAAATTCTCCGTAAATGAATAAATGTCCACGCATGGACGATTTGAATGCTACGCCCCAAAAATGGACAAACCTGGACATCTAAATGGACACGGAAGAACTACAGAAACAAATCAAGACCCTGCAAAAGCAACTTAACTGGACTGACTATGAGCTTGCAGAAGCCATTTATGTTGACTTAAATGAAGATGATGACTCGGTCAAAATATTAAAATTCAAAGAAACTCTCAGGAAGCACCTTCGCCGTCAAACGACTCCAGTTTCAAAGTTGGAGCAGTATTTGGTAATAATCAAAGATCACCCAGATTTCGAAGAACTGGATCTTGTCCATGACACATACACAAAAATGGATCAGGTGCTTTCAACCAAAATGCTTGTTGGGATGAGAAGGATTTCTAAAGACTTGGATCAACACCTTAGAGAAAAGGAAGATTCTTCGAATTTTGACGAAGATGCGTAAGTTGCAATCCTTCAATGAGTATTGATATACATTGTTAAATAACATGGCAGTATTGTCGGGCATAAGGAGTGGCTAAATTTTGTCGATACAGCAAGGAATATGGAAGATTGGCGAAAGCCCTCAAAAGTTAAGGCCCTCAGCACTCGCTAATGAAGATCTGCTTGAAGAACAAGTTATGCGGGACGTTTCCATCCTTAATAAGGATTGGCTGCTTATAGGTCGTCAAGTTCGAACTTCTTACGATAAATACATTGATCTTTTAGCGATGGATGCAAATGGGTCGATTATCGTCATCGAATTGAAAAAGCAAAAAACACCCCGCGATGTGGTGGCACAAACTATTGACTATGCGTCATGGGTAGCAAGCTTAACTGATTCAGAGATAGTGGATATCTATCTCAAATTTGCAGAAACATACTCTCGCCCTCACCCATCATTAGACGAAGCATTTGAGACAAAATTTAACGTCTCACTTGATGATGTAGCGATTAATGAAAGTCATCAAATGGTAGTTGTGGCGACAGAGCTTGATGCCAGCACGGAACGTATCATCAATTACTTGAATGACTTCGCGCAAATATCTATCAATGCGCTTTTCTTCTCTGCTTTTGAAGACCAAGGTAATACCTACCTCAGTCGTGCCTGGATGATTGATCCTGTTGAAAACCAAGAACGTGCTGTAACTAAAACTCGCAAAGAACCCTGGAATGGGGAGTTCTATACCTCTTTTGGGGATGACAGACCTTGGGAAGACGCCAGAGAGTTGGGCTTCATTGCTGGTGGTGGTGGCAGTTGGTATTGGAATACGCTTGGAATGCTTACAGAGGGCGATCGTGTATGGGTGAACATACCTAAAACAGGTTATGTCGGTGTAGGAGTGGTTACAGGAGAGCGAACCCGTGCTGATGAGTACTACTTTGATACAGAAGAAGGTCCCAAAACACTCTTTGAGATAAAAACACAAGAGCATTATAAGCACCTTTCACCAAACGCTGATGATGAGACGGCCGAGTATGTTGTTCCTGTGAGATGGCTTCATACCGTGAGCCGAAAAGATGCTGTTAGTGAAGTAGGTTTGTTCGGTAACCAAAATACCGTATGCAAACCCACCACTCCCAAATGGGTTCACACGGTGAATCGACTAAAACAAGTCTGGCGTATCAACTAATTTTAGAGCGCAACAAGAATAATGAAGGTGATCATAGATAGAGAGACTATCTAACTTCCACTGATTTAGGGACAACAAATAGACAATAACTAAAGGCTTAGAAATGGATTTCTTGTTAGGTATAGCTTCATGGCTTTCATCACTCTTCGAACTCTTCTTCTGGTATTTGGGCCCGTTTTTGATGTTCGGCCTAATTGCATTACTCTGGGAAAAGACAAAACACAATCTCTATAACAAAGCATTGACCTACACAATATTTGGTGTGTTGGCGGCAATGATCCTCTTCCCGCCATGGAACAACAACGTAGCAGGAATGGAGTTTTCTGAAGGATATAACTTCATCACTACCTATAGACATACAACGGGAATGTTCATCAATGCTGATCAGTTGCTAATTCAATTGATTGTAGCCCTGATTCTTGGAGTATCGCTTCAAGAGTTTTTAAGCAAACTAGAAAAACAAATATGACGACGAAATGAATCAATCCTCATAGGATTCGCTATCTTCTAGCTCGAGCATCAAGTGATCGCGCTCAGCTTGCTCTCTGGCGTCTGTAATGGAGTATCCCGCCTCCAGGTAGTCATCCATAGCCTCCCACATTCGTTGTTGAGAAACATAAGCTACCGCTTCGAGCATGCCCTTAGCATCGAGCCTCTGATACATCCTTGGACTATTAGATTTCCATATATTTATGATGTCTTGGTGGATGATTCGATTGTGTATTGTGTCATCATCATTCAAGTATCTTTCATATTCTTCCTGAATTTGCGCATCCCATGATTCTGAAGGTGTGTCCTCAAGCGCCTCATCTTGAGTTTCTATAGCTGTCCACACCATCATAGGCTCATCAAAATGAAGGCTGTTTGCCACATCAACAGCTCTCGTCATTATTCGGTTGATGATTTCAATCCTCTCCTTATCAGATTTAATACGCTTAATTTTTTTATTATCAGTCATCGTTATCCCTCACGAAAACAAAGCAATCAAATCATAGCCGGAACCATCTTTTTAATTTGAGTTTTAGCCAGGGCTCTGATGTTTTTTTAGTCTGCTGTCCACAACGACAAATTACCCTGGGTAAAGGCAAATATTCTTTTTGGTCGCCAATAGGAGCTTTTGAAGTTATCAATTTCTCAGAACCATCTTTTTTCATTTGTCCTCCTTGATTTAGGAATCAACTTGATTCACCAAATTCACACTGTGAACCTTGCAGTGGAATCAAGTTAGATAACTTTACCCTTACCCTAAACTTACCGTTACTTTTCATTCTTGAACACAGACTGTCTCAAGATCAAAAGCACGGATACATGGTAGATATATAAAGGTTCTCTTTATGCGTGTTGATTTCACTCCAAAATGACTTTTATTAGCACTGTAGTAGAGTTGATGTGCTCGCTATGCGTGTTAATTACGCTGGTCTAATCGATAATTCGCTCGCTATATGTGTGAATGTACTCTTATATAGAGTTACGGTATTTGTTGCTGCTCGCCTTGATATAAGGTTGTTTTTCAGAGATCCACAATGCCAATGGTGCGGTAGTAGGCTTAATCTCTAACTTCCCCCCACACTCGTCAATTTTCTTCCACGTTATGGCGTATAAAGATGGAGCATGCTGTCCCCCCTGCTTTGTCTTTATGATGAATCCATAATGTAACAACTCATTCAAAGCTTCATGTAATGTGCTCCTGGACTTCCACCCCCTCTTTTCCATCATGGACCATGTCGCGCATAAGTCACCATTATTAGATCCCTTGTATTGAGCTCCCATATCGACTAACAGTTTCACTCCCTTGGCTGTTAGTCGAATGAAGTTTGAAGACGCCAACACTGAGGCGGGTAACGCAAAAAAACCACCAGACTCCTTTCTGTTGTTCGTCCTCTCCCAGCTTTTTTTACTTTTCATCATTGCTTCCTACGGAGCATGATCCTTTGCATTTCTTCAGAATCTATCCAATATCGCCTACAACTGGTTGACGCCCCAAAGAATCCAGGCACGACTTCGGTTTTCCTAGAAACCTTTATGCCGTAATCATTTTGTAAACTGGAAATAGTGCTGTGCAAACAACGGTCATGGAGTATTTGCTGTGCTTCGAAAAGGTTATAGCTCCCTCCAGACATCAAAGCATCAAAAACTCTACGGATTTTTGTATTAGGTGAAGGCAATCTCATCTTAATCCTCCACACTGTTGACGGTATGTTCAGCTAAATAGGCGTCAAGATCAGCCTGTCTATACCTGATACAACGCCCAATTTTTATGTATGGAATGCTAGGAGAGCCAGTACTTCGCCACTTGGCAAGTGTCCTAAGTGAGATTTTAAGGTAGGCCGCTGCTTGAGTAGGCTCAATTAGATTGGTAGCAGGATTTGATTTGGATTTATCAGAGCTCATTTAACATCTCCAGTTATTGCGAGGACCATTCCGCGCTGAAGATGTAGTCTGCAGATAACGAAAAACAACCGTGATTAGGTAGATAGGTAAGGTATGACTGATTAAAAGTGAACAATCACCATATGCCACTGATCTATAATTGTTTTTTTCCTAACCCACTTTTTGTTTTGGCATTACAACAGTCTTGATCCTGTCGTAAAAAGCCCCTGAGCGATTTGGATAGTTCGTTCTGAGCCAATTATCTATTCTGTTACCTAGGCTGAGTGCTTGTCTGCCTTGCTTCTCTTCAAAAATAGCCTGGTGTGTCTCAACAGCAATAGCCAACTCCTCAGCGTAAATATCACTATCAGGATTCAAATAACTGGGGGAGTTGGTTCTAACATTCTCATGCTCAATACCGAGCATTCTTGACTCAAAATCTAGAAGGTCCTCGCGAGTAACAACATGGTTTTCTTTGCGAATCATTTCCACCAGTACTTTCCGGTCTAATAGGTACTCTGGTCTAAAAACCTCATCACCAATCTTTACCTCAAACCTATTAAAGCCTTCAATGAAGCCATCATGGTCAAACCGCCTACACAGAAAATAAAAATTCCCATTCCATTCCCCAGCAACAAGCCTATTCTCAAGGAGTGACTGAGAGTTTTTGATTAGATATTCTTGAGGATGTTCAAAATTATGAGGGTGAAGATACCTAACAGCATCAATTCCATTTTCTGGCTCAACTCCTATCTCATATGGTTTGATAGGGATGGAGTGGGCAGAATCAATCATTATAATGGGGTGTTGAAGCAACTCCGCTGATGGGTTTCTGAGCCTGTGGGGAACAATCCAACAACCTCTGTTGTAATCTTCTGCTACCTGCTTGGCTTTTTGCTGTGAACCACCGTAGTCATAGATGAACTGTTTTATAGTGTCTTCAGCGATAACAATTTTGGGTTCGACTTTGAACTTCTCCGGTATCCCGTATTCCACACGTACCAAATAAACTTCTTCATCAAGAAGTAAGCTAAGTGAAATGCCTCCCTCTTGCGCAACCAGGAACAGGTCATCGGGCTCACCTAACTCCCCTCCAGCCAGGACAATGCGCTTAAAACACTCTTCCAGTGTGTAATATGGTTTAACTAACGTTGGTAGCTCTGTATCACTCATATCTGACTGTTACCTAACAGAGCAGCAGCTAATACTCTCATATTCATAAACTTACTTGTGCTTGTATGTATGATTCCACCTTGGACAGTGCCTTCCTCAAAGTATCTTCTTCTGTATGGATGTAACCACCCGTTACATCATTCGTTGTAACGTGATTCATCAAACGTTTGATCATAGTGAGAGGCAAGTTCACAGCCTCAGCAATCGTAGCAAAGGTTCGCCGGCAGTCATGTGGGCTAAACTCGCAACCTGAGGCTTTTATCACGGCCTTTATAGGCTTATTTGGAATTGACATGGGTCCATCACCTCTAAGGTTAGGAAAAACCCACTCACTATCTTTGTTTGTGGTTGAAAGCAGCCTGAGGTGTTGATGAATTAGCCTTGATATGGGGAGAGTGTGGCTACTGCGGTTTTTGGTGTCATGAACCGTAATGACTTTTTGCACTAGATCGACATTTTCCCACTTCAAGGTGAGAGCTTCACTGCTTCTGTATCCCATATACAGGAGCATGAGAAGATAAACTGTTGCCTGCCTATTTTCTATAGATTCTACCGCTACGTGCCAATCTTTCAGCTTATTACTAGGAATTAACCTGTCCTTGCGCTTATTTTTATGCCACAGACGCGCTTTACTCAGTATTTCGGTTGGATTTCGCTCTATCATTCCTATGGCTTGAGCATAATTTAGAGTTAGCCTCAATACACGGAAGGTAGTGTTCGCAGTAGTTTTTCCTCTCTTAGTTAATTCTTTGTGACGCTTAAGCACCATATCTTCGCTAATTTTAGATACAGACACAGATAGCCAATCCGAAAACCCTAGCTTTAGCTTATAACGGTAGCTTTCGACTGTATTGGGTTTAAGATCTCGTTCTTGAAGATACTGTTGTAAAACATCTCCTAGGCTCGTGCTGGCCAATTTCTTTTTGCGCTTTTCAGCTACAGGATCATTTCCCTTCCTTATTTCATCAAGAATCTTAATTGCATCTTCTCGTGCTTTTGCTATTGAAACCTCAGGCCATTTTCCAATCGTTACTCGCCTCAGCTTTTCGTCAACACGCTTTACAACCGCAAATGATATTGCTCCAGTCGAAGTCACTCTGAGTCTGAGTTTCTGCTGCTTGGTATCAAAATACTCAACCCGCCCTGATGCTGGAACAGGTAGCTTTCTTAAGCGCTCCTGAGTAAAAAGAAAATGCTTTTCCATTGGCAGTCACCTATGTCGATGTCACCTCGGGGCTACGCCGGGGCTACTTTTTTGATTCATTCTAGGCGATCTTGAGTAACTTTCGTAGTATTTATATCATTGTAAAAAAGCCTTAAAACGTTTAATAGCAATGTGTTTCAGGCTATATTTCAAAGTTTTAGAAGTGTATGGCCGTTATAATTGAAAATCCCTGTGTCCCTGGTTCGATTCCAGGTCGAGCCACCATGAATACGAAAAGCCCTGACAGTTTTTTCTGTCAGGGCTTTTTTGTTTCTGACTATTAAGAATCAGCATTATCTTCTATCAATCCCCTAATACAAAACTCAACGTTAGCTCTGATTTATATAGGTCAGCACACGCAACGTTTTGATGCTCAAAGACTGATGCATGAGACGTTATCAACCACTGTGACCGATATCAATACTCAAACAAGAAACCTTCGTTTCACGATATATATAGCTCTTAGAGGTATTGTTGTAAAAAAAACACAAATTTGTGATTTTTTTATCATTCCTGAATTTTTTGTTGTAAAAGTGTTGCATTGTGTTTTTTTCTATGCAAAATAGCTATCAACCGTGATTCAATCCGGTTGCGAGAGAAATTAAAGTAATCTGTTAACAATAGAAGGTGAAACAGAATGAAAAAATTAGCATTAGCATCAATGGTTGCTGCTGCAGCTGCTGTTGCCGCTCCGGCTCAAGCAGTAACAGTAATGGCCGAAGATGGTTGGACTCTGGGCGTAAGTGGCTCTATCAACCAATTCGCAGTATTCACGAACGACGACGCTAACGGCAACGACCGTTCAGAAATCCGTGACGGTCTGCTGCCAGCATTCCTTAACTTTGATTTGAAAGCTCCAACCATGAATGGTCTGGATCTGGCTGCTCACATCTCTATCAGCCCATCAACTAACGTTGATAGCTACGGCGCAACTAGCGGTGTAGGCGGCTCAGGTCTGGAACAACGTGAAGTTTATTTCACTGTTGATGGCTCTTTCGGTCAAGTCCTGATGGGTAAAGCGCTGGGCCTGTATGGTTCACACAACATCCTGAATGACCAAACCCTGTTCGGTGTTGGTTACGGTACAGGTGGCAACCTGCACACTACTCTGGGTGGTATCGGTCTGGGTTATGACTACGCTGCATGGCGTTCACAAATCCGCTACACCACTCCTGATATGAACGGTTTCAAAGCAGCATTTGCTGTTGTTGATGCCACCGGTGGTGCTACATCTCTGAACACCAAACCAACAGGTCCTGTTGTGACTGGTGGTGAAGATGGTGACGATCTCCGTTACGAAGCAGACCTGAGCTATGCAGGTGCATTCGACGGTGGTTCTTACTCACTGTGGGCTTCTGGTGCAATCCAGGATCATGAAACACTGGCTGAAGATGCACGTTACTGGACTGTCGGTGGTACTCTGAAAGTGTCTGGCTTTGAGTTTATGGCTCAATACTCAGATGCTGAAGATGCTTTTGCAGGTTCAGCAGCTTCTGCAACTCTGAATGCTGACGGCACAGTCACTCTCAATCCAGCAGTAGCTTCAACTGAAGCAGAATGGAACCAATACCTGGTTCAAGCTGGTTACCGTTTCGCTGGCACCACTCTGGTTTCTGCTAACTATGCAGAACTGGAAGACGACAACGCAGCAACTGACGAAAACATTGAAAAATGGACCGTTGGTATCTACCACGACGTCAACGCTAACCTGAAACTGGTTGCTGAGTACACCAAAGTCGAAGACGATAACGATGATCTGTATGACCAAGATATCATCGCTATCGGTGGTTTCATGTTCTTCTAAGAGCATAAACCTGCAAAAGTTTCGAATCGTTTGATTTGATTCTTGCAAAATTAAAAGCCTCAACCTTCGGGTTGGGGCTTTTTTTTTACTTTTAATTTCCCAACTTCACATTGACCCATCCAGGCGCTTTGATTAGGCTAAATGCCTACTGAGTGACTGAGAGAAACACATGTCTACAGCTTCATTAATTTCGACCTTTTTAATGGCTATCCGTACAGATATCGACGTCAATGCCGAAGAAGTGACCGCACTGGATCAAGCTATCGGTGATGGCGATCATGTTGCAAATCTGCAACGTGGACTTAAAGCGCTGGAAAAGCAGGCAGATGAACTCGCCGCGCTCGACTGGCCTGCAGCACTGATGAAGATAGGCATGACTTTGATGTCCACGATGGGTGGCGCATCTGGTTCACTTTACGGCAGTCTGTTTGTGGCGATGAGTAAAAGGGCGAAAGACACTGACATGTCAGTGCAGGGATTTGCCGAGATTTTCCAAGCTGGCGTAGAGTCGGTAAAAGCACGAGGTAAAGCAGAACTCGGCGAAAAAACCATGCTGGATACCCTGATACCTGCGAGTGAGGCTCTCAAACAACACACACAGGCGGATTTGAAAGAACTACTCCATGCGGTCAAACACGCGGCCTATGAAGGCATGCTGTCTACCAAGGATTTGCTGGCAACCAAAGGTCGCGCTTCGTTTCTGGGAGAACGCGCCCGCGGTCATATCGATGCCGGGGCACGTACCAGTCAGTTAATGATTTGTGCTATCGCAGATGTTCTAGCGGAAGCTTAACAGCCCCAACGTAAAGCAGCGGTATGCACCGGGGCATCCCAATATTGGATCAGTTCATCATCCAATAACGTTACCGTTATCGAACACCCCGCCATATCCAAAGACGTGGTGAAATTACCGACTAATGAGCGTGACACTTCGACGCCACGCTCTGCGAAGAACTGGGCCGCCAGGTCATACACCAAATAGAGTTCCATCAGTGGCGTCGCCCCAAACCCGTTTACATGTAGAAGGATTTTCTGGCCGCTGGTCGGCATTAACTCTTTATTGATCGCTGTTGCCAGATGCTCCACCATCTCGCTGGCACTACTCAAATCCATCGGTTCTCGTCCACGCTCACCGTGAATGCCGACCCCCATTTCAATTTCATTGTCACCAATATCAAAGGTGGGTTTACCTAATGCCGGTACAGTACAACTGCTTAGGGCTACACCCATCGATGCTGTCGCGTTAGCCACCTTATCGCCCAAGGCCTTACAGGTGGCAAGATCAGCACCGGCTTCAGCTGCTGCGCCGACAATTTTCTCGACAATCAGGGTACCAGCCACACCACGACGGCCCGTGCTGTGATCTTTCGGCAGCGAAACATCATCACTGACCAAAACTGTTTCGTGTGCACAGTCCAGCATTTCCGCTGCGATTTCAAAGTTCATCACGTCACCGGCGTAATTTTTGACAATGAACAATACACCAGCACCGTTTTCTACCTGCTGCGCAGCCATCATCATTTGATCCGGCGTTGGTGAGGTAAAGATTTGTCCGGGGCAGGCGGCATCCAGCATGCCCTTACCCACTAGGCCTGTATGTAAAGGCTCATGACCCGAGCCTCCGCCGGAAATTAATGCCACTTTGGAGCCTTTGACCGGAGCTTTTCTGGTTACATAATGTGGCTGATGATTGAGCACGATGATGTCTTGATGTGCTTTGGCAAAACCGTTCAGACTCTCCTCCAACACACTTTCCACACCATTAATCATTTTCTTCATGTCTCTCTCCTGCTTTATTATTTTAAGGCTTGTTTTAATGCCGAAGTAACGGTGTCGAGATCCCGCATTACCCAGTCAGGCTGATAGTCCACAGTCTTAATATCCGCTTCAGATGACACCCCGGTCAGTACCATGATGCTACGCATTCCGGCATTCACAGCACCGAGAATATCGGTGTTAAGTCGATCACCAATCGCAATCGTATTATGCTGCGTGGTGCCTAAGATTTTTAGTGCATGCTGGTATAACACCGGCTCTGGCTTGCCGATACATATAGGTTTAACACCGGTTGCTGCTTCCAAGGCGGCTAACGTACCACCATTTCCGATCACTTCACCAAGCTCCGTTGGTAAAGTCGTATCAGCGTTGGTGGCATAAAACAGAGCACCGGCCCGAATATTCAGCGTGGCGGTTGCCAACTTATCCCAAGTCAACGTGCGATCCAGTCCGGATACCACAATATCTGCACCTTCGCTCACTATGCCTTTGTCCGGCTGATTAACTTGATAGAGCTCTGTCAATTCATAACCGTGTGCCAACAAAGGCTGCTTCAGGCCCTCTTCACCGATGACAAATACACGCTTTTTGTCAGCAGGCACATGCTCGCGCAAATAGGCCGCTGTGGCCATGCTCGATGTCAGTACTTCATCAGCGCTGACTGTCACCCCCATACCTGCCAACTTATCTATATATTGTTGCTGGGTCAGGCTGGCATTATTGGTCGCCAGAACAAACGGTAATTGCTTTTCTCTAAGCAAGGAAAAAAATGGCTTCAGCCCGGGTAATGCCTGTTTTCCGTGCCAGAGCACACCATCCATGTCGATGATCAGGCCTTCAATGTTGTCGATTGGGGTATAAGCTTGTGTCGTCAAAGCGCCGCCTCAAAAAGTAAAAAACTGGTTGCAAAGCGTCGCACACTACAAATCAGGCTGTCCAGTCACAAAAAAGCTGAAATTGGTGCCGTTAATGTCAAAAATTGACATGTTTGTTCAAACTGCTTTATAGTCTGCGAGCGTATTTTTAACGTATACCTATAAATTCAAACCAAACTTTAGGAGCATGTCAGCATGGCAAAAGCACTTATTCAAATGGCGCTGGATTCGCTGGATTTCGATCAAACTATCGCTCTGGCAGAGCAAGTTGCCCCTTACGTCGACATCCTGGAAGTCGGTACCCCTTGCATCAAATACAATGGTCTGGAAATTGTTACAGCACTGAAAAACAAATTCCCTAACAACCTGGTTCTGGTTGATCTGAAAACTATGGATGCTGGTGAGTACGAAGCTACTCCTTTCTATGAAGCAGGTGCTGACATCTGTACTGTACTGGGTGTATCTGACAAAGCCACTATGGGCGGCGTTATCAAAGCAGCCAATGCAAACAATGCAGAAGCACAAATTGACCTGATCAACGTTTCTGACAAGAAAGCCGTTGCGACTGAAGCAGCTCGCAACGGTGCGCAAATCATCGGTGTTCACACTGGTCTGGACGCGCAAGCAGCTGGTCAAACTCCATTTGCTGACCTGAAAGAAATCGCTGGTCTGAACCTGGGTGTTCGCATCTCTGTTGCTGGTGGTCTGAACAAAAACACCATCCAAGACACCATCCGCGCTGGTGCAACTATCGTTGTAGTTGGTGCTGCAATCTACGGTGCTGACTCTCCAGCAGAATCTGCTAAAGAACTGCGCGCTCTGGTTGACGCAGCCTAAGCGGAGCTCATTTGCACTGAGCAATGATGAAGAACGAGTGGCCTTTTGGCCGCTCGTTTTTTTTCAGAGCCTGATCCTAGTATGATAGTAGGTCAGGCATTGATTTCCGGCTAAACAAGAATCTGCATCTCAAGCAGGCAGGCCTTCAATCAATCACTTGTGGCAACATAAATGGGGGTTGCCCCAGTTTCATCGTGATCGCTGTTCTGGCTTGCCACATAAAAACTAAAATAGTAATTTACCCGTTGCACCAACCTCATTAATGTTGGGCAGATGGGGTTAAGAACTGTAACAGGGGTACAATCATGAATGAAAATAAAGGTTTACTAGCTTCGATTTGTGGCTTTTTCAAAAGTCTGTTTTCGTCTAGTCCGGCAGCAGCAAGCAAACCTGCCGCTGCAAATGTTGGTCTGACTGGCGTTGAGCGTTACATTAGAAACAAAGCACAGGGTGGTTCCACTCTGACTGGTGTAGAAAACTACATCAGAAATAAAGCAACTAACAGCAAGCCACTGACAGGTGTTGAGCAATACATTCGTAACCAGTCTCAAGCTAAACCAATGACTGGTGTAGAGCGTTACATCCAAAGCAAAGGCTAATAGGCCTCTACTTCATTCAATTTAAGATACGGGGCTTCGCTACTGCGTAGCCTGCCCAACGTACGTATCGAAACCGAATTGTCAGTCTGCTTTATCAGCATGACTGACATTTTTAACTTTGAAAACGAAAGGTATATAACATGGCTAATTTACTTGATCAGCTTAAGGAAATGACTGTCGTTGTTGCCGATACTGGTGATATCCAAGCTATCGAGAAATTCACTCCACGTGATGCGACAACCAACCCTTCACTGATTACTGCTGCAGCTCAAATGCCTCAGTACCAAGATATCGTTGACGATACGCTGTCTGGTGCTCGCGATTCTCTGGGTGCAGATGCCCCTGCTGCTGAAGTTGTATCTCTGGCATTTGACCGCCTAGCTGTTTCTTTCGGTCTGAAGATTCTGGACATCGTTCCAGGTCGTGTTTCTACCGAAGTTGATGCGCGCCTGTCATACGACACTGAAGCCACTATCGCTAAAGGTCGTGACCTTATCGCTCAATACGAAGCTGCCGGTGTATCACGTGACCGCATCCTGATCAAAATCGCTGCTACCTGGGAAGGTATTATGGCTGCGAAAGTGTTGGAAGAAGAAAACATCCACACTAACCTGACTCTGGTATTCGGTCTGCACCAAGCTGTCGCTTGTGGTGAAAACGGTATCCAGCTGATCTCGCCATTCGTTGGCCGTATTCTGGACTGGTACAAAAAAGACACTGGTCGTGACTCTTACGCACCTGCAGAAGATCCTGGTGTAGTTTCTGTTACGCAAATTTTCAACTACTTCAAAAAGTTCGGTCTGAAAACTGAAGTTATGGGCGCAAGCTTCCGTAACGTCGGTGAAATCACTGAACTGGCTGGTGTTGACCTGTTGACCATCTCTCCTGGCCTGCTGGACGAGTTGCAATCAACTGAAGGTGATCTGCCACAAAAACTGAATGCAGCAGATGCGCAAGCGTCTGATGTAGAACGTATCGAGATGACCAAAGAAACCTTCGACGCAATGCACGCTGCTGACCGTATGGCCACAGAGAAACTGCAAGAAGGTATTGATGGCTTTGCTAAAGCGCTGGAAACTCTGGAAGAGCTGCTGCAAAACCGTCTGGAAGAATTGGAAGCTTCTGTCGCTTAATGATAGAAATTCCCCGTATTCAGCCCGCTCACTACTGAGCGGGCCAGAATGCAGCAGAGATCGTCTCCTTGGCGAGTACGATCTTCTGCAAATCCTCCCGCGTCACTCACGATAGTGTCGCGTGAATACTATTTTTATAAACATATTTAGGAGTATGTAACATGGCTGAAATCCAAATGGCTCTTGACTCACTGGACTTCGACGCAACTATGGCACTGGCAGAACAAGTCGCGCCTTACGTTGATATCCTGGAAATTGGTACACCATGCATCAAGTACAACGGTCTGAAACTGGTTAAAGCACTGAAAGCTGCTCACCCAGACAAGAAAATCCTGGTTGACCTGAAAACTATGGACGCTGGTGAATACGAAGCGACTCCTTTCTTCGAAGCTGGTGGTGACATCACTACCGTTCTGGGTGCTTCTGACATGGCTACCATGAAAGGCGTTATCAAAGCTGCGAACGCTAACAACGCTGAAGCTCAAATCGACCTGATCGGTGTTGAAGACAAAGCTGCTGTTGCTAAAGAAGCTGCTGCAAACGGTGCTCACATCATCGGTGTTCACACTGGCCTGGACGCACAAGCTGCTGGCCAAACTCCATTTGAAGACCTGAAAACCATTACTGGTCTGAACCTGGGCGTTAAAGTTTCAGTTGCTGGTGGTATCAACAAAGACACCATCCAAAGCTGCGTACAAGCAGGTGCTTCAATCGTTGTTGTTGGTGCTGCTATCTACGGTGCGCCTTCACCAGCTGAATCTGCTAAAGAACTGCGTGCACTGGTTGACGCAGCCTAAGCAAGAGGAAATTTACAATGCATCGAGATCTACTCTTAAATAAAATCACCGATATCCTCGGCGTGACCGACGATTCATACGAAGCCACTCTGGTTTCTATGTGTGATAACGCCAAACGCATCTTTATCACTGGTGCGGGTCGCTCTAGGTTGGTAGGTAACTTCTTAGGCATGAGATTGATGCATAGTGGTTATGAAGCCTACATTCAAGGTGAGATTGCGACACCAAGCATCCGTGAAGGCGATCTGCTGATCGTTATCTCGGGTTCAGGTGAAACAACTCAGCTGGTTTCATTCGCTAACAAAGCGAAATCTGAAGGCGCGAAAGTGGTTCTGATTTGCTCTAAATCCAAATCAACAATTGGTGATATTGCAGACCAAACCATTCAAATTGGTAACGATGATAGCTTTGCCGCAACTAAAGGCATGCCTATGGGTACCATGTTTGAATTATCGACATTGATCTTCCTCGAAGCTGCGATTTCTTACCTCATTCATGAGAAAGATATCGAAGAGACAGACATGCGATACAGACACGCTAATATGGAATAACCACTTTTCCTAAGCAGTAAAACGAAAAACGGGCAATCTTCGGGTTGCCCGTTTTTTTATGCGCGACGATAAGCATAGAGCTTCACCCGGCAACACGGTATAATCAGCTGTTATCACAACACTTAATCAGACTCGGTTATAAAGATTTATGTCCGCCAAAACGCTTTACGACAAACTCTGGGAACAACATGTAGTGCGCAGCGAAGCTGACGGCACCGCTCTGCTCTACATCGATCGCCACTTGGTTCATGAAGTCACTTCGCCACAAGCATTTGAAGGACTGCGTCTCGCGCACCGTATTCCTCATCGACTGAACTCCATTCTGGCTACGCCTGATCATAACGTACCGACCTCGGATCGCGAGAAAGGCATCGCTGATCCCGTGTCCAGACTGCAGGTCGAAACACTGGATAAAAACTGTCACGAATTCGGTATCACAGAGTTTGGGCTGGACGACGTACGTCAGGGTATCGTCCATGTAGTTGGTCCTGAACAAGGCGCCACCTTACCAGGCATGACCGTGGTCTGCGGCGACTCGCACACATCCACACATGGTGCTTTTGGTGCCTTGGCTTTCGGCATCGGCACATCTGAAGTCGAACACGTTATGGCCACACAGTGCCTGATCCAACGTAAATCCCAAAACATGCAGGTACGCGTCGAGGGTCAGGTCAAAGACGGTATTACCGCTAAAGACATCGTGCTCGCCATTATTGGTGAAATTGGTACCGCAGGTGGTACCGGCTATGCGATTGAATTTGCCGGTGAAGCCATTCAGGCCCTGTCGATGGAAGGCCGGATGACGGTCTGTAATATGACAATTGAAGCAGGTGCCCGCGCCGGCATGATTGCTGTTGATGACACCACTATCAACTACCTTAAAGACCGTCCATTCGCACCAAAAGGCGAAAATTGGGATAAAGCAGTGGCAGCCTGGAGTGAGTTGCACTCTGATAACGGCGCCCACTTCGACAAAGTGGTGGTATTGAAAGCAGAAGAGATCAAACCTCAGGTCACCTGGGGCACCTCACCGGAAATGGTGGTGCCGGTGACTGCGATGATTCCTGATCCGACTGCAGAAGCTGATTCAGTTAAGCGTAACGGTATGGAGAAAGCGCTGAAATATATGGGTCTCAATGCCAATCAGCCGATTACTGATATTTACCTGGACCGCGTATTTATCGGCTCCTGCACCAATTCACGCATTGAAGACCTGCGTGAAGCGGCCAGCGCCATAAAAGGCGGTAAAGTCGCAGCCAGTGTCAAACAGGCCATGGTGGTACCAGGTTCCGGTCTGGTTAAACAGCAAGCCGAACAGGAAGGTCTGGACAAGATCTTTATCGAAGCCGGTTTTGAATGGCGCGACCCTGGCTGTTCCATGTGTCTGGCGATGAACGCGGACAGACTGGAATCCGGTGAACATTGTGCCTCAACGTCTAACCGTAACTTTGAAGGTCGTCAGGGTCAGGGCGGCAGAACCCATCTGGTTAGTCCTGCAATGGCTGCCGCAGCAGCAATCGCCGGTCACTTTGTTGATATTACGCACAGCGCATGACCGACTATAACGCGGCGCAGTCTGAATTAAAGACTCTGCGTGATTTTCTGCGCTGGACCACATCCCGCTTCAATGAAGCGGGATTGTTTTATGGGCATGGCAATGATGATGCCTTTAATGAAGCCTCTCAGTTGGTTCTGGGCAGTCTGAAACTGCCTGTCAACGAACTGCCGGAGATGTTTCTTGATGCACGGCTGAGCAGCGCTGAAAAAACGTCACTCCTGCGCCTCATTGAAAAGCGAATTGAACAACGTATTCCACTGCCCTACCTGACCAATGAAGCCTGGTTTACTGGCCTGCCGTTTTATGTCGACGAGCGCGTATTAATTCCTCGCTCCCCTTTCGCTGAACTGATTGAAACCCAGTTTGAGCCCTGGTTGGAACACCCTGAACAGGTTCATCGCATTCTGGATTTATGCACAGGCAGCGGCTGTATAGCTATTGCCTTGGCCATGGCTTTCGATGAGGCCAAGGTTGATGCCGTTGATATCAGTGCTGATGCATTAGCCGTTGCCCGCATCAATATTGCTAAACACCAGTTAGACGATCAGGTTAACGTGATTGAGTCTGACTGCTGGCAAGCCCTCAAACCTGAACAGCAATACGACCTTATCATCAGTAACCCACCCTATGTCGGCGCCGATGAAATGGCTGGCCTGCCTGAGGAATACCGCCACGAACCCGCCTCAGCGCTTGAAGCTGCTGATAACGGCTTGGCATTGGTTAAGGAAATTCTGCTCAACGCTGTAGATTACCTCACCGAGGATGGTCTGCTATTCGTCGAGGTCGGTAACAGCGATCTGGCTGTGGATGAAGCCTGGCCGGATATCGCGTTTTTATGGCTGGACTTTGAATTCGGCGGTCACGGTATTTTTATGCTCACCAAAGCCCAATGCCGTGATTTCCAGAAGCGCTACGCTAACTAGCGTAGCTCAGCTTCCTGCTGGTAGGTAACAACACAATCGCGTCCAGCCATTTTAGCCTGATACATGGCTTTATCAGCGCGCTCAAACAGGCTGTGCAGATTATCCTGCTGCTCACGGTCCAGCTCCGCTACGCCGACACTGACTGTCAATTTAACGCCTGCCGGCTTTAATTTACGGATTCGTTCCAGCATTCTGTCCATCAAACCATTGGCTGAGTCCAGCGTACAGTCTGGCAGAATGAAAACCAGTTCGTCGCCAGCCCAGCGTGCAATCAAATCGACATCACGCACATGCCGTTTCAGCCAGGCTCCCAGCTCGGCCAACAGGTTATCACCGCGTTCAAAACCGTGGGTTTCATTGATCTGTTTGAGATGATCCAGATCCATCACGGCCAGACATAAAGGTCGTTCAAAACGATAGGCTTCACTGAAATACTTACCGGCAAACTCCCTCAGAGCATGCCGGTTAAACAAACCAGAGGTTTCATCCAGCATGGCCAGGCTGTATAGCGACTGCTGCTGGGTACGCAGTTCTCTTAATGTCTGGAAGCTGGTGACATGGTTGAATACCCGCTGGCGCAGCTCCTCACGCACGATAGGTTTGGAGACATAATCATTCACGCCAAGGTGAAAAAGCTCGATTTTTCGCGACATATTGTCAAAGCCTGAGGTCGCGATAATCGGCACATTGCCGTACTCACTCTGCATACGGCGGATCTTACGCACCAGCGTGATCCCGCTCATGATGCCTTCCAGCATGATATCGGTGATCACCAGGTCATAGTCGCCGCCTTGAAACGCTTCCCAGGCACTTTCGGCGTAATTGTAGGCATCAACATCCAACCCCATATCGGTCAAAAGATCGATGATTATGGTCTGCAATACCCGCGAGTCTTCAATAAACAATACACGTCCGGACAATTGACGCGACTCACGCTGGCTGAGCCGGGTCAGATAGGTTTCCATCTCAGTGAGATCGTGCTTGCTGAAGATGTCGGTCGCACCGGCCAGAAGCGCCTGCTTAAGCAGCTTGGAATTGTCCTGCTCGGTCAAGACCAGTACGGTGGCAAACTCGTAGCCACTGATTGATCGCAACTGGCTGCAGAACTCGCTACTGGCAAAGTCTTTCAGGTTATCGGCACAGCACACCAGCCTATAGCGGGTTTGACCAGCCTTTTCCAACCCATCAGAGCCGGTGTAAGCCACATCAACATCAAAGCCAGCTGTGGCCAACAACTCGCTCAGTTGCTCGCTATAGTAACTCGAGCTATCTATCACCAGCGCGTTTAACATGTATTCCAGTTTCCTACTAACGACTACTCCATGAATCAGGAAACGTTACCATTATTTGAACTGTGCGGCGAGTAATTGTCGGGTGAAGTGACTACGCAGGTAAAAGCCCTTGGGGTTAATCAGGCTGGCTTCTCCTTCGTCAGAAAGTGTTTTTGCCATAACACGACTATGCGCCGCCTTAGGTCGGATTTGCAGGTATTCGCCTTCCCGCGCCGTAATTTCAGACTGTTCGCCCAGTACGACGCGATCCATCAATTCCTCCCAATCGCGTTGTAACTGAGCGGCCTGTTCAGTGCTCGGCCGCCACAACCAGCCCTGCCCCACATAACGCTCGGCCAGTGGAATCGATGACTCAGCCTCAACAGGTAGCCAGAGCACATGGGCCAGCTTGGCCTTGACCCAACTATCCTGCCATTGCAAATTGCCAGACTCGGTTAGAGAGACAGTGCAGACATAGGTTGATTCTTTCGGCTGGCCCTGCGCATTTAACGGTAATGTTTTCAGCTCTATGCCCAAGCCAGTGAAATCCGGTTCGGCCTGATTACCGGCATCGGCGCCCAGATACTGTTCCAGCACCTGCCCCACCCAGCCCTTGTGACGCCGCAGGTTGTCGGGAACCGCCAGCCCCAATTCTGCTGCCACCTGGCCCAGGGTCTTGCCAGCAAGTTGCTGACAACGCTGCAATAAATCCCGCTCAGAAGCGGGCGGCCTTATCTGTGTCATTCTGTTCTTCGCATTCTCATTGGTACTGCGGACATGGTAACCTAGCGTCCTTTATTCTGCCTCAAGTGAGAACCGTGAAAGCCTTATCCATCAACAAGCTCAGTAAAACCTACCGCAATGGTTTACAGGCCTTGAATCAGATCAGTCTGGATGTCGAGCAAGGCGACTTTTTTGCTCTGCTGGGCCCGAATGGTGCCGGTAAATCAACTACTATCGGTGTTATTACCTCACTCATCACCAAAACCGATGGCACAGTTCAGGTGTTTGATACCGATCTGGACGCCGATCCGGAGCAGGCCAAAAGTTACATTGGTCTGGTGCCTCAGGAGTTCAATTTCAATGGCTTTGAGCAGGTCAAACACATCCTGATAACTCAAGCTGGTTATTATGGCATGCCTGCCAGTGAGGCTGAACCCCGCGCTGATGAACTGCTCAAGCAGTTAGGCTTGTGGGAAAAACGTCACACACCGTCGCGTTCCCTATCAGGCGGGATGAAACGTCGCCTGATGATCGCCCGCGCCCTGGTGCATAACCCCAAACTACTGATCCTTGATGAGCCTACCGCCGGTGTCGATATTGAGCTGCGCCGCTCGATGTGGACCTTCCTGCGTCGTATTAATGCCGAAGGTACGACAATTATCCTCACTACACATTATCTGGAAGAAGCCGAGAGCCTGTGTCGCAATATTGCGATTATCGATAAGGGCGAGATCATCGAAAACACCGATATGAAATCGCTGCTCAACCGACTGGATAAGGAAGTGTTTGTTTTGGATTTGAAATACCCGCTGCTGGACTCCGTCAAGCTTAATGGACTCGACTACCATCGTGTCGATGACACCACGATTGAAGTGGAAATTCGCCGCGGCGAATCATTGAACAACGTCTTTGCCTTACTGAGCCGGCATGAAGTTGAAGTCGTCAGCATGAAAAACAAAGTCAACCGGCTGGAAGAACTGTTCCTCAATCTGGTTGAAACTTCGGAGCCAACTGTATGACACCAAGCCGACAACAACGTCACTGGGTCGCGTTTTCCACCCTGGTTACCCGAGAAATCCGTCGTTTTTTCCGTATCTGGCCGCAGACTCTGCTGCCACCAGCCATCACGATGACGCTCTACTTCATTATCTTTGGCAACCTCATCGGCAGTCGTATCGGTGAAATGGGCGGCTTCAGCTATATGGAATACATCGTGCCCGGCATCATCATGATGTCCGTCATCAATAACGCTTATGCCAATGTGGCTTCGTCGTTTTTCAGTGCCAAGTTCCAGAATCATATTGAGGAACTGATTGTCGCGCCGGTACCGAATTACCTGATTCTGGCTGGCTACGTAGCGGGCGGCACAGCGCGCGGTTTATGTGTCGGCATTATTGTGACTATCGTGTCGCTGTTTTTTACCCACCTGCCGATTGAGCATATTTTTATTACCATCAGTATGGTGGTGCTCAGCGCGGTATTGTTTGCGATTGGTGGTTTTATCAATGCCGTATATGCCCGCAGCTTCGATGAAATCTCAATCATTCCGACCTTTATCCTGACTCCACTGACTTACCTTGGTGGTGTGTTCTACTCGATCAGCCTGCTGCCCGAGTTCTGGCAGAACGTATCGATGCTCAACCCGATTTTGTATATGGTGAACGCTTTCCGCTTCGGTATGCTGGGTGTGTCAGATATTCCCGTTGTGGCCGCCTTTGGCATTATTCTTTTGTTTATTGCCGCTTTGACGGCGTATGCGCTGTACCTGCTTAATAAAGGCACTGGTCTGAGGAATTAATTCTCTACGCTGACCGGTTCTAAAAGCTGGGAAAGCGCGTCTTTCAAGACGTGGATACCAGCTCCCGGCAAATGGGCATTTTCACTTAAATGCCGGCGCCAGCGGCGGGCACCGGGCTCGCCCTGAAACACACCGAGAAGATGACGGGTAATCGACTTTAACGGACGCCCCTGCTGCATACGCTGCTCGATATAGGGCAGCATGGCCTCAATGACTTCATGGCGCGATAAAACCGGGTTGGCCTGCCCGAAGATGGATTGATCTGCCTCGGCCAGCAGATAAGGGTTGTGATAAATGGCTCTACCCATCATCACACCATCAACATGATTAAGGTGCGTACTAACCTGGTCCAGATCCTGTACACCGCCATTGATATCAATATGCAGATGCGGGTAGTCCTGTTTCACCTGATACACCCGCTCATAGTTGAGCGGTGGAATATCACGGTTTTCCTTCGGGCTGAGTCCTTTCAGCCAGGCATTTCGCGCATGCAGAATAAAGGTGTCACAACCCGCTGCAGAGACTTTATCGATAAAGTCAGTGAGAAACTCGTAGCTATCAAATTCATCAATACCCAAACGGGTTTTGACGGTAACCGGAATATTGACCTTAGCCTGCATCGCGGCAACACCTTCCGCCACCAGCGCTGGCTCGGCCATCAGACAGGCACCAAAGCGACCAGACTGCACGCGGTCACTCGGGCAGCCGACGTTGATATTAATTTCCTGATAACCGGCATCCTCACCCATTTGCGCACACTCAGCGAGTTCTTTCGGATCACTGCCTCCTAATTGAAGAGCCAGCGGGTATTCCAACTCATCATGTGCCAGAAACCGTTTGCGATCACCATGAATCAATGCCCCGGTCGTGACCATTTCGGTATAGAGCAGCGCATGCTGTGAAATCAGACGCAACAGATAACGAAAGTCGCGATCGGTCCAGTCCATCATCGGGGCAACGGATAAACGTCTGGATTGTGCGAAAGGGATTGCTTGAGTCATGGAAACATTCGGTTATAAAACAGCGTATTGTCTCAAATCACTGGTCAAAAATCTGCTTTTTGCTGAAAATGAACGAATGAGCCGAATAGACACTCCTGATTTCAGCGTACACGTCGTACGCAGTTCACGCCGAAAAACCATGGCCTTGTCGATTAAAGACGCGGAAGTGACGGTGCGAATTCCTGCCCGCTTGCCGATGAAACACGCCGAAGACTTTGTTTTCAGTAAACGCCGCTGGATTTCACAACAGCTGGCGCGCCAGCAACCAGCACCAGCGCATGAGTACCGAAACGGTGAAAGCTTTCTCTATCTGGGAAACTCGTACACGCTGCTGGTTCAGAACGCCACTGAAAAAAATCAGGTCAAACTGCTAGACTCACAGCTCCTGCTTTCGACAAAAGCACTAGATCCAAGTCCAGAGGCGAAGGCGCGTCAGCTTATGCGCTGGTACAAAGAGCAGGCTGAAAGCTACTTACAGGAACGCTGCCAGCAACTCGTTACTTCGACCCGACTGACTCCGCGGTCTGTGACCGTAAAAAGCTACAAGGCGCGCTGGGGCAGTTGTCGTATCAGTGGTGATATTCAGCTCAACTGGAAACTGATTATGGCACCGGCAACAGTGATTGATTACGTCATTGTTCATGAGCTGTGCCATTTAAAACAGCACAATCATTCACCCGCCTTCTGGCAATTGGTCAAAACCCTCTGTCCTGACTTTCAAACACAACGTCTTTGGTTGAAGCAGCACGGTTCGCAACTCACGCTCTGAAACACGCTTAATCGGCTGACGGACTTGAAAATTTTTCCGTTTCGATTAATATGTCAGACTTTGGATAAGGAACGCTGCAACAGGATCTCTCCTGCTAGGCTTATCCAGCTCACTTTGTCTAACCGCGTTCATTATTAATCAGGTAACTGGTAGTAATGAGCGATGTCCCCCCGACACTCCGCACAACTATCATTACCGCGAACTCATTGTAATGAGGAAGTTGGCTATGAGTAGTAATTATCTTTTCACCTCTGAATCCGTATCAGAAGGCCATCCGGATAAAGTCGCTGATCAGATTTCCGATGCCATTCTGGACGAAATCCTGCGTCAGGATCCCAAAGCCCGAGTGGCTTGCGAAACCCTGATTAAAACTGGTGCCGCGATTATTGCCGGTGAAATCACCACCAGCGCCTGGGTCGATCTGGAAGACATCGTTCGTAAAACCATCACTGATATCGGTTACAACAGTTCTGAAGTCGGCTTTGACGGCCAAACCTGCGCCGTGATGTCTCTGATTGGCAAGCAGTCCGGCGATATCGCCATGGGCGTTGACCGTGACACCGAAGAAAACCAAGGCGCCGGTGACCAGGGCCTGATGTTCGGTTACGCCAGCAACGAAACTGACGTTTTGATGCCTGCCCCGATCACCTACGCACACCGTCTGGTCAAACGTCAGGCGCATATCCGTAAAAGCGGTGAACTGAGCTGGTTACGCCCGGATGCCAAGAGCCAGGTGACCTTTGTCTATGAAGATGGCAAGCCGGTTGGTATTGATGCCGTTGTTTTATCGACTCAGCACAGCCCGGGCATCAAGCAGAGCGATCTGCAGGAAGCGGTGATGGAACACATCATCAAACCGGTTCTGCCTGAAGAATGGCTGACTCCTAAAACCCAGATTCATATTAACCCAACCGGCCAGTTCATCATTGGCGGCCCAGTGGGTGACTGCGGTCTGACGGGGCGTAAGATCATTGTCGATACCTACGGTGGTATGGCTCGTCACGGTGGTGGCGCCTTCTCCGGTAAGGACCCATCCAAAGTCGATCGTAGTGCCGCTTATGCTGGTCGTTATGTCGCCAAAAACATTGTGGCTGCTGGTCTGGCTGATCGCTGTGAAATTCAGGTTTCTTATGCGATTGGTGTCGCAGAACCGACCTCGATCAGTGTCGAAACCTTCGGTACCGGCAGAATTTCACAGGATCGCCTGGTAGCGCTGGTCAGAGAACACTTTGATCTGCGCCCGGTTGGCCTGGTCAAGATGCTGGATCTGATTAAACCTATTTACCAACCCACCGCCGCCTATGGCCACTTTGGTCGTGAAGATGCTGGCTTTAGCTGGGAAAAAACCGATATGGCTGACGTATTACGCGACGCCGCCGGTATCAAATAATTGAGGAATGACAATGGAATCTGTAATTGAAAATCTAACCCCTGACTTTAAAGTCGCCGATATATCACTGGCGAAATGGGGCCATCAAGAAATCAAAATCGCTGAAAGCGAAATGCCTGGCCTGATGGCTTTGCGTGAAGAATACGCAGGCCAAAGCCCTCTGAAAGATGCCCGCATTGCAGGCTGTCTGCACATGACCATTCAAACTGCCGTATTGATCGAAACCCTGGTGGAACTGGGCGCCGAAGTACGCTGGTCTTCATGCAATATCTTCTCAACCCAGGATCATGCGGCCGCTGCCATTGCCGATCAGGGCATCCCTGTTTTTGCCTGGAAAGGTGAAACCGAAGAAGAAGCCGTCTGGTGTATCGAGCAAACCATTGTTGGCCCCAACGGCTGGCGTCCGAATATGATTCTGGATGATGGCGGTGACCTGACCCTCATCATGCACGAAAAATATCCGGAACTTCTGGCCGACGTTAGAGGCTTGTCAGAAGAAACGACTACCGGCGTTCATCGTCTCTATGAAATGATGAAACAAGGCACCCTGAAAGTGCCGGCTATCAACGTGAATGACTCGGTGACCAAGTCCAAGTTCGACAACCTGTACGGTTGTCGTGAGTCTCTGCTCGACGGTATCAAACGTGCGACCGATGTGATGGTTGCCGGTAAGATCTGCGTTGTTCTGGGTTACGGCGATGTCGGTAAAGGCTGTGCCCAGGCGTTCCGCGGCATGGGCGCGACCGTGATGGTGACCGAGATTGATCCTATCTGTGCGCTGCAAGCGAGCATGGAAGGCTACCGCATTGTCACCATGGAAGAAGCCGCTCGTCTGGGTGATATCTTTGTCACCACCACCGGTAACGTCGATGTCATTACCCATGACCACATGCTGCAAATGAAGAACGAAGCCATCGTCTGCAACATCGGTCACTTTGACTCGGAAATCGATGTTGCGTCTTTGCGTCAATACGAATGGGAAAACATCAAACCACAGGTTGACCATGTGATTTTCCCTGATGGCAAACGCATCATCCTGCTGGCTGAAGGCCGTCTGGTAAACCTGGGCTGCGCAACGGGTCACCCAAGCTTTGTAATGTCAGCCTCGTTCACCAACCAGGTCATGGCGCAAATCGAGCTGTGGAAAAACAGTGCGAACTACGAAAACAAAGTCTACGTTTTGCCTAAGCAGTTGGATGAAAAAGTCGCACGTCTGCATCTGGGTCGTATCGGTGCCAACCTGACGACATTGACCGAGAAGCAAGCCAAGTATCTGGGGCTGGACCAGAACGGTCCATACAAACCGGAACACTACAGATACTAATTTTTTATCAGTTAGAATGGGCTGATTTTTTCGGCCCATTTTTTTAACGAAGACAGAAACATGTCCACAAACCTGACACTCAGTTGTGAGTTTTTTCCGCCCAAAACAGATAAGGGCATCAGCAATCTGCGTCGCGTACGTGAAAAGTTGCAGCCGCTGGCGCCCGAGTTTTACTCGGTTACCTTCGGTGCCGGAGGCTCGACGCAGGACAACACCAAGGAAGCCGTGCTGGAAATCCAGCAACAGCAACCACGCACAGGTATTGATGCTGCACCGCATCTTTCCTGCGTGGGTTCCAGTGCTGAACGTTTAAGGGAACTGCTCAACACCTATCGCGACAACAATATCCGTCGTATCGTCGCCTTGCGTGGCGATCTGCCCTCGGGTATGCGCGATCCGGGTGATTTCCGCTACGCCAATGAACTGGTCGAATTTATCCGTGCTGAAACCGGTGATTTTTTTAATATCGAGGTTGCTGCCTATCCTGAAGTACATCCGCAGGCTGCGACGGCTGAACAGGACATTGATAACTTCAAGCGTAAGGTCGATGCCGGTGCCAACAGTGCCATCACCCAGTATTTCTACAATCTGGATGCCTACCGCTTCTTTCTGGACCGCTGTGAGAAGAAAGGCATTGATATTCCGGTGATACCGGGCATTATGCCAATCAATAACTTTGCCCAGTTGTCACGCTTTTCAGCGAGCTGTGGTGCGGAAATTCCCCGCTGGTTACGCAAACGACTGGAAGAGTTCTACGACGATACCGAATCCATGCAGGCGTTCACGCTCGATTTTCTGACCGAGTTTTGTCAGCAGCTGATCGAAATGGGCGTACCGGGGCTGCACTTTTACACCATGAACAAGACCGAGCCGACGCTGACGATTTGTGAGCGCTTGAACCTGGTTAAAGGCTGATTAATTAGGGCGGTTGCTGCGTCATGAATTATTTTGCTGATTCTTTCGCCGCCGCCTTCAGCCTGATCCTCAATTTCGATCCGGATATCATGCGGATCGTATTCACCTCGGTCTATATCTCTCTGGTTGCCTCGGTCATCGCAGCCGTTCTCGCCGTTCCGGCCGGGGTCGCCATGGCGCTGAACCGTTTCCCCGGTAAAAATCTGCTCCAACATCTGCTCAATACCCTGATGGCCATGCCCACCGTCGTTATCGGCCTGCTGCTCTATGGCATGTTCAGCCGGCTTGGCCCGCTCGGACATTGGGGCTTGCTCTATACACCTACCGCCATCGTTATTGCTGAAGCGATCCTGATCTTTCCGATTATGATGAACCTCAGCATCACCGCGGTAAATTCAGCCGATCCCCGCCTCGTTCCTACCTTGCAAAGCCTTGGCGCCCGTCCTGCACAGATGATGATGCAGGTTATCCGTACCACTCGCCTGGCGATTCTGGCGGGCATTATTACCGGCTTTGGCCGTGCCATCGGTGAAGTCGGTGCCGCCATGATGCTGGGTGGTAATATCGAGGGTTACACCCGTACCATGACCACGGCCATTGCTCTGGAAACCAGCAAGGGCGAATTTGAACTGGGACTGGCTTTGGGTATGTACCTTCTGGTCATTGCCTTCGTGCTGAACTTCATGCTGTCTTTACTCAACAGGGCAAGGTCATGAGCGCGTATCAACTTCGTCAGATACGGGTGCAATATGGCGACACTGAGGCGCTCGCTATTGATGATTTGGTTTTACCAACCAACAAGAGTACCGCGCTGCTCGGCGAAAACGGTGCCGGTAAATCCACGTTAATGAACCTGCTGGCCTTTATTCAGACACCTCACCAAGGCAACATCAATCTGTTGGGGCAACCCGTTGATGGCAAGTTACCCGCGGCTCTGCGACGCCGCATCGGCTATGTCATCCAACAACCCTACCTGTTGCAGGGTACGGTTGAAGACAACCTGAAACTGGCTTTACGGCTACAGCAAGTGCCACATCAACAGCATGCCAGCCTGATTGCTGAGGCCCTGAATTTAGTCAACCTGCAAGCGCAGGCCCAGCAGGATGCGTCGACCCTGTCAGGCGGTGAACTCAAACGTGCAGCGATAGCCCGCGCCGTGGTCTATGACCCGGATATTCTGTTACTCGATGAGCCCTTCTCACACCTCGATCAACGTCATATCTGTCAACTTGAGCAGACCATTAGTGAGTTCGCCGCACAGGATGGTAAAACCGTGATTTTCTCCACCCACGACCGCTTGCAGGCCATGGCGATTGCCGATAATTCCATCAATCTGGTCGCAGGCCGCATTACCAACGCACCGTTATTGAATCTCTATCACGGCCAGTGTCGCGGTCAGTTATTCAATACCGGCAAACTGGTGATTCATGTCGCCGATGTGGCCGACCATGCGCGCCATATCGCGATCGATCCACGTCAAATCATCGTCTCTGATCAGCAGCTCCACCACACCAGTATGCTCAACAGCTTTCAGGGTCGTTTAATCCAGATTGCTGAGGAAGCCGGTCATATCCGACTGCTGATTGATTGTCATGAACCTTTCCACGCCATCATCACTCCTACCTCGCTGAAAAACCTTGGTTTACACCTTGGCGACAATGTCTGGATCAACTTTAAGGCCAGTGCTGTCAGCGTGTTTTAGCTGTTAACCCTGTCACGGAAGATTTTGTTCGGTTCTTGTAGGCAATGGCATAAGACTTGCGGTAACATAAACTCATGGTCGCAAATTTAGTCCAAGAGCATTCGTGAAACCCTCGTTACAGCTTCGTGTAGGCCAAAGCCTGTCAATGACTCCCCAGTTGCAACAAGCGATCCGCTTATTGCAGTTGTCATCGCTTGAACTACAGGCCGAAATTCAAGAAGTCCTCGAAACCAATCCCCTGCTCGAAGTCGAGGAAGACTACGACTACGAAGACAATACCGCGCAGCGTGCTGACGATGATCAGGCCAGTCGTGATATCAGCCAACTGGAAAATCAGGACATTCCCGACGATCTGCCTGTCGATACCAAGTGGGAAGACATGTATGACCATCAGCCTGTTTCCACCAGCAGCAGCTCAGCATCTGACCATGATCTGGAACGCGAAAATCAGGATGAAAGCGGCGATACCCTGCAGCAGCACCTGCTGTGGCAGATGCGTCTGACCCACTTCACCGAAACCGAAGAAGCCATCGCCACTACCATCATCGACTCGATTGAGGATGATGGCTACCTCAAGGCGACGCTGGAAGACATTCAGCAAAGCCTTGGCGAAGAATTTGCCGAAATCGAACTGGATGAAATCGAAACCGTCCTGCACCGTATTCAACACTTTGATCCTGTCGGTGTCGCCGCACGCGATCTGCGTGAATGCCTGCTGATTCAGTTGCGCGTACTCGAAGCCTCCGGTTTGCCACAGGTTGACCAGTTAAAAGAGCTTATCGACAAGCACCTCGATACACTGGCTAAACGTGACTATGCGCAGATTAAACGTGCGCTGAAAGTCTCCGATGAAGAACTCACTGAGCTGGTACGCTCGATCCAGTTATTAAATCCACGTCCCGGCAGCCAGATCCAGACCGATAACACCGAATACATTGTGCCTGACGTCTATGCCCGTAAGATCAATGGCAGCTGGCAGTTATCTTTGAACCCGGATAATGCCCCCCGCATACAGATCGCGGAGCATTATGCGCAACTGATCAATCGGGCTGACAACAGTGCCGAAAACACCTATCTGAAAAATAATCTGCAGGAAGCACGCTGGTTTCTGAAAAGCCTGCAAAGCCGTAATGAAACCTTGCTGAAAGTCACTGAGGCCATTATTGAGCGCCAACGTGATTTTCTCGACCATGGTGAAGAAGCGATGAAGCCGCTGGTGCTCGCGGATATCGCCGAAGCAGTGGAAATGCACGAGTCCACCATTTCACGCGTCACCACACGAAAATACCTGCATACCCCGCGTGGCATCTTTGAGTTGAAGTTCTTCTTCTCCAGCCACGTAAGTACCGAATCCGGCGGCGAATGTTCAGCCACGGCAATCCGAGCTATCATCAAAAAACTGGTAGCCGCGGAGAACCCCCGAAAACCACTGAGCGACAGCAAGATTGCTGCTATTCTGGGTGAGGAAGGCATCAACGTCGCTCGCCGAACAATTGCAAAGTATCGTGAAACGTTGGCGATTCCGCCATCGAATGAGCGAAAACGGCTGGTCTGACCAGTCATCACCACTCTAAAGGAGTCTTAAGTTATGCAATTAAATTTAAGCGGACAACATATCGAAATCACTGATAGCCTGCGTGATCACGTCAATAAAAAATTCGAAAAACTGACTCGTCATTTCGATAATATGACCAATGTTCACGTTATTCTTTCAGTCGAGAAACTGCGTCAAAAAGCGGAAGCCACCGTGCACGTCAGCGGCGCAGATCTGTTCGCCTCCGATGAGAATGAAAACATGTACACTGCGATCGAAAATCTGGTTGCAAAACTGGATCGTCAGATCATCAAACACAAAGATAAAATCACCGATCACCATCAATCGGTCGGTGCGGATATGAAGCACAGAACTAACTAACTTAATCACAGGACTTTCTATGCTCATTGCCGCCTTATTGGTGAATGCCGACAGCATCAGCTTTCAGGACCCGGCCTCCAGCAAGAAAAAAGTGCTGGAAAACCTGAGTCAGAAGCTGGCTGCCAACACAACAGCGACAACAGCAGAGAAAATCTTCCAGGTACTGCTGGAGCGGGAACGCCTCGGCAGTACCGGACTCGGCAAGGGCGTGGCTATTCCCCACGCCCGGGTGCCCGATCTGCCTCACACCGTTGCAGCCATGCTGACGCTGGAGAGCCCGGTCGATTTTGAGTCTGCTGACAGCCAGCCCGTGGATATTGCCTTTGGTCTGCTGGTACCGGAAGACGATACCAATAATCATCTGCAACACCTGTCGCGGCTGGTGACCTTGTTCAGAGACCCGCAGGTCTGTGACAAAATCCGTAGCTCCACCAGCGCTGATGCTATTTTCGAACTCTTACTTTCCTCCGACGACTGACCATGCCCGAGTCACAACAGCAATCCTGTCACGGCGTTATGGTCAGTATCGACGGTCAGGGTGTGCTGATCACCGGCCTCCCAGCCAGTGGTAAAAGCAGCCTGGCTCTGGCCCTGGTTGACGCTGGTCATCAGCTTGTCGCCGATGATGTGATTGAAGTCAGCCGCAGTGACGATCAACTCTATGGTCACTGTCCGAATATGTTGAAAGGCCTGTTGCATACCCGCGAACTCGGCACGATGGACATCGAAAAGCTGTTTGGTCGTGATGCCGTGTTAGAGTCCGCCCCCCTGCAGTTCGTGGTGGAACTCAGCGAACAACCAATTCCGGAAGCCATTGAAGGACAGCGGCACTATACCCGCCTGATGAAACAACGCTTACCGTTACTGAAACTGAACCCGAACAACCCGGTCAGCGTAATGACCCGCCTGCTGGTCTGGCTCAAACTTCAGCATCAATCTGATGCCAGTCTGGAAATGAAACGCCGGCAACAGGCACAGATGCAGCAATAAGCTCAGCCTTATTATTCGTCTGCATAACACTGAAGATATTTGCCTGAATCCGCGATATCCTTTACATTCAAAGCCGTTATCGAGCTGACGCTGGTCGGAATCCCGACTGGCCATGACAGCTGTTTTTACAGAGAGCAGAGATGACCGTAGGCATTTTACTGGTATCACACAACAACATCGGCACCGAACTGATTAATACGGCGCGGCAGATGCTGTCTTGCTGCCCGCTACCGACCAAGGTGTTGTCGATTGAGTCACATGACAGTCCGGATACCATCCGGCTGCAACTGGATGAAGATCTACAAGGCCTGGATCAGGGGCATGGGATCCTTATCCTGACCGATATGTTTGGCTCGACCCCGAGTAATATTGCCTGCGCCGTGTCCGACCGTGACGATATCCGGGTTGTTTCCGGACTCAATCTGCCCATGCTAATTCGCGTATTGAACTACCCCGCGCTCAGCCTCGATGAACTCGAAGTCAAAGCCCTCAGCGGCGGCCAGGAAGGCGTTGTCCGCTGTCATCATTCAGGATATTCAAAAAAATGATGGAACAAACTTACACCATTATTAACAAGCTCGGTCTGCATGCCCGTGCTGCTGCCAAATTTGTCACCACAGCCTCGGACTACCAGGCTGATATTACCGTATCCCGTGATGGCCGTACCGTGAACGGTAAAAGCATTATGGGCGTCATGATGCTCGCCGCCGCCAAAGGTACTGAAATCAAAGTCAATGCTGTGGGCGATGATGCACAGGATGCGCTTAATGCTATCGGCCAACTGATCAGCGATTACTTCGGAGAAGGAGAATGACACTCGAGCTACAAGGCATCGGTGTCTCGCGCGGCATCGCCATGGGCCGCGCTCATATCCTGTTTCACAATCAGCCCGATGTCCGGGAATACCTGATCCCGGCGTTTGCTATCGAGCAGGAAGTCGACCGCTTTCTCGACGCAATAGCACAGGCGCGGCAACAGCTTAAGTCGATTCGTAATCATATTCCTGCCAATGCCCCGGCGGACGTGACCTCGTTTATCGATACCCATCTACTGATGCTGGGCGACTCCTCGCTGAACAAAGTACCGGTCGACATGATCCGTCAGCGACGCTGTAACGCCGAATGGGCACTGCAGTTACAACGCGATGCCCTGATCAATGTGTTTAACGAGATGGATGACCCCTATCTTCGCACTCGTCGCGACGATGTCGATCATGTCGTTAACCGCATCCACCGAATCCTCGCTGATCAGGAAGTGGCTGATCATGAGATTCCTGATGGCCGCCTCAAGGGCCATATCATCATTGCCGAGGACTTAACTCCAGCCGATACCGTGCTGATGCAGCATCAGGGCATTGCTGCCTTTGTCACCGAGCACGGTGGCGCGACCTCCCACACCACAATTCTGGCGCGAAGTCTGGGGATCCCGGCTATTGTCGGTGTTGAGTCGGTACGCCGCTATGTGCAGGACAACGAGCCGCTCATCGTCGATGGCGAAACCGGGATCATGCTGCTCGGTGCCGATGAAACCACTCAGGATGAATATGAACGACGGCTGATCGCCTTCCGCGAGCATATTTCCTCGCTCAGTCGCTACAAATCTCAGCCGACCAAAACCCGTGACGGTAAATCCATCACCCTGCTGGCGAACGCAGAATTACCGGAGGATCTGTCCACCATCAGCGCTGCCGGCGCCCAGGGCATCGGCCTGTACCGGACCGAGTTTCTCTATATGAATCGTCTGGCGCCACCGGAAGAAGAAGAGCAGATTGCTGCCTACCGCGATGTCGTTGAAGGCATGAACGGTCAGCCGGTCACCATCCGGACCTTTGACCTTGGTGCCGATAAAACCGTCGATGGCGGTCGTCATCTGAACCAGACCATGGTCACCAACCCGGCGCTGGGTCTGCGGGCGATTCGTTTATGTTTAAGCCAGCCGACCATGTTCCGTACCCAGTTGCGCGCCATTTTGCGCGCCTCGGCCTACGGCAAAATCAAGGTCATGTTCCCGATGATCTCGACGATGCACGAATTGCTGCAGGCGCGGCATATTCTGGAACAGTGCAAACACGAGCTCGATAAAGAACACCTGGAATACGATCACCATATTGAAATCGGTGCGATGATCGAAATTCCGGCCAGTGCGGTCTGTGCCGAAATGTTCGCCCGCCATGTCGACTTTCTGTCGATTGGTACCAATGACCTGATTCAGTACACGCTGGCTATCGACCGTATCGATGATCACGTGAACTACCTTTACGACCCGCTGCATCCAGCCGTTCTGCGCTTGATTCATATGACGCTGAATGCCGGCAAAAAGCACAACGTCGATGTCTCAATGTGTGGTGAGATGGCCGGTGACCCGCGCTATACCCGCCTGCTATTGGCGATGGGGCTGGAAAATTTCAGTATGCATCCCAATGCTTTGCTGGAAGTAAAACAGGTCATTAACGAAACCGATCTGAGTCAGCTACCGATCAATACGCTGGAACTCATGGATGCCACCGACCCGCTTGAGGTCGACATGTTACTGGAACAAATTAACGGTCCGGATCACTAAGCATTATCCGGACCGCTTTTCATCTCAACCCCGGCTCTCTGTCAAAGATAATCGGCCGCCGCGCTATTCAGCGAAGGGCAAGCAAGCTAAAATAGCGCCCGAAAGCACGGATCCGAATCACCGCCGCCGTTGAGAGCAGGATATGTCAGAGCTGGACCAAAACCACACCCTTAATCACTCAATCACTATGCTGGCAGACGCACTGCAAAGTGGTCGTTTTGTCCGTATGCGTCGTTTATTGGCCAGTCTGCATCCTGCTGAAACCGCCCACCTTCTCGAATCCTTACCACCGAATGAACGGAAAATCTGCTGGCCGCTGATCAATCCTGATCTGCGCGGTGAGGTGCTGTCCTATATCGGTGAGGAAGTCCGTACCGATCTGATGACGGAAATGGACACCGCCGATCTGATCAACGCCACCGAAGATCTGGATACCGACGATATTGCCGATATCCTGCAGGATCTGCCGGATCACATCGTGCAGGAAGTTCTGCGGGCAATGGACGGTCAACACCGCCGCCGCGTCGAAGCCGTACTTGCCTTCGAAGAAGACACCGCCGGTGGTCTGATGAACACCGACGTCATTACCGTGCGTACCGATATCACGCTGGAAGTGGTGTTGCGTTATCTGCGCATGCTCGGCGAACTGCCGGAAAATACCGACAGCTTGTACGTGGTCGACCACAATGATCATTACCTCGGCACCCTGCGCCTGTCGCAGGTGGTCAGTCGAAGTCGCTCCTTGCTGGTCAGTGAAGTGATGTCGCATCAGGTTGATCCTATCCCGGCTAACACCTCCGATCGCGATGTCGCCCGTCGCTTTGAAAAACACGACCTTATCTCTGCTCCGGTGGTCGATAAAGACAACCACCTGCTCGGCCGTATCACCATCGACGACGTGGTCGACGTTATCCGTGATGAAGCCGAACACTCGATGCTGAGCATGGCGGGTCTGAATGAAGATGAAGATACCTTCGCCCCGGTTAAACGTAGCGTTCACCGCCGTTCGGTCTGGCTGGGCGTGAACCTCATTACTGCCTTTCTCGCCGCTTGGGTTATCGGTCTGTTCGATACCACTATCGAGAAGCAGGTTGCGCTGGCGATCCTGATGCCGATTGTCGCCAGCATGGGCGGGATTGCCGGCAGTCAGACTCTGACGCTGGTCATTCGGTCGATGGCACTGGGTCAGCTTAATGAAAAAAACCAGCGCTGGTTACTGCGCAAGGAAATGCTGGTCGGTGCCAGCAACGGCGTGATCTGGGCCATTACTATCGCGATTGTAACCGTGATCTGGTTTAATAACCTCTCACTCGGGGTACTGATTGGTACCGCCATTATTATCAACCTGATAGCCGCCGCCCTCGCGGGCGTGACCATTCCGCTGGCACTGAAACGTGTCGGCATTGACCCGGCTCTATCAGGCAGCGTTCTACTGACTACTGTCACCGATGTGGTCGGCTTTATGGCCTTCCTCGGCTTTGCCACGCTGTTTATTGTCTGATTCGGAATTGTTATGTCTGGTAACACCTTTGGAAAACTGTTCACTGTCACCACTTTTGGCGAAAGTCATGGTCCGGCACTCGGCTGTATCGTTGATGGCTGCCCGCCGGGACTGGAACTGAGTGAAGCGGATCTGCAGGGCGATCTGGATCGTCGCAAGCCGGGCAAGAGCCGTTTTGAAACCCAGCGTAAAGAAGCCGACGAGGTCAGAATTCTATCCGGCGTGTTTGAGGGTAAAACCACCGGCACACCCATCGGCATGCTCATAGAAAACACTGATCAGCGCTCCAAAGACTACGGCAACATCATGAACCAGTTCCGCCCGGCGCATGCGGACTACACCTATCATCAGAAATACGGTGTACGCGATTACCGTGGCGGTGGTCGTTCATCGGCGCGTGAGACGGCGATGCGTGTTGCAGCCGGTGGTATCGCCAAGAAATACCTGCGTGAACGCTACGGCATTGAAATTCAGGGTTATCTGGCTCAGCTCGGTCCGATCAAAATTGAACAGCTGGACTGGAGCCATATGGATAAGAGCGCCTTCTTTAACCCTGATCCGGATAAAGAACAGGCGCTGGAAGACTATATGAAGTCTTTGAAAGGTGACTCTATCGGCGCCCGTATCAATGTAATTGCCCGCAATGTTCCGCCAGGGCTCGGCGAGCCGATCTTTGATCGCCTTGATGCCGAAATTGCCCATGCCATGATGAGCATCAATGCTGTTAAAGGCGTCGAGATTGGTGCCGGCTTTGATTCCATCACACAGAAAGGCAGCGAACACCGTGATGAAATCACCCCTGAAGGGTTTCTGAGCAATAATGCAGGCGGTATTCTGGGTGGCATTTCCAGTGGTCAGGATATTCTCGTCTCGATGGCACTGAAAGCGACATCCAGCCTGAGCATTCCGGGGCGCAGCATCGACAAACAGGGCAACCCGATTGAGGTGGTAACCAAGGGCCGCCACGACCCCTGTGTCGGCGTCCGCGCGACCCCGATTGCTGAAGCCATGCTGGCTCTGGTACTGATGGATCACGTACTACGTCACCGTGCCCAGAATATGGATGTGACGACCGAAACGCCAATCATTCCTGCGCAAAAGCCGTAATCTTTTAACTTGTGCCTCTGAGTGCCCTCCCATACTGGCGATTGTCGGGATTTTATTTCTTCTACTTCGCCTGCCTGGGAGTGCTGGTTCCTTACTGGAGCCTTTATCTTAAATGGGAAGGCTTTTCCGCCAGCCAAATTGGTGAACTGACGGCCATTCTTCTGGCTTCACGCATTGTTGCTCCCAATATCTGGGGCTGGATTGCCGATCATCAGGGCCGGCGTATGCGTATCGTGCGCTTTGCCAGTTTCATCACCATGCTGGTCTTCAGCGCTATCTTCATCCATCAGAGCTATTTGTGGATCGCCGCCACACTGTTACTGTTCAGCTTTTTCTGGAATGCCTCTTTGCCGCAGTTTGAGGTCACCACTTTGCAGCACCTGGGGGATCACAGCCACCATTACAGCAAAGTTCGTGTCTGGGGCTCAGTCGGTTTTATTATCATTGTGATAAGCCTCGGCTGGCTGCTGGAACACTATGAGCCAGATATCGTACCAATAGCACTGCTATTGACCACCGCCGGGATCTGGCTGGTCAGCCTCAGCGTACCCGAATCCGCCTCACGGCATATGAGCCTTGAGCATGTATCGCTACGGAGTTTACTCAAACGCCCGGCGGTGCTTGCCTTTCTGAGTATGTGTTTTCTGGTGCAGCTCAGTCATGGCCCCTATTACACGTTCTACACCATTTACCTGGAAGACTACGGCTATAGCCGCTCATTGATCGGCCAGTTATGGGCGCTGGGGGTATTCGCTGAAGTCATCATTTTCTTGTTTATGCACCGCTGGCTGCCACGCTTCGGACTGCGCTACGTACTGTTGCTGAGTCTGCTGCTGAGTAGCCTGCGCTGGGTGCTGATTGCCCTGTTTCCGCAGAACATGCCGTTATTGATAGCCGCACAACTGCTGCATGCGGCCAGCTTCGGCACCTATCATGCCGCAGCCATTGCCTGGGTACACCGCCACTTCACCGGGAAAACCCAAGGTCGCGGGCAGGCTTTATACAGCAGTGTCAGCTTCGGTGCTGGTGGGGCGCTGGGCAGTCTTCTAAGTGGTTACCTGTGGCTCACGCCAGGGCCGATGTGGACATTTTTGCTGGCAGCGCTGGCCGCGCTGATAGGCTTTGCCATTTCATGGCGCTGGCTACTGGAAGATGATCGTCACAAAAAAGTAGTGCTGTAAATACCACTTTTTATGTAGCGTTTTGCGCTTCCTTTCACCTGCCACAATACTTATACTAATGGGCTGAAAAATTTAGTGACACTCAGGCAACGATACTTACGTTGTCACATGACCAGGTGAGATCATGCATTTCTCGATTAAGAAAGGGCTGGATTTGCCCCTCTCAGGCAGACCCGAACAAACTATCTTTGACGCCAACACAGTCAAATCGGTAGCAGTATTGGGCAATGAGTACGTGGGCATGCGCCCCACCATGCTGGTCGAGGAAGGCCAGCGGGTCAAACTGGGTGAGCCTCTGTTTGAGGACAAGAAAACCCCTGGTGTTTTCTATACCGCACCCGGCGCCGGTATCGTCAAAGCCATTAACCGTGGAGCCAAACGGGCCTTACAATCAGTGGTGATTGAACTGGATGGCGATGAGGAAGTCCAGTTTGAACAGGTCGCGCCCGATGCACTGGATAAGCTGGATCGGCAAGCCATCAAAGACAAGCTCCTCAACTCCGGCCTCTGGCTTGCTTTCCGCACCCGCCCTTACAGCCGCTCCCCGACACCTGATTCCACCCCCCATTCTATTTTTGTCACCGCTATGGATACCAATCCGCTGGCGGCCGATCCCAGCGTTATCATCAACGAATACGCTGATGACTTTAAACATGGCCTGACCCTGCTCAGCCAACTGACTGATGGCAAGGTCTTTGTCTGTCAGGCAGCAGATACCGCTTTGCCGGTCAGTCATCAGAACAATATCCAGGTCAATACATTCTCCGGCCCACACCCGGCAGGCCTTGCAGGCACTCATATTCATTATCTGGATCCAGTCAGTGACAACAAAACTGTCTGGACCATCAACTACCAGGACGTCATTGCCATCGGTAAATTGTTTACCAGTGGTCGTCTCTGGGTAGAGCGCATCATCAGTTTCGCTGGCCCGTTGGTGAACAAACCACGTCTGCTACGCACCCGCCTTGGCGCCAGTACCGAAGACTTGGTTGCCGGTGAAATTCAGAATGTGCCGGCACGCATTATTTCTGGCTCCGTACTACATGGCCACACGGCGAATAACTGGGCGGCCTATCTGGGACGTTTTCATACCCAGATATCCGTTATCGCTGAAGGCACTGAGCGCGAGTTGCTGGGCTGGATCCGCCCCGGCGGCAAAAACAAGTTTTCCGCTCTGAACGTATTCATTTCCAGCCTGTTTCCGAAAAAAGATCTGGCGTTGACCACCACGCAGAATGGCAGTCCGCGGGCTATGGTGCCAGTCGGTGTATTCGAGCGCGTTATGCCGCTGGATATTCTGCCGACCCAATTGCTGCGCGCTTTGCTGGTAAAAGACACGGATACCGCACAGGCTCTGGGCTGTCTCGAACTCGACGAAGAAGACTTGTCGTTGTGCTCTTTTGTCTGCTCCGGCAAGTACGACTATGGCCCAGCATTACGCACCAACCTGACACAAATTGAGAAAGAAGGATAATCATGGCACGGTTAAGACGTTTCCTTGATCGTATCGAACCCCAATTCCAGAAGGGTGGCCCGTACGAAAAGTATTACGCCCTCTATGAAATGGTCGATACCTTCATCTACTCCCCGGCCGATGTGACACGCGGCTCACCGCATGTGCGGGATGCCATCGACCTGAAACGGGTCATGAGTTATGTGGTTGTAGCAACCTTCCCGGTATTGCTGCTGATGCTGTGGAATACCGGCTTTCAGGCCAACTCGGCGATGACTGCACTGGGCATGAGCGAAGGTGAAGGCTGGCGCCATGCGCTGATGAGTCTATTTGGTCTGAGTTATGACCCGAACAGTCTCGTCGCCAATATGTTCCATGGCCTGCTCTACTTCCTGCCGATGTATATCACCACGCTGGTCGCGGGTGGTATTTGTGAAGTTATCTTCGCTGCGGTGCGTAACCACGAAGTCAATGAAGGCTTTCTGGTCAGTTCCATGCTCTACACGCTGACCTTGCCGCCATCCACACCGTTATGGATGGTCGCTCTGGGTATTATTTTCGGTGTGGTCCTCGGTAAAGAAGTCTTCGGTGGTACCGGTAAAAACTTCCTCAACCCCGCTTTGACCGGCCGCGCATTCCTTTATTTTGCCTATCCGGCTGCCATGTCGGGTGATGCCGTATGGACTGCTGTTGACGGCTACACCGGCGCAACGCCATTGTCACTGGCTGCTGCAGGCGGTGTTGAAGCCATTAAAGAAGCAGGTTACACCCTGCAACAGGCCTTCTTCGGCATTATGCCGGGCTCTTTGGGTGAAACCTCTACGCTGGCAATTCTGATTGGTGCTGCATTCCTGATTTATACCCGCGTAGCTAATTTTCGCATTATCTTCGGTGTCTTCTTCGGCATGGTGGCCACCACCCTGCTGTTCAACCTGATTGGCAGTGATACCAACCCGATGTTCAGTGTGCCGTGGTACTGGCATATGTCGATTGGTGGCATCGCCTTCGGCATGGTGTTTATGGCGACCGATCCCGTATCGGCGGCAATGACCGATAAAGGTCGCTGGATTTACGGCTTTTTGATTGGCTTTATGGCGATATTGATCCGCGTGGTCAATCCCGCCTTTCCGGAAGGCATTATGCTGGCGATTCTGTTCGGCAATATGTTCGCTCCGCTGATCGACCACTTTGTGGTGCAGGCCAACGTTAAACGCAGATTAAAACGAAGTGAAGTCAATGGCTGAGTCTACCGAGAAAAAAGGATTGCTGGGCAGCTTTCTGAGTCTGTCCAACGACAATCCGAAGAAAACCCTGTTTGTAGCGGTCATGCTGTGCCTGGTGTGTTCGATCCTGGTATCGACCGCAGCAGTCTCACTCAAGCCACTGCAAACTAGTAACAAGAAAACCGATATCAAGCGAAATATTCTGGCTGTGACCGGTCTGTCCGATCAGGGTGGCGATGTCGATGAACTGTTCAGCCAGTTCGATGTTCGACTGGTTGATTTGAGCAGTGGCCAGTACGCCGACACCGATATCGATCCGGTCAGCTATGATCAGCGCAAAGCAGCGGGCGATCCGCAGATGAGTGTCAAACTCACCGCCGAGCAGAATACTGCCGGCATCGGTCGCCGTGCCAATCTGGCACCGGTTTACCTGCTGACCGAAGGCGATACGGTAAAACAGGTAGTACTGCCGGTTCACGGTTATGGTCTGTGGTCTACCCTGTATGGTTTCCTGTCGCTGGAAGGTGACTTCAATACCATCAAAGGCCTGCGTTTTTACGAACATGCTGAAACCCCGGGGCTCGGTGGTGAGGTCGATAATCCGAAGTGGCGCGCTCAGTGGGAAGGCAAACAGGTCTTTGATGAGAATGGCAATGTCAAAATCCAAGTGATTCGCGGCCATGTCGACAGTCATACAGCCGAAGCTGAGTTCAAGGTAGACGGACTCTCCGGTGCGACCCTGACCAGTAAAGGGGTGACCAACCTGGTGCAATACTGGCTGGGTGACCACGGTTTCGGGCCTTACCTGAAAAATATGCATTCCGAATTGGGGAAATAACAGATGGCGAGTCAAGCTAAATCCAATGTTATCGATCCGTTAATCGACAATAACCCCATCACCTTGCAGGTATTGGGCATTTGTTCGGCTTTGGCGGTGACCACCAACATGATGTCAGCGCTGATCATGTGTATCGCTTTGACCACGGTAACGGCCTTTTCCGGCATGTTTATCAGTGCGATTCGCAAACACATCCCGAGCAATATCCGCATCATCGTTCAAATGACGATTATTGCCTCACTGGTTATTGTCGTTGACCAGATCCTGAAAGCGTATGCCTATGAAGCCAGCAAGCAACTGTCAGTCTTCGTTGGTCTGATTATCACCAACTGTATCGTTTTAGGCCGTGCTGAAGCCTATGCGATGAAGAATCCGCCGATGCTGAGTTTCCTTGATGGTATCGGGAACGGTTTGGGCTACAGCCTGATCCTGATGTCTGTCGCCTTTTTCCGTGAACTACTGGGTGCTGGCAAATTGTTTGGCATCACCATTATTCCTGTAGCCAATGAAGGCGGCTGGTATATCCCTAACGGTCTGATGCTGCTGCCACCAAGCGCATTTTTTGTTATTGGCCTGATGATCTGGGCAATCCGCAGCTGGAAGAAAGAACAGGTGGAAAAACCGGACTATCAAATCCACCAGGTTCACCGTACGGAGGTTCTGTAAATGGAACATTATCTGAGCCTATTCGTCCGCTCGATTTTTGTCGAGAATCTGGCGTTAGCCTTCTTCCTCGGCATGTGTACTTTCCTGGCGGTATCGAAAAAAATTGAAACCGCATTAGGCCTGGGTATCGCCGTTGTTTTGGTACAGGCCATTACCGTTCCGGCCAATAACCTGATTTACCAATACCTGCTGAAAGACGGTGCGCTGGCCTGGGCCGGCCTGCCGGAAGTTGACTTAAGCTTCCTTGGCCTTATCAGCTATATAGGCGTGATTGCCGCGATGGTGCAAATCCTGGAAATGGCCATGGATAAATATGCCCCGGCACTTTATAACGCGCTGGGTATTTTCCTGCCACTCATTACCGTGAACTGCGCCATCCTAGGGGGCACGCTGTTCATGGTTGAACGCGACTATAACCTCGCTGAAAGTGCTGTCTACGGTGTAGGTAGTGGCTTTGGTTGGGCACTGGCGATTACCGCGATTGCCGGTATTCGCGAAAAACTCAAATATTCCGATGTTCCTGATGGTCTGCAAGGCCTGGGGATCACCTTTATCACCGCCGGGCTGATGGCGCTCGGATTTATGGCATTCTCGGGGATACAGTTGTAATGGAAATCCTACTCGGTATCGTACTTTTCACGCTGATCATTATGGCGCTGGTTTTTGTAATCCTAGGCGCCCGCTCCAGACTGGTATCCACGGGTGATATCACTATCGTCATCAATGATGAGAAAACTATTACTACCAAGCCCGGCGCAAAATTGCTGGGTGCGTTGGCGGATGCCAACCTGTTTGTATCGTCTGCCTGTGGTGGTGGCGGTACCTGTGGTCAGTGCAAGGTGAAGATTTTTGAAGGTGGTGGCTCTATTCTGCCAACAGAAGAATCACACATTACCAAACGCGAAGCCTGTGACGGTGACCGTTTGTCCTGCCAGGTTGCTGTTAAGCAGGATATGAAGATTGAAGTCCCTGAAGAAGTCTTCGGTGTGAAGAAATGGGAATGTACTGTTCGCTCTAATCATAACGTCGCGACCTTCATCAAAGAGCTGGTGCTGGAGCTTCCTGAAGGCGAAGATGTGAATTTCCGCGCAGGTGGTTTTATTCAGATTGAATGCCCGCCACACAGCGTGGATTATAAAAACTTCATCATTGAAGACGAGTACAAGGGCGACTGGGATCGCTTCGATATGTGGCGTTACAAGTCCGTCGTCAAAGAAGATGTCGTACGCGCTTACTCGATGGCAAATTACCCGGAAGAAAAAGGCATCATCATGCTCAACGTCCGGATTGCCTCACCACCGCCGGATAACGATGATATTCCGCCAGGTCAGATGTCTTCCTACATTTTTGATCTCAATCCGGGTGACAAAGTCACCATTTCCGGTCCTTTCGGTGAGTTCTTTGCTAAAGACACCGACAAGGAAATGGTGTTCATCGGTGGTGGTGCCGGTATGGCGCCGATGCGTTCGCATATCTTTGATCAACTGCGTCGTATCAATACCAACCGTAAGCTTAGCTTCTGGTATGGCGCACGTAGTCTGCGTGAAATGTTCTACAGCGAAGATTTCGATGAACTGGCTGCCGAAAACGAGAATTTCAAATGGCATGTGGCCTTGTCTGATCCGCTTCCCGAAGATAACTGGGAGGGGTACACTGGATTTATCCACAATGTGCTGTACGAAAACTATCTGAAAGATCATCCGGCACCTGAGGATTGTGAGTTTTACATGTGTGGACCACCGATGATGAATGCGGCGGTGATCAACATGCTGGAAGATCTGGGTGTCGAGCGTGAAAACATTTTCCTCGACGACTTCGGAGGCTAAATGACAACCTTTATCGCTGCCTTTGTCCTGTTACTTGTCGTGGTCGCCGCCATGGCGATTGGTGTGATATTTGGTCGTTCTGCGATCAAGGGCAGTTGTGGCGGTCTGAATCAGGTTGGCCTAGGTGGTAGCTGCGGTGGAGCCTGTTCCCTCGAAGAAAAAGAGGAATGTGCCCGCCGTAAAGCACAACAACAATAAGCGCACAGGAGAGTAGCCATGTTGGCACCGCTGAAAGTTAAAGACTATATGAATGGCACTAAAATCACATTCACACCCGATATGGATGTGCTGCGTGCGATTCATCAGCTGATCGAATTCAAGATCTCCGGCGCACCGGTCATTGATCATCACGGCAACCTGATTGGTTTCCTCTCTGAAAAAGACTGCATGCAGGTTGCTCTGAACGCAGCCTATCAGGGAGATGCCGCAGGCAAGGTCTCCGAGTTTATGCATGAAGGCTGCCAGACTGTTGATGTCGATACCTCCATCATTGAAGTCGCTGAAACCTTCCTCACTTCAGCGTTCAAATGCCTGCCGGTCATCAAGGAAAATCGTCTGGTTGGCTCTATTACCCGTCAGAATATTCTGAAAGCGTTGGAAAAAACCGCCAACATCGAAAGTCACAAAAAACCGGCTAAACAATCGACCAAGCAGCAGATCCACGTCAGCAGTCCATCCTGATAAACACTCTGTGCAGATACTCTCAAAACAGCTACTTCGGTAGCTGTTTTTGTTTTAACAACAGCGCTACACTAGAGCTAAGGGCAGACCACAGGAGTCTTGTATGCAACTGGTGTTTCGCGCCGGCAACATCCTCGAAGCGCACATTGTCGCCGGACTGCTGCAAAGTCATGGCATCGACAGTCATGTCGGTGGTCATTATCTTCAAGGCGCAGTCGGTGATCTGCCAGCCAGTGATTTTGCCCATGTGTTTGTTGATGACGATGATATGCCCCGTGCCGAGGCCCTGATACTGGATTACGAACACGGCGGACTCTGACTAGTCCACACTGATGTCCGCAGGGAATGTGGAGGTAGCGATGGCGACACAGACAGCGCTCTATGATCTGCACCGGGACAAAGATGCCCGCATGGTCGACTTCCATGGCTGGCAGATGCCGCTCCACTACGGTTCACAGTTACAAGAGCACCTCGCTGTTCGTCGCTCCGTCGGCCTGTTCGATATTTCCCATATGAACATCGTCGATATCACAGGCAATGATGCCAGGGCATTCCTGAGTTACCTGCTGGCTAACGATGTCGCTAAGCTGCAACAGCCCGGCCAGGCACAGTACAGCCTCATGCTCACACCTCAAGGCACGGTGATAGATGACCTGATCGTCTACTATCTGATCGACAACAAATACCGTCTGATCCTCAATGCGGCCTGCAGAGATAAAGATAACGTCTGGCTTTCACAGCAATCTTCAGCTTTTTCCGTAACTATCCAGTCACGTAATGACCTTTGCCTGCTGTCACTGCAAGGGCCAGATTATCTCGACGTGTTGCAGCCCATATTACCCGCCACTCAACTATCCCTCATCCAGAAGCTTCGTCCTTTTGAATGTATCGAAACAGATACGCTTTTTCTGGCAAATACCGGCTACACCGGTGAATGTGGTATTGAAATAGCACTAGCGGCCGATGCAGCCAGGCAACTCTGGCAGACTTTGATTGACAACGGTGTGCAAAGCGTGGGGCTAGGTGCCAGGGATACTCTGCGACTGGAGGCTGGTATGAATCTTTATGGCCAGGAGATGGATGAAGATACCTCGCCTTTCGCCGCCAATCTCGGCTGGACAGTGGCTTTTGCCCCCGAAGACCGTCCATTTATCGGACGTGCATCAGCCTTTCTTGCCCGGACACAGCATCAACAACAACTGGTCGGCCTTATTCTTCGTGACAAAGGCATCATGCGACAGGGCATGACGGTCAGTTTTGAGCAGGAAGCCGATGGCCTGATTACCAGCGGCAGTTACTCGCCGATGCTCGAATGCAGCATTGCTCTTGCTCGCGCCCCTAAGCAGGTGGGCGACGAGGCCTGGCTTGATCTGCACGGCAAACATATCGCCGTAGAAGTCACCACGCCCGCCTTCGTTCGTCATGGACGGATTCTAGCTTCAGTGTTGTCCAGAAAAAAGGTATCGACATGAGCCATATGCCTAAGCATTTTCACAGCCGTTCACTCAATACGCTGACTCTCGGTGAGCTTGCGCCTGCTGACAGTTTTATCTGGCGTCATCTGGGGCCCGGGCCTGCCGATCAACTGCATATGCTTAAACAGCTAGGCATGTGCTCATGCAGTGAATTAATAGAGAAACTGGTTCCGGCTTCGATTCAACTCGATGATCCACCCCATATAGTCGATGCCAGTTCTGAGGATGAAGCGCTTGCCGAATTAAAACAGATTGCCAGCCAGAACCAGATTTTTCGTTCCTTTATCGGGCTGGGCTATAGCAATACCCTGCTGCCACCCGTCATCCAGCGAAATGTACTGGAAAATCCCGGCTGGTACACCGCCTATACGCCCTATCAGGCGGAAATATCACAGGGTCGCCTTGAAGCCTTACTGAATTTTCAGACGCTGACTATTGAACTAACCGGGTTGCCCATCGCCTCGGCCTCATTACTTGATGAAGCAACCGCCGCCGCTGAGGCCATGGCCCTGGCCAAGCGGGTTCACAAACAGGCTGAGGCGAATCGTTTTGTTATCGCGCCGGATGTTCACCCGCAAATGCTGGAAGTGTTGCAAACCCGTGCCAGCAGCATGGGCTATGAACTGCTGATCACTGAGCCGGAACAAGCCATCAACCAGCATGGCGTGTTTGGTGTGCTACTGCAACAGATAGGTACAACCGGTCAGGTGCATGACTATCATGAGCTTCTCGGAAAATTACGTGAACGAGGCATTATAACGGCCGTTGCCTGTGATCCAATGGCGCTGCTCCTCTTAACACCGCCCGGGCAGATGGGTGCCGATGTCGCTTTCGGTTCAGCTCAACGTTTTGGCTTACCCATGGGCTACGGTGGCCCTCATGCTGCCTTCTTTGCATGTCGGGAAGAGTTTAAACGCGCCATGCCTGGCCGCATCATTGGCATTTCAAAAGATGTGCATGGTAAGCCCGCCTTACGCATGGCCTTACAAACCCGAGAGCAGCATATTCGCCGCGAGAAAGCGACCTCGAATATTTGTACCTCGCAGGTACTGTTAGCCAATATCGCTGGCTTTTATGCCGTCTATCATGGTCCTGAGGGATTACGCCGTATCGCCCGCCGTATCCACCGGCTCACCGATATACTGGCACGAGGCTTATTGCATGCAGGCCAGGTACTTCGTCACCAGCGCTGGTTCGATACGCTCTGTGTGGAAACAACGAACAAAGCAGCAGTACTCGCCCGTGCACACCGCCATCAAATCAATTTACGCTCTGACCTTGATAATGCCGTCGGCATCACGCTTGATGAAACCACGACACGTGCGGATATCAACCTGTTATTCACTATTTTGACAGGTGATGAGGACGGCCTCGCCTTGAGTCAACTGGATCGCGCAATACAAAACGCCGCGCCAACCCTGCCTGATGAATTACTTCGTCAGGACGAATTATTGCCCCAGCCTGTCTTTCGTAGTTATCACAGTGAAACCGAGATGATGCGTTACCTGCATCGTCTGGAACAAAAGGATCTGGCGTTAAATCAGGCAATGATTCCGCTCGGCTCATGCACCATGAAGCTGAATGCGGCAGCGGAACTTATTCCCATCACCTGGCCCGAGTTTAATGCTTTACACCCTTTCTGCCCTGAGTCACAGGCAGCCGGTTATCGGCTACTAATAGACCAACTGTCGGACTGGCTGAAGAAACTGACTGGCTTTGATGCGATTTGTGTTCAACCCAACTCCGGTGCTCAGGGGGAATATGCTGGCCTGCTCGCAATTCGCCGCTATCATGAAAGCCAGGGGCAAACCCAGCGTGTTATTTGCCTGGTTCCTACCTCGGCACACGGCACCAACCCCGCATCGGCGCAAATGGCAGGTATGACTGTTGCCATGGTCAGCTGTGACCAGCACGGCAATATCGATCTTACTGACTTAAAACTCAAACTCGAAGATATTGGCGAGGCGCTGGCCTGCATCATGATCACCTATCCATCGACGCATGGCGTCTATGAGCACAATATCCGCGAGGTATGTGATCTTATCCACGCACATGGTGGTCAGGTTTATCTTGATGGTGCCAATATGAATGCCCAGATGGGCATTACCAGCCCGGCGCATATAGGTGCCGATGTCAGCCATTTAAATCTACATAAGACTTTTTGCATTCCTCATGGCGGCGGTGGCCCGGGCATGGGGCCGATTGGCGTGAAATCACACCTTGCGGACTTTATTCCGGGCCATAACACCGTTCATCTCTCAGGCATGGCCGTTGGAGGTGCAGTATCCGCAGCTCCATATGGCAGCCCGTCGATTTTACCCATCAGTTGGATGTATATCAGACTGGTAGGCGGTCATGCTCTGAGACAATGCAGTGAAGTGGCGATCTTGAATGCCAACTACATTGCCTCTCGTCTGAGTCCGGCATACCCGATCCTCTATCGAGGTCAGAATGGCCTGATTGCTCATGAGTGTATTCTGGACATTCGTCCTCTGAAAAAAGACAGCGGCATTAGTGAAATAGATATTGCGAAACGGCTCATCGATTATGGTTTCCATGCTCCGACCATGTCTTTCCCCGTTGCCGGAACCCTGATGGTAGAACCGACAGAATCAGAGACCTTATACGAACTCGACCGCTTTATTGACGCCATGCTGGCGATACGTGAAGAAATTCATAAAGTCGAACGCGGTGAATGGCCGCTTGATAATAATCCCCTGGTTAACGCGCCTCATACACAGGGCGAGTTGCTCGGAGAATGGCCTTATCCGTATAGCAAAGAAGTTGCGGTGTTTCCCTCAGCTGCACAGCAACAAAATAAGTATTGGCCAACGGTAAAACGACTGGATGATGTCTATGGTGATAGGCACCTGTTCTGTGCCTGCCAGCCTGTAACTGAGGCTAGCGAAGCCATCACTGACTGAGGCCGGCTTTTTTCCCTGTCTGCAAATTGGTGTAAGCTTGCGACTTAGCATTCGTAATAAAAAAGACACCTCATGATTTACAACAGCATTCTCGATACCATCGGCAACACCCCTGTCGTCCGCCTCAACAATATCGCCCCCGGCCATGTGGATATGTATGTGAAGGTGGAATCCTTTAACCCGATGGCCTCCGTCAAAGACCGTCTCGCCTTTGCCGTGATTGATGATGCTGAAAAACGCGGCGTGCTGAAACCGGGGCAAACCGTGGTAGAAGCGACCTCCGGTAATACCGGCATCGCCCTGGCAATGGTCTGTGCCGCCAAAGGTTATCCCTTTGTCGCCACCATGGTAGAGACGTTCTCCGTTGAACGCCGCAAGATTATGCGCGCACTGGGGGCAAAGGTCATTCTCACTCCGGCTGCAGAGAAAGGCACTGGCATGGTCAAAAAAGCCGAAGAACTTGCAGAAAAACATGGCTGGTTTCTTGCGCGCCAGTTTGAAAATCCTGCAAATCCCGCCTACCACCGCAATACCACAGGGCCGGAGATCTTACGTGACTTCGCTGGTAAACGTCTCGATTACTGGGTGTCGGGCTGGGGTACAGGCGGAACGCTGACCGGGGCCGGTGAAATCATTAAACGGGCACGTCCTGACACCCGAATCATCGCTACTGAACCCGCTGCCGCATCCATGCTGGCAGGTCAGGACTGGAAACCGCATAAAATTCAGGGCTGGACTCCGGACTTTGTACCCGATGTACTCAATCGTGACGTTTATGATGAGCTCTATCCGGTAACGGATGAAGAAGCCAAACACTGGGCCTTAAAACTGGCCAGTCAGGAAGGTATTTTTGTTGGCCTGTCCTGTGGAGGCACCCTGGCTGCAGCAATGAAGGTAGCTGAAAAGGCCGAACCCGGCTCCACCATATTGGCAATGCTGCCGGATACAGGTGAACGCTACCTCTCTACTTACCTGTTCGAAGGTATGAATGAAGGCTCCGATGATGAGTGGCTTGACTCCATTTAATCGTTTTTTACGTTCACAATAATAGAAAACAATCGTTTTACTTGCTTATCGCGCTTGACGATAATGTCCTCAACGTTAGCCAATCAATATTGCTAACGTACCTTCTATTAACAGAGGAGTTTAGCCATGTGGAGCAAACCTGAATATTCAGATATGCGTTACGGTTTCGAAGTCACCATGTATATTTGCAACCGTTAAGCAACAATTCTCTCACCCAAAGAAAAGCCCCTTCACGAGGGGCTTTTTCTTTTATTGCAGCACATCAGCGACAGCCAGTGACCAACAGCAGGTGTGATCAGCACCAACAATAATATAACTCTGAACATTATCCAGACGTTTCATATGCGACAGATACGACGTGAGAACAGAGCCTGGAACCACATCATCGCGTTCGCCAATCAGATGAATTTGTGGCACTGTTTCCAGACTGTCACTGAAATTAATTGGGTTTAAAGAGCCTGTCAGTGGATCAATCTGATTAAAATCAGTCCAGCGCTTATGATCAAGGTTACCGGCGACAGTGACTAGCAAGTCCACATCATCACGTAACGCAGCAACAATAGATGCTACGGTTCCGCCGCCGGAATAACCTATCAAACGAATCTTATCTGCCTGATAACGAATCTTCATGGCCGTGATCGCCCGGCTCATTGAGCGAACCACTGCGTCTGAATAACGGTGCGAAGTCCATACTTCTTTACTACAGGTATTCAAACGATTACCTACCAGATACTGACAGGGTCGACCAATATAGACACTGTTGCCACCAATGTCCTGCGCCATTTTCAAGCCCACGCCAGGCATGCCGTCACCTTCAACAAAGATATTCAGCACGTCCGCGCGTCGCAATTCAGGTGGCGCAAACCCCATGATGGTGCTACCACCGCCTGACAGGACGATACGGCTCCAAGGGGAAAACTCATCGGCATGAGCAGTAGAAAAAACCAGTGCAACAAGAAGTAAAAACAATCGCATGGCGTACCTCCATAAGAGGGTTTGTTTAGTCACATCTTGCAACGTAAGTGCCACATCTAAAAAGTTTATCGGCTGCGTCAAGCACTTAGATGAATTTTTAGCATCAAATTTGTGTAGTCATCGCTGATTTATATACACTCATCCTCATATGACAGAGCACATTAAAAAGTACGATCAAGACCGCGAATACTACTTTGTGGAAGGCTGCTTTATTAATGAATTGTGCAACGATGCTGCTCATCCTGATGTGTCAATCGCGCGCGCCAGAGTGACGCCTGGCGTCACAACGCAATGGCATCGATTGACCGCGACAACAGAGCGTTATGTCATATTAGAGGGCAGTGGAGAAGTAGAAATTGCTGATTTTGCACCAAAACAGGTCACTATTGGTGACGTCGTCGTCATTCCTCCTTCTATCCGTCAACGAATCAAAAATACAGGTGATCGCGATCTCGTCTTTCTGGCAGTTTGTTCGCCGCGTTTTCAGGAGAAAAACTATATAGATAGCTGATTAGCCTACACAGTTGATGCTATAGAAAATGAACCAAACCAATACAGGAATAACCGCTGCGGCGATCAGAATAGTCCAGCACACAACCTGTATCAGCCTTCCACGTACTCTTGCAGACTTTCCTTCAAGTACACGTACATCACGTATTACAGGCATCTCAGGCGGCGGAAAACGCTCAGATTTCACAATCTTGCCGGCAAAGCGAATCAGATAGCCACTCAACCATATGACTGGCGACACCAGCAAAAGCATGATGAGAAAAGCGACATAATGATGCTCAACCAGAAAGACAGCATTAGTCTCGATCCAATCATTTACGTTACCGACAAACAATTCCAGCAAAAAGAACAGACCAATTCCGACAACGGCACCACCAACAAGGCTGAAAATTGCTTTACGACGTGCTTGTGGATCAGCTTTCTGAATATGAATCATAACTATCAACGCAGCGTGTAATTCCTGTTAACAGTAACATCATCCACTCATTCCAGCTGCAGTTTCGTTTGCCAACCGGTGCGGTGGCCACTTCCATCAGTCAAAAAAAACCCGACTCGGTAGAGTCGGGTTTTTAGTATAAAAGCCTGGCAGTGTCCTACTTTATCAGCCACATCCTTGTGGCTGCCCCTTCGGGCTCGCTACGCTCATGCAATATCGTTCCTACGATATTGTCACTTCGTTCAAGTAGGCCACACATCAACCCTCAATAACAAAAAAGGCCACCCCAAATGGGGTGGCCTTTTCTGTTTTATAAAAGCCTGGCAGTGTCCTACTTTCACATGGGACCTCCCACACTATCATCGGCGCTGAGTCGTTTCACTTCTGAGTTCGGGATGGGATCAGGTGGGACCAACTCGCTATGGCCGCCAGGCATAACTGGTTGAACTGGCTTAACGTCCAGTTCGTGGAATTCGTAACAAGCTTCGAGCTTTATGTCTCAATCTCGCCCCAAGCTTACTTGGGGTTATATGGTCAAGCCTCACGGGCAATTAGTATTGGTTAGCTTCATACATTACTGCACTTCCACACCCAACCTATCAACGTTGTAGTCTTCAACGGCCCTTTAGGAACTTATAGTTCAGTGAGAACTTATCTTGAGGGGGGCTTCCCGCTTAGATGCTTTCAGCGGTTATCCCGTCCGTACATAGCTACCGGGCAATGCTGTTGGCACAACAACCCGAACACCAGGGGTACGTCCACTCCGGTCCTCTCGTACTAGGAGCAGCTCCTCTCAATTCTCAAACGCCCACGGCAGATAGGGACCGAACTGTCTCACGACGTTCTAAACCCAGCTCGCGTACCACTTTAAATGGCGAACAGCCATACCCTTGGGACCGGCTACAGCCCCAGGATGTGATGAGCCGACATCGAGGTGCCAAACACCGCCGTCGATGTGAACTCTTGGGCGGTATCAGCCTGTTATCCCCGGAGTACCTTTTATCCGTTGAGCGATGGCCCTTCCATGCAGAACCACCGGATCACTAAGACCTACTTTCGTACCTGCTCCACGTGTCTGTGTCGCAGTCAAGCACACTTTTGCCTTTGCACTAACCGCATGATGTCCGACCATGCTTAGTGTACCTTCGTGCTCCTCCGTTACAATTTGGGAGGAGACCGCCCCAGTCAAACTACCCACCATACACTGTCCCTGATCCAGATAATGGACCTAGGTTAGAACTCCAAACATACCAGGGTGGTATTTCAAGGTCGGCTCCACGATAACTAGCGTCATCGCTTCAACGCCTCCCACCTATCCTACACAAATAGGTTCAAAGTTCAGTGCAAAGCTGTAGTAAAGGTTCACGGGGTCTTTCCGTCTAGCCGCGGGTATACGGCATCTTAACCGCAATTTCAATTTCACTGAGTCTCTGGTGGAGACAGTGTGGCCATCGTTACGCCATTCGTGCAGGTCGGAACTTACCCGACAAGGAATTTCGCTACCTTAGGACCGTTATAGTTACGGCCGCCGTTTACTGGGGCTTCGATCAAGAGCTTCGTCCGAAGACTAACCCCATCAATTAACCTTCCAGCACCGGGCAGGCGTCACACCCTATACGTCCACTTTCGTGTTTGCAGAGTGCTGTGTTTTTAATAAACAGTCGCAGCCACCTGGTCACTGCAACCCCCTTCAGCTCCACGAGCAAGTCGCTTCACCTAATGGGGGCACACCTTCTCCCGAAGTTACGGTGCTATTTTGCCTAGTTCCTTCACCAGAGTTCTCTCAAGCGCCTTGGAATTCTCATCCTATCCACCTGTGTCGGTTTGGGGTACGGTTCGTTATTACCTGAAGCTTAGAGACTTTTCCTGGAAGCCGGGTATCAATCACTTCGCTCAAAAAAGAGCTCGTCATCCTGTCTCAGTTAAGCCGCCCGGATTTTCCTAAGCAGCACACCTACGCAGTTAAACCAACATATCCAACAGTTGGCTGACCTAACCTTCTCCGTCATCCCATCGCAGTAATAACAAGTACGGGAATATTAACCCGTTTCCCATCGACTACGCATTTCTGCCTCGCCTTAGGGGCCGACTCACCCTGCTCCGATTAGCGTTGAGCAGGAAACCTTGGATTTTCGGCGAGGGGGCCTCTCACCCCCTTTATCGTTACTCATGTCAGCATTCGCACTTGTGATATCTCCAGCATGCCTTACAGCACACCTTCACAGACTTACACAACGCTCCTCTACCATACTCATAAAGAGTATCCATAGCTTCGGTATATGGCTTAAGCCCCGGTACATCTTCCGCGCAGGCCGACTCGACTAGTGAGCTATTACGCTTTCTTTAAAGGGTGGCTGCTTCTAAGCCAACCTCCTAGCTGTCTGGGCCTTCCCACATCGTTTTCCACTGAGCCATAATTTTGGGACCTTAGCTGATGGTCTGGGTTGTTTCCCTTTCCACGACGGACGTTATCACCCGCCGTGTGTCTCCCGTGATTGCACTTCTCGGTATTCGGAGTTTGCATGGGTTTGGTAAGTCGGGATGACCCCCTAGCCCAAACAGTGCTCTACCCCCGAGAGTGAGACACGAGGCGCTACCTAAATAGCTTTCGAGGAGAACCAGCTATCTCCCGGTTTGATTAGCCTTTCACTCCTATCCACAGCTCATCCCCGCATTTTTCAACATACGTGGGTTCGGACCTCCAGTAAGTGTTACCTCACCTTCATCCTGGCCATGGATAGATCACCGGGTTTCGGGTCTATACCTTGCAACTTTCGCGCAGTTAACACTCGGTTTCCCTTCGCCTCCCCTAATCGGTTAAGCTCGCTACAAAATATAAGTCGCTGACCCATTATACAAAAGGTACGCAGTCACTCCGAAGAGCTCCTACTGCTTGTACGCACACGGTTTCAGGTTCTATTTCACTCCCCTCAACGGGGTTCTTTTCGCCTTTCCCTCACGGTACTGGTTCACTATCGGTCGATAAGGAGTATTTAGCCTTGGAGGATGGTCCCCCCATGTTCAGACAAGGTTTCTCGTGCCCCGCCCTACTTGTCGCAAGCCTAGTACCAATAACGCTTTTTCGTGTACGGGACTATCACCCTGTATCGCAGGCCTTTCCAGACCATTCCACTAAAACGTTAAATATCACTTGCAGGCTGTTTCGCGTTCGCTCGCCGCTACTAGCGAAATCTCGGTTGATTTCTTTTCCTCCGGTTACTTAGATGTTTCAGTTCGCCGGGTTCGCTCTCTTAAGCTATGTATTCACTTAAAAGTACTGTCAAAGACAGTGGGTTGCCCCATTCGGAGATCGCAGGATCAAAGCTCGTTTATCAGCTCCCCTACGCTTATCGCAGATTTCTACGTCCTTCATCGCCTCTTATCGCCAAGGCATCCACCATGTGCGCTTATTCACTTGACCATATAACCCGAAGAAAACTTTAGGTTATATGCTCGAAATTACGACATAAGTTTTTCTCTACTAAGAATATCAAGCTGTATCACTACAGTTCTCAATTCTGCCTTGTTACTCATTCCACATTGTTAAAGAGCAGTGTATTAAACACTTATCAATCATCTCAGCAAGATGACTCAGAAGTGTTTACTACGAAGAGATATTGGTGGAGCTACGCGGGATCGAACCGCGGACCTCCTGCGTGCAAGGCAGGCGCTCTCCCAGCTGAGCTATAGCCCCATTACGGAACTTACCGTTGGGTTACCATCAACCCCTGAATCAAGGGCTTTTTTCTCAGATTGGATTATCGTGTTGACGACGTTGCCTAATGGCAATGAGTCAGCGAGATAATTCAAGATGAGGAAAAATGGTGGGTCTGGGTGGATTTGAACCACCGACCTCACCCTTATCAGGGGTGCGCTCTAACCAACTGAGCTACAGACCCAGATATCTCTTCTGCAGCATCAAGTAATTTGTGTGAGCACTTACGCCAGTCGCCTTTATGAAAGGAGGTGATCCAGCCCCAGGTTCCCCTAGGGCTACCTTGTTACGACTTCACCCCAGTCATTGACCACAAAGTGGTAAGCGACCTCCCGAAGGTTAGTCTACCTACTTCTTTTGCAGCCAACTCCCATGGTGTGACGGGCGGTGTGTACAAGGCCCGGGAACGTATTCACCGCGGCATTCTGATCCGCGATTACTAGCGATTCCGACTTCACGCAGTCGAGTTGCAGACTGCGATCCGGACTACGACAAGCTTTATGGGATTAGCACACTCTCGCGAGTTAGCAACCCTTTGTACTTGCCATTGTAGCACGTGTGTAGCCCTGGCCATAAGGGCCATGATGACTTGACGTCATCCCCACCTTCCTCCGGTTTGTCACCGGCAGTCTCCTTAGAGTGCCCAACTTAATGATGGCAACTAAGGACAGGGGTTGCGCTCGTTGCGGGACTTAACCCAACATCTCACGACACGAGCTGACGACAGCCATGCAGCACCTGTGTTACGGTTCCCGAAGGCACAATCGAATCTCTTCAATCTTCCGTACATGTCAAGGCCAGGTAAGGTTCTTCGCGTTGCATCGAATTAAACCACATGCTCCACCGCTTGTGCGGGCCCCCGTCAATTCATTTGAGTTTTAGTCTTGCGACCGTACTCCCCAGGCGGTCAACTTATCGCGTTAGCTTCGATACACAAGAAATAAATTTCCCATACACCTAGTTGACATCGTTTAGGGCGTGGACTACCAGGGTATCTAATCCTGTTTGCTACCCACGCTTTCGCACCTCAGCGTCAATAATGGCCCAGTGAGTCGCCTTCGCCACTGATGTTCCTCCAGATCTCTACGCATTTCACCGCTACACCTGGAATTCCACTCACCTCTACCACATTCTAGCCTGCCAGTCTCAAATGCAGTTCCCAGGTTAAGCCCGGGGATTTCACATCTGACTTAGCAAACCGCCTACGCGCGCTTTACGCCCAGTAATTCCGATTAACGCTTGCACCCTCCGTATTACCGCGGCTGCTGGCACGGAGTTAGCCGGTGCTTCTTCTATAGGTAACGTCACGGCTATGCCGTATTAGGACATAACTTTTCCTCCCTATTGAAAGTGCTTTACAACCCGAAGGCCTTCTTCACACACGCGGCATTGCTGGATCAGGCTTTCGCCCATTGTCCAATATTCCCCACTGCTGCCTCCCGTAGGAGTCTGGGCCGTGTCTCAGTCCCAGTGTGGCTGATCATCCTCTCAGACCAGCTACAGATCGTCGCCTTGGTAGGCCATTACCCCACCAACTAGCTAATCTGATATAGGTTCATCCAATAGCACGAGGCCCCGAAAGGTCCCCCGCTTTCCTCCGTAGAGCGTATGCGGTATTAGCAGTCGTTTCCGACTGTTGTCCCCCACTATTGGGCAGATCCCTATACATTACTCACCCGTCCGCCACTCGCCATCAAGAGAGCAAGCTCTCTTATGCTGCCGTTCGACTTGCATGTGTTAGGCATGCCGCCAGCGTTCAATCTGAGCCATGATCAAACTCTTCAGTTTAATTTTTGGCTAAGCTTTATATAGTCAAAGCTTAAAAACTTGATTGACGTTAGCATGTAAATGCTAAACATCAGGTCTTCTAGCGACCTAACGTAAGCACCCACACAAATTACTTGATACCAGTTTGTTAAAGAGCGTTTGTTACACAGCGTCTGCGGTAACAAAGAAGCGAGAATTATACAGTGCTGATTCACCCTGTCAACCGCTTCACAGCAACTTTTTGCTGTTTATTTTTGTTTCCGCTAAAAAATCAGTCACTTAACTAAAAACTTCTTTTTTGCTTTGTGTCCAAGCCGTATTTCTACAGCTTCTATAAATAGAAAAGCCGGCATAAAGCCGGCTCTTCAGATCCATCACAGATTATTAACGATTATTCAGCGTTAACAGCTGCAGTTTCGTCGATCTGGCGATCTACCAGTTCAACAATCGCCATTGGCGCTTTATCACCTTGACGGAAGCCACATTTAAGAATGCGAACATAACCACCAGGACGAGTAGCTGAGCGAGGTGAAATTTCATTAAAGAGTTTAGTAACAGCAGCGCGGTCACCCAAACGAGCAAAGGCCAGACGACGGTTAGCAACCGAGTCTTTTTTACCCAGAGTGATCAGAGGCTCAACGACACCACGCAACTCTTTTGCTTTTGGCAAAGTAGTACGGATGATTTCGTGCTCAAGCAGAGATGCAGCCATGTTTTTGAACATCGCCTTACGGTGGCTGCTGTTACGATTTAATTTACGACCAGAATTACGATGACGCATTGTTCTTACCCTATTCTTTTATGCTGAACTAACTTCAGTATTATTTTTGCTCTAACGAAGCAGGTGGCCAGTTGTCCAGATGCATACCCAGAGACAGACCTTTTGAAGCCAGAACCTCTTTAATTTCAGTCAGTGACTTCTTACCCAGGTTTGGTGTTTTCAGCAGTTCCATTTCGGTACGCTGAATCAGGTCACCAACATAATAAATATTTTCTGCTTTCAGACAGTTCGCTGAACGTACAGTCAGATCCAAGTCGTCGATGGCCTGCAACAGTGCTGGGTCAACAGCAGGCTGTTTTGGTTCATCAACACTTGCTTCGATAACTGTGAAATCGACGAAGGAAGTCAGTTGGTCACTCAGGATAGTCGCTGCGTATTTAATCGCATCTTCCGCTTCCAGAGTGCCGTTAGTGTCGACATCAATGATCAGTTTATCCAAGTCAGTGCGGTTTTCTACACGCGCACTTTCAACACTGTAAGTCACCAGACGAACAGGGCTGAATGATGCATCCAGATGTAGTTGACCAATCGCATGGTCTTCTTCTTCAGCAGATACACGCGTATTCGCTGCAGAGTAACCGCGACCTTTTGCTACTTTGAAGGTAATGGACAGGCTACCACCAGTCAGGTTAGCAATCACATGATCCGGATTGGTGACCTCTACATTATGTGGCAACTGAATGTCAGCTGCTGTAACAGGGCCGACACCTTCTTTATTCAAGGTCAGAACAACCTCACTGCCTTCATGCAGCTTGATAGCCAGACCTTTCATGTTGAGCAGGATATCGAGTACGTCTTCTTGAACCCCGTCGATAGCCGAGTATTCGTGAACAACGCCGTCGATTTGTGCTTCTACAACTGCAGCACCTTCCATTGAGGACAGCAGGATTCTGCGCAAAGCATTACCCAAAGTGTGACCGAAACCACGCTCAAGTGGCTCCAGCACTAGACGTGTACGCGTATCACTAAACTTTTGGATATCAACAATCCTTGGTTTAAGAAATTGACTCGTGTAAGTCGTCATGCAAATTCCTCTAGCAAACCCCGACGGGAGTTTAGTTATGATTATTTCGAGTAAAGCTCTACAACCAGGTTTTCTGACAGTTCAGCTGGCAGCTCATCGCGCTCAGGAACACGTTTGAAAGTACCTGAGAACGCTTTAGCATTAACTTCTACCCATTCAGGCAGACCTAACTGTTCAGCAACGGTCAAAGCATTACTGATGCGTTCTTGCTTACGGGCTTTTTCACGGACTTCAACCACATCACCTTCTTGCACTTGGTAAGAAGGAATATTGGTAACAGTACCGTTTACGATGATTGCTTTGTGAGAAACCAACTGTCTCGCTTCAGCACGAGTGCCGGCAAAACCCATACGGTATACAACGTTATCAAGACGCTGCTCCAGAAGGTTCAGCAGGTTGATACCTGTAGCGCCTTTTTTCTGATCAGCTGCTTTATAGTAGTTACGGAATTGCTTTTCCAGAATGCCGTAAATACGACGGATACGCTGTTTCGCACGCAACTGTTGAGCATAGTCAGAATCACGACCACGACGCGCACCATGCTGACCAGGTTTAGTTTCAATCTTGCACTTGCTTTCGATTGGGTTGCCTCTGCTCTTCAGGAACAGATCAGTACCTTCTCTACGGCTCAGTTTACAAGTTGGGCCACGATATTTTCCCATTTTGTATTACTCCGAAAATCTATTAAACCCGACGGCGCTTAGGCGGACGACAACCGTTATGCGGGATTGGCGTTACGTCAGTGATGTTGGTGATTTTGAAACCCAGGTTGTTGAGTGCGCGAACAGCAGACTCACGGCCAGGACCAGGACCTTTGATTTCAACGTCAAGGTTCTTCATACCGAATTCTTTCGCGACCTCACCCGCTTTCTCAGCTGCAACCTGTGCAGCGAATGGAGTGCTCTTACGTGAACCACGGAAACCGCAACCGCCGGAAGTCGCCCAAGATAAGGCATTTCCCTGACGATCAGTGATAGTAACGATCGTGTTATTGAATGAGGCGTGCACGTGGGCTACGCCGTCAACGACATTCTTTTTAACACGTTTACGTTGTCGTGCTGATGAATTTGCCATCGAAAGCCTCTTTCTTACTTAACCATACGGCGAGGACCTTTACGGGTCCTTGCATTTGTTTTTGTTCTTTGGCCGCGAACTGGAAGACCTCTACGGTGACGTACACCACGGAAACAGCCCAGATCTTTCAGGCGTTTGATATCCATAGAAACTTCACGACGCAAATCACCTTCAACGGTGTATTTGCCAACTTCTGTACGAAGCGTTTCGACTTCCTGCTCAGACAGGTCTCTGATCTTTGCATCAGGTGCGATACCTGCAGCTTCACAGATTGCTTGAGCGCGTGTGCGTCCGATGCCATAAATTGATGTCAGTGCAATCACTGCGTGCTTTTGCACAGGTACATTAATACCAGCTATACGAGCCATTGATTTACCCTAAATTCCTCAGGAGTGAACAGCGAATTGTAACATACAATTCTCTAGTTCAACAACATACTAAAACGATTCGTCAAGTTAGCCTTGACGTTGTTTGTGGCGAGCTTCTGAGCAGATAACTCGCAACACACCATTACGTTTAACAATTTTACAATTGCGACAAATCTTTTTTACTGACGCCTGAACTTTCATCTTTTTTCTCCAGCAAACCTTTATTGGGATCTAGCCTAAAAAGCCACGAACCCCACTGTTCGATTTATTCGATTTCTTCATCAAACTTTCGTACTGCTGAGACATCATGTGTGACTGGACCTGTGAAACAAAATCCATAACTACCACGACGATAATCAGCAGGGATGTACCACCAAAATAGAAAGGCACACTCCAGTAAAGTATTAAAAATTCTGGCAGCAAACACACTGCTGTAATGTAAACCGCACCAGCCAGAGTCAGACGACCCATGACAGTATCGATATAACGCGCAGTCTGTTCACCCGGACGAATCCCTGGGATGAAGGCGCCAGATTTTTGCAGGTTCTCAGCTGTTTCTTTCGGGTTGAATACCAATGCGGTATAGAAGAAACAGAAGAATATAATCGCCACAGCATAAGCCATGACATACATTGGCTGACCAGGCGACATCAATGTTGAGATATCTTTCAGCCATCCCATACCGTCTGACGAACCAAACCAGCCGGCAATTGTAGCAGGAAACAAGATAATACTTGAAGCGAAAATTGGAGGAATTACACCAGCCATGTTCAGCTTCAGAGGCAAGTGTGTCACTTGACCGGCCATCATCTTACGTCCCTGCTGACGTTTCGCATAATGTACAGGTATGCGGCGTTGCGCTCTTTCTACAAACACCACAAATGCAGTAACCGCCAGCGCTAACAGCATCAGTGCGATTACGAGGAAGGTGTGCAACTGACCAGTACGGGCCAGTTCCAATGTGCCACCGATCGCGGAAGGCAGACCCGCTACAATACCCGCAAAGATAATCAGCGAGATGCCATTACCGATGCCGCGCTCAGTGATCTGTTCACCCAGCCACATCAGGAACATTGTGCCTGTCACCAAGGTAATCACCGCTGTAATACGGAACAAGAAACCAGGGTCGATAACGACGCTGACACCTGCCGCACTTTGACTTTCAAGGGCAATTGCAATACCAAGAGCCTGGAACGTAGCCAGTACCAAAGTGCCGTAGCGGGTGTACTGGGTGATCTTACGACGCCCTGCAGCACCTTCTTTTTTCAGTTGTGCCAGTTTCGGATGAACCACTGTCAACAACTGCATAATGATCGATGCCGAGATATACGGCATGATACCCAGTGCAAAAACAGACAAGCGCTCAAGAGCGCCGCCAGAAAACATGTTGAACATATCGAGGATGGTCCCTCGTTGTTGTTCGAACATGATGGCCAACGCAGCCGGGTCAATACCCGGTACAGGCATGAAGGTACCCATGCGGTACACAATCAATGCACCCAGCACGAATAACAAGCGGGCTTTCAGCTCACTGAAACGCCCGCTACTCAGCATTGCTGCAGCTTGTTGTCTGTTGTTTTCCACTAAGCTTACTCTTCGATTTTACCGCCTGCGGCTTCAATCGCTTTCTTAGCGGCCGCAGTAACAGCGATACCTTTCAGGTTAACCGCGATGCTGATTTCACCAGAGTTGACGACTTTGACACGAGTAGTGTTCTCAGCCACAGCACCAGCCGCTTTCAGCGCCAGCAAATCAATCAGTTCAGCATCAATTTTTGCCAGTGTATCAAGACGTACTTCTGCTGCAGTCAGACTCTTGCGAGATCTAAAACCGACTTTAGGCAGACGACGTTGCAAAGGCATCTGACCGCCTTCGAATCCGCGTTTGTGGAAACCACCTGAACGTGCTTTCTGACCTTTGTGACCACGGCCACAGGTTTTACCCAGACCAGAGCCAATACCACGACCAACACGTTTGGCACTTTTCTTTTCGCCAGCCGCTGGGGCAAGTGTATTCAGGTTCATCTTAAACTTCCTCGACCTTCAGTAAGTAGGACACGCGGTTAATCATGCCGCGGTTCTCTGGTGTGTCCAGCACTTCGGCGCTGCTACCGGTTTTTCTCAGACCAAGACCGGCAACACAGGCTTTATGTTTCGCCAGACGACCAATGGTGCTTTTCACCAAGGTGACTTTCAATTTAGCTTGTGATGACATCTTTCTTATTCCGTGATCTCTTCAACTGACTTGCCACGTTTAGCTGCAATAGCTTCCGGGTTATTCATTTCGGTCAGACCCTTGATAGTGGCACGTACCACGTTCGCAGGGTTAGTTGAACCGTTTGACTTGGCAAGAACGTTATGAACACCAACTGCATCAAATACGGCACGCATCGCACCACCGGCGATAACACCAGTACCTTCAGACGCTGGCTGCATAAAGACTTTTGCAGCACCGTGACGAGCAGTAACAGGATGTTGCAGAGTGTCACCTTTCAGTGTCACTTGCTTCATATTTTTTCTGGCTTCATCCATTGCTTTTTGAATAGCAACCGGTACTTCACGGGCTTTACCCTGGCCAAAACCAACACGACCATTACCGTCACCAACCACTGTCAGTGCAGAGAAACCAAATACCCGACCACCTTTTACTACTTTAGCAACGCGGCGGATACCGACTAATTTTTCAATCAAGCCATCAGAGTTGTTGGCTTGTCTTTGATCATTCTGAGCCATGTTTCTTACCTTTTAAATTAGAACTGAAGGCCGTTTTCGCGCGCCGCATCAGCTAATGCTTTAACACGACCGTGATATCTGAAACCGCTACGATCGAAAGCCACTTCAGTGATGCCTTCTTTCGCTGCGCGCTCAGCAATGACTTTACCGACAATAGTGGCGGCATCGACGTTACCAGCGTTTTTCAGATCTTTTTTGACTTCAGGATCCAATGTTGAGGCCGAAGCAATGACTTTTGCGCTATCGTGAGTCAGAACCTGTGCATAAATATGACGAGGCGTTCTGTGGACTGTCAGACGATAAACTTCGAGTTCTCTCAGTTTAGCCCGCGCTCTGGCCGCTCTACGTAAACGTGAAATTTTCTTATCCATTTTTCAGCCTAACTATTTTTTCTTAGCTTCTTTACGAGCAACATGCTCATCGGCATAACGAACACCTTTGCCTTTATAAGGCTCTGGTGCACGGTAAGCACGGATGTCTGCTGCCACCTGACCGACAACTTGCTTGTCAGCGCCTGAAACAACGATTTCAGTCTGGCTAGGTGTTTCAACCGTAATACCTTCAGGCACTACATACTGAACAGGGTGAGAAAAACCCAGTGTCAGGTCCAGCGTGCTACCTTGTGCTTTCGCACGGTAACCCACACCAACCAACGCCAGTTTCTTCTGGAAACCTTCGGTTACACCGATAACCATATTGTTCAGCAGGGCACGGGTTGTACCAGCCAAAGCAATCGCCGCTTGTGATTCAATCTTGGCAGAAGCTTTCAGTGCTGAATCTTCCTGAGCAACTTGCACATCAGGATGAATCACACGGCTCAGCGTGCCTTTTTTACCTTTAACGGTGATTTCACTGTCGCTCAGAGAAATTTCCACACCTGCTGGAATTTCGACTGGCGCATTTGCAATACGTGACATTTTACAATCTCCAATTAACCAGGCTTAGCTTACTGCGCACAGCACTTCACCGCCCTGACCCAGGGCACGTGCTTTGCGGTCAGCCATAACGCCTTTCGATGTAGACACAATGGCTACACCCAGACCGCCGATAATACGTGGCAGGTCATTGGCTGATTTGTAAACACGCAGACCAGGACGACTGACACGGTTAATTTGTGAAATAACCGGTTTACCCTCGAAATATTTCAGGGTGATAGTCAGCGTGGCTTTGCTGTCTGCTTCTGTGACATTAAATGCAGTGATATAGCCTTCTTCTTCCAATACCTTGGCGATGTTTACCTTCACTTTTGAGGAAGGCATGCTTACATCAGCTTTGTTCGCCTGTTGGGCATTGCGAATGCGTGTCAGCATATCTGCAACTGGATCTGTCATACTCATTTATCTAGCTCCACTATTCAGGCTGGTAATTACCAACTGGCCATTACCAGACCAGGGATGTCGCCTTTCATTGCATGTTCGCGCAGTTTGTTACGAGACAAACCGAACTTGCGGAAATAGCCATGCGGGCGACCTGTCAGTTCACAACGGTTTCTCATACGCGTTGGACTTGAATTACGTGGCAGCGCGTGAAATTTCTGCGCAGCTGCTTCACGCTGTTCAACAGACAGCGACATATCCAGCATTTGCTTTTTCAGTTCTGCACGCTTGGCAGCGTATTTCTTAACCAGTTTTGCTCGCTTAATTTCGCGATTAACCATGCAACGTTTAGCCATAACTTATTCCATCCAACTCTTGTTTATTTTCTAAAAGGAAACTTGAACGCAGACAACAAAGCGCGTGACTCTTCTGCAGTATTCGCAGAAGTGGTGATGGTGATATCCATACCACGCAGCTTGTCGATTCTGTCGTATTCAATCTCAGGGAAAATGATTTGCTCTTTAATCCCCATGCTGTAGTTTCCTTGGCCGTCAAATGACTTAGGATTGAGGCCACGAAAATCCCGAATACGCGGAATGGAAATGGTAATCAGGCGATCCAGAAAGTCGTACATGCGATCTGCACGCAGAGTCACTTTACAACCGATTGGCCAACCTTCACGCACTTTGAAGCCGGCGACTGATTTACGTGCTTTGGTTACAACTGGTTTCTGACCGGCAATTTTTTCCATGTCAGCAATTGCATTTTCCAGCACTTTCTTGTCAGTCAACGCTTCACCCACACCCATATTGATGGTGATTTTGGTAATGCGAGGCACTTCCATTACTGATTTATAGTTAAACTCGTCTTGTAACTGCTTAACTACTGTATCTTTATAAAAATCTTTTAATCTGCTCACTGTTCTTTACCTAATACGAAGCTCAAGCGCTTACAACTTCGCCATTTGATTTGAAGACGCGAACCTTCTTGCCATCTTCCAGCACTTTAAATCCAACTTTGTCACCCTTGCCAGAAGCAGGGTTAACCAAAGCCAGATTCGACCCATCAATCGGCATTTCTTTTTCGATAATGCCACCAGTGCGACCCAGAGCCGGATTTGGTTTTTGGTGTTTCTTGACCAGGTTGATACCTTGTACAACAAACTTGCCACCATCTACACGGCGCAGGATTTCACCTTGTTTTCCACGATCTTTACCTGTCAATACGACAACTTGATCGCCTTTTACTAATCTTTCCATTCTCAGCGCTCCCCTTACAGTACTTCTGGTGCCAGAGAAATGATCTTCATGAACTTTTCACTACGCAGCTCACGAGTCACTGGCCCAAAAATACGGGTACCAATCGGTTGATGCGCAGCGTTCAACAGAACGGCAGCGTTTTCGTCAAACCGAATCAATGAACCATCAGGGCGACGAACGCCTTTACGGGTTCTGACGATAACGGCGTTATGGACAGTACCTTTTTTCACTTTACCGCGTGGCGCCGCTTCTTTAATGGTGACTTTAATGATGTCACCGATGCCGGCATAACGCTTGTGTGAACCGCCCAATACCTTGATGCACTCTACACGTTTGGCACCACTGTTATCGGCCACTTCAAGACTACTTTGCATTTGAATCATGGTCTAAACTCCAAAGTGTACAGTTGCTTACTTCGCACGCTCGATAATTTCGACCAACTTCCAGCACTTCGTCTTAGACAGAGGGCGAGTTGAGACGACACTAACGGTATCACCAATATTACATTCATTGTTTTCATCATGAACGTGCAACTTGGTAGAACGCTTGACGTATTTTTTATAGATTGGATGGGCGACACGACGTTCAATCAGAACGGTAATCGACTTATCCATCTTGTCACTAATGACACGACCGGTTAACGAACGTGCTGTACTTTGCTGATCACTCATTTCCGTGCCCTATCTACTTTTCGTTCAATACAGTCTTAATGCGTGCAATATCACGACGAACACGTTTCAGCTCGCTGTTACGTGCCAGTTGACCTGTAGCGTTTTGCATACGCAGATTAAACTGTTCCTTGTGAAGCTCATCCAGCTCTTTAGCCAGGTCTTCAGCTGATTTTTGTCTAATTTCGCTTGCCTTCATTACAGTATCGCTCGCGTTACGAATGTGGTTTTAACTGGAAGTTTTGCTGCTGCAAGACGGAATGCTTCACGAGCAATCTCTTCAGAAACACCTTCCATTTCATAGAGCATACGGCCTGGTTGAACATTGGCTACCCAGTATTCAACGTTACCTTTACCTTTACCCTGACGAACTTCTAACGGTTTGCTAGAAATTGGCTTGTCCGGGAAAACACGGATCCAGATTTTACCGCCACGTTTGATGTGACGCGTCATAGCACGACGAGCCGCTTCAATTTGACGTGCAGTAATGCGACCACGCTCCAGGGACTTCAGGCCAAACTCACCGAAGCTAACTTTAGCTCCACGGTGGGCCATCCCTCTGTTACGCAGCTTCTGCTGCTTCCTAAATTTCGTTCTTTTTGGCTGTAACATTGGTTATAACCTTATTATTCCGCTGCAGGTGCGTTTTGCGCGTTGGCGTCAAAAACTTCACCTTTGAAAATCCAAACTTTGACACCGATGATGCCGTAAGTCGTTTTCGCTTCGGCAGTACCGTAATCAATATCAGCACGCAGAGTGTGCAGAGGTACACGACCTTCGCGGTACCATTCTGTACGGGCAATCTCTGCACCGTTCAGACGGCCTGCTACGTTGATACGGATACCTTCGGCACCAAGACGCATAGTGTTCGTGACCGCGCGTTTCATCGCACGACGGAACATGATGCGGCGCTCGAGCTGCTGTGCAACACTTTCAGCTACCAGGGTAGCGTCCAGTTCAGGCTTGCGAATTTCTTCAACGCCAACATTGACAGGAATACCCATCAGTTGTGACGCTTCCTGGCGCAGCTTATCGATGTCTTCGCCTTTCTTACCAATCACGATGCCTGGACGGGCAGTGTGAATAGTGATCTTTGCGTTTTTAGCTGGTCTGTCGATTTGGATTTTGCTGACTGAAGCATGTGACAGTTTTTGTTTCAAATAGTCACGTACTTTCAGATCATTGCCCAGCTGGCTTGAAAAGTTGGCTGAGTCGGCATACCAGATCGAATTCCAATCTTTAATTATACCAAGTCTAAAACCTGTTGGGTGAACCTTTTGTCCCATAAGTCTGCTCTCTTACTTCTCGTCTACAACCACAGTAATGTGGCTGGTGCGTTTAAGAATACGGTTACCGCGGCCTTTAGCGCGTGCTTGCATGCGCTTCATGGTTGGACCTTCGTCAACCATCACAGCGGAAACGATCAATTCGTCGATGTCAGCACCGTCATTGTGTTCAGCATTTGCGATTGCTGAGTCCAGTACTTTTTTCATCAGTTCAGCCGCTTTTTTCGGACTGAACGCAAGCAAGTTGATCGCTTTCTCTACCGGCAAACCTCGGATTTGGTCAGCAACCAGACGCACCTTTTGTGCGGAAATGCGTGCATAAGTGAGTTTAGCTTGTGTAGCCATATCTTAACCTTATCGCTTAGATTTCTTATCAGCGGCATGACCTTTAAAGGTGCGAGTTGGTGAAAATTCACCCAACTTATGCCCTACCATATCTTCAGTCACAAACACTGGTACGTGTTGACGACCATTGTGAACGGCAATTGTTAAGCCGATCATGTCTGGAGAAATCATCGAACGACGTGACCAGGTTTTGATCGGACGTTTATTGTCAGTTTCTCTCGCTTCCAAGACCTTCTTTTCAAGGTGCTGGTCTATAAAAGGACCTTTTTTAATTGAACGCGGCATAGGTGTTCCCTAAATCTTATTTACGATTGCGACGACGTACGATCATATTGTCAGTACGTTTGTTCTTACGGGTTTTGTAACCCTTGGTAGGTACACCCCAAGGTGTAACTGGATGACGGCCACCAGAAGTACGACCTTCACCACCACCATGTGGGTGATCAACCGGGTTCATGACCACACCGCGAACGGTAGGACGGATACCGCGCCAGCGAGTGGCACCAGCTTTACCCAGAGAACGCAAAGAGTGTTCGCCGTTACCAACTTCACCCATTGTCGCTTTACATTCCAGAGATACTTTACGCATCTCACCACTACGCAGGCGGATAGTTGCATAGCCGTTTTCACGTGCAACATATTGAGCACTGCTACCCGCACTACGTGCGATTTGAGCGCCTTTGCCTGGTTTGAGTTCGATACAGTGAACAGTGCTACCCAGTGGGATAGCAGACAGTTTCAGTGCGTTACCTGCACGGATAGCTGCATTTTCACCTGACTCTAACTGATCGCCCGCAGCCACACCTTTAGGTGCAACGATGTAACGCTTTTCACCATCTGCATATTTCAGCAGAGCAATGTGCGCTGTGCGGTTAGGATCGTATTCAATTCTTTCAACAACTGCTGGAATACCGTCTTTGTTGCGTTTGAAGTCAATCAAACGGTAACGCTGCTTGTGACCACCCCCGCGATGACGGACAGTGATGCGACCGGCGTTGTTACGACCACCAGACTTTGCTTTCTTCTCAACCAGAGGTGCGTAAGGTGCACCGGTGTACAGATCAGGTGTGCTGACCTGAACAACGAAACGACGTCCCGCTGATGTAGGTTTAGCTTTCTTTAATGCCATTCCTAATTCCTCTTACTTATTCGCCAAGGAAGTTGAGATCAGCACCGTCTGCCAGTGTGACGTAGGCTTTTTTCCAGTCGCTGCGTTTGCCCATGATACGGCCGGTACGCTTGACTTTGCCTTTAACGTTAGCAGTTGATACAGACGCAACTTTCACATCAAACAGGGTTTCAACCGCTTGTTTGATTTCAGTTTTGTTGGCGTCAGGCAGAACTTTCAGTACTACCTGGTTATTGTTTTCTGCAACACGTGATGCTTTTTCAGCAATCACAGGGCCCAAAATTACTTTTGTAATGCGCTCTGTGTTCATGCCAGTGATTCCTCTAATTTGCGAACAGAGTCTTCACTCATCACGACTTTTTCAAAACGCAGCAGAGCAACTGGATTGACATGGTCTGCATCAGTTGCAGCGATGTCATACAGGTTGCGAGAGGCCAGCGCTAGATTGCCGGCAGCATTTTCTGTCACGATAAGTGCGTTCGACAGACCCAGTGATTTGGTTTTAGCCAGCAGGTCTTTTGTTTTAGGTGAGTCCAGTTCGACTTTATCAACCAGAATCAGCGCATCTTTACGACGCAGCTCAGACAGGATGGCAGCCAGAGCACCACGGTACATTTTGCGGTTTACTTTTTTGCTGTAGTCACGGTTAGTGGCAGCAAAAGTTTTACCACCGCTGCGCCACAATGGACTACGGATAGTACCGGCACGGGCACGACCACTACCTTTTTGTGAGAATGGCTTACGACCACCACCACTTACAGCAGAACGGTTTTTCTGTGCGTGAGTACCGCTACGACCAGCTGCCAGGAATGAAGTGACAACCTGGTGAACCAGAGACTCGTTATATTCACGGTCAAACAGGGCATCAGAAACAGTGATGTTTCCGGCCTTTTTGCCGTCAAATGATTGTAATTGAAGATCCACGTCTATTCCCCTAAGAATCTTACTAGGCTTTCACAGCCGGGCGGATGATGACATCACTGCCAGTTGCGCCGGGGACTGAGCCTTTAACCAAAATCAGGTTTCTTTCAGCGTCTACCCGAACGACTGACAGGTTTTGCAGGGTGCGTTGTTTATCACCCATATGACCCGCCATTTTTTTACCTTTAAATACTCGACCAGGTGTCTGACACTGACCGATAGAGCCAGGAGCTCTGTGAGACAGTGAGTTACCGTGTGTCGCATCACCACCGCGGAAGCCGTAACGCTTGACCACACCAGCAAAGCCTTTACCTTTGGTGATGCCGGCAACGTCGATCTTCTGACCAGCTTCAAAAATGTCTACTTTGATTTCTGCACCCAGTTCCAGTTCAGCAAAGTCTTCGACTCTGAACTCTGCAACCTTGCGGCCTGCAGCTGTTTGTGCTTTAGCAAAGTGACCAGCTTGTGGTTTGCTTACGCGTGAAGCTTTACGCTCACCCACAGTGACCTGAATCGCGTTATAACCATCCGTATCAACTGTTTTAAGTTGGCTAACACGGTTTGGTTCTACTTCAATTACCGTTACTGGCGTAGAGACACCGTCTTCAGAAAAGACACGAGTCATACCACGCTTACGGCCGATGAGTCCGATAGTCATTGACCCAGCCCCTCTTAGTTCAACTTGATCTGGACATCAACGCCAGCGGCGAGATCCAGTTTCATCAATGCGTCTACTGTTTTATCAGTAGGCTCAACAATATCCATCAGACGCTTGTGAGTACGCAGTTCGTACTGTTCACGCGCATCTTTGTTCACGTGTGGTGAAATCAATACTGTGAAACGCTCTTTCTTAGTTGGCAGAGGAATCGGACCGTTGATTCGCGCGCCAGTGCGTTTTGCAGTTTCAACAATTTCTTTTGCTGATTGATCGATCAGACGATGATCAAATGATTTCAGCCGAATTCTAATAGTTTGGGTTGCTGCCATTTCTATTACTCAACGATTTTACTAACAACACCGGCGCCAACAGTACGGCCGCCTTCGCGAATCGCGAATCGCAGACCTTCTTCCATCGCAATCGGTGCAATCAAAGTGACGTCCATCTTGACGTTATCACCAGGCATAACCATTTCAACACCTGAAGGCAGGTCGCATGCGCCAGTTACGTCAGTGGTACGGAAGTAGAACTGTGGACGGTAACCGTTAAAGAACGGAGTATGACGACCACCTTCATCTTTAGACAGAACATAGACTTCACATTCGAAACGAGTGTGAGGCTTGATAGTACCTGGGTGAGACAGAACCTGACCACGGTCAACGTCTTCACGTTTAGTACCACGCAGCAGTACACCTACGTTATCACCAGCCTGGCCTTGGTCCAGCAGTTTGCGGAACATTTCAACACCAGTACAGGTTGTTTTTTGGGTATCTTTGATACCAACGATTTCAAGCTCGTCACCGACTTTAACGATACCGCGCTCAACACGACCGGTAACTACAGTACCACGGCCTGAGATTGAGAATACGTCTTCGATTGGCATCAGGAACGCGCCGTCAATCGCACGCTCAGGCTCTGGGAAGTAGGTATCCATCGCTTCAGCCAGACGGATGATTGAAGGAGCACCGATTTCGCTGGTGTCGCCTTCCAGTGCTTTCAGTGCGCTACCCACAACGATTGGGGTGTCATCACCTGGGAAGTCATAGGTATCCAGAAGTTCACGAACTTCCATTTCAACCAGTTCAATCAGTTCAGCGTCGTCAACCATGTCTGCTTTGTTCAGGTAAACGATGATGTAAGGTACACCTACCTGACGTGACAGCAGAATGTGCTCACGGGTTTGTGGCATAGGGCCGTCAGCTGCGTTTACAACCAGGATAGCGCCGTCCATTTGAGCCGCACCAGTGATCATGTTTTTCACATAGTCAGCATGGCCTGGGCAGTCTACGTGGGCGTAGTGACGATTTGCTGTTTCATACTCAACGTGTGCAGTTGAGATGGTGATACCACGCTCGCGTTCTTCAGGTGCGTTATCGATATCCGCGTAATCTTTGAATTCGCCGCCTGACAATTCGCCCAGCACTTTGGTCAGCGCTGCTGTCAAAGTGGTTTTACCATGGTCAACGTGACCGATGGTGCCCACGTTGACGTGGGGCTTCGAGCGTTCAAACTTTTCCTTGGACATTCTCGTCTACCTCGTTAAAAGTCGTTATTTCGTTTTGTTAATGATCGCTTCTGCAACATTGCCTGGTATTTCACTGTACTTGGCGAACTCCATGGAGTATGTCGCCCGACCTTGTGTTGCAGAACGCAAATCAGTTGCGTAACCAAACATTTCTGCCAGTGGCACTTCTGCCTTGATAATCTTGCCGCTGGGAGCATCATCCATCCCAGCAACGGTGCCACGACGACGATTCAGATCGCCCATGACATCCCCCATGTATTCCTCAGGGGTTACTACTTCAATATTCATAATCGGCTCAAGCAGTGCAGGACTTGCTTCCAGCGCACCGTTTCTGAAACCGATTGACCCGGCCACTTTGAAGGCCATTTCACTGGAATCGACGTCATGATATGAACCGTCGAACAATGTTACTTTGACATCTTCCACAGGGTAGCCGGCTATTACACCATTTTTCATCTGCTCTTGTATACCTTTATCTACAGATGCGATGAATTCTTTTGGTACGGTTCCGCCGACAACCGCATTTTCAAAGGCATAGCCGCTACCTTGTGGTTGAGGCTCGAGTCGCAGCCAAACATGGCCGTACTGCCCTTTACCACCAGATTGGCGCACAAATTTGCCTTCTGCTTCAACGGTTTTACGAATCGTTTCACGATAAGCGACCTGTGGAGCACCTACATTGGCCTCAACACCGAACTCGCGTTTCATGCGGTCGATAATAATGTCGAGATGCAGCTCGCCCATACCAGCAATAATGGTTTGCGCTGATTCTTCATCAGTTGATACACGGAAGGAAGGATCTTCTTTGGCAAGTTTACCCAAAGCCACACCCATTTTTTCCTGGTCAGCCTTGGTACGCGGCTCAATGGCCACGGAGATCACAGGCTCAGGGAACTCCATGCGTTCCAGCGTGATGTGATGCTCGTTGTCACACAGCGTGTCACCTGTCGTGGTATCTTTCAGACCGATTGCTGCAGCGATATCACCGGCACGGACTTCGTTGATTTCTTCGCGGCTGTTGGCATGCATCTGAACCAGACGCCCGATACGTTCACGCTTGCCTTTCACCGGGTTGTATACCGCATCGCCTGATTTCAGAACACCGGAATAAACACGGAAGAACGTTAATGTACCAACAAATGGATCGGTCGCGATCTTGAATGCCAGTGCAGCAAAAGGCAGGCTGTCATCGGCTTCACGGGTTTCATAGGTATCCCCGTCAGGATCAATCAGGCCTTTGATGGCAGGAACGTCGCCAGGCGCAGGCATAAATTCAATAACCCCATCCAGAACGGCTTGAACACCTTTGTTCTTGAAAGCCGAACCACAGAAGGCCGGGACAATTTCATTTGCCAGCGTTTGCTTACGAATACCCTGCTTGATTTGCTCGTCAGTGAGGTCACCAGCTTCGAGGTAGGCCTCCATCAGCTGTTCATCTGCTTCAGCAGCATTTTCAATCAACTGCTCACGATAATGTTCGCAGTCATCTTGCATATCAGCCGGAATATCACGCAGATCGTAAGTCGCGCCCAGATCATCTTCATTCCAGTAGATGGCTTTCATGCGGATAAGGTCAACGACACCTTCAAATTCATCTTCCGCACCAATAGGCAGTTGCATAACAACAGGTTTGGCACCCAGACGTTTTTTGATTTGTTCAATGACACGCAGGAAGTTAGCGCCCTGACGGTCCATCTTGTTGATGAAGGCCAGACGAGGAACGTGGTATTTGTTGGCTTGACGCCAGACCGTTTCAGATTGGGGTTCTACACCACCGACTGCACAGAAGACAGCGATGGCACCATCGAGAACACGCAGGGATCGTTCAACTTCAATGGTGAAGTCAACGTGTCCGGGCGTGTCGATGATATTAATGCGATGTTGTTCAAATTGTTGATCCATACCGGCCCAGAAGCAGGTGGTTGCAGCCGAGGTAATGGTAATACCACGCTCCTGCTCCTGTTCCATCCAGTCCATAACTGCAGCACCATTATGTACTTCACCAATCTTGTGTGAAATACCGGTATAGAACAACACGCGCTCTGTCGTCGTGGTTTTACCCGCGTCGATATGCGCCATGATGCCGATATTACGGTATCGATTAATAGGTGTAGTACGTGCCACTATAGCTACTCTTCAAATCAACAATGTTAAAGAACAAAAACCTACACCAGAACGAGCTGGTGTAGGGGTGTAACAATTTAGAAGCGGAAGTGCGAGAACGCCTTGTTCGCTTCGGCCATGCGGTGAGTATCTTCTTTCTTCTTCACTGCAGTGCCTTTATTTTCATATGCATCAGCCAGTTCACCAGCCAGACGCATACCCATGGATTTTTCACCACGTTTGCGAGCAGCTTCAACCAACCAGCGCATTGCCAGAGCAACACGACGTTCTGGACGTACTTCAACCGGAACCTGGTAAGTCGCACCACCTACACGGCGTGATTTAACTTCAACCATTGGGCTAATGTTATCGATGGCTTGCTGGAAGATTTCCAGACCATTACCACCTTTGTTTTCAGCAACTGAGTCCAGAGCACCGTAGGTGATTTTCTCTGCAACTGACTTTTTGCCGTCTTTCATGATGACGTTGATGAACTTAGCCAGGCCGATGTTTTGGAACTTCGGATCAGGCAGAACTTCACGCTTGGCAACAACCCTTCTTCTTGGCATTTGTCTTTCCTAAAATCTTATACGTTAACGGTGAGTCGAAAGGGCTGCTTAGCCTTTAGGACGTTTGGCGCCGTATTTAGAACGGCCTTGACGACGTGCAGAGACACCTGAGGTATCGAGCGCACCACGAACGGTGTGGTAACGAACACCTGGTAAGTCTTTAACACGACCACCGCGAATCAGAACAACGCTATGTTCTTGCAAGTTGTGGCCTTCACCACCGATGTAAGAAGTCACTTCAAAACCGTTAGTCAGACGGACACGGGCAACTTTACGCATCGCTGAGTTAGGTTTCTTAGGAGTTGTTGTATATACACGGGTACATACACCACGACGTTGCGGACAAGCTTGCAACGCAGGAACGTTGTTCTTTTTCTTTTGCTTGACTCTTGGTTTACGAACCAACTGATTAATTGTTGCCATTAATACAACCTTAACAAATATCTAGCGATGGTAGCCTGCGATACTATTATTCTCGCATTACCATTCCAGTTAAAAGCGGGCACCCGCAAAGGGTGCCCGATAAAAGAAGACGAATTTTACAACGCAACTAACTGTTGCGTCAAGCATTCTGTCACGATACTTCTTGCATTTCCTCGTCAGTACTATCGCTGGTTTCAACTGGCGCTGTCGCGACATCCGGATTACCCAGACGTTCTGCACGACGACGCTGACGTTCCTTGTGGTAAGCCAGACCGGTACCAGCCGGAATCAGGCGACCCACAATAACGTTTTCTTTCAGGCCGCGCAGGTTGTCGCTCTTGCCAGTTACCGCCGCATCGGTCAGGACACGGGTAGTTTCCTGGAACGAGGCCGCTGAAATAAACGACTCTGTTGCCAAAGACGCTTTGGTAATACCCAGCAGTAACGGTGTGAAGGTCGCTTCCAGTTTATCCTGCTCACGCAGAATATCATTGGCTTCCAGTACACGGTCGTACTCAACTTGTTCACCTTTGAGGAACTTGCTGTCGCCTGCGGCATCAATTTCGACCTTACGCAGCATCTGACGTACGATGACTTCGATGTGCTTGTCGTTAATTTTTACACCTTGCAGACGATATACTTCCTGCACTTCACTAACCATATAGTTAGCCAGAGGTAGAACACCTTTCAGACGCAAAATATCATGCGGATCTTCCGGACCGTCTACCAGCATCTCACCTTTCTCAATGTGCTCACCTTCGAACACAGAAATGTGACGCCACTTAGGAATCAGTTCTTCGTACGGTTCACCTTCTTTCGGTGTGATGATCAGACGCTGTTTACCTTTGGTTTCTTTACCAAAACTAATAGTACCGCTGATCTCTGCCATCAAAGCAGGATCTTTCGGTTTACGTGCTTCGAACAGATCGGCAACACGTGGCAGACCACCGGTGATATCACGAGTCTTACTGCTTTCCTGCGGAATACGCGCGAGGATGTCACCAATTTCCACTTCCTGACCATCGGTTACACGAACAATCGCGCCACCTGGCAGGAAATACATTGCAGGAATATCGGTACCCGGGATAAAGACGTCATCGCCGTTTTCGTTAACCAGTTTAACCATAGGACGCATATCCTTGGCTGCTGAGCTACGTTGTTTTGGCTCACGGACACTGAAGCTGGTCAGGCCGGTCACTTCGTCCACAGTCTTATCAACGGTCACACCTTCAACCAGATCAGACAGCTGGATACGACCTGCTACCTCGGTTACAACTGGGTGAGTATGTGGATCCCAGTTGGCAACAACTTGACCAGCATCAACTGCCGCGTTGTCTGCCACGGTGATTTCTGCACCGTAAGGGATTTTATAACGCTCACGCTCACGACCATTTTCGTCGATCAGGTGCAATTCACCTGAACGCGATACGGCAACGAACTTGCCCGCCGAGTTTTCAACATATTTAATGTTGTGGTAACGGATATTACCTTTGAATTTCAGCGCAACCGAGTTATCCGCTGCAGTACGCGATGCCGCACCACCGATGTGGAAGGTACGCATGGTCAGCTGAGTACCCGGCTCACCGATTGACTGTGCCGCGATAACACCAACCGCTTCACCGACGTTAATACGATGACCACGCCCCAAGTCACGACCGTAACAGGCCGCACACACACCGTAGCGTGATTCACAGGTAATTGCGCTGCGAACCAATACTTCGTCGATACCTTCTTTTTCCAGTTTAGTGACGGCAGCTTCGTCGATCATTTCGCCGGCAGCCATAACCAGTTTGGCACCATCCGGTGACATCAGATCCTGAGCAACAACACGACCCAGAACACGCTCACCTAACGGTTCAACAACGTCACCACCTTCAATGATAGGTGACATATTGATGCCTTGCGTGGTACCACAGTCTTCTTCAACAACAACCAGATCTTGAGAAACGTCAACCAGACGACGTGTTAGGTAACCCGAGTTCGCGGTTTTCAGAGCGGTATCTGCCAGACCTTTACGCGCACCATGGGTCGAGATGAAGTACTGAAGTACGTCCAGACCTTCGCGGAAGTTTGCAGTAATCGGCGTTTCGATGATCGAACCATCTGGTTTCGCCATCAGACCACGCATACCAGCCAACTGACGAATCTGTGCAGCGGAACCACGAGCGCCCGAGTCGGCCATCATGTAGATGGAGTTCATCGATTGCTGTTCGACTTGATTACCGTCTTTGTCGGTGATGATGTCTTTACCGATACCATCCATCATCGCTTTAGCAACCTGGTCGTTGGTACGTGACCAGATATCGATGATCTTGTTGTAACGTTCACCGTCAGTCACCAGACCCGATGCGTATTGTGAAGCGATTTCTTCGACTTCAGCTTCTGCCTTGGCCAAGATTTCCGCTTTCGCAGCCGGAATCACCATATCGTCTGAACAGACCGATGAACCTGATTGTGTTGCTTGCGAGAAGCCGAGGTACATCAGTTGGTCAGCAAAGATAACAGTATCTTTCAGACCCAGACGACGGTAACAGGTGTTGATCACGTCACCGATCGCTTTCTTAGTCATGGCACGGTCAACAACTGAGAACGGCAGACCTTTAGGCACGATACCGAACAGGATGGCTCGACCCACTGTCGTTTCTACACGAATACGACGGTTCTGCTCTGGCTCAGGCAAGGTGATATCTGTTTCTTCCAGTCGCACAGTGACTTTGGCATGCAAAGAAACCACACCGTTGTCATAGGCACGACGCAGCTCAGCCAGATCAGCAAAGAAACTGCCCTCGCCTTTTACATTCACCAGTTCCCGGGTCATGTAGTACAGACCCAGAACAACGTCCTGTGAAGGAATAATGACTGGTTCACCGTTGGCTGGTGACAGAATGTTGTTGGTTGCCATCATCAAAGAACGGGCTTCCAACTGTGCTTCCAGAGACAGCGGTACGTGTACCGCCATTTGGTCACCGTCAAAGTCGGCGTTGAATGCGCTACAGACCAATGGGTGCAGCTGAATCGCTTTACCTTCGATAAGCAAAGGTTCAAACGCTTGAATACCCAGACGGTGAAGAGTCGGTGCACGGTTAAGCATAACCGGATGTTCACGAATCACTTCTTCGAGGATATCCCAGACTTCTGGGCCTTCACGCTCAACCATTTTCTTGGCGGCTTTAATGGTGGTCGCCAGACCAGCACGTTCCAGTTTGCCGTAGATAAATGGCTTGAACAGTTCCAGCGCCATTTTCTTCGGCAGACCACATTGGTGCAGTTTCAGGTATGGACCGACCACGATAACCGAACGACCTGAGTAGTCGACACGTTTACCCAGCAGGTTCTGACGGAAACGACCTTGTTTACCTTTGATCATGTCTGCCAGAGATTTCAGTGGCATACGGTTGGTACCGGTGATCGCACGACCGCGACGGCCGTTATCCAGCAGCGCATCCACAGATTCCTGCAGCATACGTTTTTCGTTGCGGACGATAATATCCGGTGCGTTCAGATCCAGCAGACGTTTCAGACGGTTATTACGGTTGATAACACGACGGTACAGATCGTTCAGATCTGACGTCGCAAAACGACCGCCATCCAGCGGAACCAGAGGACGCAAATCAGGTGGCAGTACAGGCAGTACTTCCATGATCATCCACTCTGGCTTGTTGCCTGATTCCTGGAAGGCTTCCATCAGTTTCAGACGTTTGCTCAGTTTCTTGATCTTGGTTTCTGAGTTGGTGCTGCCAATTTCTTCGCGGATAACGTCGATTTCTTTATTGACGTCGATGTTGCGCAGCAATTGCTGAACCGCTTCGGCACCCATGCGGGCGTCGAACTCATCACCGTACTCTTCCATCGCCTGCAGATAGGTTTCATCTGACAGCAGCTGACCTTTCTCCAGTGGCGTCATGCCAGGATCAACTACGATGAATGCTTCGAAATAAAGCACACGTTCGATATCACGCAGAGTCATATCGAGGAACAAAGAAATCCGTGATGGCAGCGATTTCAGGAACCAGATATGCGCAACCGGGCTGGCCAGTTCAATATGACCCATACGTTCACGACGTACTTTGGCCACAGTGACTTCAACACCACATTTTTCACAGATAACGCCGCGGTGCTTCAGACGCTTGTATTTACCACACAGACATTCGTAGTCCTTAACCGGACCAAAGATCTTGCAGCAGAACAGACCTTCACGCTCAGGCTTGAAGGTACGGTAGTTGATGGTTTCAGGTTTTTTGACTTCACCAAAAGACCATGATCTCACCATTTTTGGTGAGGCCAGGCCGATGCGAATGGCGTCAAATTCCTCGGGCTGAGTTTGTTGCTTTAACAAGTTAAGCAAGTCTTTCATGTTTCATTCTCCGCTGCCGTTAAACGGCGTAATTCTTGATTATCTGTCAGTACTGTGATCGATTACTCTTCGACTAAGTCGACGTCGATACCCAGAGAACGAATCTCACGAGTCAATACTTTGAAGGACTCAGGCATGCCTGCATCCATACGATAATCACCATCAACGATGTTCTTGTAGATCTTGGTACGACCGTTCACATCGTCCGATTTCACCGTCAGCATTTCCTGCAGGGTGTAAGCAGCACCATAAGCTTGCAGTGCCCAAACCTCCATCTCACCGAAACGCTGGCCACCGAACTGGGCTTTACCACCCAATGGCTGCTGTGTAACCAGACTGTAAGGACCGGTAGAACGGGCATGCATCTTGTCATCAACCAAGTGGTTCAGTTTCAGCATATGCATGTAACCGATGGTAACCGGACGGTGGAAGAATTCACCGGTACGGCCATCAATCAGTCTGGCCTGACCACTACGTGGCAGACCGGCCAGTTCCAACATACCTTTGATCTCTTCTTCTTCAGCACCGTCAAATACTGGTGTTGCCAGAGGCACACCGCCTTTCAGGTTTTTCGACAGTTCGATGATTTCTTCATCGCTGAGAGAATCCAGATCTTCTTTCTTACCGCTGGTGTTGTAGACCTTGTCGAGGAACTCACGCAGTTCAGCAACGGTTTTCTGTTGCTCCAGCATTTCCTCGATCTTGTAACCCAGACCTTTCGCAGCCCAGCCCAAGTGAACTTCCAGAATCTGACCGATGTTCATCCGTGACGGTACACCCAGCGGGTTCAGTACGATATCAACCGGACGACCATCTTCGGTGTAAGGCATGTCTTCTACCGGTACGATGTTGGAGATAACACCTTTGTTACCGTGACGACCTGCCATCTTGTCACCAGGCTGGATACGACGTTTCACAGCCAGGAAGACTTTCACCATGCGTTGAACACCCGGCGCCAGATCATGACCTGAAGTCAGTTTTTCTTTCTTATGATCAAACGCTTCCTCCATTTCCTGACGGTATTGTTTGAGGTGCGTATTCGCCTGTTCCAGCAGTGTGTTTAACTCTTCTGATTCCATGCGGATGTCAAACCATTTCGCATGTTCCAGACCTTGCAGGTAAGACTTGGTCAGCTTGGTGCCTTTTTTCAGCTCAGGACCGGCTTCAGCGACTTTACCTGTCAATGCACGTTCCAGACGAGCAAAGACGTCTTCGGTCAGAATACGGTTCTGATCTTTCAGGTCAGCCCAAACTTTATCCAGTTCCGCTTTCTCGATTTCTTTGGTGCGGTCGTCTTTCTCCACACCATCGCGAGTGAAGACCTGAACATCGATAACGGTACCGTATGTGCTTGATGGCACGCGCAGTGAAGAGTCTTTCACGTCCGCTGCTTTCTCACCGAAGATCGCACGCAGCAGTTTTTCTTCCGGCGTCAGTTGGGTTTCACCTTTTGGTGTCACTTTACCGACCAGGATGTCTCCCGGTTTTACTTCCGCACCAACGTAAACAATGCCCGACTCATCTAATTTGGACAGCGCGCTTTCGCTAACGTTCGGAATATCACTGGTGATTTCCTCGGTACCCAGCTTGGTATCACGTGCCAGACAGTTCAGTTCCTGAATGTGAATGGTCGTGAAGCGATCTTCTTCCACCACACGTTCAGAGACGAGGATCGAATCCTCGAAGTTGTAACCGTTCCAAGGCATGAACGCGACGAGGATGTTCTGACCCAGTGCCAGCTCACCTTTATCGGTTGATGGACCGTCAGCCAGCACGTCACCGGCAGCAATCTGATCACCCGGCTTCACGATAGGACGCTGGTTGATACAGGTGCTTTGGTTAGAACGGGCGTATTTAATCAGGTTGTAGATATCAACGCCTGTATCTGCAGCTTCAGCCTCATCATCGTTGACACGGATAACGATACGGCTGGCATCAACAGAGTCAACCACACCACCACGCTTGGCCGTAACCATAACGCCTGAATCCTGAGCGACAACACGTTCAATACCGGTACCGACCAACGGCTTGTCAGCACGCAATGTCGGTACAGCCTGACGTTGCATGTTCGAGCCCATCAATGCACGGTTGGCGTCATCGTGTTCCAGGAACGGAATCAATGAAGCGGCAACAGACACCACCTGACGAGGTGACACGTCCATCAGCTGAACTTGTTCTGATGGTGTCAGCGAAGACTCACCACGGTAACGGCAGTGAACCATGTTTTCAGCGATAGAGTTATCGTCGTTCAGCTCGATTGTGGCCTGTGCGATCTTGAATTCACCTTCATCAATCGCAGACAGATAAACAATGTCATCGGTCGCTTTACCATCGATCACTTTGCGGTATGGCGTTTCGATAAAGCCGTACTCATTAGTACGTGCATAAGTCGCCAGTGAGTTGATCAGACCGATGTTCGGACCTTCAGGTGTTTCGATAGGACATACACGACCATAGTGAGTCGGATGTACGTCACGCACCTCAAAGCCGGCACGCTCACGAGTCAGACCACCCGGGCCTAAAGCAGACACACGACGTTTGTGCGTGACTTCTGACAGCGGGTTATTCTGATCCATGAATTGAGACAGCTGGCTGGAACCAAAGAACTCTTTGATTGCTGCAGCGACAGGCTTGGCGTTGATCAGCTGTTGTGGCATCAGGCCTTCAGATTCAGCAATGCTCAGACGCTCACGTACCGCGCGTTCAACACGTACCAGACCTACACGGAATTGGTTTTCAGCCATTTCACCAACGCTACGTACACGGCGGTTACCCAGGTGGTCGATATCATCGACAACACCATTACCGTTACGGATGTTGATCAGCTCTTTCAGTACCGCGAGGATGTCTTCTTTAGACAGCGTGCCTTCGCCTTCCAGCTCTTCGCGGCCAAGACGACGGTTGAACTTCATGCGACCAACAGCAGACAGATCGTAGCGGTCCAGCGTAAAGAACAGGCTGGTAAACAGGTTTTCTGCTGCATCTTCAGTAGGTGGTTCACCCGGACGCATCATGCGATAGATTTCAATCTTCGCTTCCAGCGGACTGCGGGTTTCATCCAGACGCATGGTGTCAGAAACGAATGGACCATCATCCAGATCATTTGAATAAATGGTTTCAATCGTTTTGATATCAAAACGGGCAAAAGCTTCCAGCAGATCATCGGTGATTTCGTCATTGGCGTTAGCCAGCAACTCACCGGTTTCAGGGTCGATCATGTCTTTTGCCATGACTTTACCAACCAGGAACTTGGTCGGTACGGTCAAAGCATTCATGCCCGCTTTTTCCATTTGGCGAATATGACGGCCAGTGATCTGACGCTCTGCCTCAACGATCACTTCACCATCAGGGTTTACGATCTCGAATGGAACAGCTTGACCACGCAGACGCTGTGGATCCAGCGCCATTTCAAATTCATCTGCCGATTTACGGGTAAAGCTATCAGTGCTGAAGAAGATCTCCAGAATTTCCTGATTGCTGTAACCCAGCGCACGAAGCAGAACAGTAGCCGGCAGTTTACGACGACGGTCGATACGGACGAAAACAGCGTCTTTCGGATCGAACTCAAAGTCCAGCCATGAACCACGGTAAGGGATAACTCGTGCGTTATAGAGAATTTTGCCTGAAGAGTGGGTTTTACCGCGGTCACTGTCGAAGAACACACCAGGTGAACGGTGCAGTTGCGACACGATAACGCGTTCAGTACCGTTGATGACAAAGTTACCCTTTTCAGTCATCAGCGGGATTTCACCCATGTAAACTTCCTGCTCTTTAATGTCTTTAACGACTTTTTGTTTCGCAGGGGCGTCCTTGTCATAAATGACCAGACGCATTTTTACTCTCAGAGGTGCAGCATAAGTAACACCGCGCAGTTGGCATTCTTTCACATCGAAAGAAGGGGTGCCGAGTCGGTAGCTCACATATTGCAGCTCCGCCATGCCGGTGTGGCTCTTGATGGGGAAAACAGATTCAAACGCCGCATGCAAACCTTTTGCACCACGTTCATCTGCTGCAACGCCCAGTTGCAGGAAGTCTTGGTAGGAGTTGACCTGCGTAGCAAGCAGGTTAGGGACATTCAAGACGATTGGACGTTTGCCAAAATCTTTACGAATCCGTTTTTTCTCGGTAAACGTATAGGCCATTTATTACACCTCGAAGAACGTCCTGATTTCAGCAGCCTGAAATGCAGGAAAGATTATTTTGTTAATGGCCGGAAAAACTGCCCGGCCTGCAACGGAAAAAGGCCGGTGACCAAAATCACCAGCCATTTCCTTGTTCGCGGTGGTCGGGCGACCACCGCGACGGGTGTAGTGCTTACTTGAGTTCAGCAGCTGCACCAGCTTCAGTCAGTTGTTTAACAACGTCTTCAGCTTCAGCTTTTTCTACGCCTTCTTTCACAGTTGCTGGGACGCCTTCAACCATGTCTTTGGCTTCTTTCAGACCCAGGCCAGTGATAGCGCGGATTACTTTGATAACGCCAACTTTGTTATCACCGAAGCTGGTCATAACAACGTTGAACTCAGATTGCTCTTCAGCAGCAGCGGCAGCAGGAGCTGCAGCAGCAGCTACAGCTACAGGAGCAGCAGCAGTTACGCCGAATTTTTCTTCCATTGCTTCGATCAGATCAACGACCTCAACAACAGTCATGTTGGAAATTGCTTCCAGGATATCGTCTTTAGATACAGCCATGATAATTTACCTATTTCAAGCTTACAGAATTTATAAAATTGCCCAATCCAAACAAGGATTAAGCAGCTTCTTTTGCGTCGCGAACAGCCGCGAACGTACGTACCATCTTGCTGGTAGGTGCTTGCAGAGTACGAACAAATTTTTCGATAGGCGCTTTGAGCGTACCCATGAACATGCTGATTGCCTGTTCTTTGGTAGGCATTTTCGCCAGTCTTTCCAGTTCACTTGCTGGGAACAGTTTGCCACCCAGAGAAACCATTTTGACTTCGAATTTTTTGTTGTCTTTCGCAAAGTCACCCATGACACGTGCTACGGCACCTGGATCTTCCATAGAGAAGCCATATACCAGAGGACCAGTCATTCCTTCCTGCATGCAGGCGAAATCAGTTCCTTCAACAGCACGGCGAGCCAGAGTGTTACGAACAACACGCAGGTAAACATTTTCCTTACGTGCTGCAACACGCAGCTCAGTCATTTCTGAAACAGTCAGACCGCGGTATTCGGCTGCAATAGCAGAAAACGCGTTGCTAGCTACTTCAGAGACCTCAGCAACGACGGCCTTTTTACCTTCAAGATTTAAAGCCACCTAAGACCTCCTTAGGTTCATCCCGTTAAGGATGAATAGTTGCTACAAGGAAGCGTTGCCACTTCCACCTTTACGGTATCCAACTCAGAAATTCTGTAGCTGAACCCGTCTGCGCAGGCCGCCCCATTCACATGGGTCAATTAAAATTGCTTGCCTGCGGTCTTAGACGACTCGTCACCAATAAGAGGCGACGAGCGGTCCAATCCCGTTTTGACAAATCTTAGCCGAGGAAAGATTTATCAACAGTGATACCGGCACCCATAGTGCTGGAAACACTGATTTTCTTAATGTACGTGCCTTTTGCTGAACTTGGTTTCAGCTTGTTCAGGTCATCGATCAGTGCCTGCAGGTTTTGTTGCAGAGCCGCGATATCGAAGCTTGCATTACCGATTGCACAGTGAATGATACCTGCTTTATCTGTACGGTAACGAACCTGACCGGCTTTCGCGTTTTGAACCGCTTCAGCAACGTTAGGTGTCACAGTACCGACTTTAGGGTTTGGCATCAGACCACGAGGACCGAGAACCTGACCCAGTTGACCAACGATACGCATGGCATCAGGAGTAGCAATAACGACGTCAAAGTCCATATTGCCTTTCTTGATGTCTTCAGCCAGGTCTTCAAAACCAATCACGTCAGCACCAGCTTCTTTCGCTGCATCCGCGTTCGCACCTTGTGCAAACACAGCAACACGGACTGTTTTACCAGTACCGTTTGGCAGTACAGTAGAGCTACGTACAACCTGATCAGATTTGCGAGGGTCAACGCCCAGATTGATTGCAACGTCGATAGACTCAACGAATTTTGCTGAAGCGTTATCTTTAACAAATGTCAGCGCATCTTCGATTGAGAAAACGTTACCCGCTTTCAGTTTCTCGCGGATGGCGAGACTTCTTTTACCTTTAGCAGCCATTACTCAACACCCTCCGTGTTCAGACCCATGCTACGTGCAGTACCTGCGATAGTTCTAACGGCAGATTCAAGATCCGCTGCATTCAGATCAGGCATTTTAGTGTTGGCGATTTCTTCCAACTGTGCACGTGTGACCGTACCCACTTTGTCAGTGTTAGGACGGCTGCTACCACTTTTCAGACCCGCTGCTTTTTTCAGCAATACTGACGCAGGTGGTGTTTTAGTGATAAAGGTAAAGCTCTTGTCGTTATAAACAGTGATAACAACAGGAATTGGCAGGCCATTTTCCAGGTTCTGTGTTTGCGCGTTAAACGCTTTACAGAACTCCATGATGTTTACGCCTTTCTGACCAAGCGCAGGACCAACTGGTGGGCTAGGATTAGCACCGCCTGCTGGCACTTGCAGCTTGATATAAGCTTCAATTTTCTTTGCCATGTTTACTCCTTACGGGTACAAACGCCTTGCGGCTCCCCAGTGATACAACCAGCCATAGACTGGACTTTTAATTCGCCTAGCCTTTAACGACTTGGCTAAATTCGAGTTCAACCGGTGTAGAACGACCAAAGATGACCACTTCAACACGCAGTTTGCTTTTCTCGTAATTCACTTCTTCAACGACACCGGTAAAGTCATTAAATGGTCCGTCAATAACACGGACAACTTCACCTGGCTCGAACAACACTTTCGGACGTGGGCTTTCCGCCGTATCCTGAACGCGCTGCAGAATGGTATTGGCTTCTGCTTCACTGATAGGTGCAGGACGATCACCGGTGCCACCGATAAAACGCAGCACACGTGGCAGATCGTTTACGACGTGCCAAGTTTCATCGTCCATTTCCATGTTAACCAGTACGTAACCAGGGAAGAACTTACGTTCACTCTTACGTTTCTGGCCTTCTTTCATTTCCACGACTTCTTCAGTCGGAACCAGAATCTCGCCGAACTTATCCTGCAGGCCCAGACGATTAATACGCTCTTCGAGAGAACGTTTCACTTGTGCTTCAAAGCCTGAGTAAGCTTGAATGACGTACCAACGTTTGCTCATTTGAAACCCTGTATTATAGCGTCAGAGCGCGAACCGCCCAACCCAGTATTGAATCAATACCCCACAGCATCAGTGCAACCAGCATGACCATGAGGATCACAACTAATGTGGTTTGCAAGGTTTCCTGGCGACTAGGCCAGACCACTTTACGGACTTCAACATTGGTGTCACCGATATAAGACAACACATTTGAACCAACTGCTGTCTTGGATGCGATAAACAGGGAAACGCCTACCGCAGCCAACAGGCTGAGTACGCGAAGCAATGTTGAATACTCTGAGTAGGTATAAAACAAAACAATCGCAAGCGCCGTTAAGGCGATTGCGACTAATAATTTAATGTTGTCTGCCATTGTTTTTCGATAGTTATCCGTTTTGAGGGAACATAAGATGGCAGGCCAGGAGGGAATCGAACCCCCAACCTACGGTTTTGGAGACCGTCGCTCTGCCAATTGAGCTACTGGCCTATCCTATGCTCTCAAAAAGTACTGAGCGCCGGAGCGCTCAGCAGTGGCATCCTTACTTGTTTTACTCGGTGATTTTAGCAACAACACCGGCGCCAACAGTACGGCCGCCTTCGCGAATCGCGAAACGCAGACCTTCTTCCATCGCAATCGGTGCAATCAAAGTGACGTCCATCTTGACGTTATCACCAGGCATAACCATTTCAACACCTGAAGGCAGTTCACACGCACCAGTTACGTCAGTGGTACGGAAGTAGAACTGTGGACGGTAACCGTTAAAGAACGGAGTATGACGACCACCTTCATCTTTAGACAGAACGTAAACTTCTGCTTCAAACTTGGTGTGAGGCTTGATAGTACCTGGGTGAGACAGAACCTGACCACGGTCAACGTCTTCACGTTTAGTACCACGCAGCAGTACACCTACGTTATCACCAGCCTGGCCTTGGTCCAGCAGTTTGCGGAACATTTCAACACCAGTACAGGTTGTTTTTTGGGTATCTTTGATACCAACGATTTCAAGCTCGTCACCGACTTTAACGATACCGCGCTCAACACGACCGGTAACTACAGTACCACGGCCTGAGATTGAGAATACGTCTTCGATTGGCATCAGGAACGCGCCGTCAATCGCACGCTCAGGCTCTGGGAAGTAGGTATCCATCGCTTCAGCCAGACGGATGATTGAAGGAGCACCGATTTCGCTGGTGTCGCCTTCCAGTGCTTTCAGTGCGCTACCCACAACGATTGGGGTGTCATCACCTGGGAAGTCATAGGTATCCAGAAGTTCACGAACTTCCATTTCAACCAGTTCAATCAGTTCAGCGTCGTCAACCATGTCTGCTTTGTTCAGGTAAACGATGATGTAAGGTACACCTACCTGACGTGACAGCAGAATGTGCTCACGGGTTTGTGGCATAGGGCCGTCAGCTGCGTTTACAACCAGGATAGCGCCGTCCATTTGAGCCGCACCAGTGATCATGTTTTTCACATAGTCAGCATGGCCTGGGCAGTCTACGTGGGCGTAGTGACGATTTGCTGTTTCATACTCAACGTGTGCAGTTGAGATGGTGATACCACGCTCGCGTTCTTCAGGTGCGTTATCGATATCCGCGTAATCTTTGAATTCGCCGCCTGACAATTCGCCCAGCACTTTGGTCAGCGCTGCTGTCAAAGTGGTTTTACCATGGTCAACGTGACCGATGGTGCCCACGTTGACGTGGGGCTTCGAACGTTCAAATTTTTCTTTAGACATGACCAGTCTCCCCGCCAGTAATTTTTTATTAAGTCAAAAAATCAAAACAGGCAGGAACAACCTGCCTAATCAACATAAGTATGGAGCCCGCAATCAGAATCGAACTGATGACCTCATCCTTACCATGGATGCGCTCTACCGACTGAGCTATGCGGGCCAATCTTTCTTATTTACTGTTAATCCAAGCAGAAAAATGGAGCGGGTGATGGGAATCGAACCCACGTAGTCAGCTTGGAAGGCTGGAGTTCTACCATTGAACTACACCCGCTTGACAGTAAACTTTTTATATAAGTGGTGGAGGGGGAAGGATTCGAACCTTCGAAGGCGGAGCCGTCAGATTTACAGTCTGATCCCTTTGGCCACTCGGGAACCCCTCCACTAAAAGAAGTGGCATTGTCCGGAAAAGGCCGGGCAATGTCAACACTTAAAATCAGGCAATTTCAGTTGGGCAAGATAAAACGCCTGACTGACCATGGTTGGCGTCAGTCTCACTGCAGTGCCAAACCCAACATAGTATACTAATTCCATCCTCTTTTCATCCTATCTTTCACAGGAGTTTTTATATGGAACAGTACCGCGGTACGACGATTCTCTCTTATCGTCGAAACGGTCAGGTCGTGATCGGCGGTGATGGCCAGGTCAGCCTGGGTAATACCATAATGAAAGGCAACGCACGCAAGGTACGCCGTCTTTATCACGGCAAAGTCATTGCCGGATTTGCTGGCGGCACTGCCGATGCCTTTACCCTGTTTGAACGCTTTGAGGGCAAACTGGAAAAACATCAGGGCAATTTGACCCGCAGTGCACTCGAACTGGCCAAAGACTGGCGTACCGACCGTATGATGCGTCGCCTTGAAGCTCTGCTGGCAGTTGCCGATGCCGAAGCCTCACTGATTATTTCCGGTAATGGTGATGTGATTGAGCCGGAACATGGACTCATTGCCATTGGGTCAGGTGGCGCGTTTGCACAAGCTGCCGCTACGGCGTTATTGGAAAATACCGACTTATCTGCCCGTGAAATTGTAGAAAAGGGCTTGAATATTGCCGCCGACATCTGCATCTATACCAATCACAACCTCACCATTGAAACCCTGGATACGAATACCTAATCATGCATGCATTAACTCCCAAACAAATCGTTCAGGAACTGGATAAACGTATTGTTGGCCAGCAGGCAGCAAAAAAAGCGGTAGCGATCGCCCTTCGCAACCGCTGGCGCCGAAAACAGCTGGATACGCAGTTGCAACAGGAAGTTACGCCGAAAAACATCCTGATGATAGGACCAACCGGTGTCGGTAAAACCGAAATTGCCCGTCGACTGGCTGCACTGGCCGATGCGCCTTTCATCAAAGTCGAAGCCACCAAATTCACTGAAGTGGGTTACGTCGGTCGTGATGTCGAATCGATCATTCGCGACTTGGTTGAGACCGCAATGAAGATGCTGCGGGAAAAAGCCATCCAGAATGTGAAGCATAAAGCCGAAGACGCAGCCGAAGAACGTGTACTGGACGCCCTACTCCGTCCTGCGCGTGATGTCGACAGTGAAGATGAATCCAGCACTCGCCAGCGTTTCCGTAAGATGCTGCGTGAAGGCAAGCTGGATGACCGTGAAATTGAACTGGAACTGAATGCGCCACATGTGGGCGTTGAAATCATGTCACCGCCGGGCATGGAAGAAATGACCAGCCAGTTGCAGGAAATGTTTCAGAACATGGGCTCACAACGTCGCAGCACTCGTAAGCTGACGGTTGCTAAAGCGATGCGCCTGCTCGCTGAAGAGGAAGGTCTCAAACTCGTCAATGAGGAAGAACTTAAAGCGCAAGCATTGGAAAGCGTCGAACAGAACGGCATCGTGTTCCTTGATGAGATCGATAAAATCACTGGTCGCAATGATGGAGGCAGTAGCGCCGATGTCTCCCGTGCTGGTGTGCAGCGTGATTTATTACCGTTGGTCGAAGGCAGTACCGTGTCGACGAAATACGGCATGATTAAAACCGACCATATTCTGTTTATTGCTTCCGGTGCGTTTCACTTAAGCAAACCATCAGATCTCATTCCAGAATTGCAGGGTCGTCTGCCTATCCGGGTAGAACTCAATGCCCTGACAAGTGGTGACTTTGTGCGCATTCTGACGGAACCGGATGCCTCGCTGACCGAGCAATATATTGCCCTGCTCGCGACGGAAGGCGTCGAGCTGAGCTTTACCGAAGACGGCATTCAACGTATTGCCGAACTGGCCTGGCAGGTCAATGAGAAGACCGAAAATATCGGCGCACGCCGGCTACATACGCTGCTGGAAAAGCTGCTGGAAGATATTTCCTACAATGCCGGCAGTGAACTGAGCTTTAAAGTGGTGGTCGATAAGGCCTACGTGGATAAACAACTTGGCGATTTGGCACAGGATGAAGACCTGTCACGCTACATACTTTAGGTAATGACAATGGCTGAACACCAAATTCCAACTGAAATTACGCTTCACAAGCAATCAAAAAGCCTTGGTCTTGCCTATGGTGAAAAGCAGTATCAGCTAAGTGCTGAATACCTGCGTGTGTTCTCACCCTCGGCTGAAGTCCGTGGTCATGGCCCTGGCCAGGAAGTGCTGCAGCTGAATAAAGAACATGTCGGCATCAACCAGATTGAGCCTGTCGGTCACTACGCCATCAAAATCTATTTTGATGACGGTCATGACAGTGGTCTGTATTCATGGGATTATCTTTATGATCTGGCCACCAATCAGGCAGACTTGTGGCAGGACTACCTGAACCGACTTGCAGAAGCTGGTCACCAGCGTCAGACACATTAGGAATCTCATGGAACAAAAAGACACCACGCACTTTGGTTATCGGGAAGTCCCTGTAGCGGACAAAGCCCGCCATGTCGCCGATGTATTTCACTCCGTTGCCGGTAAATACGACCTGATGAATGACCTGATGTCGATGGGCATTCACCGTTTGTGGAAGTGGTTTACCATTAATAACAGTGGTGTCCGCCGTGGCGCCAAAGTCCTTGATATCGCAGGTGGAACCGGCGATCTGACCCGTAAGTTTTCACAGCTGGTCGGTGACACGGGCAAAGTCGTATTGGCCGATATCAACGCATCCATGCTTAGTGTAGGCCGCGACCGCCTCACTGATGCAGGCGTCGTAGGTAACGTCGAATACGTTCAGGCCAACGCCGAAGCCCTGCCCTTCCCCGACAATAGCTTTGACTGCATTACCATCGCTTTTGGTCTGCGTAATGTGACTGACAAGGACAAGGCATTGGCTTCCATGTACCGTGTTTTGAAACCCGGCGGTCAGCTGATGGTGCTGGAATTTTCGAAGCCCGCTGACTGGCTGGCCAAGGCTTACGACACCTATTCTTTCCACCTGCTGCCGAAAATCGGCAAGGTCATTACCGGTGATGAAGAAAGCTATCGCTATCTGGCCGAATCGATTCGCATGCATCCCGATCAGGAGACCCTGAAACAGATGATGGTCAATGTTGGTTTCGAGCGTTGTGATTATCACAATATGACTGCCGGTATTGTCGCCCTGCATCGCGGTTACAAGTTCTGATATGGCTGGTTTGCTGACACCGCTTGAATTCACCATCAATGCCGCCCTCAAACAGGATCCAGAGACGCTGGAACGGCTCAAGCTGTTTGAGTCACGCACCATCGTTGTCAATATCACCGACCTGCATCAGTTTGTGCATATTCGTTTTGAACAACAGTCCGTTCAGCTCAGCCATAAAGACGAAGAAAATGCCGATCTACTGATCTCGGGTACGGCATTTTCCTTGCTGAAACTCGGCGAACATCCGGACAATCTGTTTTCATCCGAAATTCGCATCCACGGTGATGTGCAATTTGCCAAACAGCTGCAGGATGTGCTGGACGGCTTTGATTTTGACTGGGAACAGCAACTGGCCAGACTGACCGGCGACGTGATTGCTCAGCCACTAGCCTATGGCTTGAAGCAGGGCTTTGGCTGGCTGCGTTCAACCAGTCAGTCATTTCAACTGAGCCTGTCCGAATATTTGCGCGAAGAAGCCCAGCTCTTACCCGATAAAATCCAGATTGAAGACTACATGCAGGCCGTTGATCGGCTTCGTGCGGATTGCGACCGCCTTGAAGCCCGTATCAAGCGACTGCACAACAAATCATGATATTCACAGGCACAGCGATAAGGAGCCCTGAATGAAGGCCCGTCAGTTGACTCGACTGATTCAAATCAACCACGTTTTAGCCAAACACCGGCTGGATGAAGTCATTAAAGCCATTCACCTGCTCAGACCGCTGCGCTATTTGAGTTTTCTGTCTCCAAATCGCTGGCGTAAGCAGTCCGATCTGCCACGCGGTGAACGACTGCGTCTGGCCCTGCAGGATCTCGGACCGATCTTTGTTAAGTTCGGCCAGGTGTTATCGACCCGCCGCGATCTGCTCCCTTCGGACGTCGCCGACTCGCTGGCCAAGTTGCAGGATCAGGTAGCACCTTTCCCTGCCGAACAGGCACGCGCCTTAATCGAACAGGCCTATGATCAACCGCTCGATACTATTTTTGCGCATATCGAGGCAGAGCCACTGGCATCCGCCTCAATCGCACAGGTTCATGCTGCGCGCCTGATTAGCGGCGAAGAAGTGGTTATCAAGCTGGTCAGACCCGGCATTAAACCATTGATTCGCCGTGATGTTGACTTGCTCTATACCCTTGCCGGTTTTGCAGAACACTACTGGTCGGAAGGCAAACGTCTCCGCCCCAAGGAAATTGTCGCCGAGCTGGAAAAGAACCTGTTCGATGAACTGGACATGCTACGTGAGGCTTCCTCGGCTTCGCAGCTGCAACGCAATTTCGAAGGCACACAGATTCTCTACGTCCCCAAAGTCTATTGGAATCTGACCCGGCCTAATTTACTGGTTCAGGAGCGCATCTACGGCACGCCAATCAGTGATATTGACGGGCTGAAGGCCAAAGGCGTGAATATGGCGCGACTGGCTGAAATTGGTGTAGAGATATTCTTCACCCAAGTATTTAAACACAGCTTTTTTCATGCCGATATGCATCCGGGCAATATCATGGTCGATGTCAGCGATCCTGAAAATCCACGTTATGTTGCTGTCGACTTCGGCATCATGGGAACACTGTCACCGGATGATCAGCGTTATCTCGCCGAAAACTTCCTGGCCTTCTTCAACCACGATTACCGTCGCGTAGCCGAATTGCATATCCAGTCCGGCTGGGTTCCAGGCAATACCCGGCTGGATGAGTTTGAAGCGGCGATCCGCAGTGTCTGTGAACCGATCTTTGCGCGTCCGCTGAAAGAAATTTCCTTTGGCCAGCTGTTACTGCGCCTGTTCCAGACCGCCCGTCGTTTTAATATGGAAGTACAGCCACAACTGGTACTGCTGCAAAAAACGCTGCTTAATATCGAGGGATTGGGACGCGAACTCTATCCTGATCTGGATTTATGGCAAAGCGCCAAACCTATCCTCGAGCACTGGATGCAGGAAAAGCTGGGCTGGAAAGCAGCGCTTAAAACCCTGCAACGGGAAGCACCACACTGGGCCGAAACCTTACCGGAAATGCCGCGCCTGCTGCATGATCTGAGCAAAAAGGCACAAACCGGCAAACTGCATATGAATCTGAACTCTGACGACCTGCTTAAACTGCAGCAGGAAATTCGTCAGGCCAGCTATCGCAGTGCTGCAGCAACCAGTGGCGCCGCTTTTGTCGTTGGTGCCGCCGTTATCAAGGGGCTGGATGGTTATGCGCCAAGCATGTTCGCCGGTCTCCCCATTCTGAGCTGGGTCTTTGGCCTCTGGGGTGTCGCCCTGCTCTATTTCAGTCTGACTAACCGAAATTAATCATGTTGAGACTTATCTCTATTATCGTGGGCATCATTGTCCTCAGCACACTTGGCTTAGGCATTTTACTGCTCGGCCTGTTCGCCGCAGTGATTTGGCTGATTGTTGCCGCCTTCACCGGTCGTCTGTCGAGCCTCAGCTTCACAGCCAATCCGTTTAATGCTCAACAACGACAAGCCGTGTTTCTGGAAACCGTGTTTGTGCTGATGGGTAAGCTTGCCAAAGCTGACGGTCGTATCAGCCAAATCGAAATCGACCATGTCGAAGCCTTTATCAAGAAAATGGGCATGTCTGCTGAGCATAGACAGGAAGCTATCCGCCAGTTCAAGCGCGGTGCTGATCCGGACTTCGATGTCACACTAACGCTTGATAACTTTATGCAGCACTGCGGCCGGACCTTCAATATGCGGCAGATGTTGCTGGTCTATCTGACCGTGATGGCGCTGGCGGATGGTCAGCTCGACTCATCCGAGCGACAAGTGCTGGAGCACGTCGCTGCCCATCTCGGTTATAGTCGCGCTGAATTCAACCGTATTCTCGAAATGGTGCTCGGTCAGGCTCATTTTTCATCCGGTCAGCAGCAACAACGCGGCCCTCGTCCGGCCAGCGCCAGCGATCTGGACGATGCCTATAAAGCCCTTGGCGTCAGCAAAGAGGCCACCAATCAGGAAATCAAACGTGCTTACCGCAAACTGATGAGCCAGTATCACCCGGACAAATTAATGGGTCAGGGTGTACCAGAAGACATGATTGCGGTCGCCACTGAGCAGGCTAAGGAAATTCAGGTAGCGTATGATTTGATTAAGAAGCATCGGGGAATCTAGCTTCTCGCATCAAACATAATCCAGCGCCATCAAACATCTTGTCTTTAGATAAATAACTTTCATCTATCGCTGCCGCGGGCGTTCATTTATTTTGCTTGCCCAAAATAAACGAACCAAACAAAAGGGCAGCCCACTACTCGCCCTGCGGATTCCCTGCGCTTCTCAATCAGTTTGGAACACGACGAAAACTCGCTTCGCTCAGACACTCGTCGTGTTTGCTCCAAACTGCTTTGCGATGCTCGGCTTCGCAGAGGGCCTTAAGTCCAGAAATCACTGTTTTTCCAAAACCTAAAATCCCCTGTTGTGCTGACGAGTAGCACAGGGTTATCTGGATTAGGATTGGGCAGTGTTTGAGCGCAGCGAGTTTTGCCCAATACCCAGATAAACCGAGCAACGCAGTGAAGCCGCAGGCCAGCACAAGGGGCGCCCTAGGGTTGTTAGGGATTTGGGCGAACAAATCCCTGACTCGCCATCAAGGCGAAATCAGGAAAGTCTAGATGAGATGATCCCTGAGAAGTTGGGAAATAACACTAAGGTCTAAAAAAGACCTGTGATTTGCCCTTTCTCATCAATATCAATCCGCTCCGCCGCAGGCCGCTTCGGCAAGCCGGGCATAGTCATCACATCCCCACAGAGCACAACCAAAAAGCCCGCCCCATGTGACAGACGCACATCACGTACTGTCAGGGTATGGTTTTCAGCTGCACCCCGCAGGCTCGGATCACTGCTAAATGAGTATGGTGTCTTTGCCATGCAGACCGGAATATCGCCGTGCTGTTCATTCAGCATGGCGATCTTATCCATTACTTTTTTGTCGGCGACAACCTGACTTGCACCATAGAGGCGTTTCGCCACGGCACCAATTTTGTCCCACAAGGTGACATTATCCGGGTAGAGAAACTCGCAGGGTTTGGCATCCTGCTCCAGCATCTCAACAACCTTGTTGGCCAAGGCTTCTGCCCCCTTGCCGCCCTCGGCCCAATGTCTGGCCAGAATCGCCTCTGCTCCCATTTCCTCAACAGCAGCTTCAATAAGTCCAATCTCAGCATCTGTGTCATTGACGAAGTGATTAATGGCGACCACACAGCGCAGACCAAACTCCTGTTGCAGGTTATGCAGATGGCGCTTCAGGTTGGCAAGGCCGACTTCAAGTGCACTCAGGTTTTCTTCACCAAGCTCTTGCAGAGTCAGCCCACCGTGGTATTTCAGTGCTTTGACTGTGGCAACGACGACTGCCATATCAGGCTTGATACCTGCTTTACGGCATTTGATATTGATAAATTTCTCAGCACCAAGATCAGCGCCAAACCCGGCTTCCGTGACGACATAATCCCCTAGTTTCAGGGCCAGCTTGGTGGAAACAACCGAGTTACAGCCATGTGCGATATTGGCAAACGGGCCACCATGAACAAAGGCTGGGTTATTTTCCAGCGTCTGTACCAGGTTAGGTTTGATGGCTTCTTTCAGTAATGCCGCCATCGCGCCATGCGCCTGTAGCTCCCGCGCATAACGCGGCATACCGTCGGTGGAGTAACCAATCAGGATCTCACCCAGTCGTGTTTTCAATTCCTGCAGTGAGTTCGACAGGCAGAAAATGGCCATCACCTCGGAAGCCACGACGATATCAAAGCGATCTTCACGCAAGTAGCCATTGGCCGTGCCGCCCATACCGACAACAATGTCACGCAGGGCTCGGTCATTCATATCGACAACACGCTGCCAGGCAATTCGACGCGCATCCAGCCGCAAGTCATTACCATGGTGAATATGATTATCGATCATCGCTGCGAGCAGATTATGCGCCGCGGCGATCGCATGCAGATCACCGGTAAAATGCAGGTTGATGTCTTCCATCGGCACCACCTGAGCATAACCGCCACCGGCGGCTCCGCCCTTGAGACCAAAGCAGGGGCCCATCGACGGTTCACGCACACAGACAACGGATTGTTTACCGATACGGTTCAGGGCGTCACTGAGTCCTATCGTGGTGGTGGTTTTGCCTTCTCCGGCCGGAGTCGGGCTGATCGCCGTGACCAGAATCAGTTTGCCGTCAGGACGGTCTGCCAACTCATCGAGCACACCCAGCGAGACCTTTGCTTTGAAACGACCATAGGGATCAATATGTTGCGAGGCAATACCCAAGCGCTGTTCGGCTAAACCGGTAATTTCCTGCATAGTCGCTTGTTGCGCAATTTCGATATCGGACATGACTACCCTGCTTTATAAACGTGTGCTGCATTATACGCGAGTTCGACCGGCTACCGGGAGCAGCAAAGTCCTGCTTTATTCACCCCAGCGCGGTGCTAACTCATGCTCAATACCCGCCTGATCCAGAATACGGGCTACGACAAAATCTACCAGTTGACTCAATTCTGTCGGCTTGAAATAAAAGCCGGGATTAGGTGGCAGAATACAGACACCCAACCGCGCCAGTTTGAGCATATTTTCCAGATGAATGGCTGAAAATGGCGCTTCACGCGGCACAAGAATCAGTTTCCGACTTTCCTTGAGCATGACATCCGCTGCGCGGTTGATGAGATTATCACTCTGGCCGCAGGCAATCGCTGACAGCGTACCCATAGTGCATGGACAGACGATCATTGTCGGTACTCGATGCGAGCCACTGGCCAGCGGTGCTGACCACTGTTGTTCGCCATAGACCTTGAGTTGTTCGGGACGGCACTGAAATTGTTCAACAAGAAGCGTTTGCACATCGCCGGCACGGGCCGGCAGTTTCCAGTCAAGCTCATCGGCCAGCACGATTCGACCTGCTGCTGAAATCATCAGATGCACGGTCATGTCACTGGCGAGCAGAATCTCAAGCAGACGACGGGCATAGGGCGCGCCGGATGCGCCAGTGATCGCTAAGGCAATTTGCTTGTTGTCAGTCATCGTGCAGACAGCGCCTCAAGAATTTTCTGATGTATGCCGCCAAAGCCGCCATTGCTCATGACCAGAATCTCATCCCCCTGTTCGGCTTCCTTCTGCAGCGTGTGAACGATCGCATCAACTGAATCAAACACGCTGACATGATCTCCTAAGGTATCCGACACCTGTTTGAGCGACCAATTGATACCGGCATCCTGAAACAGCAGGACTCTGTCCGCCTGAATCAGCGATTGTGCCAGAGAATCCTGATGCACACCCATTTTCATGGTATTGGAACGCGGCTCAAGTACCGCGACCAGCTTGCGATTACCGATACGGGCACGCAGACCGGCAATAGTCGTGGCAATCGCTGTCGGATGGTGGGCAAAGTCATCATAAACCCGGATCTGATCGACCTCGCCCTTCAGTTCCAGTCGACGTTTAACACCGGCAAACTCAGACAGCGCCTGACAGGCATGCTCCAAAGTCACTCCTACGTGGCGGGCGGCGGCAATCGCTGCCAACGCATTACTGACATTATGCTGTCCCAGCAGTGACCAGTTGACTGTCGCAGATTGCCCTTGAAACTGCACCTCAAACTCACTGCCGTCTTTATTTTTCAAGACTGCCTGCCAGTCACCGTCGTGCCCGAGGGTCTGACGTTCTGTCCAGCAACCCATTTCAAACACCTGTTCGATAGCCTTCTCACGAGGCGAAATGATCAAGCCTTCGGATGGCACGGTTCTGATCAGGTGGTGGAACTGCTTCTGGATAGCCGCCAAATCCTCAAAGATGTCGGCATGGTCGAACTCGAGGTTATTCACTACCAATGTGCGTGGCTGATAATGGACAAACTTCGAACGCTTGTCGAAAAAGGCTGTGTCGTATTCATCGGCTTCGATAACAAAGAACGGTGTGTTACCGAGACGGGCCGTTTCACCAAAATTATCGGGTACACCGCCGATAAGGAAACCGGGTGACATACCCGCGTGTTCCAGGATCCAGGCCAGCAAGCTGCTGGTTGTGGTTTTACCATGGGTGCCGGACACGGCCAGTACCCAACGGCCACGCAAGACATGTTCGGACAGCCACTGAGGCCCCGATACATAAGGCAGACCTTTATTGAGCACATACTCAACAGCCGGGTTACCGCGACTCATCGCATTGCCCATGACCACCAGATCAGGGGCAGGCTCTAGTTGAGCCGGGTCATAACCTTCCGTCAGTTCAATCCCTGCCGCCGCCAATTGATCACTCATCGGCGGGTAAACATTGGCATCACTGCCGGTCACTGTCATACCCAGTTCACGGGCCAGTAAGGCAAGGCCGCCCATAAAGGTGCCGCAAATTCCCAGAATATGAATATGCATCAAGCCACTCCCGACATGCTGAGTCCGACTACAAATAAGGACAGGATGGTATAGGCCACAGTCAGAATAGCCGCCATACCGGGACGGATTTCCAGTGCCATACGAAAAATATGAGCGGTGATAAACAGACTCCAGAACATCAGGATCAGGACCAGTAACAACACCAGACTAGTGAGCTGACCGCTGGAGTCCACCGCACGGAATAACATAAAAACAGGCAGCCCAAACAAGCCCATAATTGCACCGGTGCCCGCCATCGCAGAGGCAGTCTGAATAAAGCGGCTCCGCATACCTTTCAGATAGACAGCAGCCCAACAGACAACAAGCAATAAAAAGGTATCGGCCAGACTGGCAACAAGACTCGCCTGCCAGGGATGATCGACGTGACTGACCAGTGTCCCGACAGCGAAATACGCCAGACAGACCAGTTTCAGTAACCAGAGCGATGCCGGCACATCAGCCGGACCTGCCTTGAACAGGCAAATTTGAAAAAAACGCTGCAACAAAATCATGCAGGCATGATACCCCGTCGCATGGTGGGAACAAAGCATTTCCTCATGAACGCAGCCACTGTCATCGAGCTTGAGTCATTGATCACTAGAACTTGCTGTGCCGGTGACGCGTCACTTGTGATGCCCATGCAAGCTGTCCACGCATAAAATTGACTAAAATGACTCAAGGTCTGGCCGCTTTGTCCGATAGCTAAGGTAACTGGACAGGTATTGGACCATGAAGCATAAATCTCTTGAACTCGATCTGCGGATGGCCTTGGAAGGCATGGAAGAGCTGACTCATTTCATCGGCTATCACTATGCTGGCAGCGGCCTGCGTATTTTGAGCATCGAAACTGTTGAGGAAGCCAGTCAGCGTGAACTGGCAGAGCAAAGCCCTAATGTGATCTCTCTGGACTCCCGACGCGCTCAGTCCGCACCTGCACCGATAAGCCGATCTTTACGTTTTCAAGACCGTTATTTTCAGTCATAAAAAAAGCCCGCTGATGCGGGCTTTTTCTCTCTGTTCATCTACACCTGACTACCATCAGGATTGACGTTTTCGTCATCCTCTTTCACCGGTGGCAGCAGATCTTCCTTGCTGACGCCCATCACCAGAATGGCATTACTAGCAATATAAATGGATGAGTAAGTACCGATAATAATGCCCAGCAGCAAGGCAATTGAAAAGGCATGGATGACTTCGCCACCAAACATAAACAGAGCAACAACAACCAGCAACGTGGTCAAGGACGTCATCAGGGTCCGGCTCAGCGTATCATTCAAGGCCGCATTAACGATTTCTTCCGAACTGCCTTTGCGCATACGCAGGAAGGTCTCACGGATGCGGTCAAATACCACGATGGTGTCATTGAGCGAGTAACCGATTATCGCAAGCAAGGCAGCCAGTACTGTCAGGTCAAACTCAATCCGGCTCAATGAGAAAAAGCCCAGCGTGATAATCACGTCATGAACCAGCGCGACCACCGAGCCAATCGCAAAGCGATATTCAAAACGCAGCGAGACATAAATCAAAATACCGATCAGCGCATACAGCATGGCCAAGCCACCCTGCTCGGTCAATTCTTCACCGACCTGTGGTCCGACGAACTCAACACGGCGCACATCGATGGTTGTCTCATGCTGCGACTGTAACGACGCAACAACCTCGTTACTCAGCTCCGCCATATTCTGTGTTTCGATAATCGGCAGGCGGATAAGCACATCATAGATTGAGCCGAAGTTCTGTACGGTCGCATCGGGATAGCCACCAGCTGCCAGATCTTCACGAATCTCGTTCAGATCCGCTTCTTCCTGATACCCCAGCTCGATCATGGTACCGCCAGTAAAGTCGATACCGAAGTTCAAGCCCTGCATGACCAGTGAGGACAGCGAGACAATCACCAGAATGATGGAAAACGCCGCCGCCAGATGACGTTTGGACATGAACTGAATATTGGTTTCGTTACTTAAAAACTGCATGTCTGTTTATCCTAAATTGACAGCTTGGGTTTGTGCTGTTTGCCGTAGATCAAGTTGATCACAGCGCGTGTGCCCATAATCGCGGTAAACATTGAGGTCAGAATGCCTAAAGACAAAGTGACCGCGAAACCTTTAATGGAACCGGTACCGAAGCCAAACAACACGATAGCGGCAATCAGGGTGGTGATATTGGCGTCGGCAATGGTTGAGAAGGCTTTGCCGTAACCGGCGTTGATGCTAGACTGAGGGCTGTTACCGATACGTAGCTCCTCACGAATCCGCTCAAAAATAAGCACATTCGCATCAACCGCCATACCGACGGTCAGGACGATACCGGCAATGCCCGGCAGGGTCAGTGTCGCCTGCAGCATAGACAACAAGGCCACAATAAACACCAGGTTACTAGCCAACGCGAGGTTGGCGACAAAACCAAATACGCGGTACCAGATCAGCATGAATACCAGAACAAAGGCAAAGCCAATCATGACTGAGGCAAAGCCTTTGTCGATATTGTCCTGACCCAGGCTAGGACCAACTGTACGTTCTTCAACAATTTCAATCGGGGCCGCCAACGCACCGGCACGCAGTAGCAGGGCTAAATCACGGGCTTCATTGGTACTGTCCAGACCGGTAATCTGGAATTTTTTACTGAGCTGATCACGAATGGTGGCGACATTGATGATTTCCGGCACCTGGCGACGGATTTTAACCAGTTCACCATCCACTTCACGGGTTTCCGATTTCGACTCGATAAAGACCACCGCCATCGGGTTACCGATATTGTCACGGGTCACATTGCTGAAGGCGCGAGCCCCTTTACCATCCAACGTTACCGATACTGCTGGAGAGCCACTCTGAGGATCCAGGGTGGATTGAGCGTTGATGACATGTTCACCGGTCAGCATCACCCGCTTGTTAAGCAGATAGGGACGACCATCACGGTGGTAGAACAATTCAGAATTGGGTGGCACCCGGCCGTTCAGCGCATCCTGAACATCGTGTTCAAAATCGACCAGACGAAATTCCAGGGTCGCGGTCGCGCCCAGAATCTTCTTCGCCTGCGCCGTATCCTGAACCCCGGGCAACTGAACAACAATTCGGCTATCACCTTGCTGTTGCACGGTTGGCTCCGCCACACCCAGTTCATTAATACGGTTACGCAATGTTGTGATGTTTTGCTGCAGTGCCAAGCGCTTGGTCTCGCGCAGATTGACTTCGGTCAGTTGCATGACCAGTGCTGGGTCAATATTGTCTTCACTATTATCAACCTGCAGCGCATCCATCTCACGATTGATAAGGTTTGCGGCTGCATCGCGGTCTTCAGCATTACGGAACACGACAATCAGTTGCTGTGCATCGGTCTTGATCTGCTTGTAGCGAATCTTTTCATCACGCAGGCTCAGACGCAGGTCACTGGCATAACTTTCCAGAGCCTGTTTGACTGCTGCATCCATATCTACTTCCATCAGGAAGTGCACACCGCCGCGTAAGTCCAGCCCCAGATTCATCGGCTCGGCCCCAAGAGAAGACAGCCAGTCAGGCGTCGTTGGAGCAAGGTTCAGAGCAACAATAAAATCTTCCGGCAAAGTCTGACTGAGCACGTCTTTCGCCCGCAGCTGCGCATCTGCCGAGGTCAGACGAATCAGCAGTTTTTCTGCCTCAAGTTCGACCCCTTTGTACTCAATACCTGCATCTTTCAGCGCGGTCTCAGCCTGATTGACCAGACCCAGATCCACCGTGGCCGTCCGACCTGCTGAAATCTGTACTGCCGGGTCATCACCAAACAGGTTAGGCATGGCATAAACAGTGGCAACCATCAGGACGATAAGAACCAAGAGGTTCTTCCACAGTGGATATCGGTTCATTATGAATTCCTAGTCTTTAAACCGTTTTCTGGCTTTATTAATTAAAGTTTTTTCAGCGTGCCTTTTGGCAGAACTGCGTTGATCGACTCGCGGCGTACTTTGACTTCAACGTTGTCAGCAATTTGCACGGTGATAGCGTTGTCGTTGATTTCAAGAATTTTGCCCATCAAACCACCATCAGTAACCACTTCGTCACCTTTTGACAGAGCGGTTTGCATCGCGCGGTGTTCTTTGGCGCGTTTTTGCTGGGGACGAATCAGCATCACGTAAAACAGCACCAACAAAATGATGGGAAAAGCAAAGTCCAGCAGGCCTGGAGATGCAGCTGCTGCGCTACCCGCTTCAGCAAAGGCAGGAGAAATGAAAAAGTCCATCGTCAACCCTCAAGTTCAATAGAAAAAAAGAAACCGATTATGCCATAGCAAGCCCGGCACTGATAGCAGAGACCACGATCAGTCCGGCTGTGTTGCACGCATGGCATAAAATTGTTCACGGAACTGCTGTAACTGGCCGTTTTCGATTGCCGTGCGGATTTCCCGCATCAGCTTCTGGTAGTAATACAGATTGTGAATGGTGTTCAGGCGCGGCCCGAGCATTTCACCAGTGCGATCTAAATGATGCAGATAGGCGCGGCTATAATTACGGCAGGTGTAACAATCACAATGCGGATCCAGTGGCCCGGTATCGGTTTTAAATCGGCTGTTACGGATCTTGATCACACCTTCGTGGACAAACAGATGACCGTTGCGGGCATTACGGGTCGGCATCACGCAATCAAACATATCGACGCCGCGCATTACCCCTTCAAGCAAGTCTTCAGGACGTCCAACCCCCATCAGATAATGCGGTTTATCGGCCGGCATTTTGTCAGCAAGGTGGTCCAGAATCCGCAGCATATCTTCTTTAGGTTCACCCACCGACAAGCCGCCGATAGCGTAACCATCAAAACCAATTTCGGTCAGACCAGCCAGCGACTCATCACGCAGACTTTCATGCATTCCACCCTGAATAATACCGAACAATGCCGATGGGTTATCACCGTGCGCCTCTTTACTGCGTTTTGCCCAACGCAGCGACAAACGCATTGACTCGGCTGCGGTTTTCTCGTCGGCCGGATAGGGGGTGCATTCATCAAAGATCATCACGATGTCACTACCCAGTGCACGTTGCACGGCCATCGACTCTTCCGGTCCCATAAAAACCTTGTCGCCGTTCACCGGTGAACTGAAGTGCACGCCCTGCTCGGTAATCTTACGCAAATCACCCAGGCTGAATACCTGGAAACCACCTGAATCCGTTAGAATCGGCCCCTGCCAACGCATAAAATCATGCAGATCACCGTGCGCCGAAATAATATCGGTACCGGGACGCAGCATCAGGTGAAAAGTATTACCCAGCAGAATTTCTGCGCCCGTGTCTTTGACCTCTTCCGGCGTCATTGACTTGACCGAGCCATAAGTACCGACCGGCATAAAGGCCGGCGTTTCGACGCTGCCTCGTTCAAAAGTCAGACGGCCGCGACGGGCAAATCCATCCTGCGCAAGTAGCTCAAACTTCATAGTTTTAAATCCGAGAAAAACGCCGCACAGGATACCATTTTCTCGGATTAAACACTGAAAACGACGCAACATCGACGACGTTGCGCTAAGATCACGCCCAATAACTTTTTATGGAGCCATGCATGTCTGACCCGAAAATCATCGTCGCACTGGATTACCCGGATGCCTCCTCCGCCCTGCAACTGGCCGATCAACTGGACCCTCAGCGGGCCCGTGCCAAGGTCGGTAAGGAACTGTTCACCCGTTCTGGTCCGGACGTGGTGAAAGCGCTGGTTTCGCGTGGCTTTGATGTATTTTTGGATCTGAAATACCACGATATCCCCCACACCGTTGCCCGAGCCTGTGCGGCAGCTGCCGATCTCGGCGTCTGGATGATGAATGTACACACGCTGGGTGGCAGTGCGATGATGCAGGCGGCACGTGATGCCATTGGTGACGCCGACGATGCACCATTACTGATTGGCGTAACTCTACTGACTAGTATGGATCAGGCTACTTTTGATCAGATTGGGCTTAGCGGGACAATGACCGATACCGTAGTGAGACTGGCTGGCATGGCGAAAGACAGTGGTCTGGATGGCGTGGTCTGCTCGGCGCAGGAAGCCAGCGCCTTGAAACAGGCTCTGGGTCATAACTTTCAGCTGATTACTCCGGGTATCCGTCCGGCAGGCAGTGATCGTGGTGATCAGCACCGCACCATGACGCCAAAGGAAGCCTTGAGTGCGGGCAGTGATTACTTAGTCATTGGCCGACCGATTACCGCTGCGGCCGATCCGATGCAAGCCTTATTGGATATTGAGGCCAGTCTGACATAAGCTGCCAACCAATAAAAAAGCCCGCTTCACGCGGGCCTTTTTATTTCTGAACTTTTGTCCGTTTAGACTTTGAATTTTCCAGCTGCTTCCTGCAACTGGGATGACAGGCTACTCAGCGTTTCAACAGCGACTGACGATTCACGTGCGCCTTCTGCCGTATGCTCCGCCACCTGACTGATATTAACGATACCGCGGTTGATATCTTCCGCCACGGAAGACTGCTCATTAGCGGCACTGGAAATCTGTGCACTCATTTCATCCATGGTTGAAATCATCGCGGTGATGGTATCCAGAGCAGCACCGGCACTGGAGGCTTTCTCCACACTATCACGGGCGCGTTCACGACTGTCGTTCATGACTTTTACAGCGACCTGCGCACCTTGTTGAAGGCGTTCGACCATTTCTTCAATTTCATGGGTAGATGACTGGGTACGGGCTGCAAGGGTACGAACTTCGTCGGCAACGACGGCAAAACCGCGTCCATGCTCACCGGCACGTGCCGCTTCGATTGCTGCATTCAAGGCGAGCAGGTTGGTCTGCTCGGTAATGCCACGGATAACATCAACAATAGCACCGATATTACCGATATCGGCTTCAAGGCTGCTCAGCTGGGAGGCCGCTTTTTCCACTTCATTTGCCAGTGAATCGATGGCTTCCATCGTTTCCATAACGACCTGCTTACCGGCTTTGGCTTCGTTGTCCGCATTGCGGGCTGCATCCGCCGCACCTGAGGCAGTACGTGCCACTTCCTGAACCGAGGCGGTCATTTCGTTCATTGCCGTTGCTACCTGGGTAGTTTCAGCTTGTTGTTTAAGTACGCCGTCTACGGTTTCCTTACTGATGGCTTCCATATTCTGGGTGGCCGTATTGAGCTGGGATACACCGCCGACCAGGGTATGTACCAGATTGGCCACATTTTTACGTGCACTGTCCAGTTCGAAGGCCATCCAGCTGAAGTCGCTTTTACCGGGAATCACGACTTTCTGCGTCAGATCGCCTTTTTTGATGTTTTGAATGGCTTCGACAAGAGTGCCTGCACGGCGATCACCAAAACGGCCGATCACATGTGCCAGATAGATAATGATGCCGCTACCGACAACGACATAGGTCAACAATACAGACAGCAAAGTCGCAGTATCAATACCACTGCTAATCATGTACCACTGCAATAGGGCCAAGCCTATCAGGCCGACAATACCCATAGCTGCGACAAGGTACATTCTTTTTCTTAGTGAAAAGTTTTCTAGTTTAAACACGTCGGTCTCTCCCGGATAAATCTGAACCTTTATTCTTGTATTGCTCAGGCATACAGACTAAGGCCTGATGTCTGCTCTGAGCTGACTGTTTCAACAGTCTCATTTTCTATATCGTCTTCCTGACTGGCAGCTTGAGTGAAAAAATGCGATTCACTCGTCTGTTCTGACTGTTCCCGGTGTTGTTGCTGCTGTTCCCCCACCTGGGCATTGGTCAGTTCCATGCCATTTTCAGCAAAACTTTCACGTAGTCGGGGCAGAGCCTGTTCCAACGCATCCCGTGTCGCCGAGTGCTGAGCCAGAAACGTTACACTGGCTTGATCATTTTGTATATGAAGTTTGACTTCAACCGGCCCCAGATTGGCCGGATTCATTCTTAACTGAGCCTGTTGCACGCCCTCTTTCGCCATCCACACCACACGGCTGCTCATCACCTGTGTCCAAGCTGGATTCTGCATGCCAGGCTGCACCGGCAAACTGAGTACGGCGGGACTCAAGGCATTACCCTGTGCAGCGCTTTGTCCACTCGCTGTCAATACACCCGCTGAAACCAGCGTAGTCAGCGGTGATACGTTACTGTCGGCCAGCGCTGCTCCCGATGGCAGCGTCACTGCCGGCATATCTGCTTTGGCACCAAGCTGACCGGCAATCTGGTTTCTCAAGTTGACCACAGGATCCTGTTTGCTTTGCTGTCGCTGCAAAGCCTCAAGAATATCCGCCCTGATTTTCGGTGCCTTGCTGCCTTCCTCACTCTCTTGTTTGAGTACGGCGGCCAGATTCGGCGATGTCGGCTTGTCGGTTGTGTTCGCTTCAACAGCTGCTTTCTGACTCAACGCTGACTGTGCATTCTCAGTCTTGATTGCTACGACAGTTGCTTTCTCATCCCCGGTTGTCACCTTAGCGGTCGTTTCAGGCTGCACATTATTTTCTACGCCCTGCTGAGGGTGGGCTTTTGCCGTCATCTCAACCGGCGCCGCCTTGGCATGATCGACGGCCTGCTGGCTGACGGTCACCTGAGCCCGGATCGGTTTATCTGTCGTAGCTGGTGCTGGGGTACTTTCCAGTGCCGATGAGGGGGCAGAAGTTACAGTGGCGTCATCTGTGGTTTCGACTGCTGGTGCGAGGTCATCAACAGCTTCTGGCTGCTCCGTCGCGGCAGTGTCAGTAGCTTCACCCATAGTGTCTTCAGGGGTATCACTATCAGCATCAGCTGCTGCCGTTTCGGCCCCTTTGGTTTCCGCTGTAGTCTCAGCCGGCAAATTATTGCCGTCAGCGGCAATATCCTTATCCGCTTCCGCTGAGTTTGCCGCCGTTACCGAATCTGTCTGTGTCGGTTTCGATGCTGGTTCATTCTGTTTAACCTGCTTATCCAGCTGGACTGAGAATGCCTCGACATCTCCTGAATCCTTGGTTGCAGCAGTTTTTTTACCGCTGATTGATAATGTCGGCTCGTGTTGAAAAATGACGGCTTGTGCCATAAGGCCTCCTGCAAAGGTCGTGCAGACCAATTAATCTCACAGGAGACTTTGCAAGCGTTATGCCATTGATGTCAGGGTCAGAACAACTCCACTGAGCCTGTATCAAGATTTTGCTGTGTTACCGACTTGTGATCAGTGGCGGCAATACGCGGCTTCAGGGCATCAGAGGATTGTTTGACCTTCTCCAGCATCTGTCTGCAACTCTCCAGATTACCCGGTTGCGACTGCGTTTCCTGCAACGCCAGTAACAGTTTTGCCAGCTCATCCAGTGTTGCCAGCCGCTTTTCGATATGGTGACTGAGCTGATTGCAGAGATCTTCTGACTGTAGCGATGTGACCGCCTGACTCACCAGAGAGGAAATCGAGCGGCTCACCTCAGCGGTGCTATTGATGACCTGTTGGGTTTTATTGTTTAGCTGGGTCATCCTCGATGACATTTCAGACACTTTATCCCTGCTGCTCACTGCGATATCGGTATCCGTAGTAATGACATCAGAGACTTTTTTGAGCGCATCCTCCAGTGTGGTTTTAACACTCATGGTGATGTCGCTGATCTCATCACTGAAAGTGTCTGACTTTTGTGACAGTTTACGCACCTCGTCAGCCACCACGGCAAACCCACGTCCGGCTTCACCGGCACGCGCGGCTTCAATGGCCGCATTCAGGGCCAGCAGGTTGGTCTGAGAGGCAATGTCCTTGACATCATCAAGCAGCGAAATAACACCATCAACACTGGTACCCATGGCTTCCAGTTTTTGCATGATCTGACGGCTCTCTTCACTGGTTTTAAGCACGGTATCCGCGAGGTAGGTCATGACCGATTCAGTTTCACCGATAAAGTCAGAAAAATTCTGCCCTTTATCATCGTGATCAATCAGGCTGTGCAGCATTCTGTCTTCAGCATCCGTCTGTTCGCTCATGCCCTGAAAAGTATTGTTGAGCGTATTGATGGCATCATGCTGCAGACTGTTAATCTGTCTGTTTTCATCACTGATATGCTGGATTTGCTGCTGTAGCGTCGACAGACTCGCCTGATACAACTGATCGATTTCCGCCCTGAGCTGCGTGGTATCACTGTCTGGATCATCAACCGGTGCGATAGCCTCTTGCGGCCGGCACAACCAAAACACACTGAGCGCCGCGGCGAGTAAAAACAATGCCGCTAACCAGCCGGAGAGCCATGCGATGGCAACGGCCAACGCAATAACCACCACAAAGGCGAGCATAGTCTGTCTCGATGTTTTCATATCCATTGCCTGCTTATTCCTGTCAGTCCATACGGTTTATCGGCATAACGCCATGATCTCTTCAGCAATTTTCGCTAAAGAGACCGTTTTTTCAGCTGCTCCCAGCTTGAATGCAGCACCGGGCATGCCCCACACCACACTCGATTTTTCATCCTGTACCAGATTGTCCGCCCCCGCCTGCTTCATTTCCAACATGCCCTGAGCCCCATCATCACCCATTCCGGTCAGCATGACACCTATCGCATTAGGCCCTACATTTTGTGAAACCGATCGGAACAACACATCAACGGAGGGTTTGTGTCTGGATACCGGGGGGCCGTCATTAAGGCGGCAGTAATAACGGGCCCCACTTCGCTCAACCAGTAAATGCTTATCTCCCGGTGCAATATAGGCATGGCCAGGCAAAATCTGTTCGCCATCCTCAGCCTGCTTGACCTGCATGGCAGACAAACCATCAACACGTTTGGCGAAGGCGGCACTGAAAGCGGCGGGGATATGCTGGGTAATGACGATACCGGGTGCGGATGCCGGTAAAGCACACAAGACTTCTTTGATGGCCTCGGTGCCACCGGTTGAAGCGCCGATCGCTACGATTTTTTCAGTAGTGACCAGTTTGGTGGTACGTGGTGCCTGTTTCGCTAAAACCGCATCAGCCGTCAGCCGCTGCTCGACCTTCAAGGTCGGACTTTTGTCCAGCGTTCTGACTTTGGCTCCAGCCGCTGCTTTGACTTTGCCGATGATGACTTCGGCATACTCGGCAAACGAATGCGACAGATCAATTTTAGGCTTTTCAACATAATCAAAGGCCCCCAGTTCCAACGCCTCCAGCGTCACTTCGGCGCCATTTTCGGTCATGGTGGAAATCATCACCACCGGCATTGGCCGTAAACGCATCAGGTTACGTAGGAATGTCACGCCATCCATGCGCGGCATTTCCACATCCAGTGTCAGTACATCTGGATTGAACTGTTTGATTTTTTCTCTGGCCTGAAACGGATCTGACGCCGTGGCCACAACCTCAATGCCCGGATCTGAATTCAATATCTCTGTCAGCAGCTTTCTGACCAGTGCAGAGTCGTCGATCACAATGACACTGATTTTTCTCATTACTGTTCCCTGTTCAGAAAAGCTCAACATCGCCAGCCACCTGCGTTGTTTCAAGCTCGTGCACATAATTTTCTTCACGCTGAATCAGGGTGTCGTTGTGCAAAGAACGTAGTTTTTTAACGCGCAGCCTACCATTGGTCGGGTAATACATGACTTTACGCGGATAAATGTCACCCAAATCCTGTGACACAACGGTAATGCCTTCGACCTCGGCATAATTCAGTACGAAATCAATATTACGCTGCCCGACCATATTGGACATGTTCTGAATGACACGGGCACCGCCGGTCACTTTCATTTCCAGGTTATTGCGATTTCCACCAGCCTTCATGATCTCGTTGATGAGATGCTCCATGGCATAACTGCCATAGCGGGTGGCCTGATCCAACCAGTCGTCACTGCTGTGACCATCTTTGATTGGCAGCATGAAGTGATTCATCCCACCAATCCCGGCCTTGGGATCACGAATACAGGCCGAGACACACGAACCCAGTGTGGTACAAATGACTTCCTCATCTGCGCCGGTCACATATAACTGACCCGGCAGAATCTTGGCTGCCCAGACTTGATTTTGCCTGTCCCAGTAGCGGTTGATATGGCCAAAACCAGACACGACTGTGGGTTGCTGAGGGGCATGAGACATCATTTTGGCAGTTGCCTGTAGACGGTGTGTCCGAGTGCAGCAAAGCGTTCACTCACTTTATACAGCGACTCTGAGTGCCCAATAAACAGATGACCGCCTGGAGTCAAGATATTGGCATAGCGTTCAAACAGTTCGGTTTGCGTCAGCTTGTCAAAGTAGATCACCACATTGCGGCAGAAGATCACATCAAAAGGCCCTTTCATCGGCCATTCGTGCAACAGGTTCAGTCGCTTAAACAGAATCAGTTGCTGCAACTCAGGTTTGACCTTCACCAGTCCCTGATTTTCGCCTTTGCCGAGCTTGAACCAGCGCCTTTGTCGCCGTTCATCGAGGCCACTGATGCGTTCCCGGGTGTAAACACCATCCTGACCGTGCTGAACGACATTGGCATCCAGATCAGTGGCAAGGATTTTGACGTCCCAGTTATCAATGCCGGGGATGGCCTCCCGCAGTATCATCGCGAGACTATAGGGTTCCTCTCCGGTTGAGCAACCGGCCGACCAGATACGGATTTTTCTCGACTGCTGATTTTGCCTGAGCAACTCGGGAACGAGCTTATCCCGCAAGTACTCAAAGTGATGGTTTTCTCTAAAGAAGGCCGTAAGGTTGGTGGTAATGGCGTTGATCAGGTATTCCTGCTCGGCTTTATCACTTTCCTCAATAGCGTGACAAAAGGCATCAAAACTGCCTTCAAATTGCTTACGGATACGTTTGGACAGACGGCCATAGACCATATCCTTTTTGGCATCGCTCAACACGATGCCGGTATGCGCTGTCACAAACTTTCTGATTCGGCTGAAATGTTTGTCCGTAAAACTGAATTCTCTGCCCAACCTTCCCGTCACCGTGTCCTGTCCTTATAAGCGAGGGCAGACGAATCTGCCCTTATTTCAGTCTAGAACTCATCCCACTCATCATCCTGCTGTCCTGCTCTGGGTGCTGGACGAGGGGCGGGCCGCACACGTTGCGGTGACGCTGTCTTCTGCGCGGGTCGGCTTGGTGCAACTTTAGCCTGACGAGGCACAGCCACAGGGGCTGCCTGTTCAGTACCGGTATTGAAGAACGCCATCATTTGCTGCAGGGACTTGCCTTGCTCATCCAGAGACTCACTGGCCGCAGCGGCTTCTTCAACCAGTGCCGCATTTTGCTGGGTCATTTCATCCATCTGGGTGACGGCCTTGTTGACCTGCTCGATACCAGAGGTCTGCTCTTCACCAGCGGCAGCGATTTCTGAAATGATATCGCCCACTTTCTTGGCACCTTCAACAATTTCCTCAAGCGTTTTGCCTGATTCATTGACCAGATCAGAGCCTTCTCTGACTTTTTCGCCACTGTCGTTAATCAGCTCTTTGATTTCCTTGGCGGCGGCAGCCGAGCGTTGTGCCAGATTACGCACTTCCGAGGCAACAACAGCAAAGCCTCGGCCCTGTTCACCGGCACGAGCGGCTTCCACCGCTGCATTCAATGCCAGCAGGTTGGTCTGGAAAGCAATTTCATCAATGACGCCAATGATATCGGCTACTTTTTTGCTGGAAGCACTGATTGCCGCCATCGCCTGGATCGCATTCTGAATGACCGAGCCGCCTTTTTCGGCTTTCTCACGCGCATCGACGGCGAGTTGGTTGGCCTGACGTGCATTGTCGGAGTTCTGTCTGACGGTACTGGTCAGTTCTTCCATGCTCGATGCGGTTTCTTCCAGTGATGATGCCTGCTCTTCAGTACGCTGACTCAGGTCGACATTACCCTGAGAGATTTCCGAAGCGGCTGAAGAAATATTGATGGAAGCCTCGACAATATCCTGCACCACCGACGACATTTTAGAAACAGTGTCATTGATGGCCTGCTGCAGTTGGGCAAACTCACCTTCGTACTCGCCTTCCATAAACTCGGTCAAGTTACCTTCAGCCATCGAGTTCATTACGACAGCGGTAGATGCCAGAACCGACTCAACGGTTCTCTGCAGTTGTTTCTGCTCAGTAATGTTCGCGGCAAATTTAACGACTTTGTAGGGTTTGCCGTTGATATCCAGAATCGGGTTGTAACTGGCCTGCAGCCAGATTTCTTTGCCACCTTTACCGACGCGTTCATACTCGCCGCTATCAAACTCACCCCGATTTAATTTAGCCCAGAACTCGGCATACTCAGGACTGGAGGCAACGCCCTGTGGGGCAAACATGCGGTGATGTTTGCCGATTACTTCTTCCTTACTGTAGCCCACCACCTCAAGGAAGTTGTCATTGAGGTCAATGATAGTGCCATCCATGTTAAAGCTGATGACGCCCATGGCTTTGTTGATGGCTTCAAATTGGCCATGAATATCGGCGTTACGGAGCTTTTCTTCGGTCACGTTATGCCATTCGAGCATATTGCCGACATAAGCCCCCTTGTCATCAAACATGGCGGTGACATTGAGCCTGAATGCCAATGGGCCGACCTTGATATCCGCCGTATAGGGAAGATTGCCCGGGTCGCTCAATAACTGGCGCTGATGCTTCGGATTTTTATGAAAAGCATCAATATTCGAACCGACAAGGCCTTTAACACTGAAGCCGGGGAAAGCCTGTCTCAAGGTGTCTTCATGCTCGTTCAGCATGTTGATGGTGGACTGGTTGGCATAGGTGATATTGAAGTCCCGATCAATCATCATCACCGCTGTCACGGCTCCATCCAATGCCTTCGCCAACACACTGCTGAAGTCATCTTCTTGTTTCACTGATGTTACTGCCATTGCTACTTCCTCCGCTGAATCATAGCCACTCAACATTTGCTGAGCGACGGCATTTAAAGTATTGGCCCAGGCGCTTTCTACTGCGTCAGTCCAGTGACCACCTGCCCGTTTTTTCAGTACCGCAATCAGGCTGTCGGCCACTTTGTGATAATCCTCCGGTGCCACACCGTAGTTCTGATGTCGGCTTCCCAACCCCTGCAGATACTCATGCAGTACGTCTGGTTTTCGAAGGTTGCGCACCAGCAATAACAGTGCGGCTAATAATTTTTTCTGCTGACCGGCTGTTGATATCCCATCAAATAGCACGCTTAATTCGGGGTAGTGACTGAACAGATGTTGATAGAAATCACTGACAATCTGCTCTCCCTCTCCGGCCAGAAGAGAAAAACTTTCCTCTACAAGATCAATATCGGATTTCTTACTCTGTTCTTGAGCGGCAGCTGTCGTCTTTTTACTGCGACCGCGTTTACTGGCAGGCTTGGTATCAAGCGCGTCAGACTCCGGCTCTTCTGCCAGCCAGGCCAGAGGGTCATTACCCATCGCTTGTCTGCTCTCAGCCATCGGCTGTTCTCCTGCTCATGACATCCTGCGCCAGAGCAAAATAATCCTCGGCACCCGGACTGTTTTTTCGATAATCAAAAATGGTTTTACCAAAGCTTGGGCATTCGGCGAGGGCGACGTTTTCCCGCACGGCCGTCATAAATACACGCCCCGGAAAGTATTTGAGAATCCGGTTTCTGACTTCTTCTGTCAGCTTGCGTCGCATTTGCATGCGGGTCGACACCAGCCACAGTTTGATGCGGTGTCCAGCCAGTTCTTCAGCTCGTTTCAGCACCTGAATCATGCGCGATAAGCCCTGTAACGACAGGTAGTCACCCGATACCGGGATTAACAGTTCTTTCGCCGCAAACATGGCATTTACCCCGAGCAAACCGGATGACGGCGGACAATCGATTAACACGTAGTCATACTGCTTCAATGAAGACTGCTGCAACGCTTCGCGCAGCTTATGGCCTCGTTGTATGCCACCTGTGGCAGTGTGCTCAAATTCGTTCAGGCGCGTGCCGGCGACAATCAAATCCAGATTTTCCCGGGCCGGAATCTTGATAGCATCTATAGCCACACCATCCAGCAACACCTGGTCCAGACCGGCGATATCATTATCAAAGCCCAGACTGGTCGCGACCTGCCCCTGCGGGTCCAGATCTATCAGCGCCACTTTCTGGCCGGCCTGTGCCAGCGCATGGCCGAGATTGACCGTCGTGGTGGTTTTACCGACACCGCCTTTCTGATTCATGATGGCAATGATTCTCACCTTGCTTTCTGTCATTCTCAGCCGATCTGTGCGCTACTCAGCAGTGTGTCGACATCCAGCAACATCACCATCTTGTCATCTATCCGGGTAATCCCTGAAATAAAAGCGGTACTGACGACAGCGCCGAAATCCGGCGTTTCACGAATGTCGTCGGGGTGAACATTGTGAGCATCGGACACTGCGTCCACCACAATGCCTACCGTACGCGGGGTAACATCCTCAACCCGTAGTACTACCACCACTGTTGTCTTGGTGTAAGGCTGGAACGGCATATCAAAAAACAGCCGTAAATCAACGATAGGTACGATCGCCCCACGCAGATTCAGTACACCACACAAATGTGGCGGCGTATTCGGGATCGGCGTCACATGATCCCAGCCCTTGATTTCCTGCACCCGCAGGATCTCAACACCATAATGTTCGCCATGCAGCTCAAAGGTCAGAAATTGCTGCATACCTTCTTCCACACTGCCCATTACATCGAACATGTCCAGAATTTCGTTGTTCAGCGTCATCTCTGTCATGTTCTCACCTATGCAGCCTGAATGGATCGGAGTGGCCGAGCTAAGGCCGGATCACGGTACATCGCCTGCAGTCCGGCAATATCCAGAATCAGCGCAACCGTACCGTCACCCAGAATTGTGGCTCCGGCAACACCAGTGACCTTGCGGTAGTTGGTTTCGAGGCTCTTAATGACCACCTGTTGCTGTGCCAGCAGCTCATCGACAAACAGACCGACTTTACGTCCCTCGCACTCAACGACCACCAGCAGGCCATCGTCTAAATTCTCCGAACCACTATCCAGATTGAACACGTCACGCAGGCGAATCAGCGGCACATACTCGTCACGCAGGGTATAAACCTCACCCTTGCCGGTGACATTTTTGACCGTGTCGGGCTTGATTTCGACCGATTCGATAATCGAGATTAGCGGGATGATGTATTTCTGATCGCCGACCTGAATGGTCTGACCGTCCATAATCGCCAGCGTCAACGGCAGACGGATGGTAAAGGTCGAACCAACACCGCGCTCCGAAGCCACTTCAACGCTACCGCCAAGACTATTAATGTTCTTACGCACGACATCCATGCCGACACCGCGGCCGGACACATCACTGACCACATCCGCGGTAGAAAAACCGGGCATGAAAATCAGTTCGTGGATTTTATCTGCAGATAATTGTTCACCCGCAGGCACCAGTCCCTTCTCAATGGCTTTTTGCAGGATTTTGTCTTCATTCAGACCGGCGCCGTCATCGCTGATTTCAATAACGATATTGCCGCCCTGATGATAGGCATTGAGATGCAACAGACCGATTTCAGGCTTGCCAGCGGCGAGACGTTTATCGGGGGTTTCCAGACCATGGTCGAGCGAATTACGCACCAGATGAACCAGCGGATCGCCGATTTTTTCCATCACAGTTTTATCGAGCTCGGTTTGTTCACCACTGAGTTGCAGTTCAACCTGTTTGCCCATTTTGGCACTGAGATCATGCACCAGCCGTGGAAAACGATTAAACGCAAAACTGATGGGCAACATGCGGATGCGCATAATGCCTTCCTGCAGTTCACGTGTATTGCGCTCCAGCTGCTCGAGACCGTCAATCAACTGAGCCAGACGGCTGGGGTCGAAGTTGTCGCCCAACTGACTCAGCATGGACTGGGTGATAACCAATTCACCCACCAGGTTGATCAGAGAATCGACTTTCTCCGTGCTGACACGAATTGACGCCAGCGCGGCGTCATTTTTGACGGCTTTTTTAGCCTCAGACGCTTTGGCAGGGGAGGCCTCAATGACGGATTCAGTGATCGTTTCGGGCTGGGCACTTATGGCCTCTTCCATCTCCGCAGCTTGATCATTGCCGGTAGTCTCAGCGGCCAGCTGTGTGATGGTCAGATCACAATCCCCTTCTACCCATTCGAAGATCTCATTGATCTGTTCGAGGGAAACCTCACCCAGCAACTCCAACTGCCAGCTCAGGTAACACTCCTCCGGCTCCAAATCACTGAATGCCGGTAAGCCTGCGCCGTTTAGCGTGACAGTGAGCTGACCCAATTCACGCAGTTCGTTAAACATCCGCAGTGGATCATTACCTGTCTGTAACAGATGAGGGTGGGGTTTAAAGTCGATTAACCAGCCCATTGCTGGAGCGCTGCTGTCGCCGACTGTTTCCGTTACGGTCTTTTCCGTAGCATGGCCCAGCAGGCTTTCAATCTGAATACTGACTTCGTTCACCCGCGCATTATCGACATCCTCGGACTGCTGTACCGCAGTGAGCATCTCGCGCAGCACATCAACCGCCTGCAGCAATATGTTAACCGCCTCACTGCTGACATCACGCTGGCCATTGCGCATCTGATCAAGCAGGGTTTCAAGACCATGAGTAAACGCCGAAACCTGACTAAACCCGAAAGTACCGGCACCACCTTTGATTGAGTGGGCGGCACGGAAAATCGTATTAACGATTTCCATATCTGGAGAGCCTTCTTGCATGCTCAGCAACCCCATCTCCATGGCATCAAGCCCTTCGAAACTTTCTTCAAAGAACACCTGGTGAAATTGCGAGACATCTATGCTCATGTTCAGCTCCGCCGCGTTATCGCCTCAATCTTCTCAGCCCAGCACTTTTTTGACTGTGGCCAATAACTGTTCAGGGTTAAACGGTTTAACCAGCCAACCGGTCGCCCCGGCCGCCCGTCCTTCCTGTTTCTTTTCCGGCCCGGCTTCGGTAGTCAGCACCAGAATGGGGGTAAAACGATAATTCGGCAGTTTACGGAGTTCACGAGTCAGGCTGAGTCCATCCATCACCGGCATATTCACATCGGTCAGAACCAAATCAAAAGCCCGGCCTCTGGCGATATCCAGAGCATGTTTGCCGTCCTCGGCATCGGTGACCACATGTCCCGCGCCTTTGAGTGTGAAGGCGACCATTTGTCGCATGGAAGCAGAGTCATCAACTGCCAGAATGTTTGCCATAACAATGTATCTCCTTGATCACGTTGGCTCAGGCCGGGTTACGCTTTTTGCAGATAAAACGCATCCATGCCCAATATATCGACTGCGTCACAAAAAACCTTACTCGCTTGTGACCAGATCGTCACCAGTCCCTGCGCTTTGGCTTCTCGCTGAAAGTCATAGAGTAGCTGCAGGGCGGCGGTATCAACCCTTTCGAGCTGGCTGATATCAATACTGACTGCCTGACCTTCAGTCATGGCTGTGAGCAATTGCGCATAAATTTCTGCGCAATGACTGATGTTGAGTTGTTCGCCACACGGGATTTCACAGATCGAGTCCAAAGCCGCCGTCCTTTTTCTCAGTAACGCACAAAATACTCACTGCATTGCTCGAATACAGCCTGCCAGTTTTCACGCCAGTTGCGCCGAGCCTGTTGATAAGCGCTACTTTGTGTTGGTGGAAACACGGCATGATTATCAGGTTCAGAAGGTTTGGAAGGATTCGTGGGTATCGATTCTGTCGTTGCCATCTGACCGCTCCTTTGCTGATATCACGCTACATGACGTCTAATGGAGTTATCGACCGGTCCCGGAAAAAGCTTACTTTTTTTTCCAACTGGCTCACAAAATGATTAATCGCGCCGCATCCGCAACCAGAGTGCCGTCGTGTGCTCGTCATTGTCACGCTGTTCACGTCGTTGCTGCTGATGCTGCTCATTGGCCTGATACTTAGCCATCAACGAATCCAGTGCCTGTTCCTTGTTGCGTGCCTGTATCCAGTTCTGCTGCTGGCGATCGACCACCTGTCGACTCTGGTTGACCTGTAATTGCTGGGCATGAATTGCCTGATCCAGTTGCGCCAGAAAGCCGCGTAATTCAAGTGCTTTTTTGGCTGACATCACCAAAGGATCATCGCGCCGGAAACGCGCCAGGTAGTCGTCGCGGTAGTGCATCAGATCATCCAGCTGATTTTGCTCATGCTGCAGCAGGGCATTACTTTCCCCCAGCTTGAACAGTGCTGACTCGGTACGCTTACGTGCTATCTCGATAACCGGATCGAGTTTCCGCATTCTACTCATCGCTGTGCTCCTTCAAGCCGATGACTAAAAACGCCGTGTTGCTGCATCCAGCACTACCGGTTGCTGACTGCTCTGCCTTGCCTGACTCTGTAACTGCTGACGCATATCAATGACCTGCTGCAAGCGTTGCTGGCTCTGCTGCCAGTTTACTGCCTCATTCATACCCTGTCGCATTAATTGCTGCAAGGCAGGGAACAAGGCGATGGCCTCATCAATCAGCGGATCACTGCCTCGGCTATAGGCGCCAACGCTGATCAAATCCTGGTTCTGTCGATACGTCGAGTAGATCTGCTTGAACTGTTGGGCGCGCTGTAATTGTTCAGCAGCGACAACCTGCGGCATCACCCGGCTGATCGAGGCTTCAACATCCACTGCCGGATACTGCCCGGCCTCGGCCAATTGCCGCGACAGGACGATATGACCATCCAGAATCGCCCGTGCCGCATCAGCCACCGGATCCTGCTGATCGTCACCCTCGGTGAGTACGGTATAAAGGGCCGTAATGGCACCGCCACCAGCAGGTCCGTTACCGGCACGTTCAACCAGCTGCGGCAATAAAGAAAATACGGAAGGTGGATAGCCCTTGGTCGCCGGCGGCTCACCGATGGCCAAAGCAATTTCGCGCTGCGCCTGCGCAAAACGCGTCAATGAATCCATCAGCAGTAACACCTGCCGCCCCTGATCGCGAAAATATTCAGCAATCGAGGTCGCCAGCATCGCCCCATGCAGACGCATCAGTGGCGAATGGTCAGCGGGTGAGGCGACCACTACGGCACGCTCCATGCCCTCTTCACCCAGAATGTCCTCAATGAATTCCTTGACCTCACGGCCCCGTTCACCAATCAAACCAACAACAATTACATCGGCTTCAGTGAACTTGGTCATCATGCCAAGTAGTACGCTCTTACCAACACCACTACCGGCAAACAGGCCCATACGCTGACCACGGCCGACACTGAGCAGCGCGTTGATACTCTGCACACCGACATCAAGATGCTGTCTGACTGGTGAACGCCCCAGAGGATTGATGGGTTCACCATGCAAAGGCACTTTATCCCTGACTTTTAACGGGCCTTTGCCATCGAGCGGTTTACCGGCACCGTCAACGACCCGTCCCAGCATGCCTTCGCCTACCGGAACCTGAGAGTCACTGCGGATAGGACGTACTTTTGCATTGGGTACCAGGCCGCGCATATCACCGGTTGGCATCAGATAGAGTGTTTCACCGGAAAAACCGACGACCTCGGCTTCAATCGGCTTTTGCCCTGCCCCTTGCACTTCACAGCGACTACCGACAGGTGCCTGAAAGCCAACGGCTTCGAGAGTCAGACCAACCATGCGAGTCAGCCGGCCTTCAACCAGCACATCACGGCTGGTATCCATATCCAGTCGCTGCTGGTATTCCTGCAGCTTCTGCTGAAACAGGCGGGGGCGCTGTGATTCACGCACCGGAATCGCTCCGTTCCTCACCGAGCAGCTTGCTGATCACACTATTGAGACGCGCTTCGACAGTGGCATCAATGGTGGTATCAGCGGTTTCAAGACGCACACCGCCACGCGTCATCAACGGATCTTCAACCCATTGACGGCTGCTGTCATCGCCATCCAGCGATAAGCCTTTCTGAATAATCTGCAGATCATCAGGGTGCACATAAATTTTTAATTTCCGGTCATTGACCGGCAGGGCGCGCAGAGCCTCGCGCATGGCGCCAATGACATGTTCCGGTTCCAGCCTGAGTTCACGCCGGACCAATTGCCGGGTCATGGTAATCGCGAGATTAACCAGATCCTGTTCGATCTGCTGATCCAGCTCTGCCAGTGGCTGCTCCAGCGTCGATAGCATCTGTTGCAGATAGGCGAGCTGCTGCTGTATGTCTTTCTGACCGGCCTGCTGACCAGCCTCAAAACCGGCTTTATGACCTTCTTCAAATCCTGCCTTGTAGCCTTCTTCCTGAGCCTGTTGCTGCAATGCTTCGATGGCTTTGACATCGAGCATGCCCGATTCACCCTCGACATCGCTGACAGAAACCATACGCGGAGCTTCCCAACGCTCAAACGCATCGGCCAGTTCCTCGGCAGACAGCACGTTGGTTTGTCTGGTGATCAGGGTATCATCAGATGTAGTCATCGCCGGCTCCACCGCCCAGCATGATTTCCCCTTTCTCAGCCAGATTACGTGCCGTGGCCAGAATCGCTTTCTGCGCCGCTTCCACGTCACTCAGGCGGACCGGTCCCATCGCTTCCAGATCATCACGCATCATCTCAGCCGCACGTTGCGACATATTGTTGAGGAATTTATCTTTCAGCGACTCATCCGCACCTTTCAGCGCCAGTTGCAGCTGGTCGGTCTGAATTTCACGCATCAGGGTCTGTACGCTGCGATCATCAATATCAATCAGGTTATCGAAGACAAACATCAGATCTTCGATGCTTTGTCCCAAATCCGGCTCAGATTCCTTGATACGTTCCATAATCGCGGCTTCAACCGTGGTGTCGACAAAGTTAAGGATATCCGCTGCCGTTTTCAAACCACCCACCGTGGTGGTCTGGGCACCGGCATTACCGCTGAACTGCTTCTCAAGAATTTCATTCAGTTCGGTCAAGGCTGCGGGCTGAACGCCGTCAAGAGTGGCGATACGCAGTACGATATTGGACTGATCGCGTTCCGGGAATAATGCAAGCACTTCTGCTGCCTGGTCTGCATCCAGAAACGAGCAGACAATGGCGATAATTTGTGGGTGTTCCAGCCGGATGACTTCATAAATACCGCGTGGGTCCATCCATTTAAGCTGTTCCAGGCCGTTGGTATTGCTGCCGGAAAGGATACGATCCAGCAGGCTGCCGGCACGATCTTCACCCAGCGCCCCCACCAGCATTTTACGGACATAGTCATGAGAACCGATACCAAGGCCGGTTTCCTGTTCAACGGTGGCGACAAAACTGCCCAGAACCGTCTGCACCTCTTCGCGGGTCACATTCTGCAGCGTGGCCATTGCCTGGCCGACTTTCTGCACCTCTTTCGGACTCATGTGCTTGAGCACTTCGGCCGCATCGGCTTCACCGATCGAGCGCAGGAATACGGCTGCTTTTTCAGTACCGCTCAGTTTTCTGACATCTTCCGCCATCAGGCATCACCCGCTGTCCAATTCTTGACCACTTGTGCCACCAGAGCAGGGTCTTGTTGTACCAGGCTGCGAACATTGGTCAGTTGTTCTTCCATCTGATTCGAGCCTTTAGCAAGTTTAGCAATCTCTTCACTACTGACGCCACCACCTGAGGACAGCGCTTGCTGCGGTGTCATGCCATCTGCCGACGCTGCGGCCTGAGCCTGGGCCGGTACCCTGCTCATATCGCGAAAGGCCGGGCGAATCACGCCGAAGATCAGGAACAGCACCACTAATGCACCGGCAAGCTGTTTAGCCACGGTCCAGACCCAGGCTTGTTCCCAGATCGGTTTCGCTGGCAACGGCTCCATCGCCTCAGGCGCCATAAACGGGGCATTGACGATATTCAGACTGTCACCACGCGCTTGATTGAAACCGATGGCTTCACTGACCAGCGCATTGATACGGGTCATTTCTGACTCGGTCAGCGGCGTTGAAGTGACGCCCCCTTCGGCGTTAACGCTGCGGCGCTCATCGACCAGCACAGCCACGCTCAGTTTTCTGATATCACCAGGTGCAGCACGGGTATGGCTGATGGTGCGATCCAATTCAAAATTACGGGTTGAGCTTTTGCTGGATGATTCTGGTCTCGCTGCAGGCACAGGATTACCATCTTCATCAGTCGCCTCTTCAGGTGCCACGCCACCACCTGGCGGTTGATTGCTCAGCGCACCCGGTACGCCTACTGCGCCAATACCGCCGACCCGCGCTTCTTCACGCAGTTGCTCACTGCGCAGCGCTGTCATATCCGGGTTATAGCTTTCCTGTGTATGTTCGGTCATGGTGAAATCGATATCCGCCACCACCTGGGCACGCACACCGCTCATACCGACAATCGGGCTCAGAATGTTTTCAATCCGGCTGATATAGAGTTGTTCGACTTTCTGGGTGTATTCCAGCTGCGAGTCACTCAGCGCAATGCCGGTTTCCCGTTCAGGCTGGGTCAGCAGATTGCCGCGCTGATCGACCACCGTCACATCGGCATTCGTCATATCGGGTACGCTGGATGCCACCATGTGGGTAATCGCTGCGACCTGTCCTTGTTCAAGGGTACGACCGGCAAACAGGTTAACCACGACCGAGGCAGTGGGATCTTTACGGTCACGAACAAACACTGACTGCTTGGGAATAGCCAGGTGTACGCGGGCTGTTCTGACGTTGTTCAATTCACTGATCGAGCGCGACAGCTCTTCTTCCAATGCACGCTGATAACGCGCTCGTTCGATAAACTGGCTGGTGCCGAAACCCTGATCCTGATTCAGCATTTCCATGCCTTGCGAGGAACTGCGCGGCAGGCCTTCCGCGGCAAGGCTGATACGTAATCGCTGTACATCACCTGCCGGTACCATCAAGGCACCGGAAGCCGGATCAAGTTTGTAATCGACGTTCATCTGCTGCAGGACTTCAACAACTTCCGATGACTCCTGCGGTGCCATATTGGAAAACAGCACCTGATAAGACGGTGTCTGTGACCACATCAAAACCCAGCCACCGACCGCGATACTGGCAGCAATCGCCAGCAGAAACAGCATCTGCTTAACCACGGGCTGTCGGGTCATGTTGTTCTGCATCATGCCCAACGGAGTCGTCGGCAAGGATGAATTCATTCTGGTTTGGTTGGCAGTAGTGGCCGGTGCGTTTTCCATGGCAGTTCTCTATCAGTGGCGGGCTGAGGTTAGATCGACATGCGCATCACTTCCTGATACGCCTCTACCATCTTGTTACGAACCTGTAGCGTAGCTTCAAAGGCCACACTGGCTTTTTGTGATGCAATCATGACATCAACCAGATTGACGTTGGGGTCGCCCATTTCAAATGCGGTTTTCAAATCGCCCGAACTCTTCTGCAACTCATTGACCTGGCCGACAGCATTCTGCATGACCTGTGAAAAATCGACGCGGCCAGAATTCTGCTGGCCTTCCTGCATCGGCAGTGGTTTCACCGAGTCAGAAGCCTGCGCCTGCAGAGCACGCATCTGAGTTAACAGTTGGTTGGGATCTATCGCGTTAATCATGGTTCTCTCCCCTAAAATTGCTGTGTGGGTTTATGCAGGGTTCTTGCCAATCTTGTCGGGTATCGACACGCCCTGCTCGCGAAAGCGCGCTATCTTGTAGCGTAGCGTGCGTTCGCTGATCCCCAGCTCTTTCGCGGTGAGGCGACGGCTACCCTGATTTTTCTCCAGCACGTCGAGAATATGACGCTGCTCCTGACTGCGTAGATCATGGGAGCTCGTCAACGACTCGGTAGTGGTTTCCACATTTTGTTGCACCGGAGCAGGCGCCGAACCTGACATGGACTCAAATACGATGGCATCGGCACTCAAGGTAGGTCCGGTCTGCAAAATCAACGCACGTTGCAACACATTGTCGAGCTCACGGACATTGCCGGGCCAGTTGTGCGACAACAGCTTTTGCCTGGCTGATAGATCCAGCTGTGGTACAACGCGACCATTCTGCCCGGCATGTTTGCTGAGCAGCCGTGTGGACAACGCCAGAATATCGTCCTGCCGTTCGCGTAAGGGCGAAATCTGCAAGGGGAAGACATTCAGGCGGTAGAACAAATCTTCACGGAAACGCCCTGCCTTGACCTCATCACGCAAAGTGCGGTTTGTGGTCGCCAGAACCCGCACATCGAGTGACAGCACTTTACGGCCACCAATACGTTCGACTTCTTTTTCCTGCAACACACGTAGCAGCTTGGCCTGTAATGCCAAATCCATCTCGGAAATTTCATCGAGCAGGATGGTGCCGTGATTGGCCTGTTCGAATTTTCCGGCGTAGGCCTGGCTGGCACCGGTGAATGCGCCCTTTTCATAACCAAACAGGGTGGCCTCCAGCATATTTTCAGGAATAGCGGCGCAGTTGATGGCGACGAAGGGTTTGTCGACACGTGGCGAATGACTGTGCAGATAGCGCGCCAGCACTTCTTTACCGGTTCCGCTTTCACCATTGATCAACACGGTGGCATCACTCTCGGCAACACGTTTGGCCAGCGTTTGCAGTTCACGTGAGCTGCGCGCCTCGGCCACCATATCGTCTTCATCCTGGCCGAGATTACTGATATAGCGTTGAACCCTTTGCAATAGATCATCGGCTTCGAACGGTTTGAGCAGATAGTCCGACGCGCCATTATGCATAGCTTCTACCGCGCTTTGTACGGTGCCATAGGCCGTCATCATAACCACCGGCAGATCCGGCATCATTGCCTTGGCTTTTTTCAACAGGGTATGTCCGTCCATCGGCTGCATCTGCAGATCACTGAGCAGCAGTCCGACTGGTTCGCTGGCAATGGTATCCAGCGCTGACTGTCCATGCTCCATACCCGTTACCCGGTAACCGGCCAGCTCCAGCGTGTCACATAAAGCGCCACGCAAATTGGCATCATCCTCGACGACCAGAATCGTTGACTGGTTCATGAAGCACACTCCTGTTTTGTTGCGGCCATCTCCGCATGAATTTGTGACTGATAAACCGGCAATCGCAGACCAAAAGTACTGCCCTCGCCTTCATCGCTGTCGATCCACAAGCTGCCTTTATGGGCTTTGGCAATGGATTGCACCACGGCCAGACCCAGGCCAGTGCCACCAGCACGAGTGGTATAAAACGGGGTTAAGATTTTTTCACGCTCGGCTTCGGAGATACCGGGACCATCATCTTCAACACTGATATCAATCCAGCTCTGCTGCTGTTCGTCTTCGACAAACTCGGCAAACAGGCGAATTTGGCCTTGTTCATTACAGGCCTGACGGGCATTGTTCAGCAGGTTGTTGATGGCACTCGCCAGAGCGGCCTGACTGCCGTAGATATGGCCGTCATTGACGTGATTATGTATGCGCAGTTGCAACTGACCAGATTGCGGCTGTGCATGAAACTGCTGCTCGACTTCGTCAAGCAAAGCACTCACAGCGATAGGTGAGGTCGCCGCCATGCTGCCTCGGGAAAACGCCAGCATATCCTTCACCAACTGTTCCATATGGGTGAGGCTGTGTTTGAGCCTGCCTGCAAAACGTTGGCGGATAGCTGGTTCGCTGTCGTCTTTAAGCAGGGGAGCGAGATAAAGCAGTGCTGAAGACAAGGGTGTGCGGATTTGATGTGCCAGACGAGCGGCCACTTCGCCCATCGTTGACAGGCGTTGCAGATGTGAAACCTTGCTCTGCAGCGAGCGGGTCTCAGTGACATCCTGCAGCAGAATGATCTGCCCCGGCTCATTGCCTAAGGGACTGGTGGAAATATGGACCAGACGACCATCACTCAAAGACACATCATGGCCATCGCCCGGCTGCGGTTTGAAGCTACGCTGAATAATATGAATCCAGCGCTCTCCCGATAATGGCTCACCTAAAAGATCAATGGCCGCGGCATTGGCTTCCTGCACTATACCTTCACCATCAATCACCACCACTCCAGCGGGCAACACCTCGAGCAGACGACTGTGGCGATTGGCCAGACGATCAGCCTGTTGGCGGGCTGTAGCTTGCTGCGTCGATTCACGCTGCCAGGCTTCGGTAGCAGGTTCCCAGTACTGCTCTGCCCGTTTAAGCATTGATGAACGGGTCATTACTGGCTGAGCTTTAGCCGTCGACGCCGTGGACAATTTCAGGTTCATAATCGCAACTCCCTTCGGCTTCATGCCGTTTTTCAGGGATTTAGCAATTAGTATGCCTGAACAGTTAGTTGTTAATTATCAACAAGTTAAAATCATTATAGGCGCACCAGTCAAAAGAACGACACCTGTTGATGGCGATCTTTAGTCAGTGTCGCGCTGGATACCGTACTTGCGCATTTTTTCCACCAGCGTTGTGCGGCGCATCTTCAATCGCTGTGCGGCATGGGCAACAACGCCTTCGGCTTCATCCAATGCTTGTTTGATCAGCATGTACTCGAGATTAGCCAAATGCTCTTTTAAATCCAGGCCGTCTTCCGGCAAGCTTTCCTGCATGGCAGCTTCTTTTGCTACAGATGCCGCAGCAGCCGGTGCAGCCACCGTGTCAGGCAAGTTACGGTGGACATTCGGTATCGGTGTGGCAGTAATCATCGCCGTGACCTGATCCGGCAGGTCATCGCCCTGTAACTGATAGCGGGGTGGCAGATCATCATAATCCACGGTGGCGTAGGGATAGAGAATCACCAGTCTTTCCACCACGTTAGCCAACTCCCTAACATTGCCTGGCCACTCGTAACGGCATAAGGAGGTCATCGCGGCCTGAGTCAGCTTTACGGTGCCACGGTTTTCGTGCTCAATGCGTTTGATCAACTCATTAACCAACAGCGGAATATCTTCCGGCCGCTCACGTAGGGCCGGCATTTCAATCGGAAAGACATTCAGTCGGTAGAACAAATCCTCACGGAAGCGTCCATCAGCGATATGCTCTTCCAGGTTCCTATGCGTTGCAGCAATGACCCTGACGTTAGCGGTCTGAGTCTTGTTACTGCCAACCCGTTCAAAGGTTCGCTCCTGTAAGACACGCAATAACTTGACCTGCATCGGTAACGGCATATCACCGATTTCATCCAGAAACAGCGTGCCGCCCTCAGCCAGTTCAAAGCGACCTTTACGTGCGGTAATCGCACCGGTAAACGCGCCTTTCTCATGACCGAATAACTCGCTTTCCAGCAACTCACCGGGGATAGCGCCACAGTTGACCGGCACAAAAGGTTTATCACGACGACTGGAGAAATGATGCAGATTACGGGCAACAACTTCTTTACCGGTGCCAGATTCTCCCAGAATCAGTACATTGGCTTCAGAGTCCGCCACCTGATCTATCATCCGCTGAACCAGCTTGATGCTTCGGCTATTACCTACCAGCGATCGGAACAGGTTGCCACCGGCATTGTCATTGGCCTGTGATTGGCCACGGTAAATCGTCGCCTGCTGCAATGCATTGCTCAGTTGAGGGTATTTGATGGGAAAGCGTAAGGAACCGATAGTACCGGGAAACTCGAGATTTTCTTCGTCAGGCAGTTCCAATGTAAACACAGGAACGCGTGCTTCGTGATTGACCAGCTCGCGTAATAACTGGCGGGTGATATGGCGGTTACCGCAATCACCGATAATTGCCATCACCACATTATTCAAATCATCGATTTGATCGAACCATATTTCCGGCTCTTCAACGATGACTGGCTGGCAATTCACAAACTCGATAAGGGTCGACAACATCTCGCGCCGGTCAGTGTTGCCTTCCACCACCAGCACATGATTTCCACTCATACTCACTCCGTTTTATCCATTTTATCGACGTTATCTCGACAGCCTTTTTGTGATGGAGTTAAGCATTTTTTAAACGCCATTGTCAAAAAAATGACAGCAGCATTTCGTTACAATTCAGGGGGGAAGCAGAACTAGCTTGATTGGTACGCAGCCACCGCTTTGCGGGTTTTATTCAGACCACTGAGTTCCAGCTGAAGCGCTTGCTGTGCTTGACGGCATAAAGCTTCAAGCTTTTGATTGTGGTCAATCATGGTAAGGATCAGTTGACGACAGCTTTCTGTCTGCTCGTCTTCACTAAGGGGAAATATGCTGACTAACATGGCTGCTCGCTGTTCCTGCTGCGGGGCCAGTTCTGACCATTGTCCAGCTTGCGCCTGATGCAGCATTGTTTCGGTCAGCGTGACAGCCTGCTGTAACAGAGCAAGCTTGTCAGCCATTATTGGTACTCTGCTGGTATAGCATCCCAGCCGGCTTTTATTTCACGAAGCAGTGTAATCACTTCATCAATAATAGCTGCATCATTATTCACATTGGCTTCAAGCAGACGCCGCCCCATGTATTCGTATAAAGAATCCAGGTTTGCTGCTATGTCGCCACCTTTTTCAGCATCCAGGCTGGTACGCAGACCCTGAATAATATTCATACCCCAGGTGATTTGACGGCTTTTTTCTGCAATGTCATTACGGGCAATGCAACCTTTGGCTGTCGCCAGCTTGGTCAGAGCGCCTTCCATCAACATCTGGATAATACGGTACGGCGAAGCATAATTAACCTCGGACTCAACCGCATTGCGACCATAGCCTTCCAGTGCTTTTTTGTTGATCATGGCTTGTGACATCGTTACCACTCCGTATTATTTATTCGATTGATTGGCAGCAGGCAAAGAAGCTAATTGTTGCGTTAGAAAGTCGCCGGTGTTGCTGAGCTGACTGACCAGGGTATCCAGTGCAGTAAATTGCGCCCGGATCCGCGCTTCGACAATTTCCATGCGCACTTCCAGCCTTATCTCATCATCCTCAAGCCGATCCAGCTGCGTATTCAGTCCTTCTTCACGAGCATCTATCAAACCATCATTAGCGAGCCAGGTGTCCGCCAGTGATTCAAGGCGAGCGGCGTAACCCTCACCATCCGCTGCAAACAAGTTTACAAAAGAATTAAAGTCGGTGTTGAGTTTGTCCGTGACAGTTGCACTATCAACCTCCATCACCCCTTCTTCATTAATTGATACGCCGGCTTCTATCAGGTATTTGAAGGATGAGCCAGTGATACCCGAGCCCGCATTCATGACATCAAATATAGCTCGCTCAATACTCAACAGGGTGCTATCAGCCGCCAATTGACCATTGCGCTGCTTGTTTATCTCCGTGCGCAGTGCGTTGAATGCATCTGCAAAGGCTGTTACTGACTCTAAAATCGCTTCGTCATCGCGCGTTACGTCAAGTGTCCCGCTCCCCAGACTTTTCGCCGTGAAACTGATGCCATCGATGGCACTACTGATGGTGTTACTGCTGCTACTAACCGCAAAACCGTCGATTTCCACCAAGGCGTCAGCCGCCGTAGAAATAGAGGTCGCGTAGTTGGTTCCGCCTGAGACATAGGTTAATGCAGACAAGCCGGCATTATCGCTGTCATTGCCATCACCATCAGCGCTCACGGTTACTTCCAGTGCGTTTTCCGTACCAGTTTCATTCGATGACAACACCAGTCGTGTACCATCATTACTGTTAACAAGTGTGGCTGTAACACCGGTATTGTCGCTCGCTTGATTGATGGCATCACGAATTTGGCTAAGGCTGTCGGTGCCCGACACGGCAAGACTGAAACTTTCTGTCCCCACGCTAATGTTGAGCGTACCACTGCCGGGGGTCGCATTGGCGTCAGTAAATGGGCCGAACGCAATTTTGTCACGTTCGGCCAGAGCCTGAACATTTACCGAATAACTTCCTGCGACAGCGCTGCTGTTTACACTGGCGGTAAAAACAGACTCATTGCTGGACTGCCCCTGGAACTGTTGAAAGCTGGACACACTCGCCAGTCCGGCCATGGCAGATTGAAATTCGGAGATCTTGCTTTTCAGCGAACCATAGGCACTGATCTGCGCATTAACCAGAGACTGCTTATTTTGCAGTCTGGTAATAGGCTGACGTTCCAGTGCTACCAGTTGGCTGACGATGCTTTCAACATCAAGGCCGGAGCCGATACCGGCCGCCGTGATAGTGGCCATAAATGATCTCCAAATAATTTACCGTAAAGTTTTACTGCAAGTCTTGCGCCAATCAAACTTTAACTTCAAGTAAAATTCCACGGTATTTTTCCGCCGCATTGCGGGCATCCAGTAATGCCTGTGAAGGAATCTGTCTGACCACTTCATCAGTGTCTGAATCAATTACTTTGACAACAGTATCTCCGCTTGAGTCATCGACAGTAAACTGCAGACTCCGGTTGAAGTTCTGCATATAGTCATTTAACTCGGTGACCTTATCCTGCAAGGCCTCGGCACGCTGTTGCCGTTCTAACTCTTGTTGCTCCAAGCTTTTGGACGTGGCGGTAGCGGTTTGTTGCATCTCTGAGACGACGACAGCAGGACTCACCTTTGGGGCGGCCTGCTGCTTCGTTTCAGCTTGCTTTGGCAACGTCGGAAGGCTTGATTGCACTAATAAGTCATTATTAGCCATCTTACCTGCTCCTTATTCACCGGTATTCCCGGAGAATACACTCCGGGATTCCGATTTACTCACCCTTAGCCCAATAATGTCAGGGCTGCCTGAGGCAGAGTATTAGCCTGCGCCAGGATAGACACACCCGCTTGTTGCAGAATCTGCGCACGGGTCAGGTTAGCTGTTTCAGCTGCAAAGTCCGCATCTTCAATACGGCTACGCGCAGCGGTCAGGTTTTCTGCATAGTTCTGCAGGTTTGAAATAACCGCTTCAAAACGGTTTTGAATCGCACCGTAAGTAGCACGGGCTGAGTTGACATCATCAATATCACTGCTCAGGTTAGCCAGTGCAGCCGATGCTGCAGCAGTAGTTGATACGTCAATAGTACCGGTCGCTGTCAAATCAGCCGCAAACGCGTTGATGCTGGAAATGTCATCCAGAGAGATAGAGATACGGTTGTTAGATGAACCAGAAGCACCAACCTGGAAGCCAACACTGCCACCACCGCTCAGCAAATCCACACCATTAAAGTTAGTGGTAGCAACGATACGGGAAATTTCTTGTGTCAGCTGATCGACTTCAAGCTGCAGACCTGATGAATCACCGACAGTGTCATTAGAGGCCTGAACCGCGATTTCACGAATACGTTGCAAGTTGTTAGCGATTTCGCCCAATGCACCTTCAGCGGTCTGACCGAGAGAGATACCATCACCGGCGTTACGAACTGCCTGGTTGATACCACGGATATCGCGGGTCAACTGACCGGCAACAAACAGACCTGCTGCATCGTCTTTCGCGCTGTTGATACGCAGACCAGAAGACAGACGCTGTAAAGAAGTATTCAGCGCGTTTTGAGATTCATTCAGGTTTCTTTGAGCATTCAATGAAGAAACATTGGTATTGATGATAAGTGCCATGACTTTCTCCTAACCGGCAGCGCTTATTTGTATTTGCACTGCTTGTTGACTTTGGCAGATATACATTTCGATATGTATTTACCGCCTCCGACAACAGTAACGGCAGGAGAGAAATAATCTTTAATAAAAAATTTAAAGATATTTCAGTGTCATGGTCTCTTATCTGACTTGCCTCATTATCCCGCTTACCCTTGCAATAGGGTCAGGGCATTCTGTGGCAATGTATTGGCCTGTGCCAGAATCGATGTACCCGCTTGTTGCAGGATCTGTGCACGGGTCAATTTTGCCGTTTCGGCGGCAAAGTCGGCATCTTCAATCCGGCTACGTGCCGCTGTCAGATTTTCGACATAGTTCTGCAGGTTTGAAATAACCGCTTCGAAACGGTTTTGCACAGCACCATAGGTGGCACGCGCCGCATTCACATCATCAATATCACTGCTCAGATTCGCCAATGCAGCAGATGCCGCAGCAGTCGTAGTCACATCAATGGTGCCGGTTGCTGTCAGGTCAGTGGCAAAAGCGTTGATACTGGTAATGTCATCCAGTGTGACCGAAATCTGGTTAGTGACATCGCCGGAAGCGCCGACATGGAAGTTGACGGTCTCACCACCGCTGAGCAGGAAGCGACCATTAAAGTTCGTCGTGGCGACAATCCGCGAAATTTCCTGGGTCAGTTGATCGACCTCAAGCTGCAGACCGGCAGCATTACCCACCGTGTCATTCGATGCCTGCACCGCGATTTCACGGATACGCTGCAGGTTATTGGCAATCTCACCGAGAGCACCTTCAGCCGTTTGCCCCAGCGAAATACCGTCGGCAGCATTACGGATTGCTTGGTTGTTACCACGAACGTCCCGGGTGATCTGTCCCGCGACAAAGAGACCAGCTGCATCGTCTTTGGCGCTGTTGATACGCAGACCGGATGACAAGCGTTGCAGCGCGGTATTCAAATCACTCTGCGACTCGCTCAAATTGCGCTGTGCATTCAGAGACGCAATATTGGTGTTGATAATCAATGCCATGACTTTACCCTCTTAAATGGTTATCTATGCATTCGTTTTCCACGCCATGGCGTGGGCACAGACCAGGTAAAGCACGATATATGCCACTAACTTCTAAACTGCTGTTTTCCATCCTCATTCACATGCTGACCACCAGCGCTGAATTGAGATGTAGCAAGGGCTGAGAACCATTCTCCCAAGTGTTCTTCAAGCAGGTAATGTTGTTGAACCCAGGCTTTCAAATCATCTCCGGCTTTTTGCAAAGCAAGTGGATCGGCAAGGGTTTGCCGGATTGCCGCCAGCCACGCCGCCTTGTCATTGCTAACCCGAATAACCGGCGCATCATTAGTTTGATATGGATAGATATCGGAGCATAGAACTGGCCAGCCCAGAATGCCGTATTCCAGCAGCCTAAGATTGCTCTTGGCGACATTAAAATCATGCGCTTCCAAGGGTGCCACAGCCAAATCCAGATTCAATGATGCCAGCTTCTGCGGGTAGGCTTCGATATCAACAAAAGCATGGTCTTCTTTAACATACGGTTTGATTTCGTCCGGGCACATGCCGAAGAAAACCCAATCGACTTCCTCTGCCGTTTCTTTGACTACATCAATAATCAATTCCAGATCACCTTGATGCTGCTGGGCACCGGCCCAGCCGACACGAGGCTTCTTACTCTGTTGGCGCAGACTGCTGAGCCCCTGCCAGGCTGATTTTTGTAGCCGGTTGGGAATGATTTCAATGTCCTCAATCATATCCTGACACATGTCCGCCAGGGGCTGAGTCGAGACGATGAGGCGGTCACAGTGACTCAAAGCACGGCGTAAACGTGATCTGGCATCACGGAAAGCCGCTTTCATTTTCCTGTACTGTGAGCTTTTCTCAGGCAGATCATGCAATAAATCATCCAGCAGAAAGATGATTTGCACATCCGGTAAAAACTCCTTATACATTTGCATGCTTTCAATGTCACTGTCGTTAATACCATTCTGGAATACAACGGTATCAGGTTGCAGACGAGCTAATTCAGTGATGGTCAGGTGTGAACTGCCCACTTCACACGCTGCCAAACCCGCCTGCGATAGTGCAGAAAACGGTTGACGCATCCTGTAGTCGCCCGAACCGCCCCGGATGGGCACCCCGTAACAGCGTAAACGCAGGTGAGACTGTCTATCCCAGTTAATCGGGGCGTTTAGATCAATGTTGTAACTTGAATAGCGCAGACTCAGGTTCGGATTATGCGCTGGGTCATTTGCCAGCAAAGGTAACCATCTGTTCAACATATAGCTTTGTTCACGGCGGATTCTGATGGTCTTATCAGCCTGTGCCTGCCAGTCAAAGTAGAATTTCAAGTCACTCTTTTCACCGACACTGGTACTGCCATGATGAACCACTATCGCGTATGGGGTATATACAACCTGATAACCAGCCCCATTGACGCGGATACAAAAGTCGACATCGTTAAATAATACAGCCAGATTATCTGCATCCATACCACCAAGCTGCTGATAAACAGACTTTTTCACTAGCATGACCGCTGCCGTCACAGCAGAAAAGTTCTGATCATGCCGAGCGCGCTCCATGTGACTGCCATCGTTCAGAAACAGCATATTGTTGTAGTGATGATCGGCAATAACAGACATTCCCAATGTCACACCGACATGCTGAACTCGTCCCGAGCCTGGGTAAAGCAGTCTGGCCCCAACCACCCCGACGTCTGTACGCTGGCCATGCATAACCATGCGACTTAACCATTCAGGCTGGATAACCTCAGTATCGTTATTCAACAACAGTAGAAAATCGCCGCTGGCCTGCTCTGCCGCCCAATTATTCATATCAGAAAAATTGAATGGCTTATCGTAATAAAGTACCCGAACCCGTTCAGGGTAACGCCCGGTCAGTTGCTGGTAGTAAGCATGGGTATCGGGCTCAACGCTCTGGTTATCCACCACCAGCACTTCGTAGTTATCGTACAGGGTTTTATCCAGCAGACTCTCGATGCAGGGCTGCAGATACTCAAGTTTGTCCCTGGTCGGAATAATGATGCTGACTTTGGGCTTAGTCTCATGCTGATAAACAACCCGGTAGCTATTGTCCACATAACCAGGCTCGATCTCGACGGCAAGCTGATTGCGCTCAAAATGCTGTTTCAATGCCTGCTCCCCGGCTTTGGCATCAAACGGTCGATCAACCTGACCACTTTTGTGTGTAAGTACATCGGGTATGTGGTAGAAAGCGTCCTTTCCAAAACTGTCATGCCAGCGTAGCGCGAGATCAAAATTCTCAGCGCCGGGCAAAGCCTGTATGCCCGCTGTTTGTGCAAGGTGTGCAGCCGGTACCCAACTGTTGCCGATATAAGGTGATGCACGCAGCAAGTCAAGGTTGAAATCCGGCTTAAAACGCGGATAGCTGCGCATGCCGGTGCTATCAACCCGGTCATCATCGGTATAGAAAAAAGAACACGTCGGTTTAAGGTTTATGGCATCGGCAATTTTTGCCAGCGAATGTGGGCTGTATTGCATACCCGGCTCAATAAACGATACCCAGTGCAGCGGTTCACGGCTGATTTCCTGATTAAGCACCTGATAGGGCTCGTCTCCCTGCTCCAGAGTCCGCCAATGCAAAAAATCTGCTTGCTCGAATACCGGGTCAGGTGCCGGCGAAGCGGCAATCACTGTCAACTGCCAACTTCTCAAAAACTGAGCTGCCAGAGAATCGACGGTATCGGCCAACAAGCTCTCCTCACCTGGAAGCACGAACATGAAGCAATGCATTACAGGCTGTTGGTGCCAGTGGAGCATCATCCGCTCTGCCAGCACCTCAGCATCGACTTCTCGCAGTTCGTGTTTGCGAATCCAGGTCTGATACTCATCATGCTCTATCAGCAGGCGGAGCTGAGACTTAGCTTGTGTAATAGCCTCAGTTTGTTGACTAGGCTCGGTTTCCTCGTTAATCAACAAATACGCTTGATATAACTCTTTACGTCCTTTATCACCAAGGTATTTGCCTGCCGCATAATCAGTGTCTTGTATGGCTTTACGTATCAGATACTCGACAAGTTGAAGCAGGAGCTCCTGTTTCTGAGCACTCATAAGCTGCTCATTTTCAGAGCGGTTCAGCAGCTTACTAATCACTCTGGGCAATGACTCATTTAGACTTTCTGCCATTTGCACAGCTCTTTCCAGCAAGCTGGTCGGCACTCTGCTGCCATTTGTCATCAACTCAATCAGACGTTGGCTATCCGTTTTGGCAAGATTTGAAATGATGTGTTGCCGTACCAACTCATCGGTTTCTTCGGTCTGACGCAACCAGTTAAGGCCATTTGCAAATAGCTGATTGACAAAGTGCTGTTTCGCAGCAGGATCATCAAAATAATCTTTCAGCGGTAAAACGACATCAAACCATTTTCGGGTTCGAACCACTGGTGATGACGACGACCAGTAGCTGTCACCATGGATTCTGTATGCTGCCATGGTTCGGTCAATATATTTAATCTTGCCCTTATTCGCAGCATAACAATGCAGCAAATAGTCCATGACCGGTGAAGCATTGAAAAATGCCGGAAACGGCAACTCGAATACATTACGGTAAACAATTGATGGCGTATGGATGCAATTACCGCGGGCGAGGTCATGGAGAGAAATCTCAGTTTTATCAACCTTGGTAATCATGTCAGGTTTCAAGCCTTGTGGCGTATCAACCACGACAGCATGAAAACAAGCAGAAAACCCTGGATTAGCAATCAGGAAAGCCACTTGCACCTGCAATTTATTCAGATCCGTCCAATAATCATCGCCTTCACACAAAGCAATAAAGTCACCACGAACCTGAGGGAATGTTTGCATAAAATTATATCGTCCAGGCCCCCCGGGGTAAGCGCTTCGGTCAGCAGTTCGGTCATAAACAAACAAACGAACCTGGTCTGGGTAGCGCCGCTGATATTCCCGGCAAATTTCAGAAGTGCCATCATCAGACCCATCGTCACCAATCACCACCTCAAACGGGAAGTCTGTCTGCTGTGCAAAAATGCCATCCAGACACTGACGGATAAACTTGGCATGTCGGTAGGTCAGAACCAGAACGGAAATGAGTGGTAATTTTTGAGAAGCTAGATCATGGTACTGACTCATCGAGGGTTCCTGTCGCTATGGGTTGAGGGTGTTCACAGACTCTATGTCAAAGTTTACAGTTGAAAATCTGGCAAACATTTCTTGCTGCGATAGGTCTGAAAAAATACTGCTCAGTATCAACTACATTTCCATCACTAAACAGCTTCAAACAGAAACAGAGGCTCACGCTCATTGACACCAAATATCTGGGCTGGCATATCCGATAAAACCTGCTGGTGTGTCACAATAAGCGGGGAAAAACCTGCCGTTGCAAACCGTTCAAAAATATCGCGTCCAAACAAGCGGACATGATCTTCTTGTCCAAATAATTGCAATCGCTGTTCTGGCTTAGTAACACCAGGATCTGAGAAAGTATGGTGCAGACTAGCACTGTATGGCGTCTGCAAAATGGCAAGTCCTCCCGGACTCAATACACGTCTGATTTCACTCATCGCTTTCAGATCATCATCAACATGTTCAAGCACGTGATTAGCGATAACTATCGTGAAACTTTCATCAGGGTAAGGAATCTCGTGCATATCTATTTTTTGGATATTTTCAGACTCTGGGTAGAGGTCTGCTTGAATATATGCTTCTGGCTTCTGCAGTGTGATGAGTTGAGATACCCATTTTTCCGGTGCAAAGTGAAGCACCTTTGCCTTCCCCCCCAAAAGAGGAAGAAGATTGAGCTGTGCCAGATACATCAATAAATGTCTTTCACGGTCGTGACTTCCACAACTCGGGCAGAGAAATTGATCTGTATTACTCCCGATAACCTCGAGCAACAGCATGAGTGGTGGTCGATGGGCCTGTCCTCCGCGATAAGGCTGAAAAGCTTCTATATGCTCTCCACAGACAGTGCAATAGCACGCTTTACTCTGCATTCAATTCCCCAAAAAATATAAATCACCTGTAAGAAACTTCGATCTTCGACGCTTGAATTGCCGTCAACTAGATAAAGTTAAACAGTGATAGCCCCTGCACTTTAACATAGGCTTGCTGGGCTGCCTGCAGACCGACTGCCTGCTGATTGAGGCGGGTGATGGCTTCGGCATAATCCAGATCTTTCAGTTGCGACAGGTTATTCTGCAAACTGGCGATGCTGGCCTCATTGACGGCGCGCTGCTGATCTATCGCATTCATACGGGTACCGACACGGGTCCTGGCGTTATAGACCTGATTTAACGCGGTATCCATATTCGTCAGAAAATCGCCGTTATTCGGCGCTGTGTTGACACTGTCGTTATCCAGTGCAGTCGCAAAATCGTTGATGGTCTGAAAAATTGCCTGTGTGCTGCTATCCAGATTGGTACTGATAAATATCCGGTCGCCGGGTTCACTGATTTCAACCAGATAACCGCCTCCCACCCGTAAATTACGCTGACCGCTGTCACCATTGTAGGTGTAGGTGCCGGGATCAAAGGCCTGAGTATTGGACTGATAACCGGAAAAAAGGTACTCGCCGTTGGCGTCCGTAGAATTGGCCAGACTGACCAGAGTTTCATTAAGTTGGCGAATTTCTTCAGCGATGCCTTGTCTGGCATCGGGGTCATTCGTGTCATTCAGTCCCTGAACCGCCAGTTCGCGGATACGTTGCAGAATGTCTGCTGCACTGGTCAAAATACCGTCGGTCACGCTGAGTTTGTTTTCTGCCGCATCAGCATTACCCTGGTATTGCTCGGTCAGATTCAGATCGCGTTCGATCCCCAGAATCCGCACCGCTGCCACCGGGTCATCCGATGGCGACAATATACGTTCACCGGTGGAAACCTGCTGCTGGGTTTTGGCCAGCTCGGTTTGCTGGCGCAGCATGGCTTCAACGCTTTGCTGCTGAATAAAACTGGTGGATATACGCATGGCGTGCTCCTTAAACCGCGCTGATCAGCGACTCAAAAATGGTATTCGATACCACAATGATCTGTGACGCCGCCTGATAAGCCTGCTGATATTTAATCAAGTTGGCTGCTTCTTCATCCAGGTTCACACCAGACACACTATCAAAGCGCTGCCGGGTCTGCTGAAGCAGGGCCTGTTGGGTTTGCTGACTGACTTCAGCCTGACGGGTACGGGTCGCTACATCCGACACAATCACTGCATACTGGTCGGACAAAGAACGGGTCACTGCTGGCGGACCGGCACTCACCTGCACCACGCTGCTATCAGTCTGTAAATCAGCCAAAGCCAAGGCATTTTCATTATTACCAGGACCGGTATTTACACCAGAAGAAGCTGCAATCGCGCGTGGATCAGTAATGACCACATTGATATCGCCTGCTGTAATCGCTGTTGGATCAAAAAAGTTGCCACCAGCATTGCCATCCATATCAAACCCATTGCCGTGAGCGGTATTAAATGCTGTCACCAGTGACTGAGCCAACAAATCAAGCTCAGCTCGGGTATCGTCAATAATTTGTGTGCGGAACTGCAAAGCACCGCCAAGGCTGCCGCCGGTAACCTGACTGGTAATATCCTGTGACGACGGACCAAATCCGATATTCAGCCGTGGTGGGTCAAAGGAACTATCACTCAGCGTTGTCAGATCAACCTGACTGGAGCCAACCACCAGTCCCTGACCGCTGCCGATAAAGACATTCACCGTGCCGTTACTCTGCTGCACGGTGGTGACCGACACAAACTCCGACAATTGATTGATCAATTGATCGCGTTTATCCAGTAGGTCATTGGGATCAGCACCACTTGCAGAGCCTTCTGCTTCCAGAATCGCCTGATTCAGTTCGGCGATGCCACGGGTAATGTTATTGATGTCATCCACTGCCACGGCAATATCATTGTCAATATTCCGTTCCAGCTGGGTCAGTTGACCATCCATGGTGTTGAATCGGTTGGCCAGCAACTCGCCCTGGGTCAGCATGACCTGGCGTGCAGAAACCGATGTCGGATCATTCGCGACTTCCTGAATCGCGCCAAAAAATGCACCTAGCCCCTCATTAATCCCCAGCTCTGCTGAACCCAGCATATTATCGACCTGACGCGAATAGGACAGAAAACTGCTCTGCTGCGCTTCCTGCGAGGTATAGCTGCGGACCTGGTTGGCAAGGAAACTGTCATAAATCCGCTCCACACTGCTGACAGTCACACCTGCACCGAGATAAAAACCGCCCTCGTAATTAGACGGACGCGTGACCTGATCTGCACGCTGCCGGCTGTAGCCTTCGGTATTGACGTTGCTGATATTGTTACTGGTCGTCGACAGTGCTGTCTGAGCGGTAGTCAGCGCCGATGTACCAATATTCAAAATGCTCATAATTCAGTTCCTCGTCTTCGACCTGACGCTCAAAACAACTCACCATCGACGGTAAGCTGGGCCAGCGTATCGCTACTCATAATTCGTTTAATCTTGTCGGCATACTGTGGGTCGGTGGCGTAACCGGCTTTATGTATGGCTTCGATAAATGCTTCGCCATCACCGACATGCTGCAAAGCATCCTGATAACGTGGCTGGGTCTGCAGGAAGCGCACGTAGTCATCAAAACTATCTTGATATGAGTCGTAGGCACGGAACCGTGACTGCTCGTTTAACGGCCTTCCATCACGGTATTCCAGTGCATTTTTGGCAACAAAGTCACCCGGCCAACGGCTATCTGCCTTGATATTGAACAGGTTAAAGCTGCTGCCCTGTTTATCAGACAGAATATATTTACCCCAGCCCGTTTCGAGTGCGGCCTGAGACAGAATTACCTCGGCATCTACACCCAGCCTCTGCGCTGCACGCTGAGCATAAGGCCAGAGGGTATCGACAAACTGCTCTGGTGAATTAAAGCGACTCGGCAGATTGCTGATATCAAGTTCCTGCTCAGCCACCACCTCATTTCTCTCTGGATCTGTCTCTGGTTTTACCTCACGGATTTTTTCCAGAATCTCCGCATTCACCTTAATGCCCAGAGATGGACGTACTGTCACGGTATCAATACTGAAGCTCTGACCGGCCTGTGCAGGCTGACTGTTTACATAACGCTCAACGCCAAGCTGACGCAGGATCACGTCCTGCAGACCGAGCCCGCCCCGTACCGACAAATCAGAGGCCAGCTGCTGATCAGCCATATCCTGATACATCTTGCTCTGGCTTGAGTCGAACAGCCCCTCGGCCAGGCTCGCCTGACGCATCGATTTCAACATCATCGTTACAAACAGCGATTCAAACTGGCCAGCAACCTGACGCAGGGTTTGCGCCTCATTATCACTGCCAATCGCCTGCTGCCGGAGCTGATTGAGGCCATGAAAGTCGATTGCGGATTGGGCGATTTTTGACTCCAGCGCCATTATGAGTACCTCCAGAAAAAAGTATTTTTTCGTGAGGACAAGGCGGCTCTGCACGCAGAACCGCAGTGTACAAGTGAGTACATGAGGATTCGAGTACAGCGCCAACGCAGGCATCGCGAAAAAAGGCTTTTTATGGAGGTACGCATTTAAATCACCACCAACTCAGCACGCAGTGCCCCGGCCTGCTTGAGTGCTTCCAGAATCGCCACCAGATCACCCGGCGCCGCGCCAACCTGATTGACCGCGCGCACAATTTCATCCAGCGACACCCCCGGAGCGAACACAAACATGCGGCTGTCTTCTTCACTGATTTCGATATCAAAGTTCGGTGTAATCACGGTTTCCCCCTGTGAGAACGGGTTAGGCTGACTCACTTCAGGGTTGGCCGAAATAGTGACCGACAGATTGCCGTGCGTTACCGCCGCAGGGCTGACACGAACATGCTGACCGATAACCACGGTACCACTACGTGAATTGACCACCACTCTCGCCGCCGCCTCACCGGGATTGAGCTCAAGGTTTTCAATCAGCGATAAAAACGGCACGCGCTGGCTGGGCTCACGCGGCGCATTGACACGGACAGATGAGGCATCCATCGAAAATGCTGTGCCTTTACCCAGCGTGTGGTTGATCGAGTCTGTCAGACGGCTCACCGTGGTGAAATCCGGGCTGTGCAGATTCAGAATAATGTGATCGCCAACATTAAAGGCATTTTTAACGGTACGTTCGACCGTGGCGCCATTCGGCACGCGACCGGCACTGGGAATATTAACTGTCACCCGCGAACCATCACCGGCATCAGCACCAAAGCCACCGACCACCAGATTGCCCTGCGCCATCGCGTAAATATTACCGTCGGCACCTTTCAATGGCGTCATTAACAGACTGCCTCCACGCAGGCTTTTCGCATCGCCTAATGATGACACGGTGATATCAATGGTCTGGCCAGGTTTTACAAACGGTGGCAAGTCGGCATGTACCGAGACAGCCGCCACATTCTTACTTTTGGGATCGGTGCCGGGCGGAATATTGATGCCCATCTCTACCAGCATGTTTCGCAGGCTCTGCCCGGTAAACTTGGTTTTATCACCGGTGCCATCCAGCCCGACGACCAGACCATAACCTATCAGCTGATTCGAACGGACACCGGCAATCGAGGCCAGATCCTTTATCCGCTCGGCCTGAGCCAGGCCGGAAACCATCAACAGCAAAAATGCCAATATAAATTTGATATTCATTGTACTTATCCTCAGAACGGCATCAGGGCACTGGCAAAAAACCGGCTCAGCCAACCCATCACATTGGCATCATTGGTAGGACCGTCACCTGTGTAGGCGATCTGCGCATCGGCAATTCTTACCGATGAGACGGAATTATCTGCCTCTATATCACGCGGGCTGACAATGCCGGAGAGACGGATATATTCATTGCCCTGGTTGATGGTAATGATTTTTTCACCGCGAATGATCATATTGCCGTTACTCAGCACCTCAACCACCGACACGCTGATATTGCCGCTCAGCAGATTGTTCTGTTCGCTCTCACCTTCACCCTCAAAATCGGTCTCGGAGCCAAAGCCAAAGGCCAGATTATTGTTGCTGGTGTTATCCAGCGGCAACTGGCTTGGCAGGCTGAACTGAGGGCTGGCACCGAAGAGTGTCGGGTTGGCAATACTGGTGTTGTTGTTCTTGTTGACCGTGGTTTCGGTCTCTTTCTCAGCATCGGTCTGTTCTTCCAGCCTGACTGTCAAAATATCGCCGACGCGGCGGGCACGGTAATCCTCGAACAAGGCGATATTATTGCGTGCGTCAAAAATCGCACCGTCATAACTTTCCTGCTGTTCAACCGGCACCGGCCGCACGGCCGCATAAGCGGGGTCGCGCTTTACCGTATTACTGTTACAGCCACTGAGCAGACCTAACAGCACGACCAAACCTGGGATCAGAGATTTCATTATTGCTCTCCGCAAATCATCTTTACAGAGAGTGCTTGCAGACTTTGTGCCAACGGCAAAGCAGGTAAATACGGCAGAAAAAAAGAAAGGCCGGCAAAAACTGCCGGCCCGGGGGTGGGGGATTAGAGATTCTGACTTGCGTACTGAAGCATTTGATCCGCAGTTGAAATGGCTTTCGAGTTCATTTCATACGCACGTTGGGTTTCGATCATGTTTATCAGCTCGGTCACCACGTTCACATTCGAGGTTTCCAAAGCGCCACCAATCGTGGTGCCAAAACCATCCAGACCGGGCGTACCGATAATCGGGGCACCACTGGAAGCACTCTCTTTAAACAGGTTTTCGCCGATAGGCTGCAAGCCCGTCGGATTCACGAAATCCGCCAGATCAAGCTCGCCAACAATGGTGGGTGACGCATCACCGGCAGAAAGCACACTGACCGTGCCATCAGAACCAATGGTAATGCTCTGAGCATCTTCCGGAATGGTAATGCCGGGTTCAAGCAGATAGCCGTTGGACATGACTACCTGACCAGTGGAGTCCAGTTGGAAAGTACCGTCACGGGTATAGGAAATCGTGCCATCCGGCATCAGGATCTGAAAAAATCCACGCCCTTGAATCGCGATATCCAGCGCATTCTGCGTTTGTTGAATATTGCCCTGCGTGTGCAGCTTTTCAGTCGCCACGGTACGTACACCGGTACCGACCATCAGACCAGACGGCAACTGGGTACTACTGGAAGACTGTGCGCCGGGCTGACGCATAGTCTGATAGAGCAAATCTTCGAAAACCGCCCTGTCCTGTTTAAAGCCGGTGGTATTGACGTTAGCGAGGTTATTGGAAATCACCGACATCCGCGTTTGCTGGGCATCAAGGCCGGTTTTTGCTATCCACAAAGCCTGATTCATGGTCTTACTCCTAAATTCACGCTGGGCTTCTTTCTAGTTACCAAGCTGCATTAATCGTGCCGAGGCCGCACTGTTTTCCTGCGTGGTTTTCATCATCTTCACCTGCATCTCGTACTGACGTTGCAGTTCGATCATTTTGACCAGCGCACCTACCGCATTGACATTACTGCTTTCCAGCGTGCCGGAAGCAACGGTTACCGTGGCGTCCAGAGGTGCGTCACTGCCATCCTGCATACGCATCAGTCCGTCACTGTCTTTAAACACCTGCTGCAAATCAGGTTTAACGAGCTTGATACGGTCTAACACGGCAAGAGCATTTGCCGCTTCCCCAATAGGACGGATTGAAATCGTGCCATCACTGCCGATTTCCACCTCTTGAGCAGGTGGAATCGCGATCGGGCCACCTTCGCCCATGACCGCCAATCCAGTGCCGGTCACCAGCTGACCGGTTTCCGTGATATGCAAATCACCGGCACGGGTGTAGCCCTCACGGCCATCTTTGCCCTGCACGGCCATAAAGCCTTCACCCTGAATAGAAATATCCAGATCGCGACCGGTTGATTGCACCGAACCCTGCTGATAATCGGTAGCCGGACGCTCCGTCATGGAGTACACCCGCGTCGGCAAGCCCTCGCCGAATACCGGCATGCTACGGAATTGTTCGAAATCGGCACGAAAACCCGTGGTGTTGATATTGGCGAGATTATTGGCGTTAGTTGCCTGCGCCAGCATGGTTTGCTGGGCGGCATTCATGGCAATGAATAGGCTGCGATCCATAGTGGTTGCCTCTAGTAACGTGTTACGTCAAAAAATAGTCTGTTAATTAAGAAGCAGTTTTTGTTCCACTTTGTATTAAGCCCCACTCAAAAACTGAGTGGGGCTTAATCAGTAGCCTAACGAAGGTTGATGATGGTCTGTGTAATGGCGTTGTTGGTTTCGATCGCTTTCGAGTTAGCCTGGAAGTTACGCTGGGCGGTAATCAGGCCAACCAGTTCTTTGGTCAGATCGACGTTAGAGTTTTCCAAAGCGCCGGCCTGAATTTGACCAAAACTACCTGTTGAGGCCTCACCGGCAATAACAGGACCCGAGTCGGTGGTTTCTTTCCACGCGGTATTGCCGATCTTGTTCAAGGCTTGCGGGTTAGCAAAATCACCCATGGCGATCTTACCGATAGGTACTGCCTGGCCGTTACTGTAAGTGGCTCGAATCAAACCGTCCTCACTGACATCTACCCCTGTCAAACGGCCAGTCGGGAAACCATTGACCGTCAAGGCACCAACATTGAATGCGCCGGAGTTCTGTGTTGACCCCGTTAAAGACAAATTCACCACCTGAGTCTCGGCACCACTGGCCCACTCACTGGCACCGCCATCGGTAAAAGACAAGGTAATGGGATCTGGATTAACCGTACTCAGCGTACCATCAGCATTGAAGCTGACACGGGCATCGGTTTCCAGCGCAAATGGTGTGCCGGCTGTACCACCTTTGACATCGCCGCCATCCACATACACCGCCATCTGCCATTGATTATCGCCGGCCGGAGTACCACCGTCATCAGCCGCAGCATCAATGTGCTGATAGTAGGTGGTCACGATATGCTCGTTACCGAGGGAATCATAAATGGTGGCTGATGTGGTAAAGCTGTATGAAGCCGGATCAGTCGGGTCGATTGCAAGAATGCCACCGGCACCATCATCAATACCTGGCGAGGTAGATGGCAGATTGGTGGCGATACCCAATGAAGTCGTCGCCTCAGGCGCGCCGACAGATGGCGGCAACTGGATAGGCCCGGTTGCATTCATGCTGGTAGCCGAAATCTGACCACTGCTATCGACCGGGAAAGCGCGCAGGAACCAGCCTTCGTTGGAGACGATGTAGCCGTCTTTATTCACGCCAAACTCACCGGCACGGGTGTAAATCACCTCACCGCTGTCGACATCCGGCGCCAATGCAAAGAACCCTTCACCACTGATAGCGAGATCCAAGGCATTGTCAGTAAATTCCAGATTACCCTGGCTGAACTGCTGAGCCACGTTCTGCAACACCGTACCGTTACCGATGGCAGTGCGACTGGTGGTACCGAAGGCCGACACGGCAAACACATCACCAAACTCGGCACGGGACTCTTTAAAGCCCGTCGTATTCACATTGGCAATGTTATTGGATTTAACATTCAAGTCCGCTGTGGCTGCATTAAGACCGCTGAGTGCTGTACTAAAAGACATGGTGATGCCCTCCTTAGATAATTTCTTGTACTTCGCTAAACGGCACTGAACCAATGCCCGCGAGGTTGACTGTTAAACCCTGGCTGCCTGAGCCGACCAGAACACTGGAAACTTTGGCAATGGTGGCAGTGGCAAAGGCTGTATTTTCACCATTGACCGTACCGGTTGCCTTGAATTGATACACCCCTTCCGGGCTGGCAGTGCCGTTGTTATCAAAGCCATCCCAGCTGAAGTTGGTGTAACCTGACGCCGACCCCATCTCGATGGTTCTGACCGCTACACCAGCTTCGTTATAAATCGTCACTTTCAAATCGGTGACGGGTTCGGCGACGTTGATCTGTCCGGTCAAACCGCTATCCGCGGTCATATAACCGATTGAAGACGGAACCAGCACCGAACGCCCCACCAGTGAAGAACCTTGCAGCGCCTGATCGGACTGCATCGATTTCGCAAAACTGGAGAAAGACTCCTGCAAATCGGCAATACCACTGACTGTACCGAACGACGCAATTTGCCCGAGGAAGTCACCGCTTTCCATAGGTTTAAGCGGATCCTGATTTTTCAGCTGGGTCGTCATCAGAGACATAAAATCCTCCAGCGCCAACTGGCCGGTATCTTTGGTTTCGCTCGTCGCCGCCTGCTGACTATTGAGGAAACTGTATGGGTTATCACCTACACCATTGATTGCCATGCTCTCGCCCCCTTATGCTGCTTAGCGGCCCAGCTGCAAAGTGCGCAGCAGGAGTTGTTTCGAGGTATTGGCGATCTCGACATTGTTCTGATACGAACGTGAGGCCGACATCATATTGGCCATTTCGGTAATCGGATCGACATTGGAATGAAAGATATAGCCGTCCTCATTCGCCAGTGGATGGGTCGGGTTATATTCACTGCGCACCGGAGCCTGACTTTCCGTCACCCCCTGCACCTGCACTGAACCCTGTTTGTAGCCTTCCTGAGCTTGATCCAGAACGGCAGAAAATACCGGCTGACGGGCACGGTAGACCTCATTGACACTGCTGCTGACGCTGTCCGCATTGGCAAGGTTACTGGCTGTGGTGTTGAGGCGCAGCGACTGTGCGCTCATCCCCGTACCGGCGATATCAAAAATATTAAATAAGGACATCTACTTACTCCCCTTTCAGTGCTTTGGTCAGGTTGCTGAACTTGCCGCCCAAAAATTCCAGGCTGACCTGATACTGCACCGCATTCTGCATAAACTGTGACTGTTCGACCTGCTCATCCACCGTGTTGCCATCTAAGGAATCCTGCATCGCAATGCGGTACTGAACCGGCGCCATCAGGCCACTGTTGCCGGCACCACCGGTAAACGGAATATGGTTCTGGTGTGTGGTTTGCATCTGCTGCGCCGATGAACTGTCTTTAATCGCGCTGTTTAAGGCCTGGCGAAAATCAATATCCTGCGCTTTGTAATTTGGCGTATCGGCATTGGCCAGATTGGCTGCCAACAACTCAGCACGCTGTGAACGCACTTTCAAAGCGTCAGCGTGAACTCCAAGCGCAGAATCAAAATTGATGGGCATTTCGCACTCCACAAAAAACTCTCTTCAAGCATGAGGTAGCAGTTTGCGTGCCAGAGTCTGAAGTGCCTGATTTTATAAGGTTACAAAGGGGTGGCGGCAACGCCAGATAAGAGATAGCGGCAAGGCTTTGCCACCTCTATGCCGCCTAGTATTCCCGTATGAGCGGCAAAAAAAAGGCCGGCAGATGCCGGCCCCTTTTCCAGATCGACTGAGACTACTCTGTCAGGTTATTCACTGTGATCACACTATCAATGATAGCTGTAGCAGTAATGTCGCCACCGGCATAGGTGTATGTCGCTGTTGTTCCATCATCACCAACTAGCTGCCATGCGCCAGCACCACCTGCATCCACATCTGCAAGGTTTACAACATCTCCGGCATCACCATGAATCTCGATGACATCATCATCCCCGAGATCGAGGATATCTTTTCCAGAGATCGTGATGGTGTTGTCTTCCTGAGCACCTGAGCCGGATATATCAATGGCTTCAACGTTGCCGAACAGATTACCGCCCGCATCTTCTATATCCAGCTGACTGAAGTCGAGTGAGACATCATGCTGTCCACTGAGCGGGTTTTCGATATAAAGGATATCGCTGCTACCCTCGCCTTCCTTGTCATAACCCACGGCTGGTTGCAGCACATAGCTATCCAGTGATGCCCCAAAATCAATGGTATAGATGATGCCGTCGTAGCTTGAATCATCATCTTCGGTTAAGGTCGTGTTGTCACTCCCCCCATTTGCATTGAGCACTACCTCGTTGCCGGATTTATCTACCAGCGTAAAGTCAGTAATGTTGGTGTGAGCAGAACCGCCTGTATGATCAATCACCACCGTGAACGTTGAGTTGACCTCAAACTCAATGGGGTTATCAAATTCAAGCGAAATATTCTGCTGACCCTCTTCCGATTGAATAGTCACTGAAGAGCTGTGCAAGCTTCCATCAGCACTAGTCACCGTCACATCAAACGACTGGTTACCGGTTGAACCACCGCCACCCGTATTACTGGTATTCACTTTCAGGAAAGCACCTGTCTGATCTTCTACAGGTGGTTCCACTGGCGGCTCTACAGGTGGTTCCACTGGCGGCTCTACTGGTGGTTCTACTGGTGGTTCTACTGGTGGTTCTACTGGTGGTTCTACTGGTGGTTCTACTGGTGGTTCTACTGGTGGTTCTACTGGTGGTTCTACTGGTGGCACGGCGGGAGGGACATCAGGCGCCGAGAATAAGGGCTCATCCTCTTCCAGCACAATAAGATCTGACTCTGGCAAATCATAAGTATTGTTCACACCGACAGTCTCAAAACCTGCACCGGGGGTCACTTCGGGTTGCAGGTAATCCACAAAAACCGGCTCATGACCTTCATTGCCAGCCTCTATACCTGCGCCTGCCGCAGTTGCCTCACCGATTTGAGTCGGGTCCTCCCCATCCAGCAAGGCTTGCTGGATAGCAGCAATATCGTCTGGTACAACCTCTTCCACAGACTCAGCCATCATGGGCGTGTTTGGATCAAACATTTCACTATCAAGAAGTGCCTGAGAATTTCTACCGAGATCCGTCACACTGCCATCAGCAAATTCAATTTCAACAGCGGCAGATTGACCTGTTGCGATCAGGTCATTGGCATAGACCTTATCACCAACTTGCAAAACTCTGGACAAACCACTAGCTGAAACCGCAGTGACCTCACCCAACACAATTTTTACAACACCCACTTCAATAGCCATTTTTTTCCTCGTTACCGTGACACAAGATTATTTTGTACAGCCATATAATCGTCACTTACGAGGGATAGCCACACTGTACTTTGGTACTAATTTGGGCACTATTTTCACAATTTTGCGAAGCGCATCACAAAAAAGAGGCCGACTAAAAAGCCGGCCTCAACGAAGTCCCGATTAAATTAATCAGATTCCGTCATCGACCCCACCAGAAAGCAGTAGATTATCCAATGCGGTCTGTGCGGCAACGTCATTGGCAACAACAATCGTTGTGACATCAATAGTCTGAATGACACCTTCGCTATTGCTGACCTGAATCTGCAGATGACCGTTGCTCTCAACGCCAGTAATCTGGTTATCGGCGTTACTCAGCACATCTGCCAGATCAATGACATCACCTTCACCTTCGTTAAAGTCAATAATTTCATCGTGATAAGGCGAATCGGCTGTACCCATATCGGCTTCATTGAAGTCGAAGATATCGGCACCGGCGCCGCCGAACAGATCATCATCGCCACGGCCACCTATCAGCACGTTATCACCGGCATCGCCCATGAGATTGTCATCTCCTGAAGTACCGGCAATTGCTTCTACATTCAGTTCAGCGCCGGCGTCACCATCCAGATAAACATTAAAGGTCTGACTGGTTGTATCTCCATCACCATCTTCAAACTCAACCGTAATACCTTCATAGGCCAAATCTGCCGGTGGTGTGCTTGATGTTGTCGTTACAGACACATCATTCAGACGGAAACCATCATTTGAGTCCTGAACTGCAGCGTCACTCTCAACAGTAACTGACAAAATGTCTGTGACGTCACCGTTACCAAACCCCGGTAACTCATCAACGTGAATCAAATCAGTGCCATCTGTTGATAGATAGAATGATTCTGAAGATGCATCAGCATAAACAACCGTCACAATCAGGCCAACACTCGCCGCTCCGCCTGTAAAGCCATTAGCACGGAAACTAAAGTTGGAAACCGCTGAGTCGAAAGCGAACGTAATCGACTCACCCTCTTCGATAATGTTGTTATCAACGGCCCAACCTTGTTGACTTGGATTGACCTGGTCATCAGAATTTGGCTCAGGAATAGCATCACCGTCATCCGCCGTAATGGTCACTTGCAGATCAGGTGTGTTAATAAAGTAGATTCCGGGACCACCTGCAGTTGCGTCACTGGTCAACAAAGGAATTGTTTCGGTTTCAAACTCACGGAAATAGGTCTGCAGTGAGTCCGTTCCATCCGAATTCAAGGTCATGGTGGCAACCAGGACTTGGTCTTCACCCTCTCCCTCGTAGAAATTAAGGACGATAGCCTCTTCACTTTGGGAGGCGATTTCAGCGTTTACCCCCTCGGGGATGGTGATCGTGGCATTTGCCAGTCCATCTGCACCATAAACCCAATCAGCAAATTGTTCGCCATCATGCAGGGTTGTGGAGTTAAACGCTGTCAGCGAGACGATATCATCCACGTCCGGCCCATCATTGACGATAGTGAACGCCGGTTCGTCATCCACAATCGTGATGGTAATGTTGTCAGGTGTTGAATAACTGACACCACCATCATCCGACACACTCAAACTGAATACATCCAGTTCATCACCTACGCCATCAAACACATTATCAGTAAGGGTGTAGGTGAATGTCGCCACACCGGTTACAGCGTTATAGCCGGTGATCTCCAGCGTGCTGTGTCCTGTGTCGATGATCGTACCGACCAGGTTACCAATCGCTACTTCTGTGGTGCCAATTTTGACGTGGGTAATATCATCCAGCCCATCCGGGTCGGCAATCGTGAAGTCGCCATCGACCGTGATATTGGTGAGGCCAATCATTGATCCATCCAGCAAACCAGCCTCGTAGACCATACCCGTATCACCATTGGTGACGGTTAAATTGGGCGCATCATTAGTGCCCACAATGGTGATCGTCAATGTGGCTGTTTGCGGCTGGTTATAGGTATCCGTGACGATGTATGTGAACACATCGGTCAGCGTTTCACCTTCTGCCAAGCCCTGAATCACGGGGTCGTCATTCGAAGTCAACGTGTAGATGTAATTACCGTTGATATCCATGGTAAGGGTGCCGTAGTCACCGGTCACCATGCCGTCAGGAGCAGCCGTTTCGTCAGCATCACTGAAGGACACAATCTGTAAGATATCGCCATCTTCATCCGTGTCTTCCTGAACCAACGGGTTATTGCCGGCATCATTGGCACCGCTAATCACATTACCTTCGGTGACCGGTGTGCCGTCATCCTCGTCTTCGGCAACGCTATTAAAGTCATCCTGAGCCACCGGCGTGGTGTCATCATCGTAAATGGTGACAATCGCGGTATCTGCATCGGGGTTAATAGTGGCATTAGTGGCGCTGAGCAGAACGATATCGAACTGTTCATTACCTTCATCCAGGTGGTCCTGAACGATCATCACTGTGACAGGCACAATCTGGGTTCCGGCAGGAATGGTCACGGTCTGAATCAGCGCACCATTGAACCAGTCATCCGGGTTGTCTGCACTCAGAGGCCGTAATTGGTAAGTGACCTCAACATCCTGATCAGAAATAGCACTTAATTTCAGCAGGAAGGTGACTTCCCGAGGTTCGCCACCGTTGGTGCCTTCCAGCACGATCGCGCCATTGCCATCTACCAGTAATGGATAGTCTTCGTTGGGGATGCCATTATCCGGCGGTGGGTTTTGTGGGTCGATTTCAATTTCAACCTCAACCGAAACGACCACAGTCGGAAGCGGCTCATCTTCCTCAAGGATAATGATGTCTTCTTCCGGCAAGTCGTACTCGTTAATCACACCCACCGTGTCAAAACCGGCATCCGGAATAATCGCGGGGTTCAGGTAATCAACAAAGACCGGTTCGTGGCCTTCATTGCCACCTTCTACACCAGCGCCTGCAGCTGTGGCTTCACCGATTTGAGTGGGGTCTTCACCTTCGAGTAACGCTTGCTGGATAGCAGCAATATCGTCAGGTACAACATCATCGGCAGTTTCAGCCACCACAGGTGCATTCGGATCAAACATTTCACTATCAAGCAGCGCCTGGGAGTTTCTGCCCAGATCCATCACGCTGCCATCAGCAAATTCGATTTCGACTGCGCCGCCGGGGCCTGTTGTAATGAGTTCGTTGGCATAAACTCTATCGCCAACCTGTAAAGTCCGGCTTGAGCCATCAGCCGCCATGGCCGTGACTTCGCCGATAATCGCTTTTACAAAACCAATTTGAGTAGCCATGTCATGTCCCTCCTTTATAGAAACAACATGTCAACATGACCGTTAAGTGTCTGTTGTAATTTTAGATTGCGCCTTTTTTCAGACCGTAGATATTGTACTTTGGTACTACCCTAAGCCATTTATAAAGTATGTTTAAGCTACCTTTCACAACGGCCTAGTCACCCAATTAGCACAATATCCAAGGTCGGGTTATTCTTCATCAGTAAATGGATGATCAGGCTTCCAGGGTCAAGCAAATGAATACTAAAGAAAACTTGTCTAAAGCACTCAAGTTTCACACTCAAGGTAAAAAAGCTGAAGCAGCAGGTATCTATCAGGAAATATTAAAAAAACAGCCTTCCAATCCCCATGCACTTCATTACCTCGGCCTTATTGCTTCTGAGAATCAACAACTGGATGTGGCAAGGTCTTACCTTGAAAAGTCGATAAAACTGCAGCCCAATCACCCTGCATTTCATCACAATATCGCCGGATTCTATTCCCGGATGGGAGATATTGACCTTGCCATCAGTCATTTCTCCAAAGCCATAGAATTAAAACCGGACTATGCAGAGGCATACCAAGGACTTACTGAGTGCACAAAAATATCCTGTGATTCCGATATCTATGAACGTTTGTCCAAACAACTGGAAAGAAACGATTTATCAGCTGTTGAGAAAAATTATCTGCATTTTGCAGCAGGCAAGATTCATGCTGATTCTGGCAATTATGATGAAGCTTTTTATCACTACTCCTCGGGTAATGAACATAAAAACGCCACATTTGATGTTCATGCCTATCAAGCTCAGATAGACCAACTAAAAAAGGTTTTCAGTAAGCAGTTCTGCAGGAACCGAAAAGAATGGGGCTTATACACTCATACACCAGTATTTATTTTAGGTATGCCACGTTCAGGTACCACCTTGCTGGAACAGATACTTGCCAGTCACTCTCGGGTATTTGGTGCCGGCGAGCTTAACGATATTTCTCAGATTGTCCGAATGCTTGAGACAAAATTGAACAAGCCATACCCACTCTTCATGCCTGATATGACTTATTCGGATGCGATTGGGTTTGGTACAGAGTATGTACAAAGACTAGCTCAACTTTCAGATAAGTCAGCATATGTAATTAACAAGCATCCGTTGAACTTCAAATACATTGGACTGATTCTTCAGATGTTCCCCAATGCCAAAATTATTCACTCACAACGAGACCCTGTTGATACCTGTCTGTCCTGCTTTTTTCAGAACTTTTCCAAAGGTCAGGAATACTCATTCAACCTGGAAAATTTAGGCCATTTTTACAATGGATATCAGGAGCTAATGACGCACTGGCAAACTTGTTTCAAAGACAAAATAGTCAATCTCCAATACGAAACACTGGTTGCAGACCCAGAGCCAAGCATTCGGCAGTTGCTTGAATTCTGCGGGTTGGACTGGGAGCCATCCTGCCTAGCCCATCATGACACGCCAAGACCCGTCGCCACGGCAAGTAAGTACCAAGTCAGACAGCCTGTATACGCTTCTTCGGTCCAGCGCTGGAAGCGATATGAAAATCATCTGCAAACACTATTAGCAGTCTTGAATCAGAGTTAAGCCTATCCTCAAACTGCTTAAGTCAATCTCTCAATTTCCACGAATAAAAAAGGCCGGCTAAAAAGCCGGCCTAGTTTTTTTCCTAATGCTGATACTTCCTAGCTAGGGTTTACATCCACTGTGTAACCGGCAGTGACAATATCGGCAATACTATTGTACTCACCGATACCAGTAAGAGTTAGCGTATCACCAGTATCAGTGAAAGTGATGACGGTATTGTTTGAACCATCTCCAGCCACTGTAGTGACAGCATCCAAAGCTGCGACATCAGTAATACCATCAATAGTATCGTCGAATACCAATACATCTCCTACACTCAGGTCTTCGATAATGTCATCCCCAGTACTAGAGAGAGAGCCACCATCATTTGAGTTAAATTGATAGATAAATGTATCAGCCCCTTCCCCACCGTTGAGGATGTCATCACCGTCACCACCAGTGAGGATATCATCACCCGCACCACCATAGAGGATGTCATCACCTGCTGTAGCAGAGACAATCATGTCATTATCACCCGCATCGCCGACGATTGCAGCCCCAGGAGCGAAGGTCACATCGATAGTACCTGTTGATGTATCACCGTCAGAATCGGTCAGGATAGTATCGAAGCTGTCATAGATTGGGTCACCAGCATTGGTTTGTTCTACCTGAAGGTTGCTCAGTGAGAATTTACCATCGGATCCACCAGCATTGGCGTTATCTATTGAAATACCTGTGTATCCAGACTCAGTGTAGGTAACAACCGAATAATCAGCTTCTAATCCACCCACACTGACTGTTCCATTCGCCAGAAAGTCTACTATGACGCCATCAACAGTATCATCCCCCGTAAACTCGGCAATGAGTACACCACCGGCATCATAAACACTGACTTTAGTGATATCGACAGGGAAATCATCAGTCACATTATTGACTGCACCGGCTGACGCATAAGCGGTTAGCAATATTGTTGCCGTAGTACCACCGGAGATTTGATCAAAGCTGAATCTAAAGCCATTGATTGTCTCTGCGTCGTCAACAACGTATGTGTCGTCACTGCCGTTACCAGTACCCTTGTCATCATTCGAGAAGGCGCCAAAGTCTACTCGTAAACCATCGCCAGTATCAATAAACTGAGAACCAACAGCAACGTCATCCGAGTCACTGTTCACCGATGTTGCTGTGCCACGAGGCGTGAAGAGAATCTCCAGAGCATCATCGGTTGTTGATTCAACAATCTTGAAGCCTGGATTACCTGCTTCACCGGTGCCCGACAAATTACCGAAGGATGAACCGGAGTTATTATCAATAGTGCCCACCATCGTTACAGTGTATTGATCAGTTGTGTCATCAATACCAACCGTGAATACAGTGTTAGCGCCGTCTACACCTCCCTCAGTAGTTGAGGTTGAAGCAGTCAGGGTCTTACCATCAGCTGACACATAATAGTAGATATCGCTTCCACCTGATGTCAGGCTCGTAGGGTTGCCACCCTCAATAGCTGCAGCATTGAACACTACGTCAGTAATATCAGCACCACCGTAGTTGTCATCTGCACCAGTAGCACTGATCGTATTAAGTGACTCAGTCACACTCGCCAAAGCAGCATTGTTCAACAAGCCAGCGTCTGGGGTGTAGTCAACAGGACTGTCGTCTTCAATGTTGATAGACAATGTCGTGCTGTCTGTCAGACTGCCATCACTTACGGTCACACCAAAGGTCAGTGATTCCGCATCTTCAATCGTGTCATCACCATGTTCAATCGGCTGATACAGCGTGAACGTGTAATCACCGTCATTATCTATGGTCAGTGTAGCAACGGTGACACCATTCGCTGTCGCCGTCAGGCTGTTAGTACCATCTCCACTCCAAACCAATGTGTATCCATTCGATGACAGGATTTCACTTGGCTCACCCAGCGTGAATGTGAGGCTATCACCATCTACGTCACTCGCAGCAACAGTACCTGTCGCTACTGTCGCGTTTGTGGTGTCCGGTGTACCTATAGCATCGGCCAGACCGCCGTCCAAACCTTCTTCAGAAACACTGTTTGGATTCGGCGCAACAATCACAGGTCCGTCATTACTACCAAAGATAGTGATGGTCAGCGTGGCTGTGTCGGTATCTGTACCGTCACTGACTGTGTAGGTGTAGGTTTCCGTCAGCGTTTCACCATCATCCAGGGCATCAACCGCCGCATTGGCATCGTTCACCACATAGCTGTAGCTGCCATTGGCAT